>Ga0194113_10011610_pt1 | contig 10400 bp, 7 predicted proteins | sample TA2MahC200mmetaG_FD_146193 | JGI IMG/M metagenome (GOLD analysis project Ga0194113, IMG submission 146193) | Freshwater microbial communities from Lake Tanganyika, Tanzania - TA2015017 Mahale Deep Cast 200m | ecosystem: Environmental > Aquatic > Freshwater > Lake | place: Tanzania: Lake... | reverse complement strand
GAAGGTGACATCGGTGGCTGCGAGGTCGTTGTCGATCGTCTTGGGCACGCCGATCACCCGGACGCCCAGCGCGGCAAGCTCGTTGGCGATGGAGAGGCTCCCATCCCCCCCGACCACGATCAGGGCATCCAGGCCATGCTGGCGGATGGTCCGGATCGTCTGTTCGGACTGGTCCCGGTAGACGACGCGATCGCCCTCCTTCTCCTGAACGCGAAAGGGGTTGTCTCGGTTGCTGCTGCCCAGGATGGTCCCGCCGCGCGCCAGGATTCCACCGACGTCGGATGTCGTGAGCGGGCGGGTCCGATCATGGATCAGACCGGCGTATCCGTTCTCCACGCCGAGGACGTCGATGCCGTGGTCGTAGCCGGCCGACTTCACAACCGCCCGGATCACCGCGTTCAGCCCGGGGCAGTCTCCGCCGCCTGTGAGAAGCCCGATTCTGCGGATCCGCTCGCTCATCGATCCTCCTTGCGGCCTTCGGGGACCGCTCCCGGACGCGGGCCCCAGGATAGCAGCGATCCCCCTCGCGCGCATGCGCGGCGCGCCTACCCTCCGGGGCACAGTCGATGGACGGCCCCGCCCTGCTCTGTTAGTGTGCACTCCGAGTCTGCGCAGGCCGATAGGTAGGAGAATGAAGAAACAGAGGCCGTCCGCCGGAAAAGGCAAGAAGAAGGGCAAGAGGCCCGCGAGGCCCCCTGCAGCGGCTGGCAAGGCCGCGGGGAAGACGCGGGAGAAGACCAGAAGGGGGGCGCCCGCAGCGTCCGAGCGGCAGAGTCCCGCCGGCCTCCGCGAGGCGGCCGAGGTCCTCCTCAATCTCGAGTCGCTCCTCAGGGAGAGGATCCACGGCAAGGACGAGGCGATCGAGAAGATCGGCAGCGCGCTGCGGGTCCGGCTGACCCAGCTCGACTTCCGTCCCGAGCGCCCCAACGGGTCTTTTCTGCTGATCGGCCCGCCCGGGGTCGGCAAGAACGAGTTCGCCTATGCCGTGGCGAACATCCTCTACGGCGACGAATCGATGGTCGTGCCAATCGACATGCGCATGGTCACGACCGAGGAGGAGGCCTCCCGGCTGACCGACTCGATGTACCCGGGACCGCCCTCCCTGCTCCTCGAGGGGATGATCACGACCCCCGTCCGGCGCCGGCCGCACTCGATCCTGCTCCTGCGCGGGATCGAGCATGCCCATCCGGTCGCCCACAGGATGATCCAGCAGATCCTCGATCAGGGGTGGATCGAGGATGCCAGGGGCCGCGCCTCCTTCGACCGGACGATCGTCTTCGCGACGGGCCGGATCCCGGAGGAGGAAGCGGGCACGACCGACGAGATCGGCTTCAACCGGACATCCAAGAGCTACGACGAGCGCATCCGGGAGAAGATGATTCGGAGACTCGGGGAGGAGTTCGTCGAGTCGTTCCAAGAGGTCATCGTCATCCACGCCCTCACCGCGGAGGATGTGCGCCAGATCGCCCGCTACAAGGTCGAGGTGGTCCTGCGCCGCCTCCAGAAGGGGCGACGGGGCGTGCAGGTGACCGACTCGGTCTTCAAGACCTTCATCTCGGACGACGAGTGCGCCCGCAGCGGGGCCGGCACCATCAACCGGACGCTCGAGAAGAGGCTCCTGAATCCGCTGGCGCGCTACATCCTCGCGCACCCCAAGGAGCGGCGGATCCGCGTCGATGTCCGGGATGGGGATCTCGTGATCGAGAGGACGATCGCGGCCGCCCCGACTCCGCGCCCGGCCAAATCGGTCAAGGATCGCGCGTAGGGAGACGGCCGAGGCTCCTCATCTCGTCGTCTCGGGACTCCGGGGGACGCTCCCCCGGCGCGCGGGTTCGGCAGGCTCGGCCCATAGCGTTCTCGATCGTCCTGCCGCCCGCCTCTCCACCATGCCCGGCATCGTCTTCGTCTCGCCTCGCCGCGTCGCTTCGCTTGCCCCGGCCGATCCGCGCCGATACGATGCCCCCGGTGAACCATGCGTGACGATTGGGCTGGCGCAGAGCCGCAGGCTTCCCGTGCCGCCGTCCGGGAGAGCCACGGCGTCCCGGCCGTCCTCGAGCTGGAGGATGGGACGCTCTTCCAGGGCGTGAGCTTTGGCGCTCCCGCGGAGACCGACGGCGAGGTCGTCTTCAACACAGGCATGGTCGGCTATGTCGAAAGCCTCACCGATCCATCCTACCGCGGCCAGATCCTCGCCCTGACCTTTCCCTTGATCGGCAACTACGGGGTTCCAGCCTGGCGGGCCGGCTCGGAGAGATTCGAGTCGGACGCGATCCAGGTGAGAGGCCTGATCGTGTCGGGAGTGTGCGAGGCGACCGGCCACTGGGAGGCAAGCCTCGGGTTGGGGGCATGGCTCCGGCAGCAGCGGATCGTGGGCCTGTCCGGCGTCGACACGCGGGCGCTGACGAGAGTCCTGCGGAGCCGAGGGACGATGCTGGGCCGCGTCCATCTCGGGGAGCGCGGGGCGCGAGGCCCCTTCGCGGTCGCGGATCCCAATGCAAGGAACCTGGTCGCCGAGGTCGGCCGGAGAGGCGTCGAGACCCTCGGGCCGGGTCCTCCACCCGCACGCTCCGCCCAGCAGTCGCGCGGAACCGCAAGGCGGAGGGAACCTCATGTCGCTGTCGTCGACTGCGGCTGCAAGAGGAGCATCGTGCGCGAGCTGCGAGCCCGCGGGTGCCGGGTGAGCCTCGTTCCTCATGATCATGACCTCGGCTCCATCGATTGCGACGGCATCCTCGTCTCCAACGGCCCGGGAGATCCGGCCGTCTGCTCGGAGACCGCGGGCCAGCTCGCGCGGGCGATGGCGCGGCCGCGGCCGGTGCCGATCGCGGGGATCTGCCTCGGCTCCCAGATCATGGCCTTGGCGGCGGGCGGGCGCACCTACAAGCTCCCGTATGGCCATCGAGGACAGAACCAGCCGGTGCGCGACTTGATCACGGGCCGATGCCTGATCACGAGCCAGAACCACGGCTACGCGATCGAAGCAGGGAGCCTGCCGCCGGGGTGGAACGTCTGGCACACGAACCTGAACGATGGAACGGTGGAGGGCATCCGCCACGACGCCCTTCCCTTCCTGGCCGTCCAGTTCCATCCTGAGGGATCGCCCGGGCCGCTGGACTCGGCCGGCTTCTTCGACACTTTCCTGGGGTTGCTGGGAGATGAGTGAGCAGCCCAGAAAGGTCCTCGTCCTCGGCAGCGGAGGCCTGCGGATCGGACAGGCCGGAGAGTTCGACTACTCCGGGTCCCAGGCCCTGAAGGCGCTCAGGGCCGAGGGGATCGAGACCGTTCTGGTCAATCCGAACATCGCGACGGTGCAGACGACCGAGGGAATGGCCGACCGCCTCTTCTTGCTGCCTGTCGACGCGGAGACAGTCGAGCGCGTGATCGCGAAAGAGAGGCCCGACGGGCTGCTGCTCGGATTCGGGGGACAGACGGCCCTCAACGTAGGACTCGAACTGCATGCGAACGGCGCGCTCGCGCGGCATGGAGTGAGAGTCCTGGGCACGCCGATCGAGACCGTGAGGGACACGGAGGATCGGGAGCGCTTCGTCCGGAGGCTCGCCGAGATCGGCGTTCACACCGCGCGCTCGATCGCATGCGCAGATCCCCGGGAGACGCGCGCAGCGGCCGAGGCGATCGGGTATCCGGTGATGATCCGGTCCGCCTACGCCCTGGGAGGGCAGGGAAGCGGCGTCGCGCGAGACATCGGGGAGCTCGAGACGATCGTCGCTCGGGCGCTCGCGCAATCGCCTCAGGTGCTGGTCGAGGAGTATCTGGGCGGATGGAAGGAGATCGAGTATGAAGTCGTCCGCGACGGCGCGGGCGACTGCGTCACGGTCTGCAACATGGAGAACCTCGACCCGATGGGGATCCACACCGGCGAGAGCGTCGTCGTCGCCCCGAGCCAAACCCTCTCGAATCGCGAGTACCACATGCTGCGGGATGTCTCGCTGCGAACCATCGGACACCTGGGAATCGTCGGCGAGTGCAACATCCAGTTCGCGCTCGATCCGCGAAGCGCCGACTACAGGGTGATCGAGGTCAACGCCCGCCTCTCGCGATCCTCAGCCCTCGCGAGCAAGGCGACCGGGTATCCTCTGGCGGCCATCGCCGCGCGTCTCTCACTGGGCCACGCCCTTCATTCGATCCCGAACAGCGTGACTTCGAGCACGGTCGCCTTCTTCGAGCCGGCCCTCGACTACGTGGTCGTCAAGGTGCCCCGCTGGGACCTGGAGCGCTTCCGTGGGATCTCGACCCGCATCGGCTCCGAGATGATGAGCGTCGGAGAGGCGATGGCGATCGGGAGGACCTTCGAGGAGGCCCTGCAGAAGGCGCTGCGGATGATCGGCACGGGCATGCATGGCCTCGTCCTGAACCGGCTCCAGTTCGACGACCTCGCCGGCGAGCTGGCGCAGCCGACCCATCGCCGGATCTTCGCGGTCGGGGAGGCCTTCGCACGCGGGATGAGCCTCGAGGAGATCCACTCCTTGACCCGGATCGATCCCTGGTTCCTGCAGCGGATGGCGGGGATCGTCGAGACGATGAAGAGGCTCGCGGGCCGATGCGCAGAGCGGGAGGCCGTGGACCCGGAGTTGCTCCGCCGCGCGAAGGTCCTCGGCTTCAGCGACTTCCAGATCGCCAAGGCAATCGGTTCGTCGATGGAGGAGGTCCGCGGCCTCCGCCAGCGCCACGGGATCATCCCCGTGGTCAAGCAGATCGACACGCTGGCCGCAGAGTACCCGGCAGTGACGAACTACCTCTACTTGACCTACCAGGGCGCCGCTTCGGACGTCGAGCCTCGGGCCGGCGCCGTGATGGTCCTCGGAGGCGGGCCCTACCGGATCGGCTCGAGCGTCGAGTTCGACTGGTGCTGCGTCAACGCCGTCCAGACGGCCAGGCGGGCCGGCTACCGAACGATCATGGTCAACTGCAACCCGGAGACCGTCTCGACCGACTACGACATCTGCGACAGGCTCTATTTCGAAGAGCTGACCCTCGAGAGGGTACTCGACATCTACGAGTTCGAGATGCCCGAGGGAATCATCGTCTCGATGGGCGGGCAGACGCCGAACACCCTCGCCCCGCGACTCGAGCGCGCAGGAGCCCGGATCCTGGGCACTTCGCCCTCCGATATCGATCGGGCCGAGGACAGGAACAAGTTCTCCTCTCTGCTCGACGAGCTCGGCGTCGAGCAGCCGGAATGGATGGAGGCGCGGAGCATCGAGGAAGCGCAGACCTTCGCGGCGCGGGTCGGCTATCCGGTCATGATCCGTCCCTCCTATGTCCTCTCCGGAGCGGCCATGGCGGCCGTCTTTGACGCGGCGAGCCTCGAGGCCTACCTGCGCCGGGCGACAGAGGTCAATCCCGCCACTCCGGTCGTGGTCTCGAAGTTCATCGAGAACGCGAAGGAGGTCGAGTTCGACGGCGTGGCGCGCGACGGAGAGATCCTCATCTACGCGATCGGCGAGCATGTCGAGAACGCCGGCGTCCACTCGGGAGACGCGACGGTCGTGATCCCACCCCAGCGGCTCTATGTCGAGACGGCGCGCCGGATCAAGCAGACCGCCCGCAGGATTGCGGCGAGATTCAAGATCACCGGGCCCTTCAACATCCAGTTCATCGCTCAGGAGAACCGACTGAAGGTGATCGAGCTGAACCTCCGCGCCTCGCGGACCTTCCCCTTCGCGTCGAAAGTCCTGCGGCACAATTTCATCGACATGGCCACGCGAGCCATCCTCGGCGAGGAGGTCCCCCGGGTCGAGGGGTCGAGCCTCGATCTCGATCGCGTCGGCGTGAAGGCGGCCCAGTTCTCGTTCGCGCGCCTGAAGGGAGCCGATCCGACGATGGGGGTCGCGATGGCGTCGACGGGCGAGGTCGGTTGCCTGGCTCCTGAGATGGAAGAGGCTCTCCTCTTGGCGCTTCGTTCGACCGGGTTCGTCATGCGCAAGAAGACGGCGCTCGTCTCGACGGGCCCTCCGGAGACGAAGGCCGAGTTCCTGCCGGTGGTGATGAGGCTCCAGCGCATGGGGTACGAGTTCTACGCCACGTCGGGGACAGCCCGCTTCCTGCGCCAGAACGGGATCGAAGCGGAAACGCTGCGATGGCCCTCGGAGGCGAGCTCCCCCAACTGCCTCGACTACATCCAGTCCGGTCGGATCGGCCTTGTCATCAATATCCCGAAGAACAACGAGGAGGAGGAGCTCTCCAACGACTACAGGATCCGCCGCGCGGCGGTCGACCACCAAGTGCCCTTGCTCACGAACCTGCGGTTGACCGAGCGCCTCGTGGAGGCGTTGGAAACCGCCGACTTCGAGGACCTGCCCGTTCGCGAGTGGGGCGAGCTCTGAACAGTCTCGGGGCGAGGACCTCCGCCAGGGATGGAGAACCGCCCGTGCAGGGGCGGCCGGGAGTCGATCCCGGCCGCCTCGCACGCTGTCGATCAGAACTGGATCAGATTCGGCGTGGCCTGATAGGCGTAGCGGAAGGTGATCGCGCGGGAGCCGGCCGCCCCCGAGATCGTCTGGACATGGATCTTCGCATAGTGGCCGGAAGGGGTCTTGATCGCGTAGACCGCCCCCTGGATCACATCCATCTGCGTCTGGAAGCCGGCCGCGTCCGTGGTGCTCGCTTCCCAGTTGGTGCCGAGGAACTTGACCCCGGCGCGCTTGCTGGCCCACTCCGAGTTCAAGCGGGCGAGCAGCTCGGGGCTCTTCAGGGAGAGGACGGAGCCGGGATCGTCGTCCGCCGCGCCGGTCCCAAGGTAGATGTCGGTCAGCGTGAACCGATCCGGATTCGATTGACTGAGAGCGACGGAGTTGCCCGCCGAGAAGTCGAAACCGCTGTCGCCGCTCGATGAGAACTCCTCGATGATCTTGTCTTGCCCCTCCGCGCGGCCCGCGCCCATCACTTCATTGGAGGCGTCGCTCAGCTCGCTGTCCTCGTTCACCGACCGGACGTGGAAGTAGTACAGGGTGCCGTTGGCCACGACCGTCTGGATCGTCCCGACCCCCTTCCCCACGCTTCCGATCTTGTGGCCCAGTTGCTCGAGCTGGCCTGGATCGATGGAAAGGAGCGAGGAGGTCCCACGGTAGATGTTGTACTGCTTGAAGTCCTCGGCCGACTCATCGGGGCTCGCTGTCCAGCGAACCGTGATCGACAGGTCGCCGTTGACCACGAGGACACTGGTGGGCGGCGCGAGCTTGTCGGGCGGGACCACCGGAGGTCCCGAATCATCGTCGCCGCAACCCCCGAATCCCATCGCGGCCAGCAGGAGCGCGCATCCCAGGAGGACGCCCGCCCCGTTCCGTCTCCCTCCAATCGCTCTCGACATCGATCTTCCTCCTTCATGGTCAGTCCCCCGCCGGGGATCCTCGATTTCGCCTCTCGGGAGATACTACATCTCCACCCGGCCCAGCGTCACGATTCTCGGGCCCGAGTCATCCGTCCATCTCGACGGCCTTGCGCAGCAGCCGCGCAAGCCGCTCTCCTGCGACCGCGGCCCATTCGACGACCTCCTCATGGGAGAGGGGACGGCCGGCGATCCCCGTGCCGTAGTTCGTGATCAGGGAGATCGCGGCCACCCGCACTCCCGCCCTCCGCGCCGCGAACGCCTCCGGAATCGTGGACATGCACGCCGCCCTCGCCCCGAGCCGGCGCCATAGGCGGATCTCGGCCGCCGTCTCGTAGGACGGGCCGCTGCTGCCGCACAGAGCGCCGGTTCGGAGCTCGACGCCGGAAAGGCACGCCGCGCGATCGAGAAGTTCGCCCAAGGCGGGGTCGAGGAGAGGCGCCGCGCCGATCCTGGGCGAGGCCATCCCTTCCCGCAACCGACGGAAGAAGAGATCGATCAGATCGCTCGCCCGCATCAGCGTCCCGGGGGACATCTCGCGGTCGCACGATCCGGCCGCGTTCGTCAGGACGAGACGGCTCACTCCCAGCTCCGCCGCCGTTCGCGCGGGGAGCGTCACGGTCCTGAGCGGATGCCCTTCGTACAGATGGACGCGCCCCTGAAAGAGGAGAACGGGCCTGCCGCCCCAGATTCCGCTGTGGAGGAAGCCGGCATGGCCCGCCACTCCGGCCGAAGGGAACCCAGGGATCTCGGTGAAGGGGATGGTCTTCCTCTCTTCGAGGGACTCGGAGATCCCTCCGAGGCCCGAACCGAGGACGACGGCGAGCGAGGGTGAAGCGGTCCCCATCCACCCGCGAAGATGTTCCGCCGCGCGCTTGGCGTCGCTCATCCTTCCTCCTGGCCCCTGCGGTAGGGACGCCCGATCGCCGCGGGGGCGACGGCCCGGCCAACCCATCCGGCCAGGACGGCGAGCGCGACCAGATAGGGGATCATCTGGAGGAACTGGGTCGGGATCCCGCGTCCCGCGAGACGGATCTGTACCGTCTCGGCCGCGGCGAACAACAGGCAGGCGGCAACGGCGCTGGCGGGCTTCCACTTCCCGGCGATCATGGCAGCCAGAGCGATGTATCCCCTTCCCCCGGACATTCCGTCCGTGAACGAGTTCTGCTGAAAGGCGAGCCAGGCCCCTCCGAGGCCCGCGATCGCTCCGCCGAGGACCACCGCCATCGTCCGCACGCCGACCACGCCGACGCCGCTCGCGTCGAGGGCGGCGGGGCGCTCCCCGGCTGCCCGCACGAGCAGGCCGACGCCCGAGCGCAGAAGCAGCCGGTGAACGACAAGACAGACGAGCAGGGCCGCCAAGAAGAGGGGCTGCCCGATCACATCTCCAAGGGGCCCGAGAAGGCCGAAGGGCGGAACGGGCTCGATCGGATGCTCCAGGATGCGCGGCGAGTTGCTCGCGCTCGAGTAGAGCGCCTTGAGCAGGGCTCGGGTCGCGCCGAAGGAGCCGATGTTGATGGCGAGCCCCGAGACGATCTGGTCCGCCCTCCCCCTGACGGTCACGAGGGCGTGAAGCAACGCCGTCGATGCGCCGGCAAGGATCGCGCAGAGCACGCCGGCCTCCGGCGAACCCGTGCTGATCGTCCCCACCGCGGCGCCGAAGGCGCTGTTCAGCAGGATCCCCTCGAGGGCGATGTTGACGACGCCGCTGCGCTCCGACAGCGTCCCCCCCACCGCGACGAGCGCGTAGGGGACGGCTATCCTCGCGATCTGGGCGAGCGCGCTCAGGAGGAGATCCACCGCAGGCCTCCTTCCCGGCTCCGGGCGTCGAGCGAGATGAAGATCATGAGGATCGCGGCGACGATCACGTCGACGAGCTCCCTCGGAACGAGCTGATTGACGACGAGCCCACCCTGCGAGAGAACGCCGAACAGGAGGGCGCTCACCGGAATGGCGGCCGGGCGGTTGCGCGCTAGCAGGCCCACCGCGATTCCGACGTGGCCGGATCCTGACGTGAAGCCTTCCTCGAAGTAGTGCTTGTAACCCAAAACGTAGTAGCAACTCCCGACCCCGGCGATCGCCCCGGCAAGTCCCATCGAAAGGGCGCTCAGGAGCCCCGGCGAGAGGCGTGCGTAACGGGCGCGGCGCAGTCCCCCGCTCAGGATCCTCCAGTGGAATCCGAGCGGCGAGCGCAGGAGGAGCAGATCGCAGGCGATCGCGGCCGCGAGCGCGAAGGGGAGCGCCGTCGAGAGGCCCGAGCCCCGGAAGAAGCCGAACGCGTCGGAGGCGCGGGCCATCCACGCGCCCTCTCCCAGCGTCGCCGTTCGCACCGTGTCGGGCAGCGCGTAGCTGCGCGAGAGGAAGTAGTTGACGAGCGCGGCGGCGACGAAGTTCAACAGGATCGTCACGATCACCTCGTGCGCCCCCGTACGGGCCTTCAGGAGACCCGGGATGGCCCCCCAGATCCCTCCCGCGAGGAAAGCCGCCGCCACACACAGCAGCCAGAGCCACGGGCCCGGAACCGACGCCAGGTGGATTCCCGCGAGGGCCATCGCGAAGCCGCCGACCATCATCTGCCCTTCCGCCCCGATGTTGAAGAGCCCAGCGCGAAACGGAAGCGCGACGGCGAGTCCCGTGAAGATGAGCGGCGTGGCCTTGAAGAGGACCTGGCCGATCCCGTAACCCGATCCGAGCGTCTCCCCGAGAAGCAGGATGAGAAACCGATCCGGCCTTGCGCCGAAGAGCCCGGCGAGAAGCGCCCCCGCGACGAGGCCGATCGCGGCGGCGACGACCGGCAACAGAAGGCGGCGGCTCGTCACGGCGAGAGCCCCACGAGCGCTCGATTCATCGCCTGGCCGTCCACCCCCGAGGCCTCCGCGGCGTAGCCGACCCTCCCCCTGAAGAGAATCGCGATCCGATCCGAGAGGGCGAGCAGCTCGGCGAGATCCCCCGTCACGAGGAGAATGCCGGTTCCCGCCGCGCGCGCGGCCAGGAGCCGTTCATGCACGAAGGCCGTGGCGCCCGGATCGAGGCCCCGCGTGGGGTGCACCGCGAG
>Ga0194113_10011608_pt1 | contig 10401 bp, 6 predicted proteins | sample TA2MahC200mmetaG_FD_146193 | JGI IMG/M metagenome (GOLD analysis project Ga0194113, IMG submission 146193) | Freshwater microbial communities from Lake Tanganyika, Tanzania - TA2015017 Mahale Deep Cast 200m | ecosystem: Environmental > Aquatic > Freshwater > Lake | place: Tanzania: Lake... | reverse complement strand
CCAGAGTTGTTCTTTCCTGATGATCTGCCCGAGAGCCGGGCATTTGACCTGAACTCCCCCCTGTGCAAGGATAGGCAGCCGACCGAAAACGCAGGTCTGCGGGCCCATTCACGACAGGCCTTTTCGCTCGTGTTGCCCATAACCGGCCCCCGGCCCATCCATTAACCGGACTTGCAGCGCTTTTCACCCGGCGGGAATCTTCATGACCCGAATAAGAGTCGACCTGATTACGATTTTCGTGCTGGCGATTTCGATTTTGGCGTTTCCTGCCCCACCCCGATGCCAGCCGTTTCTGGACCCGGGCATCCCTGATGGCCAGACCGTTCATTACAGCTACCGGACAGGCGGATACCCCAACGATTTTCTCATCGAGGTGAAGCAAGGGGAGGAAGTCGTCAAGAGCACCAGCCGGGTGCAGATCGTTTCACGATCGGAGGGGAACAAGATTTACCGGGTCCAGGATACCGGGGTGCGCCGAAACGGCTACCAATTCGAGCAGGTCTCGGAAATCCGGGCCGAACCCGAGTTCAAACCCCTGGGATTCACGACCAAGGACCGCAACCCGGAAGGAAGGATAATCCGGGAAATGGGGGCCGCGTTCGACGACCCTACCCTTTCCTACCCTCCGGGCACCTTTCCTGTTTTCGGACTGGTGCAGGTTATGCGGGGCACACCCTTTCAGCAGGGCAAACGCGCCGTGTTTTATCTCTGGCTCGCGCCGACGGAAATCGTCCGTATGCGTCTGGAGGTGGTCAGGCAGGAGAAGATCCAGGTTCCGGCCGGGGAATTCGTGTGCTATCTGGCCGAGATGAAGCCGGACATCCGCTCCATCATTCCCGTGGGGGGACTGCTCTCCAAACTGCTGCAACCCTTCATCCCCAAGTATCACCTGTGGTTCGCCTGCGACCACGCTCACCCGATGGTGAAGTTCGAGGGCGTCCTGGGCGGCACCGGTGCCGCGAAACATACGATCGAATTGGAAAGAATCGAAGAACCGGGTCGGCCGTGATTGTCGCACAGAAACGATCTGAGACGTCGGCAAACATCTGACAGAGGAGGATTCCCCATGGGAAAGGGATACATGGGCAAGGTCTTGCACGTGGATCTGGCCAGCGGCAGGATGGAGGAAGAGGCAATTCCCGAGGAGGTCTACCGGCAGGTCCTGTCCGGCGCGGGGCTGGCGGCCCGGATCCTTTTCGAGCGAATCCCCAAAGGCGCGGACCCTCTGGGGCCGGACAATGTTCTGGGCTTTGTCTCGGGCCTGCTGACCGGCACGGGTTCTCTGATGACCGGCCGTTGGATGGTGGCGGGCAAATCCCCTCTGACCGGGGGCTACGGGGAGGCCAACTGCGGCGGCACCCTTTCTCCGGCCATCAAACGCTGCGGTTACGACGGCATCTTCTTCCGGGGCATCAGTGAAAAACCGGTGTACCTGCGCCTGGCGGACGGCAAGGCCGAACTCGCGGACGCTTCTCACCTCTGGGGCAAGGATGCCCTGGAGGCCGAAAAACAGATCATGGAGGAATTGGGGGGAAAGCCCAAAGTGGCCCTTATCGGGCAGGCGGGCGAGAACCTCTCGCTCATCTCCGGCGTGTGCAACGACTTCGGGCGCATCGCGGCCCGGTCCGGCCTGGGAGCAGTGATGGGCGCCAAACGCCTGAAGGCCGTCGCCCTGAGCGGCAAGGAGAGAATCCCGGCAGAGGACCCGGGCCGGATCAAGGCTCTCAACGAGAAATTCATGAAGTTCCTGCGGGCCGGGGAAAACCTGGAGAAGAAAGTCCCCTCCGGCATGTTCCGGATCCTGGGACGGGTCTTCCGGGTGGCCCCTTTCGCCCTGGCCCAGGACGGCAACCTGGCCAAAATGGCATTCAAGAATTTCGGCACCATTGTCACCAACGTCATGTCCGCGGAGAACGGCGACTCGCCGGTCAAGAACTGGAAAGGCGCCGGGTACCGGGACTTCCCGATCGACACCCACTCCGGAAAACTGGACCCGAAGCTGATCCTCGACAAGCAGGTGCGCAAGTACCATTGCTTCAGCTGCCCCCTGGGTTGCGGGGGGCTGTGCCAGGTGACCGGCGGCAAGTACCCGGTGGGCGAGACCCACAAGCCGGAGTACGAGACCTGTTGCGCCTTCGGGGCCCTCATCCTGAACAACGACCTCGAGGCGATCTTCAAGATCAACGACCTGCTGAACCGGGCCGGCATGGACACCATTTCCGCCGGCGGCACCGTGGCCTTTGCCATGGAGTGCTACGAGAACGGCATCCTGAGCCGGGAGGAACTGGACGGCATCGACCTCTATTGGGGCAACTCGGCGGGGGTCATCGCCCTGCTGGAAAAGATGATCCGGCGGGAAGGGGTCGGAGATCTGCTGGCCGATGGAGTCAAGAGGGCCGCGGAGAAAATCGGCAAGGGCAGCGAGAAATACGCCCTGCACGCCGGCGGTCAGGAACTCCCCATGCACGACTCCAGATTCGACCCGGGTTTGGCCGTGGCCTATCAACTGGAACCCACGCCCGGCCGACACACCAACGTCTGCTACCAGTGGGCGGAGCTGTTCGCCCTGCACAAAATTTACAAGGGTTTGCCCAAGCCCAAGCCGGTCTACCTGATCAAGGAGAAATACAACCCCGAGGGGAAGATGGCCACCCTGGCGACGGGAAGCAAGTATGTCCAGATGGCCAACGGCCTCGGGGCTTGCCTGTTCGGCATCTATCTGTCCTGCAATCTTCCCCTGCTGGACTATGCGAATGCCGCCACGGGCTGGAACCTCTCTCCCGAGGAGTATCTGCGCATGGGGGAACGGATCCAGGCGATTCGCCAGGCCTTCAACGCCAGGGAGGGGGTCCAGCCTGCCAGGCACTTCCGCATGAACCGCCGGGCCGTGGGAGACCCGCCCATGACCTACGGCCCGGTCAAGGGGATCCAACTTGATGAAGCGCGTCTCCTGGGAGACTTCTGCCGGGAAATGGGCTGGGACCCGGAAACCGCCTTGCCCACCCGGGAAAAGCTCGAGGAACTTGGACTGGAAGACGTGGCCCGAACGATTTGAGAAGGGCTGCCGGCGGCATCATTTCATCTTGAACGGGGACGGGAAAGCCCTTTGCAGTTCGTGGTCCCGATCGACCAGATCGGCAGCAGGATGATCGCCAAGGCGGGGCACAAATGTGTCCAGTTGGGAGATCTCCTTTCCTCGGGCTTCCACGTCCCCAAGGGTTTCTGCATTCTGGCCACGGGCTACGAGCTTTTCATCACGGAAAACGGGCTGGAGCGAAATATCCAGGCCCGGATCGAAAAGGTGACCTCTCGGGCCGACTCCCTCTGTCCGGGAGAAGAAGCGGAGCTGGTCGAGGGTTTTGTGGCGGCCCGCTTTCCGGACGCCCTGAAGCAGGAAATTCTCGCTGCCTACAGGTCGCTCGCCACCAACGGCCATCGACACCCTTCGGTGGCTGTCCGTTCCTCAGGTTCCCTGGAGGACGGCATCCAGTCCTCCTTCGCGGGTCAGTTCGAGAGCTATCTCAATGTCCGGGGGGAAAAGCAGCTTCTCGATCAAATCAGGCGTTGCTGGGCCAGCTTCTGGAACACCCGAAGCCTCTGCTATCAGATGGACCGCTGCGGCCACAACGGCAGCGCGGGAATTGCCATTCTCGTGCAGGAGATGATTCCGGCCCGTCTTTCCGGGGTCCTGTTCTCGGCCAATCCGGTTTCCGGTTCCGATCGACAGATGGTCATCGAAGCCAGCTGGGGACTGGGGCAGGCGATCGTGGACGGCACCGTGAAACCGGACCGCTACGTGGTCGACTTCCAGACCCGCCGGATTCTCGAGCAAACCGTCCAGAACAAGGAGAACATGCTGGTTCTCGACCCCAGAAAAGGGGGCGTCACCCGCCGGGTCCGGGTTCCGGCAGTCAGACAGAGAATCCCCTGCCTGACGCGAAGGGAAATCGACCTCCTGGTGTTGACCGGCAGAAAGGTCCACGAGCATTTCGGCCGGCCCCAGGACATCGAGTGGGCCTTCCACAACCACGAACTCTATCTTCTCCAGGCCAGACCGATTACCACCCTGAGCCGGGCCGGGCTTGCCGCCGGGGAAACCCGCGACCGGAAAGAGATCATCTGGCACTCGGAGTTCGACACGGTCACGACCCCGCAGACCGAGTGGGTCTCGACCACGATTCGGGACATGCTGCCCGGAGCGCTGTCCCCTTTGACCATTTCACACTTGAGCGCCCTGGAGTACGGGTTCCAGAAACCCCAGGAGCAATTGGGTCTTCTCCCTCTGCCTTCGGGGTCTCCAACCCAGAGTTTTCTGGGTTTTTTCTACAATCGGGCCCACTTGAACATGAGCCTGATTCGTTCCCTGGTCCGCCAGGTGCCTTTGGTCTCGCCCGAAAACCTGGAGAGGCTGCTGCGGGAGGACGACGGTTCCCCAAAACGGAAGTCCTGGCTTTCCCTCGGTTTTGCGCGGGACGTGCCGAATCTCCTGCGGGTGGGGTTGCACGCCCTGGAGACGGGTCGAAGACTCAGTCCCGCGGCGGAGGCCCTTCTCAGCCAGGGGCTCCGGCAATACGAACTGGAGGCTCCGAAGTGCCTCGAGCCGGCGGCCCCCGAGGAACTCCTCTGCCGCATGGATGAAATCCAGAAGAGGCGGGCGGAGATTTACGCCATGCACATCACGGCCTCCGAGTTCGGGGAGGTCACCTTCCAGCTCTTCAAGCAGCTCACCGGCCGTCTGGCCGGCGATGAACAGGGGAGGCGGGCGCTGCAGATGATCACCGGGTCTTCCGCCCCCCTGTTCGCGAAGCCGATTATCGAACTCTGGAGCCTGGCGCAGAGGATCCCGGGGAGTCGAACCCTGCAACATTGTCTTTCGCTTTCCTCGGTTCAGGCCGCCTGGCGGCGGCTTCAGTCGGAGAAGGGCCGACCGGCCAGGGATTTCAAGGAGGCCTTTCACTCGTTCCTCCAGCGGTACGGATACCGCAGCCGCTACGGCGCGGAACTGATGCACCCATCCTGGGAGGAGGAGCCGGTTTTCATCCTGTCCATGGTGAAGATCTACTCCAGGCTGTTGCTGACCTTGAACCCCTGGGAGATGGAGAGGGAACAGGCCCAGCGTCGAAGGCACAACCTGCAAAGCTTGGAAGCCAACCTCAACCCCGTGTCCAAGAGGGTTCTTCACGAACTGCTGAAGCTGATGGACATCCTGGTTCCCATGCGGCAGAACATGCGGGCGCTCTCCCTGATGCAGGCCCACCTGGCTCGGCGCGTGATGCAGCAGCTCGGCCGGCACCTGCACGGCCGCCGGTTGCTGCAGAGCCCCCAGGACATCTTCTTTCTCACCATGGAAGAGGTGCGTCAGTGCACCGCCGAATCCTCCAATAAGCCTGCTTCCCCCGCCTCGGCCGTCGAACTCCAGAGCCGCGTGGAGCGGCGGAAGGCGGAGTATCGCAAGAATCGCGACGTGGTCCTGCCCGAGCGCTTCCGCGGAACGCCCGAACCGGTCAGGCCGGCCGATAGGCCGCAGAGCAGTCAGGGAGATCACCGGTTGCGGGGCATCCCGGTCAGCACGGGCCGGGTTACCGGTCCTGCCCGCCGCATCACGGCGCCGGTGCAGGATATCCGGGTGCAGGCCGGGGAGATTCTGATTCTGCCGGGCATGGACCCGGGATGGACCCCCCTGTTTCCCGCCGCCTCCGCCATCGTCACCGAACGCGGGGGTGTGCTTTCCCACGGCTCGATTCTGACCCGGACCTACGGCATTCCGGCAGTGACCGGCATTTCCGATGTCACCCGGATCATCCAAACCGGCCAGGTGGTCACGGTGGACGGGGATCGGGGTGAGGTCTGGATCTAGCCGGCCGGGTTCCCCCGGGCCCGCCGATCTTGGGTCCCGACCCGGTCGCCATGCCTCTTCACAAGGGGGACTGGGCCATGTCTCTTGCCAAGCGGACGGCGACACGCCGCTGGTTCTTCCCCGCCGGCCCGGCGGTTCGCCGCACCCTCGCATCAGGCCTGTTTTCCCTGGGCCTGCTTTCCTCCACCCCGGTCCCGGGTGACGTCTCCCCGGCACGCATTGTGGTGCCTGATGTGTTGTGTCTCCCTGAGGAGGAGGTTTTCGTCAAGGCCTTTCTGTATCGCGGGAGTGCGGTGGGACTCTTCAAGCCGGAAATCCCGGGCGAGGCGCTCCTCTTCGCCGACGCCGGCGGCAAGACACTGGACCAGCGCCTCACCGACCCCGCCGGCATGGCCCGCATCCGGTTTCGCTCGCCGGGAACCGGAAAGGCCATCATCACCGTATCCCTGCAGCAGAATCCCCGGTACCGCGCGGACCCGGCTGCCGCTCGCATCTTCGTTCGGAACCGCAGGCTCCCCCTCTATTTCGTTCTGATCGAAGGTGCTCTGATGACCAGGAAACCCCTGTCTTTTCTCTGGGAAGATCCGGGCAAGACCGATCCGGCGAATGGCGGGGTGGAGAAGACCCGGGAGATTGCCGGGGCCTCGACTCTGGTCTATCTCAGCATTCTGCCCACTTCCTACCTGCGGAAAATGCGGGACTGGCTGGACCACAAGGAGGCTGCGCCGGCCCCCCTGCTGGCTCTGGGCGCCTCAGACCTGGATTTGCTCAAGGCTGAGATCGAACCCGGCTTAGAGTTCATCGACGCTTTGCGGCGGGACCGCGACCACCCCGCCTGTCTGGTCACCGGCAACCCTGCCATGGCCGCAGCGGCAGGCAAGAAGGGCCTGCAGGTCTTTCTGCTGAGGCACCGGAAGGGCCAGGTGTCCTCGTTTCAGAGTAAGGCCGAGGTCGGCGAGGGGACTACTGTGGTCGAAGGCTGGGACGAGGTCCCCAGCGAATGCCGGGGACCCCGCACCGCCGGCAAGGCGGCCTCAGGCAGAGCCGCAGCCAAACCCTCCGGGGGCAGGGAAACCCGCGGAGATAGATGACAAACGCGGGCAGGAGTTCACCGAATCGCATTGATCGATTTCCCGCCGGGACGGGTTTGCAACCGGACAGGCACGGGTTTCAACCCGGATCCTGCGAAGAAAACGCCTTTCCCCCCTGAGACAACCGTGTTTCGTCATTCAAGAGAATCCGGACAAGCTTCGCGCGCCTGGCATCCGGCCGTTTTGCGGCCCCTGGACCCCGGAAGGACTATTCCCTCGAAAGGTTTTCTCGATCTTCACGCAAGAAACTCGGTTCTTTTCCGGAAAAACTTTGAGAGTGGGTCGAAAGGAGTACATTCATGCAGCAGGAAGGCCCCGGCGTTTCTCTCGCGCCCTGTCCGGATTACGATTCTCACCGGGTCTGCCGCGCCGTCGAGCAGGCCCTCGCCCCTTTTGGGGGCATGCGCGGCATCGTTTCCCCGGGCGCCCGGGTGCTGGTGAAAATCAACCTGCTCAGTGACACCCCTCCCGAACAGGCGGCAGTCACCCACCCCGAGGTCACGCGGGCCGTGATCCGGCTGGTCAAACAGGCCGGGGCGACCCCCATCGTGGGCGAGCAGTCCGGCCCGGCGGAAAAGGGCGTCACGCTTCGGGCTTTCGAGGTTTCGGGAACCCTGCAGGCATGCCGCGATGAAGGCGTGGAGACAGTGCCTTTCCATCAGCGGGGATTCGTCGAAGTCTCGTGCCCGGAAAACCGGCACCTGAGGAGCCTTCACCTGGCCCGCGAGGTGATCGAAGCGGACCAGGTCATCGGAGTCGCCAAGCTCAAGACCCACGTTCAGGCCCTGTTTACCGGGACCATCAAGAACTACTTCGGCTGCCTGCCCCTGAAGGAGCGCAAGCGGGCGCACAACCTCGGCCGCTTTCAGCCTTTCTGCGAGGGTCTAGTCGACATTCTCCATGCCGTCCGGCCCTGTTTCACCCTGCTGGACGCGGTCACGGCCATGGAAGGCAGAGGCCCGAACAACGGAACCCCCAGGCGCCTGGGGCTTCTGCTCGCGGCCAGGGACCACGTGGCCTGCGATGCCGTGGCTCTGCATCTGATGGGCCTGGACGCGGGGGGGCACCCCATGCTGGTGGAGGCGCACCGCCGCGGACTGGGAGAAAGCCGCCTGGACAGGATCCGGACCCAGGGCCCTCCGCTCTCCGAATACCGCTGCCGTTTCCAGCCCCCTCCTCGTTTTCTTCTGAATCCGCCCGGTTTCCTGGCCCGGGCGGTTGTCTGGATGCACGCCGGCAAACCCCGGGTGAATCCGCAAATCTGCGAGGGTTGCGGGATCTGCGCTCGAAGCTGCCCTGTTGGGGCGATAACCCTCAACCCTTGTGCCGTCATCAACCAGAAGCCTTGTATCGAATGCCTGTGCTGCATGGAACTCTGTCCGCGGGACGCGGTTTACGAAAGAATCCCGATGGCCGCGCGCGCCTTGAGAAAAACCAAGACCACCGTTTTGGCCGGACTCAGGCGCCGCCGCATCCTGTCGTGAACGACGGCGACTTGACGCGATGGGCTGTGCGGGGAGATTCGCCTGCGGGTTTTACGTGATCCCACTGACAGGCTGGCAAAGGCCTCTGCGCTGCCTGCCTTCGGCAGTTGGAGATTTACACGCGCGACCCCGACCACGCACCGCAACTGCGGAAGGATCTCGTCACGGTCAGGCACAACAGGCCGGAGGCAATGAAGAAGATGTCTCCGTTGAAAATGGGTCCGAAACTCGTGCCCGCGAGATCAGCGATGCCGGGTTCTACGAGGGGTTCTGCACATCCCGTGTCGCCATGGGGGCAAGACAGGGCCGACTTTGACGGGACCTCGGCAGCCGCGGAAGCGGCCGTTGCCCGTTGAGCGCTGCGCTGGTATGCTGGCCTGGCCGGATTTCGACACCCCGGGCCCCGACAAGCTCGCCTCGCCCAAACCACTGCAAACCAACCCAAGAGAAACAAGGAGACACGCAGAGATGGCTACCCTGAAGGAGATCATCAACGATCCCAAGGTCCACGAGTCCGTCATGCAGGATTGCGTGCGGGTCTTGGACGAGGAAGTGGCCAGGAAATCCGGCCTCACCGGGCTGGCCATCAAGGCCGCCTACAAGCTCCTGAAGAATGTCCAGCACGGAAGAGCGCTGCGCAAGGTGCTGGAGGCCCTGCTGCCGGATTTCATGAATACCCTGGAACCCTATTACGCCCGCTACCTGAAGGAGGGCAAGGGGGTGCGCTGGACCGACTTCCTGCGCCCCGACTTCGAACGGCTGACGGACCAGTTCCTGGCCATCACCGATGCCAAGAGCCAGCAGTCCGACAGCCAGACGGTCAAGAGCACCTACGGCAAACTCAGACCCAAGGCCAGAAAAGAGGTGGTCGCCTCTCTGCCCGCCCTGGCCGCCATGATGGAGAAGTACCTCGAAAAGCCCTGACCGGCCGGGCGGAGGCATGCCCTCCCGGGAACCGGCTCGCGATGCCCCCTGAATCCCACATCATCCGGCCCGAAAGCCCCGGAACCCGGAAGGCCAATTCCCTCGGGAGGGTTTCTCAGCTTTTTCGCGAGAATGCGAATGTTGCGGATGAAGGCTAATAGACGGCCTTCTCCTCCACGCGCAGCAGCAGGTAGAGACCCAGTCCGCCGAAGAGCACATTGGCGGACCATGCGGCCAGAAACGGGGGCAGCAGACCGGACCGGCCCACGGAGATCGCCACGGCGAAGACAACCCAGTAGAAGAAACCCAGGACCACGCTGACCCCCACCCCCATGGCAATGCCGCCGTGACGGGAAAAACGCAGGGCAAAGGGAATCCCCAGAAAAACCGTGACCACGTTCAGGACGGGGTAGGCGATCTTCTTCTGCAACTCGACCCGATACGGGGTCGGATCATAGCCTTCCGCGGCGACCTTGCGTATGTAGCCCCCCAGTTTGTGGATCGGCATCTCCTGGGTTTCCCGGTGGATGAGCCGGAAGTCCTCGGGGGTTTCCCGCAAAGGGATCGGCCGGCGATCCCACCTGGCCGTTTCCATGGTCCCGTCCGCTCGAAACGATCTTTCCACCACGTCATGAAAGAGCCAGACCCCCTGTTCCGGCCAACCGTCCGGCGATCGACCGTCGGCTGTCTGCTTGCCTTCCGCCCGCCCCTCCTGCCATTCGGCCCGCGAGGCGTCGATGCGCCTGGTCAGATGGAAGGGCCTGCCGATCTCGAACAGGATGATCCCCTGCAACAGGTTCCCGCCCGGCTGCAGGGTGGCAATCTGGTAGATCCAGTCTTCCCCCCGGAACCAGATCCGGTTGCGCACCATCATGCCGGAAGGCGTCTCCTTCTTGATCAGCACCTTCCAGATGTGTTCCGAGTGATGAAAGGCCGCGGGCACCAGGAACTCCCCCAGGAAAAACGAGAAGAGGCTCACGACCACCGAGATCAGCACGAACGGGTAGGCGATGCGCCGGACCGACACGCCGCTGGTGCGCAGGGC
>Ga0194113_10011605_pt1 | contig 10402 bp, 8 predicted proteins | sample TA2MahC200mmetaG_FD_146193 | JGI IMG/M metagenome (GOLD analysis project Ga0194113, IMG submission 146193) | Freshwater microbial communities from Lake Tanganyika, Tanzania - TA2015017 Mahale Deep Cast 200m | ecosystem: Environmental > Aquatic > Freshwater > Lake | place: Tanzania: Lake... | reverse complement strand
TTCGTCCAGGCAGAAAACCGGGTTATTGGTCTTGGCCTTGCGCAGCGACTGGATAATTTTGCCGGGCAGGGCGCCGATATAAGTGCGCCGGTGGCCCCGGATTTCGGCTTCGTCCCTGACCCCCCCCAACGACAGACGCACGAAGTTGCGCCCCAGGGCCCGGGCCACGGATTTGGCCAGGGAAGTCTTGCCCACCCCCGGCGGTCCCACCAGGCAGAGGATGGGGCCTTTCATTTTTTTCACCAGGCTCTGCACCGCCAGGTACTCCAGGATGCGTTCTTTGGGCTTTTCCAGGCCATAGTGATCTTCTTCCAGGATGCGCTCCGCGGCCACGATATCCAGTTTGTCCTTGGTCTTATCATACCAGGGCAGGGACAGTATCCAGTCGATATAGTTCCGGACCACAGTGGCTTCCGCCGACATGGGGCTCATCAGCTTGAGTTTCTTGAGTTCATGGCGCACCTTGGTGTTGGCCTCGGCACTTAGACGCTTCTTTTTGATCCGCTTTTCCAGGTCCTGGATTTCGCTCTTAAAATCATCCTTCTCCCCCATCTCCTTCTGGATGGCCCGGATCTGCTCGTTAAGGTAGTATTCCTTCTGGGTCTTCTCCATCTGTTTCTTGACCCGGTTCTTGATACGCCCTTCGATCTGGAGAACCTCGATTTCCCGTTGCATGATGAACAGGACTTTTTCCAACCTCTTGACAGGATTGATTATTTCCAGAATCGGCTGCTTTTCTTCGATCTTGATGGCCAGATGGGAAGCCAGGTTATCCGCCAGACGTCCCGGATCGGCCAAGGTGGAGACCGCCTGCAGGACCTCCTGGGGGATTTTCTTGTTCAGCTTGATGTATTGCTCAAAAGAGGCAATATTGGTCCGGATGAGAGCTTCCACTTCGGCCGAAGGATCATAGGATTCCCCGATTTCTTCCACTTCCACGATGAAATAATTCGGATTGGCCAGAAAATGGCGGATTTCAGCTCGCATCTTGCCCTCAATGAGGGCCTTGACAGTGCCGTCCGGCAGACGCAGGAGTTGGAGAATATTGCCCAGAGTACCGAAGCGGTAAATATCGTTCTCGCCGGGTTCGTCCTTTTTGGCGTCTCTCTGGGTGCATAGGAGGATGTAACTATCCTGGCCCATGGCATGCTCCAGGGCGGCAATGGACCTCTCCCGGCCGATGAACAAGGGCACCACCATGTGGGGAAAGATGACGATGTCCCTGAGGGGCAGCAACGGCACTGCAAAAATATCTTTTTTCCTTCCTTCCAAAGCCGGTTTGGGCTTGTTCAATTTAAATATCATGAGATAGTCACATCCTCTTGCATTGCTAGGCGCTCTCGGCCTGAGGCTCAAAAACTAAAATGGGTTTCTCGTGTTTGAGGATAAAATCTTCGTTGATGAGACATTCCCGGACATTCTTCAGAGAGGGGATGTCATACATAATATCCAGCATGGCCTGCTCCAGGATGGCCCGTAACCCCCTGGCCCCGGAACGCCGTTTCAAGGCCTCCCGGGCTATGGCCACCAGGGCCCCTTCGGTGAAACGGAGATGCACCCGCTCCATCTCAAACAACTTCTGGTACTGTTTTACCAAAGCGTTGCGAGGCTCCTTCAGGATGCGGACCAAAGCGTCTTCGTCCAATTCTTCCAGGGTGGCGATGACCGGCAGCCGTCCCACAAATTCCGGGATAAGTCCGAATTTCAGGAGGTCCTGAGGCTGCACCTTGACCAGGGTCTTGCCCTGCTTCCGGTTGATCCGGCTCTGTACATCCGCCACAAACCCCATGGTTTTCCGGCCGATTCGGGTGTTGATAATATCTTCCAGACCATTAAAGGCCCCCCCGCAGATGAACAGGATGTTGGTGGTGTCCACCTTGACAAACTCCTGCTGAGGATGCTTGCGCCCGCCCTTGGGGGGCACCGAGGCCATGGTGCCCTCGATGATCTTTAACAAGGCCTGTTGCACGCCCTCCCCGGAAACGTCCCGGGTAATGGAGGGGCTGTCGCTCTTCCGGGCTATTTTATCTATTTCATCAATATAAACAATCCCCCGGCTGGCCTTTTCGATGTCATAATCCGCCACCTGCAGCAGATTGAGGATGATATTTTCCACGTCCTCGCCCACGTAGCCGGCCTCGGTGAGAGTGGTGGCATCGGCAATGGTGAAGGGGACATTGAGTATCTTGGCCAGGGTCTGGGCCAGGAGGGTCTTGCCGGATCCCGTGGGGCCGATGAGCAGGATATTGCTTTTTTGCAGTTCCACCCCGTCCATCTCCACCCTGGAGTTAATGCGTTTATAGTGATTATATACCGCCACTGACAATATCTTTTTGGCCCGCTCCTGCCCGATGACATACTCGTCAATCTTGGTCTTGATCTCGGCCGGCTCCGGAATGGAGAGACGGGCCCCCTTAACCTCTTCCTTCTCGTTTTCTTCGGCAATGATATCGTTGCATAGTTCGATACATTCGTCGCAGATGTAAACACTGGGGCCAGCGATGAGTTTCTTTACCTCGCTCTGACTCTTGCCGCAGAAGGAACACAGCAGGTCCGAGGTTTTATCGCTTCCACGTTTGCTCATAAGGTATTCCTCCCCAAACTCCGGTTCGACTTAATCAGTGCCCCGTTGAGATAACCCTTGGGAGAGTTTGGTTCATCACGTAGCGCTCTGTGAGCTCGCCATATAATATTAATTCGACCCATTTCGTTTTTTTCTTAATTGTGCGGTCAGCAACATCTGTCCATTTGTGCACTTTCCTGGGCTCATTTCCCAGGCGGTGAGGCCGCCGTTGCCTGGGGCCATGATTTCTTCAGTCTCATAGGATCAGGACTCCTGGATCAATGGTTCCACCCCGCTTAAATGACCTTCCGGCGATTTGGCTGTCCGGGAACTGATAACTTCATCCACCAGGCCGTATTCCTTGGCCTGGAGGCCGGACATATAAAAATCCCTCTCCGTATCCTGGTTGATGCGTTCCCGGGGCTGACCGGTGTGGCGAGCTAGAACCTCGTTCAATTCTTCCCGCAAACGTAAAATCTCCCGGGCCTGAATTTCCACATCCGTAGCCTGCCCCTGAAAGCCACCCAGGGGCTGATGAATCAATATCCGGGCGTGAGGCAGGGCAAATCTCTTTCCCTTGGCCCCGGCCGCCAACAATAACGCAGCCATGCTGGCCCCCAAACCCATGCACAGGGTGGAGACCGGCGGCTTAATATACTGCATGGTATCGTAAATGGCCAGTCCGGCAGTCACCAGACCGCCAGGTGAATTAATGTAAAAATGAATGTCCTTATCCGGATCCTCGGACTCCAGGAATAATAACTGGGCTACAATCAGATTTGATACTTCATTATTGATGGCGGAGCCGAGAAAAATAATCCGGTCTCGTAACAGGCGGGAATAAATATCATAGGCCCGCTCACCCCGGCTGCTCTGTTCCACCACAATCGGTATCAACGGCATGGTTAACTTTCCTTTTCCACGGTCTCGGTTGTCTCTGACTTATCTGTCACAATAGCTTTATCTATAAGATATTCCACTGTTTTTTCAGCCCGAATCTGGCTTTTAAATTCGTTTACGATCTTACGTTCGTGGTAAACTTTTTTCACCATTTCCGGGGTATCGCCCACCTGTTGGGCAATCCGCCGGAAACCGGCCTCCACATCCTCCTCGCTCACCGTTATGCCTTCTCGGGCGGCGATTTTCTCCAGGATAAGATTGATCCGGGTCTGCTTTTCAGCCGGCTCCCGCATCCGCTCCATCATTTTTTCCGAGTCCAGGCCCGCAATGTTGAGACCCCGGCTCTGCAAAAGGTTAAGCTGCGAACTTAGCAGGCGCTGCTGTTCCTGGCGGACCAGGGTGGGGGGCGCCTCCACGGGATTGTTCTGATAGATCAGATCCAGCAACTGGCTCCGCATCTTTTCATACTGTTCCCGCTCACCCCGGCGCTGCAAGTCTACCCGCACCGCTTCCCGCAGTTCGGTTAAGGTCTTGAAATCCTCGCCGAACGATTGGGCCAGAGCGTCGTCCAGTTCCGGTACGGCCAGATATTTGATCTCCAGCACTTTGACTCGGAATTCCACACTTTTTCCGGCCAAGGCCGGGTTAATGAAGTCCGCCGGCACATCCAACGGGAAAGCGACGCTCTCACCTTTTGTTAAGCCCACCAGGTGTTTTTCAAAATCACCGGGAAGTTTGCCGGACCCCACCTCCAAATAAGCGTTTTCACTGCCACCGCCCTCAATGACCTCGCCCTCCGAGTATGCCTGATAATCGATGACCACAAAGTCTTTATCCTGGATGGGACGATCTTCCTCCAAAGGCTTAAGCGTGGCCCGCGACTGGCGCAGCTCTTCCATACGGTGCTCCACCAGTTCCTCGGAAATCACTACCGGTGAAGACTCGAGAGGAAGATTCAGATAATTTTCCGGGGTAAAATCCGGGGCAACCTCCAGCTCGACACTGTAGCTAAAATCATCCCCCTGCACCACCGGTGGCAGACTGCTGGGAGGCTTAACCAGCACCGGTTGGACATTTACCTCCTCCAGGGCCTCATTCAGCGATTGACGGAACAGTTCCTGAGACACCTGCTCTTCAATTTCCTTCCCATAATAACGGTGCAGTATCGACCGGGGAATCTTGCCGGGACGGAACCCTTTGATTTTGGCCTTCTTGCCCCAAGACCGGTAGGCCAGGTCCATCTGTTTCTCTACGTTCTGGGAAGGCACGGCAACCCACAGTTTGCGCTCCACCGGGCTGATTTCTTCTAGTTTCACTTCCATAGACAACACCATTGATTCCTGCTTCGTTGGATTTGTTTTTCTCAGTCAGGGCCGTCCCAGATTGACTTCTAGCCTCGGCCGGTCAGTTCCCGGGCTGGTGCGAGAGGGGGGACTCGAACCCCCACGATTGCTCGCTGGATCCTAAGTCCAGTGCGTCTGCCATATTCCGCCACTCTCGCTTCCCTTATGTACAGTAATTTCTGCAAGCACCGTTGTCAATCTTAATCATTAGCGGGCCGCAATCACCTCTTAGCAAAAAAGGCCAGTTGGCTTACTAAGACCCTGACACAGGGATCAATCATAGGGGCTAACCAGTCCACTATGATCTTCGAACCCCGCGTCTGCAAGCTGACCTTGACTCTACTTATCCGCAGATAACTCTAATGTATATCGATTATTTTCTTAAGTCAAGGTAACTGCTGTCAAACCTTCCACTGACGTTCCACCCTTAACCGGAAAACAAGACCATATACCTGGGACTGAGGGCGCCATCCCATCCTTGGCCCAGATAATAATCAGAAATCGCCATAAACTCCAGGTCATTTGATGCAAATGACCAAAAAACCGTATTAGTTGTCTGCGATAGGAAAAAAGGGATCCTCTCATCGATCTTCCGCCCTAATCTGACGCCAACCTAAACCTTGTTTCGCCACCTGCTTCGTGTTACATTGATTACGATTGTTTATGCTGATAGCTGAACGCCTGCTCCCCTTTTTTCGAAGGGAGGGCGGGAGGGATGTTAATCATCGGGGGGGACCCCAATGAGCCATGACCGTGTCAATCTACCCTCCCATAAGGCCGATTTAATGTATTTTGCCGATCTAAAACCCTATATTACTCTATTAAGGAGCTCCCCTTATGGAGATGCCTGATAAAGATACCTTAAAAGAAATGCAGGACCGTCTGACCCTGACGCCTCGCCTGGTGTGGGATCACCTGGACCGGGGTGAACGTGACCAGGTCATGGCCTACGCCGAGCGGTATAAGCACTTTTTGGACCATGCCAAGACCGAGCGGGAAGCGGTTTTGGAGGTGCAGCGCCTGGCCCGGGATCGGGGCTTTATCGACCTCCAGAGCAACCAGCAAGGAGATAAAGTATTTTTTAACTATCGGGGCAAAATCATCGCCCTGGCCGTTTTGGGGCAAAAACCGGTGAGCCAAGGCCTGCGCCTCCTGGCGGCCCATATAGATTCCCCCCGCCTTGATCTAAAACAGAACCCTCTGTATGAAGAAACCGATCTGGTGTACCTCAAAACCCACTATTACGGCGGTATTAAAAAATACCAGTGGCTGGCCCGGCCCCTGGCGCTGCACGGGGTCATCTTTACCGCCGCGGGTGAACCCATCACCCTCCGCCTGGGAGAGGACCCCGCCGATCCGGTCTTCACGGTCTGCGATCTCCTGCCCCATCTGGCCCGAAAAGTTCAGATGGACAAAAAAGTGGATGAGGCCTTCATCGGCGAAAAAATGAATCTCCTGGCTGGCTCTCTCCCCCTGGGCGACAAAGAGACTAAAGAACGCTTCAAACTGCATCTGCTCAACCTGCTCTCGCAACGCTACGGTCTCACCGAAGAAGACCTGATCAGCGCCGAACTCGAAGCCGTCCCCGCAGGACCGGCCCGGGATCTGGGCTGGGATCGTTCTCTGGTGGGGGGCTATGGGCAGGACGATCGGTCCTCGGCCTTTGCGGCCCTGGAAGCCCTGCTGGACGTGGACCAACCGTCCTGTACCTGCCTGACCCTCCTGGTAGACAAGGAGGAAGTGGGCAGCGCCGGGAATACCTCGGCCCAAAGCATCCTCCTGGAGGAACTGGTGGCCCGGCTGCTCGCCCGCCAAGGGGAGTCCCCGGCCCTGCGGCGCCAGGCCCTGATGCAATCCCAGGCAATCTCCTGCGATGTGGCCGCGGCTCTGGACCCGGACTGGCCCGAGGTCTTCGAAAAACGCAACGCCGCCCGCCTGGGCTATGGCGTGGTGTTAACCAAATACACCGGCCACGGCGGCAAGTACCACGCCAACGACGCCCACGCCGAATATATCAGCCGCATCCGCAGCATCTTCAACCAGCATAACGTCATCTGGCAAGCCGCCGGACTGGGCAAAATCGACGAGGGCGGCGGCGGCACCATCGCCAAGTTTCTGGCGGCTTACGGTATGGATATCGTGGATTGCGGGCCAGCCCTGCTCTCCATGCACTCCCCTTTTGAGGTGGGCTCCAAGGCGGATTTGTACATGACCTATAAAGCCTATCGCAGCTTTCTAAGCAGCCTTTCCTGAAAATCGGGGGGTATGGTGGCCTTATCGGCCTCGCTTGGAAAACATTAACCTTGCACCTGGCAGGAAAAAAAACTATAATTAAAATTTAATACATAAAGGCGGCACAGGCTTTTGGGTCTGTGCCAGCAGATTCCCATTGAACTGCAGCTTCAGGCGGGTGGCGCATCCCTTTACCGCCCGACAATCTTTGAACCTCGACCCTTAAACTTTGAACTTGTCAAGCCAGTGCGTCCCGCGGGAAGCGTCGCCTGGTTATGATCAGGAATCAAGCATGAAAAAATTTTTCGAACGTGTCAGCACCAAGGGAGAGGCCCCGCAGATCGCCACTTTCTCCAATATGATGACTTTTTACAGTCTCCTCTTCTTTCTGCTGACCATACCCTTTATCCTCATTGTGGCCCTGGTCTGGCTCACCGGCGTCATCGGTTTCAGCCCCTGGATCATCGGCGGCATGGTGGTGCTGGCCGCCTTCTTCTGCTGGCGACTCTACCGGCGCTGGCAAAAACTCAAAGCCCGTCTGGCAGCCCAAAGCTCGGAATACGGGGACATCGTCAAAGAGGCCACCAAGTCGGGCAAGGATATCGAAGTCTCGGTGCTCAACGGCCTGGTGACCTTCCGATATCAGGGTAAACGGCACCCCGCGCCTTTACAATTGGCCCCCCCGCACCTGGCCCTCGAGGCCCCCCACGGCCTGGAGGTGGAAACCGTGGAAGCTGTCAGTATTCATGATGCCCTCGGTGAACCGGGCCGGTTGCGCCAGGAATTGGAAGGGTTTGTGCGCCTGCGGGATTCTGGCGTGATCAGCGAAGAGGAATTCGAAGCCATCAAAAGCAGACTGATGGAAAGATTTAATGAAAAACCCACCCTGGCCGAATTTAATCAGGCCGGGGGATAATCTTGCCCGGTCTTAAAGTTCTGGGATCGGTTCGCCCAAGCGTTCCGTTCCCAGGGCAAAGTTCGGGCCTTCGGTCAAGGAGGCGCTGTCCCAGAAATCCCTCTTATACCGGTAATAGTGGTTGAGACGGAAAAGCGCTTCCCCCAACCTCTCCTGGGACTCCTCCCCGGTGTGCATGATGCCGTGTTGCAGCAGAATCAAAAAACTGGCCGGCAGATAGAACTTTTCCTTGCCGATCACACCGGTGAAATCCAGGCGGCAACTCCCGCTTTTCTTCGCATACAACGCAGCTCGGTATACCCTGCTGCTGGGCTGTAAAACCTCTTGCCCGTAGCGCAATTTCCCCAGCGGAATCTTAAACTTCCCCGCATTCCGGGCCGGATTGGCTAACCGCCGGCCGACCCGGGTCACAAAATCCATCAACTCCCGGGCCACGCGCATTTCGTTGAGTTCGGCCAACTCGAACATGATCCGGGCATAATAAAATATAATGAAACTGATCCAGTCGCCGTCCGTGATGTGACCGGCATGCCATTCCATTCTCGGGACTACCTGGTCATCCTCGATAAAATGGATGAACACCTTGCCTTTCAGTTTCTCGGGATCCCGATCAAAGAAGCCGAATATTTTCTTCATAAACAGCTCGAAGCGCTGGCTGAACGTTATGCTGGGACTATATTTTTCTACTGTCCGATCACAGGGCTCGGAGAAGTTCAAAAGCCTAGGGCGGCAAAGCCTTATTTTGATTATCTTGAGGGATATTCATAGGACAGATGGGCCAGGGGCCGTTGAGGAATCGGTCGCGAGCAGCAGGAGTCATCGTTGGGTTTTTGGGAACTGTAATTTTTCTGCAAGCATTCAGCTCACTGACTTAAAGCTCATGAAAATTAGATAATAAAAGATAGTACGTTACGGCGTTTTCACCCGGTCGGCGCAATTCGTTGTTTTTGTTGCAAGCTGATTGCTGAAGGATGATATTTTTTCCTACCTTACCGCAGCCCGCCCCAAAAGTCAACGCATCCCTTGCGCAACCTGTAACGGCCACCGTTTTTTCCGAGTTACGACGATCCTCGAAAACTGGAAATTATTCCGACAAGAACCACACCGCCCCGACGGCCAGGATAATCCCGGCCAGATGACGCAGAGTCAGGTTTTCCTGTAAGAATAGTACACCCAAGATCACCGTGATCACCGGATAGAGCGAGGTAAGGGGCACCACCACCGTGGCCGGCCCTGTTGCCAGGGCTTTGAGAAAGAAAAACAGACCACAGCCGCCGGATAAACCTACTCCCATGGCCGCCAGCACGCCGGTAGCGCTCCAGGTGACAGGAGTGCGGATAAAAAATATGATGAAAACCCCCATCACCATATAAACGCCTAATTGCACCAGAAAAATGGCCCAATTGGGCAGGTGGCCGGCCGCTATTTTGCTAAAGAACCCCCAAAGCCCCCAAAAGCCCCAGGCCAACAAGGCAAAGAAAAACCATCCGGACATAGCATCCCTGACATCGGCAACCAGGCCTCTCTCCCTGCCATGGTGGTTCCAGGCAGGAATAATCCTGGCGCCGATTTTTTTTTATAGTCACCGCAAGGCATTGTGAGTATAACTAAAAGAAATGGGTTTGGCCAGTTCTTCCTGGCTCTTGGGCCCCCATACTCATGAAGAATCCCGGAAGTTCGGGCTTGCCAGTCCGTGCTGGAAAACAAACCAGTTGGTTTCATTTGATTTATTCCCAGCCACAGGAGTACCCCCCATGGAAATCTCTTCCGCTGCCTTTACTCATAAGGGTGCCATTCCGAAGGTGCATGTCATGCCTGGAGCCGGCGGTAATAATGTCTCCCTACCTTTAAGCTGGCACGAGGTTCCGGCCGGGACCCGATCCTTTGCCCTGGCCATCGTGGATCCCCACCCCGTGGCAAGAAATTGGGTCCACTGGCTTGTCATTAATATTTCGAGTGATATAAATATGATAGAAGCAGGCGCCTCAGGAAAGGCCATGCCGGCCGGAGCAGTGGAACTTAAAAACTCTTTCGGTGAGATCGGCTACGGCGGCCCCCAACCCCCTGAAGGCACCGGCGATCATCCCTATGTGGTGACCCTGTACGCCTTAAATGTGACGCACCTGGATCTGCCGGCCAAAACATCCCTGGCAGCCTTTCATCAGGCCCTGGAAGGCAAGATACTGGCCACCGCCACCATTACCGGCATGTTTGGCAGATGATATTTTCTTGCAGAAGCTGGCTCCCCTTTGACACCATGAGCCCGGCCTGCTTCGGGGACCGGTATGAGTCAGGATGAATCTTTACGAAAATATCGGCAAAAACGTGATTTCGACCGCTCCCACGAGCCCAGGGGAGGGGAGCGGGAGGCCTCTGATGACCCCATTTTTGTCATCTAAGATTTTCTGGCGCCTGTGCTTGACAAGGGGAATATTTATAGGTATAAAA
>Ga0194113_10011603_pt1 | contig 10403 bp, 8 predicted proteins | sample TA2MahC200mmetaG_FD_146193 | JGI IMG/M metagenome (GOLD analysis project Ga0194113, IMG submission 146193) | Freshwater microbial communities from Lake Tanganyika, Tanzania - TA2015017 Mahale Deep Cast 200m | ecosystem: Environmental > Aquatic > Freshwater > Lake | place: Tanzania: Lake... | reverse complement strand
AGAACGCATGCGCCTTGCGGCACCAGGTCTCGGCCACCGCGCGGCCGCCATCGCGCCACCCTTCGGTGCCGTTGATTTCGTCCACGACAAACCAGAGAAACAGCGCCCGGCTGTACCCCCAGCGGGCCATGATGTAGCGGAAAAGCTTCTGCTGGTATTGCCAGACTTTGGCACTGCCGAAAAAGTCTTTGGCGCTGCTGATACTGCGGTATGGATTGTGGCGATAACGCGCCATGCCCCAGACCGCCTGCGAAATGTGCGAATGAAACAGCAGGTTCCAACTGATCTTTAGGTCGCGCCGCTCGCACCAGTCGAAGAGCTGATCCAGCCGCCCGCAACGGTTCTCGTCGTAGCGGCCCAGGCCGCTTCCCATCGTCTCGAGCGTGGTGTGGTAGAAGCTGATGCAATTGGCGCCGCATTTCTTCAGGTTGTCCAGGTTCGCCTCCGTGATGGCGCCCTGATTGTATAATTCATAGGCGTCGTTGTACCACAAGCCGACGCCATAGAAAGGGGTGTGGTCGCTGTGCGCCAGGTAACGCCGGTTCGGCGCGATGCCGACAAATCCATGGTGCACCGAAGGCGTCACGACAAACTCCGCCGGGGCGCTTTTTGCCGTGCCCGTGGCGGTGGTCACAGAAACGATGTATCGCCACGTGCCCGTCTCCGTCGGCGAAAAACGCACCATCCACAGGGCCGTCCAGCTCGACGGATTGTAGAAGCCCCAGATCTTCCATTTCCTGCCGGAAGGCGACGTGAACGTCGCCCGCAGGTCAATCTCCTCCGGATCGAAGGGGTTGCGGAAATCAGCGTCGAGATCAATCCGCAGTTCCAGTTTTTCGCAAAGCCCGATTGAGGCTGAGACGGCTTGAATGGAGTTGATGTTGGGCTGTGTTTTTGTCATGGTCACTTCTTGCCTTCCTGCTTCATATTTTGTTTTTTCAGCACCAGCGCATCAAATCCGTCCCGGTCTGCGTACTTCGGGACTTGATAGCCGGTGGTGGTTCGTTCCCGTTCCTAGGTGGCGCGCAGCGCTGTCAGGCGTGCAGCCTGGGCCTGATCCGTTCTCAGATTGCGGATCTCGAAGGGGTCCGCCGTCATGTCGAAGACCTCTGTCCAATCGTCATGGCCCGGATAGGTGATGAGCTTGTCCGTTGCCGTTCGTACGCCGACGATGGTCGGGGTGGCATAGTCAGTCTCAAAAAAGTATTCGTACAGGAAGGCCTCGCGCCGGGGTGCGGTGCGCCCCTCTGCCAGCGGCAGCCAACTGCGGCCCTGCATGGCGGCGGGTACTGGGAGGCCGGCCAACTCGCAGAGGGTTGGCGCCAAGTCGAGGTTCAGGGTCAGGCCGTCTTCCACCGTGCCGGGTTTGATGCGGCCGGGCAGGCGCACGAGGAATGGAATGCGCAGGGACTCGTCGTACATACTGCGCTTGTCCCCGAGCATGTGCTCGCCTATGTAGTAGCCGTTATCACTGGTAAACACCACAAGCGTGTTGTCCGTGAGTTTCAATTCATCAAGGGCGGCCAGCAGTCGGCCGACATTGTCGTCCACGGCGGAGATGCAACGAAAATAGTCGAGAATTGTCTCCGGAAGCGGACTGGGCTCCCCGGCCGGCTCCGGTCCCGGTTCTTGTCCCGGACGGAAACCCGGTGGTACATTTAGGTTGGGCACCGGCCGGGCTTTGGCTCCGGCAAAGCGGTCCTTGGCCCGCTTCGGCGGGGTTCGCGGGACATGTGGGCTTTTGAAACCCACCTGCAAGGCAAAGGGTTTGTCTTGATGTTTGCGCATAGACTCAATGGCAAAGTCGGTGGACACATCGTCCACCCAACCCTTGGTCGGCGTGGAAACCCCATTAACCTCCACTGGACAGTCGCCGTAGCGTCCATGTGCGATGTAGCTCGCCGACCAGGCGAATCCCGGCCGCTGGCCGGATTGGTTGCCCATGTGCCATTTGCCGATGTAGCCGGTGACGTAGCCGCGGTCATTGAGCAACGTCGCCCAAGTGACGCTGTTTGTGGGAAACGCGGTGTTGTTGTTGGCGATGCCGTTGAAGTGATTGTAGCGGCCGGTGAGAAAACAGGCGCGACTGGGAGAACAGAGCGAGTTCACCACCATGGCATTGCGGAAACGCACACCTTCGGCGGCGAGGCGGTCCATGTTGGGTGTGGCGAACCAGGGGAAACGGGACTTGTCGCCTTGCTCTCGCTGCACGACGCCCATTGCATCCCAGCGCTGGTCATCGGTGATAAGGATGAGAATGTTGGGCGGGCGCGGTGCGTCGGCGGCCCAAAGCGAGGACGGCAACGAGGCGAGGGCTGCGCCAGCGCCGATACCGGCCAAAAACCCATGGCGAGCTAAACAAGTTATCATGTTGGATTGTGATTCTGTCATGTGCCTCCTATTACCGCACGGGCTCCAATCCGAGGCGGACGAACTGTTCCGGCGGCGCGTCATTATCCTTCATGCACTGAACAAGCCGTCGGGTCATCGCGCTCTCGATGGCCGGATCATGCAGAGGCGTCTTCTGGCTCGGATCTTTGACGATGTCGAACAGCATGGTCTTCAACTCATTTTCCTCCATCCAGGCTTTGCCGCTCTTGATCTTCATCGTCTGGCACCCTTTGGTGAACGAGAAGGGTTTCTGCAGTCCTTCCAGACGATGGATTTCCTCTACAGAGAAGGTCCTGCGCATGTGTGTGGGCATGAGCGTGTAGTTGTAGAGCGGAGCATTGTCCGGGCTCGCCGGGCCGCGCATATAGACGTAACGGCCGTCGGTGCAGTTCACATGCCCGCCGTGAAGGCCAAAGAGTCCGGCCTCGCGGACAGGTTTGTCCGTGGCAATGGTCTCGCGAAGCGGTTTTCCCTGCATGTCTTTTGGCAGAGGCAGGCCAAAGTACTCGAGGATCGTCGCGGGCAGATCAATTGTCTGAACCAGGCTCTTGCGTCGTTCGCCTTGTATCTTCGAACGGGGATCCCAGATGAAGAGCGGGGTGTTGGCGATTTCGTTGTAGAACGGCATGCGTATCTTACCCCACCAGTCATGTTCGCCAAGCAGGAAGCCATGGTCGGTATTGACGATGAGCATCGTGTCCCGCCAAAGATCGAGACGATCCATCTCATCCAGCACAAGCCCGAGATAGTGGTCGCACATGGAGATGAGGGCGGCATTGACCATCTGGTAATGCTTGGACAGGCTTGCATCCCGGGCAGGCGCGTAATCGGGCCAGTCGTTCTGGAATTGGCTGAAGTCGTAGTCGTAGAGCTTCTTGAAGCGTTCAGGGACAAAATAGGGCTCGTGCGGATCAAAGGTTTCCAACTGGAGGAACCACTTGTCATGTCCGGCATTCCGACGCATAAACTCAAGGCCCATCGCAGTGGTCTTGGCCAGCGGCATCTGGTCCTCTGCCTGTATGTGATGCCGGTTGATGGAGTCCTGAAAGCACCACTCGCCACCCTTGTGCGGGTTGTGATTGAAGATGGACTTGTCCAGGTCGGCGATCCAGGGATCGCCCTCCTGGCCGCGCGAGATGTCCCAGGTCTTGTAGCGGGTGTGGTAGTTGCACCCGCCTTCCTCCCAGTAATGGTAGTGGTCGCTGGCAAGATGGCTCCAGATGCCGTTTTGCTTGAGAATTTCGGGCATGGAATCGTCGAACGGTTCGATGGGGCCCCAACTCCGGTGCAGGAAGTTGTAGCGTCCGGTATGCAGTTCGCGCCGCGCCGGCATGCAGGGCATGCTGCCGACAAACGAGGTGTCGAAGGTGGCGGTTCTTTCCGCCAGTCTCTTGAAGTTGGGCGCATGGACCCAGTCGCAACCGTACGGCGGCAGCATGTGCCGGTTCAGCGAATCGAACATCAGCATGATGGCTTTCATCAAGATGCCTCGTTTCTTGTTCCTTCCGGCTTTTCCGTGGGATTTTTCATTGGCTCTTACGGCCGTCGCCGGTATCCGAAGAGATTCGAGTGTACGAGTAGGTGTACGAGTACGGTGTTTGCTTTCCAATCACGCTATTCTTCCTCCAAGCTTCGTTCCCACGCCACGAGCATGCGCACGATATCCGCGAGGTGCTTCTTGCCCGCGACGACGGCTTGCTTGCTCTTCGTCTGCCGTACGGCGTGAACATCAAGAGTGGCTGCCGCCTGTAGCGCAGCGGTTCGCGCGTGGCCAATGAAACGACACCGATCCTTCGTGGAGAACTTACCGTTGCCCTCTGCAATATTCAGGGCCACGCCTGTTGATGCCCGGTCTATCGCCGTCATCGTTGAATAGGTCATGTCGCCGTCATTCCGCATCCGGCCACACCAAGCAATGAATTCCAGAGCCTTCCGGTAGACATCCAGTCTCTCGTGGTCAAACCACACCTGCGTGCCTTCATGCCCGGCGGTTACGTATACCGCCATCTCCTCGCGGACCTCACGGCCGGTCGATTTCCGAAAGCCGATCAGCATGGATACAAGCGTTGAGAGACGCCCCTTGCCGGCATAAGCAGTGGAGGTCTGCAGGCACTCCAAAATGCACAGCACATCGAGACACGCGGCACATTCGAGCGAGGAGCCGTAGGCGGTGTCTATGAACTGGCGACGCTCGCTCATCGAGCGCTTCCCGCTGGCCTGCGCGATGTTTACCGGAACGCCGGCGGACGCCCTGTCGAGATGATCACAAGCCGACACCTTGTTGGTGATTTCCGGGGCCACTTCATCGCACCACGCCACAAACTCAATGGCCGCCTGATACACCCTCAGATCCTCATGGTCAAACGCCGATCTCATCACACACTCCCGTACTCGTACACCTACTGTCTCGTACACGCTGATCGTCCCATGATTTGGCCCATTATTCACCAGGAAATCCCCCGCTAGTCCCGGAAGCGCCATTGCGGTTTGTCACTCAGATCTGTGGCTGGGCGTGCGGTCGTCCCGGTCCCGCCACGGCCGTCGCCGGCAATGATGCGGAATGTGTTCCGGCCGGTCGCCAGGCTCGCGAAGGGGCCGGCCAAGGGCGGCTCGTCAGGGTTGCGAGGGCTACCAAACAAATCCGCGACAATGCTGATCGGATGGCCGTCGCGGTCTTCGATGCCCTGCCTGGTTCCCCCGGGAAAGGTGTAGATGCCGATGAAGTCGTATGTGAGTTTCGGCGCGTTTACTTTTCGGGGCGCGTCATCGGCATCGAAACCGGCGGTCACGCCGTTGGCATCGTCAACCAGGGTGAAGTTCGGTTGAAAGCTGCTGGTGAGGCCGTGCGCATCATAACCCGCCAGTTTGCCAAGGCCTCTGTAATAGACATTATAATCCACCCTGCAGTCGTTGGTTGAAAAGGGTTTAGCAATCGGCTTGCCCGGTTTGTCGCCGATGAAGAGGTTGTTATGGTAGCGGCCACCCATATCGGGGGAAACAAACCCTTTCCCAACCACCTTCTTGGTATGCGGATAATAGTACCCAAGCACATCGCCGCGTCCGGCATGCTTGGCGACGGATGGGCCTATGCCCGAGTTGACAAAGAGATTGTGGGCAATCACGACACGCTCGGAACTGCCGATAATGGGACGTCCGATAATGATGTTGTTGTCGATGCAAATTGGACCGTGATTGATTTCAAGGTAGATTGCATGCCCCGCGATATCGCTGATCACGTTGCCGGTAATGCGCATTCCCTGGTTTCCATTATCCAGCCATATCCCGTGAGCCGCACGAACACGCCGGATGATGTTATTCTTGATCAACGTATCCACGCTGAGATGGATTTTGATTCCGGCCGGTTCCTCCCCGCTGACCTGCGTCCGATAGTTGATGTCCTGTATCAGGTTGTTTTCGATCACACTGCCCGACCAGCCATCCATACCGCAAATACCGGCCTCTCCACAGCGCTCGATGGTGTTGCTGCGTACGATATGGCGCCCCAGCACGGAGAGGTCGGCGCTGGTGTCGTCGTTGACGGCTCTGCTGATGTCCCTGTAGACGGCGCCGCTGATGCCGACACACTTGGCATCGGCGATACGGCAATTCTGGATGATCCAGTGATGGCCTCCCTTGGGCCGCATAAGCGCAGGCTGGTAATGCGATGGTTCCGCCCAGCCGCATGCCGCTTGTTGCAGGTTCAGTCCGTCAACCGTGATGTAATTCAGGCCGGCGGCGTCCGGCGCAAAGACGCTTTCCCGCACCAGGATTTCCGCGCATGCGGTGTTGGGATTGGCGCCGCCAAAGTTCGCCCAGATTCGTGTCACAGCGCCGGTTTGCTGCGTGAACCATGAGCCCGGTGCATTGGCAATTTCGGCTTGCACACATTTCTCGCCGTAAGCGACACCATCAAGGTACACATCGCCCAGATGAAAGTTCTTGCCGCCTTGCAGCCATCTGGTCTTGAAGCGTGCGCCCGAAGCCGTCACATGTTTGTCCGTCCCGATCTTCAGGATATACGGGTTGTCCGGACCGAAGACCGCGTTGGGGACATCGGCGCGCCAGACATTTTCGCCCTCCGCGACCCAGTTGGTGATGCGCTCAGAGCCCTTGATCACCGGCCATTCGCCGGCATAGGCTTTGTATGTGATGCGTGCGGTTTCCGAGTTTCCCCCGCGCACCGGTCTGACCCATTCGCGATACGTTCCCGCGCGCACATGGCAGGTATCGCCAGCCTGCATGATATCCGCCGCCTGCTGGATCCTCAAAAACGGCTGCTCCTGTGTGCCGGGGTTCGTGAGCAGACCGTTGGTGGCAACGTAGTAATCCGCGGCCCCAAGCGGTCCTGACATCGTGGCCAGGGATATCGCGGCAATACAAGTCCATCTCGTCATGTGCTCATCCTCCTTGAGGCACAGGCAAACGATCAGATCATCGTAATTTATCCGGATCGGCGTGTTGCAGGATGTGATCTATGTCAGCCCCATGCTTTGGACAGGGGGAATCCGCCTTGAGCTTGAACCCGCCAAGGTTGGCGAGTCCGATGGGCGATGTGGCGCCGCACGGATTGACAAACCCCGGATCCTTCGCATCCGCGCCGGTGCCGGCGGGATTCTTGCCCTTTGGGGTATAGTAGTAGTCGTCCACGCTCGCCACTTTAGCTTTGTTGGTCGAGAAACCGCCCTGGGTGGCCACGAGCAGGTTGCTTCGCATCTCTGCCCCCCAAACCGGATAGGTTCCTTTCATGCCATCGCCGAGGTAGAAGGTGTTGTTTTCGAAGGCGAGGCCCTTTGTGCTGCTGTTGCTGCCAAAGGGCTTCTCGTTCACGCTTACATTGTGGCGGATGATACACTCCCGATTCGGGCCCCAGCTCAAGATGAATCCGCCGGCATTGTCATGACTGTAGTTGTACTGCATGATGGTGCCTTTCGAATTCTGATCCACGTCGAATCCACCGGCATCGCTGTTTCGAAAATGTGCAAAGGCTTCGTTGTATTGGAACACACAATCAATGTTCTTGTTGGCGCCCCAGATGGACGCCGACACCTGGGTGGGCTTGGCGTTCCCGGGGTAGCCGCAGTGATGCACCACGTTGTATTCGCAAAGCCCCTTGTAGGCCATGCGCATGATGATGCCGTCTCCAGAAGCGTAGGAAATCCGGTTCTTCCGGATACGCAGGTTGGTTATGCAATCCGAGGAGTCTTCCAGGTTATGTTTGTCCTTTGTATTTGGAGGCATTGGTTTTGACCATCCGCCTGTCGTGATGCCGCTGCGACCGGCATACTCGATCCGGTTGTTTTCAATCAGAACGTCATCCCACAGCGTTCCGTTGCCGGTGCCCAGCCGGATGCCGCCCAGATTCTTGTCGCCAGACCCGGCTGTGGTATTGCTGTCGTCGCTGGTGATGTGGTGAACGTAGCAATTCCGGATGTAGATGTGGCTGTGCTTCTCTCCGCTGTTATCCTGAACCAGAATACCGTTACTCTTGGTCTTGGTGCCAAAGGCGTTGGTGATTTCCAGGTTGCCGACTTCAATCTGCCCGGTATCGTCAATCTGCAACACCCCTTTGTAGTCGCTGAGCCCATTGCCATCCAGAATCGGCAACGGGCCTTCCCCGAAGGCGTCGACGATCACCGGTTTCCCCGGCTCTCCGCGCCCCTTGATCCGAAGCTGGCCGATGAACTTTTTTCCCCGCTCCAGCAAGACGCGGTCTCCCGGGCTGTAGACGCGGCCGGAAGCCTGAAGGAACTGCTCCTGAGTGGAGATGCGATAGTCCTCGGCGTGGGCAACGTTGGCGAGCGACAACAGGATGCCCAGAGCAAGGCAAGCCGGCAAGCCGGCGGTTCGTGTTACCAGAGGGCTCATGGTCTGTCTCCCTTCAGTCTTCAATATCCAACACCCAACACTGAATATCCAATATCCAAGGCAAGGCGTTATCGTTCCCCGCTCTTCTTCGCTGTCCCGATACTTGCTCATTGTCCCTTACCCTGTTCGGTTGGATATTCCGTGTTGGATATTGGATATTCATTCAGGTGTGGCGATTTCATCCCCATTTCAATATCCAACACCCAACACGGAATATCCAATATCCAAGGCAAGGCGTTATCGTTCCCCGCTCTTCTTCGCTGTTCCGATACTCGTGAACAAGATGGCTATCAACTCATCTGTCTCTTTGACGAGGGGCGTGAGTTTCGATTCCGGTGTAATCATCTGGCCTCTCTTGATCACCTTGAGCCAGATCTCTGTCTCGCGCAGTTCTTTGAGTGCCACCTTCAGTTTGTGCACAAAATCAGCCTTCGATTCGGCGCTCTGGGCCTCACCGTAGTTCGGAGCCGGTGACGTGCCGCTGCGCACGATCTGGGAAGCGACGTGTTTGCCGGCCTTCGTGTCCGGCAAGGCCTCTGAAAGCGCAATAATCCGCACTGCGTAGTCAATCAGACGATCCTGCAGATCATATTGCCTCGTCTTGCTCATTGTCCCTTCCCTTGTGCGGTTGGATATTCCGTGTTGGATATTGGATATTCAATTCTCATCCGTTTTCAGGCAGTACCGGGTTGGAGGCACAGGGCGATCAAATCATCCACATGCGCCGTTGCCAGGCATTCCACCGTATCCGCGGCGCCGTAGTAGATCTTCACCTCGCCGTCCGGCTCCAGAATCATGCCGCCGGGAAAGAGAACATGCCCGCGAAACCCGTTCCGCTCATAGTCCGTTTCCGGCGCCAGCAACGGTTCGCGCAGCATCCCCACCACCTTCCACGGGCATTCGAGATCGAGCAGCATCAAGCCGATGGTGTAGGTCTTGTGCCAGCCGGCGTGCCAGGCGGGAAGCTCCCGGCTCTTGTCAATGCTCACCGCGTGAAAGGCCGTGAGCCAGCCCGCGCGGGTCTTGACCGGCGGCGCGCCGGGCCCGATCTTGGAGTTGGCCCACGGCACCTGCTCGGAGCCGAGGACCAATTGCGTGTTCCCCCAGTAGGCGCAGTCGGGCGAGTCGGAAAACCACAGGTCGAATTGCTCGGGGCCCCCGCGACCATAGATCGGGAACGGACGCTCCAGCCGGAGGAATTTGCCGCCCACCTTCCCGGGGAACAGGACCATGTTTCGATTGTCAGGCGCCGAAAGGCTCAGCACCTCCCAGCGATCGAAGTCGTCCGTGACGGCGATTCCGCCCCTTATCCCATGCTTCGTGTCCACGGCGAAACACAGGTAGCACCGGTTGTCGATCACCGTGATTCTCGGATCGTAGGCCCGCTGAATTTCATCGGTCTTCCAGGCAATCCACGGTTTCGGTTGGGGCGTCCAGTTCACGCCGTCATCGGAAAACGCCACGCCGATGTTCGTGCCTTCGAACTGCGCGCTGCCCGGGCGGCCGCCATAATCATTCCGGAAAACCATGACATACTTCCCCTGGCACTTGGCAACCCCGGCATTGAAGATGAGCGTCGCGGGATACGGTATCCGCTCGGCGGACAAGACCGGGTTCATCGGGCTTCGGACAACACAAGCACTCGTCGGCATCTTTCTTTCTCCCACACTTACGCCCCTTCTTGAACGCTCAGGCGCTACCGGGATTAGCGGGGGAGTTCTTCTTTGTCGCGAGCTTTGTCGCGAGCTTTGTCGATTGCATCATCGTTGAATCCCCGCGATCATCGATAAGGCCATGACGGAGACCCTTTGCAACAGGGCCTTACGTCGAACGACCTCATTCGCCGGCCAGATGCCGACCTTCACGTTGAAAGGCAACAGGCGTTGGCAGACGTTCAGGTTCTCGTAATTGTGGGCCATTGGCTAGATCCCTCCTGCCCTACGACAAAGCTCACGACAAAGCTCGCGACAAAGTGTCTGACGAACAGGCGTACTCATCAGTAGAAACTCCCCGACTATTCCTGCAAGCGCCTCTCTTTTCAGTGCGCTGAAACAGTTTCGATTCTGCATTCCGTCTGGGGGTCGAAAAAGTGCGCTTTGCCTATAAAGACGGCCAGCTCGGCGACCTGCCCGATCTGGAATGTGACA
>Ga0194113_10011598_pt1 | contig 10406 bp, 9 predicted proteins | sample TA2MahC200mmetaG_FD_146193 | JGI IMG/M metagenome (GOLD analysis project Ga0194113, IMG submission 146193) | Freshwater microbial communities from Lake Tanganyika, Tanzania - TA2015017 Mahale Deep Cast 200m | ecosystem: Environmental > Aquatic > Freshwater > Lake | place: Tanzania: Lake... | reverse complement strand
CTGAAATGCCTTCCCCGACGCATTTCGCTATCACCGGCTTTCCAAGCTGTATGGAAATCTTGTTTATCTTCTGAATCAGGTTGCTGAAGTTTTTGTCGCCTTCAGGCTGCAAGATTTCTTGCAGCGGGTTGATGTGCAATGCCAGTGCGTCAGCCTGAATCATATCTATTGCTTTCCTACATTCCTTAAGCCCGTAGCCGTAGTTCAGCTGCACTGCCCCAAGGTTTGCTATTAACAGGGGGAGCTCTGGAGCCGAGTCCTTGACTCTGAAGGTTTCCTCTAGTTCTCTGGATTCTATTGCGGCTCTCTGGCTTCCAACACCCATGCCGATGCCGTATTCCTGCGCGACTTCTGCAATGTCTCTGTTTATTTTGGTTGCGCTTCTTGTGCCGCCGGTCATCGCGTTTATCACTACTGGAAATTTCAGCTTTTTTCCAAGAAATTTTACTTCAGTATTAATCTTCTCAAAGTCCAGTTCAGGCAGGGCTTCATAAGAAAGCCTTATCTCGTCCAGCCCTGTTTTCCTGGCCTCGACTTTTTCCCTCATGCATATGTCCAAATGGTCTTCTTTTCTCTCTGCAATCATCTTTCCTAAAACCTTCTTTCTATGAGGAAGTCTGCAATGTTCAGCAGTCTCTCCTTGGTCTTACAGTCTTTGAATATCTCAAGTCGCTTCTTAGCCTTTGACGTCAAAGACTCAAGCTTCTTCTTTGAGTAATCTATTGATCTAGTCTCCTTTATTATGCGCATGGACTCCACCAAGTCGCATGAACTCTTTTTGTTGAGTATTGCAAGCAGCTTCTCCCTGTCTTTTCCACTGGCATGCTCGATTGCGTGCAACACAGGCAGGCTTTTCTTGCCCTCGCAGATGTCAGAACCCACAGGCTTTCCAAGCTCCTTTTCGTCTGCAGTCAGCCCGAGAATATCATCCTTAATCTGGAACGCCAGGCCAAGGCCCCATCCGAATTCCCCCAGAGCGCCGACTTCTTTGTCGCTTCCCCCTCCAAGTATCGCGCCAATCCTCAGTGAGGCTTCAAGCAATGCCCCAGTTTTCTTCCCAATCATGTTCAAATACTCCCTCTCACTTACGCACTCTTTTTTGCTGTAAAGCATGTCCAGTATCTGGCCTTCATGGAGCTCCGAATTGGCTTTAATCAACTCTTCAAAAGACCTCATCACCAGCCTGTCAGACACACCATTCTTTTTCAGCTCAGACATTGCTTTGAAGGCGATTGAATACAAGGTGTCTCCGGCAATGATGCCAATTTCGTCACCCCAGACTGCGTGCACTGTCGGCTTTCCGCGCCTTTCCATGTCATGGTCCATCATGTCGTCGTGCACCAATGTGAAAGTGTGCAATAGTTCAACAGAAGCAGCTGCCGGCATGGCTTTCTCAGGGTTTCCACCAACAATTTCGTTTGCAAGCAGCAGGACAATAGGCCTGACTCTTTTGCCGCCGGCTTTGACTGGATACTCCATTATCTCCCTTATGGCCTTTTCTTCATCTTTGAAGTAGCTCAACAATACTGGCTGCAGCTTGTCTGCCATGCCCTTAAGGTATTTTTGCGTGTCCTCCATGTTCAGGCAATCGACTAATTATTAAAAAGGTGGCGTTAAATATCTATTTTCTGTTTCCAGTTTCCACGGGTTTCCCCCTAACGGGGATCCCCAGAGGGGACAAGTTTTCAAGTTTCCATGGTTTTCACGGGTTTTTTCCCTTGCGGGAATCCTTCGGGACAAGATTCGGTTTCCACGGGTTTCCAAGATTCGGTTTTCACGGGTTTTCTGTTTTTGGCTTGCTTTAGATTATTTTTAAACCAAGTTTCCAATAGAGTTTGCATGAAGGAGCTTTTGGTGGCTTTAACCCTTTTCCTGGGGATGTTCAACAACACTCCGGGCGAAAATTCTTCCACAACCACTACTTTGGCGTCAATTATGCCTTCTATTGAGTCGCACAAGATTGAGCTGGAGTTGTGCAAGTGCGATGTCTTGAAGGACCTTGACCAGAAGAACTTGTGCTATGCTAAAGCCAGCGAGGACGTATTCTTCTGCGACCGAGTCAGGGATGACGAACTGAAGAAGCAGTGTTATACAGCAGTCACATCCCACTGATGTCCTCTATCTTAAACTCCAGCAGGCTTCCTACTATTTTGTCCGGGTTTTCTCTAGCCAGTTTTTCCCTGGGCTCATGTCCTGTCGCCACTGCAATCACCTTCATGCCCGCCTTTTTGCCTGCCTGCACGCCATAACTTGAGTCCTCAAAGACGACGCATTCTTTTGGCTTCAGGTCAAGCTTTCTTGCAGTCTTCAGGAATATTTCCGGGTCTGGTTTTCCTTTGGAGACTTCCGAGCCTGTTGTCACAGCATCCAGCTTTCCCCTGAAAACTGGCATTTCAAAGACCCTGTCGCAGACGTCTCTGGAGCAGGATGTCGCTACTGCAATCTTCAAACCCCTTTTTTTCGCGTTCTCCAGCAGCTCTTCCGCTCCAGGCAGGAGTTTGACATCCACACCAATCTTCTCCAACGCCAGCCTTCTTCTCTCTCTTGCAACATCCTCCAGTTCTTCATCCCCTACTTTCAGCTTGTGTTTTTTGAAGAACATGCCGAGTATGTCCTTGCCGACCATTCCGTAGCCTGCATCCAAGTCTTCTCGCGTGAACTCAATGCCATACTTTCTTTCAATAACTTCTTGGAACGCTTCCAAGTGCTGGTCAAACAAGTCTACCAGTGTGCCGTCAAAGTCGAATATCAATGCTTTTATCATAGGCGGAATTATTGGTTTAAGCTCTTATATTTCCCGAATTATTCTAAAGGTATTATGTCATGAAGCATTCTACTGCACTTGCCTTTCCCGGACTTCCAATTATTTTTGCAGAAGGCTTCAAATCCGGCAGGGTGTCTATGCACGGGCACATAAGCGTTGCTTTGACTGACTTGCATGAAAGTGTGAAGACTGAGACAAGGGTCTCGGAGTCAAACATTGACATCTTCCATGTTGGCGGGAAGATTCTCCATACCGGCCGGGGAAAGGGTATGGCTTCGATAATCGACTTGATGCGCAGGAAGTCTGAAAGGGGGGGTCATCTAAAGGTTTTGTCCAGGAACCATGGAATACTTTCCGGAAGCAGCGACTCGGGGGCGGCTGCGCTGGTAGTTGCATTGAACAAATTCTTAGACTTGGGTTTGTCAGCAAGCCAATTACATGAAATTGCCAGGCACGGTAGCGAAACCGCATACCGCAGCCTTTACGGCGGCTTGAGCGAATACTACTTCAGCCGCCACAGCCCGCATGCCAGAACCCTGCTACACGCTGAGGAGCTGAGGGACATTGTGGTCTATGCTGTTCCATTCAACTACCCCAGATACAACGCTGATGTCTTGCACATGAACATTGTGCAGCATCCTCACTACAAGAAAAGGGTTTTGGATGTTGAACGCAGGCTTCATGAATTCAAGAGTCATCTGGTTGAGAGGGATTTCTCTAGGTGCCTGCAGCTGATGGAAGACGATGCAAGGGAAGTGCACGGCATGTTTGAAAGTTTGGAGCTGACTGTGAGGAAGGAGAAGATGCTGGAACTTTGCCATAAAATTGAGCAGTGGCGTGGTGATGGATTAGAGTGCTATTGGAATGTTGCAGGAGCAAGCGTCGTCTATGTGTTCACCTTGCACAAGCACAGGAGAAAGCTTTCAGGCAGGCTGGCTGAATACAAGCCAGTTGAATACAAGATTGCAGGCCCTGCAAGAGTCTTGTAAATTTTGTTTAATGTATTATCGTTCCGACTTCTCTTCCCAGCAGCGCAGATTTCAATTCTCCAGGCTTTATTCCGCTGACCACTTGAGATGTTACTCCATGGCTGGCGACTTCCAGAAGCTCCAGGACTTTTCTCTTCATTCCTCCTGTGACGTCAACTCCTCTAGAGCCGCTGACCTCAATCTTGCCAAAGTTTTCTTTAGTGATCTCTTTCACCAGCTTGGCATTCTTATCTCTCTTAGGGTCTCCGTCAAAAATTCCTGAAACGTCTGTTGCAATCACAATCCTGGAGGCCTTCAGTTTCACAGCCAAGTAAGGCACCAAATGGTCTCCTGAAAGGATGTTCAAGCCTGTTTCCAAGTCCACCAAAACGTCGCCGTAGCCTACTGGCGTTATTCCTAAGGCAATCAAGTCTTTCAATGATTCAATCGGAAAGGAAATCAATCTCCGGTTCTTCATGACTCCGGTGCTGGGCTGGAAGGCCATAGCATTCAAGCCTGCTTTATTCAATTCTTCAACAACAATGGCGTTCAGCTTTTCCATGCTGGCGTGGGTTTCGCACATTCCTTTGACGCTCTCCTTTCCCTTCATGCCTTCAGTCAGCCTGTATTTTTCCGCTAACACATGGCCGAAAGGCCCTGCGCCATGTACGACAACGAAATTGCACTTAATCTTCTTTTGAATTTCAGCAATGTCTCTGCAAAGTCTTTGGAGGTTTTCCAAGTCAACCTCCATCTTGTTCTCGCTCTTCTTTGTTATTACGCTGCCGCCCAGCTTCAATACAATGAGTTCTCCCATGTTAATATAAATTGCTTTTGACGCTATAAGAACCTAGACTATTTTTTCAGCTGACCCATCTTTTCCAAAGCCCAAGCGGACCAAACCCACATTTTCACATCCTCGTTCTCCCTTGCAATCTGCTGCAATACTTCTCTGGTTTCCTCAATCGGTGTTCCCCTGACTTTAGCATCCTTCAGTTCGTCTTCTATGAGTCGGTTTAATTCGCCTGGTGTTATGGACCTGTCTTGAGCTCTCTTCAACATTCCTGTTGCATACCTGCTTATGGTGGTGTGCTCTCCCTCCGCAATCCAGCCGAATATGTTGCCCAAGGCTTCAGCAGCGTTCTTTCTCACTTCAATGTGCTCTTTCCCATCTGCCAGAATGGAAACCAAGCGCGTTAAACCGACAGGATTCCTCATCTTTCCGAGCTTGTATACTGCCATCCTCCTTCTGTCAAGATAGTCGCTCAGCGGATCTTCTCCCTGTGTTCTGTCGTAATTCTCCTGAATCACTTCACAAAGTGCTGCCGGGTTTTCCCTGCCATAGGCGTGATGCTCTCTCGCGCTTTCAGACGCGGCGATTGTGACAGCCATTGTTTCAGGCATCTTACCACTGCTTCTTGCAACGTCGTCTCTTGCTCTTTTTACAATCTGTGGTGTCTGGTTTTTCAGCAGGGTTCTTCTTGAAGCCAGGATGCTGTCTGCAAGCCCGTAAACCACTTCCGTCAATGTCTTCTGGTAATTGCTGGCTTCCCACAAGTCCATCACCATGTTCATGTTTGATACTGCCAATTCTTTGATGCCATCTATGACGTGCACTCTGTATTCCTCCATCCTCTCCTTGATGCTGTCTCCTTCCATCATATAGTGGAAAAATTCGTCTGTTGAAGTGTAAACCCCTCCTCCATTGATTATCTCCCCTCTGAAATAGGCAATGCCTTTGTCGTGGATTGTTCTCTCCAATCCTCTTTCGATTGCGTTGTTGGCGCCTTCAACAATCATCTTCACCTGAAGCCTGTCAACATTCTTCGAGGTTATTGCATTAGCTCCTGCAGCAGGCATCAATATGGTAGCCTGCTGGTACATTAATTCGTTGACGTCCTCTCCCTTGGCTGCAACCCACTTTCTGTCCACCTCGCCTTTATACAAGTCTGTTATGTGGACTGTGTCCTTGTTTTTGCCCTCTTCTTCGGCTTTCTCAAGCTCGTGCCTTATCTTCATCAGCTCGTTTTCACCCAAGCCATCAGCTTTGTATATTGCCCCATGTTTGTCGGAGATGCCCGCAATCTTTATGCCATACTTCTGGTATTCCTCGATGAGTATCTTTGCAATACCGCTGCCGACGTCTCCAAAGCCCTGTATTATCACTGAAATGTTTGACGTGTCTATGCCAAGCTTGTCCATCAGCCTTTTCCTTCTTATTATGGCAAGCATTGATTCCACAGCGCCTCGGCTGGTGACAGCCCACTTGAAGTGGTCAAATCCGCCTTCTTCGGTTCCGCGGCTGGTCGTTGGAAGCATAATCCTCTTGCCTTGTTTTTCGGCTTCCTCAAAGCCTTTGGAAACAATCAAAGACATCATGTCCTTGCTCATGTTCATGTCAGGGCCTGCTATGTAGCGCTGCCCGAGAATGTCCATGTTCACTGAAGAAGCAACCCAGTTTTCAACAATACTCTTTTTGTCTTCTTCAGACTGATGTTCCATCCCTTCAGCAATCCTTGTGAACCTTACTCCTCCCTTGGCTTTAATATACTTCTCCACCTCCTCAGAACCGTAGATCACTGTCACGGCCCTAAAGGCCTTCCCCTCTGAAGCAATCGTCGTCTTGCCGCCATCCCAAGGCGTGTCCCACAAGACGTTCTTTCTCTGCATTGCTTCAGCCAGTCTTGTGCCTTCGTCCAGCATTCCGTCCAACACCTTCTTGTTCTTGATTTCTCCAGAGCCGGTATAGACTATCTCCAGTGGAGTGTTCCCCTCGTAAGTGCCGTGGACTCTGCCGTCAAAGACCACTGAAACGGCAAGATTGTTCTTAATCCTGTATTCGTCGAAAGCGTTCGTCTTTTTCACGAATTCCATGAGGTCTCTAGTGTTTTTGAACTCAGGCAACAGTTCTCCAAAATCTTTCAGAGCTTTGGCAAAATCCCTCAAACCCTGCTGTCTGATGTCTTCTGGAACCCCTTGAGGTGCAATCTTGCCTATAACCTCTTCAAGATAAGTCCTCGCTCTCACAAGAAGGTCTCCTGGAACCTGCATCCGGCCTTCAGGCGGCTTCTGCACCGGTTGTTTAGGCTTCTCTCCTCCAGGCAAAATAAGCTTCTGCACTGGCTGCTTAGGCTTCTCTCCTCCAGGCAGAATAATCTCAGTCATACACAATACATTAAACATTCCTTCTTTAAATTCTTTGAATCGAATAAAACCTTATGGAATTCACTGTTCACACTTCTAAAAAGGAGGAGTTTGTGGACATAACCTCCAGAGTGGAGGAGTTCGTGAAGAAAAGCGGCGTTAGAAATGGTTTGTGCGTAGTCTACTGCCCGCACACTACTGCAGCGATAACTGTGAACGAGAATGCTGACCCCTCTGTTGTAAGGGACATTCTTGCAAGCCTGAATGACATTGTGAAAGACATTGATTTCAGCCATGTTGAAGGCAACAGCCCAGCTCACGTGAAAAGCTCGTTGTTCGGCTGCAGCAAGACTTTTATTGTGGAACGGGGTGAGCTAAAGCTTGGCACTTGGCAGGGAGTCTACTTCTGCGAGTTCGACGGCCCGAGGGAAAGAAAGGTTTATGTTAAGGTTGTTTAGTCTGTCTTTTGTATTCTGCTTGCAGTCTTCTTGTTATTGCCCTCTTTTTAAATTCCTTTTTTTCAGCCTGCCTTACAGGGATTATTTCCATGATTGAGTTTGTAATGAAAATTTCTTTTGCGTTCAGCAGTTCTTTAGGCTTTATTGTTTTTTCAATGGTTTTTATTTTAAGCCTTCTTGCTATTTGTAATACTGTTTTTCTTGTTATCCCCGGCAGGCAGCCGTCTTGCAGTCTTGGGGTTATTAGCCTATCCTTTTTGTCTACTATGAAGATGTTTGAGGTTGAAGCTTCCACAACATTGTTCTTTTCATTCAGAATTATCACGTCATCCAGCCTTCTTTCTCTAGCCTCTTTTTTCCTTAAAGCAGTTTGCAGGTAGTTGGTTGATTTTATCTGGTTTAGCAGGAGGCCACTGTAGTGCCTAACTCTTGAGAATCCCGCTCTGACACCTCTCTTCTGTTTCACACTCAAATTTTCAGGCAGGCTGTCAGCAATAACAATGAAAGTCGTTTTTTGCCTGCCGAAAGCCAGCCTAGGCTTTCCAACACCATAAGTCAGAGTAACTCTGATGTAAGCGTTTTTCAGCCTGTTTGCAATCAAAAGTTTTTTGACTGAATTCCCCACAGCATTTAAATTAACTTTTATTCCAACTTTTTTGCAAGATTTTTCCAGCCTGCCAAGATGTTCCTCCATCTTGAAAACCCTGTTGTTGTAAGCTCGCATGGTCTCGAAAACCCCAAAGCCGTAAAGCAGGCCATAATCTAAAACAGAAACCACTGCCTTGTCCAATGGAACAATCTTTCCGTTAACGCACGCAAGCTTTTTCATTTTCCCAGTGCTTTCATCAAAGCCTTGGCCTTGTCCAACGTTTCCTGATACTCCAACTCAGGCTTTGAGTCTATGACAACGCCTCCTCCAACCTGGAAGAAAGCTTTTTTGTCTTTAATTATTATCGTCCTGATGGCTATATTCAAATCCATGTCTCCGTTAAAACCCAAGTAGCCTATTGCGCCGGTGTAAATGTTCCTCCTTGTCGGCTCCAGTTCGTCGATAATCTCCATAGCCCTGACTTTAGGAGCTCCAGTGATGGAGCCTCCGGGAAAACAGGCTTTCAGGCAATCAATCTGACTTACATTCTTTTTCAGCCTGCCTGAGACGTTGGAAACCATTTGGAAGACAGTGGGATACGTTTCAACAATCTCCAGCTCGCTGACTTTCACACTTCCATACTCGCACACCTTCCCCAGGTCATTCCTCTCCAAATCCACAATCATCAAGTTTTCAGCACGGTCTTTAACGCTATTCTTTAATTCGGTTTTCAGTCTTCGGTCTTCGGTTTTCGATTTGCCTCTAGGACGTGTTCCCTTCATCGGCCTGGTTTCAACATTCCTGCCTGTTATCTTCAAAAACCTTTCAGGACTGTCAGACAAAATTTTTACTTCAGGAAAATTCAGGAATGCTGCAAAGGGTGCTGGATTTACAGCCCTCAGCTTCTTGTACAAGCTCCAGGCATTGCCTTCAAAGCCTGCGCTAAATCTCTGAGATAGATTAGCCTGGTAAATGTCGCCTGCAGCAATGTATTCCCTGACTCTTTCAACAGCCTTGCAGTAATCTTCTTTAGTGAAGTTGGATTTCATATTTGAGGTGACCTTGAACTTTTCTTTTTTAGCTTGCCTGCCTGCCTGCCCCGCCTGCAGGGCAATCAAATCCAGCATTCTTTCTTTCTTGCATTCATCTTTTGCAATAATGTATGTCTTCTTCTTGAGATTGTCTCTGGCCAGCACGCTGTCATAGAAACCCAAAACGCAATCCCAGTTCTTCAAATCATCCTTGCTTTCAAACTTGAAGTCTTTTATTGAAAATTCAGCAAGGTCGTAGGCGAAATAGCCGACTGCGCCGCCTGCAAAAGGAATGCCTGCATGCCCTCTACTCCGATATCTGTTCATGAGTTTTCCAGTGATTTCAAATGGATTTCCAGTAATCCTTTTTGTTCCAGTTTTGTCAATCAATTCTATCCTACTTCCCTTGCTTCTGAACACCAGAAACGGCTCAAACCCTATGAAAGAATGCCTGCCCAACTTTTTTTCATCCATCCCGCTGTCCAAAAAAAAGCTGTAGTCTAAGCCAGAAAGCCTGCCGTAAAGCTCTTCAAAGTTCTCTTGCATGCATGCATGCTTGACCATTGTCCTCCCCATCCACTACTTATATTAACCTTTTTTTTATTGAATTCAAATATCCTTCTTATGAGCGTTGGGCACGGTTATGGCAAGACCATATTGTTTGGAGAACACTTTGTCGTCTACGGACTGCCTGCCGTAGCGTCTGCTTTGGGCGTTAAAACGACTGCAGTGGTTGAAGATTCTCCTAAATTTGAGTTCAATGACAACCGTCCGGAAACGCCTGGCTATAAAGCCAAAAAGAGGGATGAAATCCAAAGGCAGGTTGACGCTCTTAAAGAATACTTTAGGCTGGATGAAAAAAAGCCTGTGAAAATCACTTTGTCTGGAGACTTGGTTTGCGCTTCCGGAGTTGGCGCCAGCGCCGCTTTGGCAGCCAGCATTGCCCGGGCTTTGTCAGCGCACTTGAATCTCAATCTCTCAGATGAAGAAATTAATGACGCGGCCTATATTGCAGAAGAAGCTGGCAGCGGCACTCCCTCCGGCATAGACAACACTTGCGCAGTCTACGGCGGTTTCATAGTCTTCAAGAAAAACCTTGCAGGCGGTAAAAACGACATAACCCCGATTAAAGTCAGCAAGCCGATTGAAATCGTGATGGCTAGTTCAGGCATAACGCAAACTACTAAGGAAGTGGTTGCAGACGTTAAACGGCTGAAGGAAGAGAATCCAGAGCAATACAAGAAGATATTCAATGATTATCAAAGGATTGTTGAAGCTGGGATTAAAGCCATCAAGTCTGGTGACCTTAAAGCTCTTGGCAATTTGATGGACGAAAACCAGAAACTTCTCGCAGAAATGACTCTCTCATGCCCTGAAATAGAAAAAATCATCACTGCAGCAAAAAACGCAGGAGCCTATGGAGCAAAACTGACTGGAACAGGACGAGGAGGA
>Ga0194113_10011586_pt1 | contig 10412 bp, 6 predicted proteins | sample TA2MahC200mmetaG_FD_146193 | JGI IMG/M metagenome (GOLD analysis project Ga0194113, IMG submission 146193) | Freshwater microbial communities from Lake Tanganyika, Tanzania - TA2015017 Mahale Deep Cast 200m | ecosystem: Environmental > Aquatic > Freshwater > Lake | place: Tanzania: Lake... | reverse complement strand
GGACATGAATTTCACTCATCACTCATCACTCATCACTCCTCACGTCGGATTGCCTCCCAACAGTTCGCCCAGCCTGGCCAGGTCGTCGTGGGTGTAATACTCGATGCGGATGAAGCCGCCGAGGGACTGGGGATGGACGGAGACCTTGGTGCCGAGCTTTTGGCACATGGTGTTTTCGAGCGCGAGGACGTGCGGGGGTTTCTCCACCTCGGCGCCGCGCTTGCGGCGCATGGCCTGACGGCGGCCGGTGGTGGCTTTGATGCGCTCCACCAGTTTTTCGGTGTCGCGGACGTTGAGGCCGTCGCGCAGGACGCGCTCGGCGACGATGCGCATCTCGTCGGTGATGGTCAGCCCGAGGATGACCTTGGCGTGGCCGACGGACAGTTGGCCGTCGCGGACCCAGGCCTGCACGTCCTCCGGCAAGGCGAGCAGGCGCAGCGAGTTGGCGACCGTGGCGCGGTTCTTGCCGACCTGTTGGGCGACCTGTTCCTGCGTCAGGCCGAACTTTTGGATCAACTGCTCGTAGCCGCGCGCTTCTTCGATCGGGTTGAGGTCTTCGCGCTGGAGGTTCTCGATGAGCGCCAATTCGAGCGTGTCGCGATCGTCGGCCTTGCGAACCAGAGCGGGCACGGCGGGCAGGCCCAGTTCGCGCGCGGCCCGCAGGCGGCGCTCGCCGGCGATGAGTTCGTAGCCGTGGCCGTCGGCGGCGGGGCGGACGATGAGGGGTTGGACGATGCCGCGCTCGCGGATGGAGGCCACCAGTTCTTCGAGCGCCTCCTGCTCAAACTTGGTGCGCGGCTGGAACGGATTGGCGCGGATCTTCCCCAGTTCAATCTCGATAACGGTGTCACCGCGCGGTGGTGTGACGGTGGTCGGAGGAGCGACGGGCGCGGGCATCGGCGGCGGTGCGGCGGCTGGTGGCGGCGCAACCGGCGCGGGCGCGGCGGCGGGCGTGACGGGCGATGGCGGTGGCAGCGGTTTGGAGAAACCGCGCTGGATCAACGCATCCAGACCCTTGCCGAGCGCCTTTTTCATGTGCGCGCTGTTTACCTCGCGAGGCGCGCAATGTCAAAGAGATGTTTTCCGGCGGCGAGGAAATCTTTTGCGTCGGTTGGGCGGATGTCGGATAATGGGATGCCGTGAAATCCAAGATCAGGACGCCACGATGGCTGCGCCGCGCCGGTTTCACGCTGGTGGAACTGCTGGCGGTCATCATGATCATCTCGGTGCTCGCCTCCCTGCTGTTTGTGGGCATCACCTCCATGAAGGACCGGGGCAACCAGGTCAAGTGCATGAACAACCTCAGGCAATTGTCGCTGGCGGTGACGCAGTTTTCGCGGGACAACGACGTTTTCCCCGACCGCGACCGGTGGCTGGCCACCGATGCCGGGCGCGGCGCCCGGACCGGCCAGCTCTACCGGTATCTCGGCGATGGCAAGCTTTACGCATGTCCTTCGGACTCTGTGCTGATAGCGGGTCTGGATTCGGGCCAGGCGTCGCGGCTGACCAGCTACGCTTACAATGCGTGGTTCTCCGGCAAGAACGCCAACCTCGCAGTGGACATGTCGGCCGCAGTGGTTTTTATGGAGCCGGACATGCCCAACCAAGGGCCGGGCACGACTTCCTTCGAGGGCGCTGGCGCGCCCATGGTGACGACCCGACACCGGGGCGGCGGCCTGATCGCCTACGGTGACGGGCACACCGAGTATTACGGCAAAATCAAATACGAGACCAACAGGACCAGGATTTTCGAGGTCACGCGGTAGCGCGGCCCGGCAGACAGGCACCCGAATGCTTTCGGGGTCAGCGCCTGGCGGTTTGTTTGTAGGCTTCGATGCCCGATGCGATGGCGGCGGCGAGCTTCTGACGGTGCGCGTCCTGGCTGATGAGCCGCAGGTCGGCGGGATTGGAAAGGAAACCGCACTCCACGAGCACGCCGGGACACACCAGGTCCTTCAATACCTCAAACCGCGCCCGCTTCACGCCCCGCTCCGCCGCGCCGGTTCCGCGGACCAGATGCTGCTGGACGAAGTGCGCCAGGACCACGTTGTCGGCGTCGAAGCGGTTCGCGACAAACGACACAAAGTCCGAGGCGATGGGCGAGGTGGTCTTGTTCGACGTGGAGGGCGCGCCCGACGGTGTCAAACAGTAGGTCTCCGCGCCGCGCGGCTCGCTCGATGACGTGACGGAGTTGAAGTGGATGCTCATGAACAGGTCGGCGTGGTTGCCGCGAGCGAACGCCGAGCGTGACTGCAACGCCACGTCGCGATCATCCGTGCGCGTCAGCAGGACGCGATAACCCTTTGCCACGAGCAACCCGTGCAGCCGCCTGGCCAAGTCCAGCGTGAGCTGTTTCTCCACCAACCCGTTGCGCCCGCGGCTGCCCTGGTCGTCGCCGCCATGGCCGGGGTCGAGCACGATCGTGCGCAGCGGCCAGTGGGCCGTCAACCCGCCGCCGCGAAGGAGCGGATCGAGCGTCTTGACCACGTCCATCGCCGGCAACCACATCTGCCCGCCCTTCACCGCCGGCGGGCCTGTCAGCCAGTATTTGACGCCCTGCAGCTCCGCCTCGCGGCTGTCCACCACAAACCGCGCCCGCGCCTGCGGAGAAAACAGCGTCACGCTGCGGTCGCGCCCGCTCTGCGCCTTCAGCGCGAACACCCTCATCACGTCGCCCAGCGCGACATATTCGCGCCCGTAAACGGAGTGGGTCGTCAGCACCAGGGACTGGGCCGGCCCGGCCAGCATGGCCGCCGCACACGCGGCCCAGAAGCAGGCCAGGCCAAATTGAAGTCGTTGACTCATGCGCTTAAGAAACTGCCGGCCTGCTCCTTACTCCAAGACGGCGACGGTTTCAAGACGGAAGGCGTAGAGTGACGCAAATGCGCCCGTGGAGTTTGGAGCCTCCACCCCGCCGCTCACGTCGGCTTCGTCGTCGCTGCCAGCTTCATCGCCTGTTCTTTCATCGTCCGCAGGTCCAGCTTGCCCGTGCCGAGATGGGCGAGCGCGTCCACGCGGAAGAACTGGTTCGGGCGCGGCAGCCAGAGATTGGGCAGGCCGGCGTGCGGAAGTTTCTCCAGCACGTCCTTGAGCTTGTCGTCAGGCAGCGTGTGCAGCACCACCAGTCGCTCGCCCTTGGTTTCATCGGGCACGCCGGTGACGACGAAGGTTTGCTCGGTGATGCCAGCCAGTTCGTGCAGCTTCTCCTCCACCTTGATGTGCGGCACCATCTCGCCGCCGATCTTGCTGAAGCGGGTGAGCCGGTCGGTGATGGTCAGGAAACCGTCCTCGTCGAGCGCGGCCACGTCGCCGGTGACATACCAGCCGGCGCGCAACACCCCGGCGGTCTTATCCGGCCGGCCAAGGTAGCCTTTCATCACATTCGGGCCGTGCACGAGCATCAGGCCGGGCTGGCCGACGGGCACCGGCTGCATCGTTTCCGGGTCCACGATGCGCACGCTGACGCCGGGCAGCGGATGGCCGATCTTGCCGCGCTTGGCGCCGACCTGCCGGAAGCCTGCGGCACGGAAATCCTTTGTGTTCACGCTCACCACTGGCGAACACTCGGTGCAGCCGTAGCCTTCGAGCGGCCGGATGCCGAACTGGTCCTCAAACGCCTCAGCGAGCCGCTCGGAGAGCTTTTCCGCGCCGGTGACGACGAACTGCAGGCTGCCGAAATCCTCCGGCGAGCATCGCCGCAGGTAGGCTTGCAGGAACGTCGGCGTCGCGAGCAAGAAGGTGACGCCGTAGCGGCTGACCAACTGGCCGATGACGGCCGCGTCGAGCGGGTTGGGATGATAGACCACGCCCGCGCCGAGCACGGCGGGCAGCACCAGTGTTGCGGTGAACCCGAACGAATGGAAGAACGGCAGGATGCCCAGCACGCGGTCCGTCCTGTGAAACGCCAGCGTCTGGCCGAGTTGCTGGACGTTGCTGGTGATGTTGTAGTGAGTCAGCATCACGCCCTTCGGGTCGCCCGTGCTGCCGCTGGAGAAAATAATCGTCGCCAGGTCATCGAGACCGACGCGTTTGCCTCGGCCGACGGCGCGCTCGATCAGCGCAGCGGGCAGCGTCCACGCGATCAGCAGCGCGGCGAGCTTCTCGCCGAGCCGCGGTTTGTCGGCGAGTTCCTCCAAGAACACCGGCTGTGTCGGCACGGTCAGCTTCACGCGCTCTAGGAACGCTTTCGCGGTGATGACGGTTTTCAGGCCACACTGTCGTGCGCAGGAGGCGAGCACTTCGTCGGACGCGGTGTAGTTGAGATTGACTGGCACCTTGCCCATCAGCAGCGCCGCCCAGTTGACCAACGCGCCCGGCACGGAGGGCGGCAGCAGGATGCCGACCATTTCCTGGCCGTCCCAAACTTTCCTCAGTCGTCGCGCCAGAAACACTGTCCGCGTCAACGCCGCCCCGAAACTAACCCGCGGCGCGCGGCCGTCGGCCATCGCAAACCGCCACGGATGCCGCCGCGCGGCGTGGACGAAATCGCGCGCCAGCGGCCGCATCCGGCTCTTGCGCATCTGCCACGCGTCGCTCTGCAACTCCTGCACGGCCTGCCGCACCTCGAACGGCGTCGCGGTCGGCGGCAGCGGCCGGCCGAAACTGACCGTCACCGGATACGGCCAGCGGTGCGGCACTTTCCAGAAGAAGCGGCCCTTGTCAAAGCTGAACACGCTGCCCCACACGCCGTCGAGGCTCACCGGCACGATCGGCGCGCCCACGTTCTGCATGATCCGCTCAAACCCGCGCCGGAACGGCAGCAACTGGCCGGTGCGCGTGATCTGTCCCTCGGCGAAAATACACACCACGTCGCCAGCACGAATCGCCTCGCTGGCATCGCGCAATGACTTGATCATTTCCCGCGGCCGCAACTGCGACGAAATCGGGATGGCGCCCGTGATGCGCGCAAACGGCCGCACCCACGGCCGGTCGTAAATGCCTTTATACATCACGAAGCGAAGGGGCCGGTCGGTCGAGGAGGCCAGCAATAGCCCGTCCACGAGCGAGAGGTGATTGCACACAAACAACCCGCCGCCCTTGGTCGGAATGTGGTCACGGCCTACGGTGCGGATGCGGTAGATCGAGTGCGTCACCAGCCACATCACAAACCGCAGCAGCGCGTCCGGTATCAGCCACAGCACATAGACCGTGCCGGCCAGCGTAGCGATCGCGCTGACCAGGAAAATCCCGCGCGGGCCGAGACCGCACGGCGCTTTCATCAGCCAATAGACCCCCGACGCGGCGAAGATACCGATGAACGAAAGCAGGTTGACCGCCGCGATGATGCCGCCCTTGCGGTCGCGGTCAGGCCGGTGCTGGATCAGCGCGTTGACCGGCACGACGAAGAAACCGGCGAAAAAGCCGAGCAGGCCGAGGTCGAGGGCCACGCGCCCCAAGGACCGGTCAGGCAGCGACAGCACCGCCGCCATCACGGTGATGCCGATCGAGCCGAGCGGCACCAACCCGTATTCGATCTTGTTTCCCGACAGATAGCCCGCGGCAAAACTGCCCAGCCCGATGCCGATGGCGATGGCCGCCATCAAGCCGCTCGCCTCGGTGGCCGTGGCGTGCAGCAGGTCGGCGCTGTAGAACGCAATGTTGAATTGCAGCAGCGCGCCCAGCGACCAGACATAGGTATTGCCGACGACCGCCAGGAACAGCACGCGATCACGGCGGATGACTTTGATCTCCGCCAGCAGGCCGCCGAGGAAGTTCGCGCGAAACTTTCTCGTCGGCGCCGCCGCTGGCACGCGCGTGATGCCGAGGCTCGCGAGCAGGCCCAACACGGCCAGCGCAATCAGCATCGCGCCCGGCCAAACCGGCTGGCTGTGGAACCTGTCAAAGAGCCAGCCGCCGGCCGCCGTGCCGAGGATGATCGCCACGAACGTGCCCAGTTCCAGCACGCCGTTGCCCCACGAGAGTTTCTTGTCCGGCAGCAGCTCCGGCAGCAGACCGTATTTCGACGGCCCGAACACCGCGCTGTGAGTGCCCATCAGAAAGATCGCCACCAGTGACATCGGCAGGTTGCGCAGCGCCAGCCCCGCCGTCGCAAACAGCATGATCGCCACCTCGAAGACCTTCACGCCAATGGTGACGCAACGTTTGCTGAACCGGTCCGCCAAATGCCCGCCAGCCATCGAGAAGAGGATGAACGGCAGCGAGAAGAGCGCCCCCACCAGCGGCACCAACTGGTCCCGCGCGCTCTCCGACAACCCCATCCCCATCGCCATGAAAATCACCAGCCACCGCAGCGCGTTGTCGCTGAACGCGCCCTGGAACTGCGTGACGATCAGGCTCCAGAACCCGCGCTGCCACGACGGCGCGGACACGGCCGTATCATGCGGTTGTTGAGACACGGTTTCCTAAGAAATGAGGCGCGGAACCTTTTCGAATCTAACGCTTGGTGACCTGCGTTTCATTGTTTGGTTGCCAAGTCCACGATCCGCCAGCCGACCCAGTCCAGCGGCAGGGCGATCCATTCCAGCGGCGTCGGATTCAAGTGCGTGTGCGCGCTCACCAGGACGCGTTGCGGGTCGCCCAGGGCGCGCAACGGCACGCGCACCGTGACGCTCTGCAGGTGGCGCTCCACCCGCACCGTGTCGCTGCGGATTTTCCCGGACTGGTCATAGGCGCCGTAGAACAGATGCGCAAGCTTCACGTGCAGCTTCGGCATTTCGCCAAACAATCGGTCGCGGCGATATCCGAAAAAATAGACCGACGCCTGCGCGCCGATGGCCAGCGGTCGCGACAGCTCGATCGTGAACACCAGCTTGTTGTCCTCCAGCGCGAGCGACTTGGAGACAAGGCCGACAAACATCGCGCGCTCCTCGTCAGTCAACGCATCCTCCGGCTCGTCCTGCGCCGCCCTGGGGTCGAGCGGCAGGAGGCGGGCCGACGATCCCGCCACGGGCAACATGACCGGCGGGAAATCGCCGAACAGCTCGTTGGCGCGCACGAACGACAGCAGATAGCCGCCGCTGGACACATACTGGCTGCGATACGCCTCCACCGCGCGGCGCTTCACTTCCACCTCCGTCTGTCGCAGCGAAAACCTCCACCATGCAATCTGGTCTCGATAGAGCGCCGGCGGCGTGAGCGGTGCGGTCTCGCGAAGTCCACCTGGCTTGGGCCAGCCGCCGATGTGAACCCAATACGGCAGTAGCTCCGGCTTCATCTCCGCCTCCAGATTCCACAGCGCGACGCGTGTGAACAGATAGAGCGCGCGATGGTCGGGGTTGTGGTCCGCGGGATGCGAGAGGAAGATTTTCGTCGGCCGAAACTCGCGCAACACCGTCGTCAGATCGCGCAGGATTTCCTCGCCCTTGTGCGGCGCGCCGGGCCGCAGCGCGTGCGCATAAGGCACCGCCGAGACCTGTGTCAGCATGCTCCGAAACGGCCGGCTCGCGCCCCAATGCTGGTTCCAGATCGTCAGCGTGCCGAAATCGGGATAGCCCAGAAACGTCATCTCATTCGTCTCCACGCCCATCAGCCGGCCTGCCGCGATCGCTTCCTCGCGCCGCACCTCGCCCATTTCTCGCACAGCTTTCGGCATTACGACGGGACGCTTTCGGTAAACGAGAAACGACCACTGGTTGTTGTCGCCATTGGTGAAGAACACTACGCGCAGCGGCAACTGCAACGCCTCGATCTTCTGGAGGATACCGCCACAACCCAGCACCTCATCATCCGGATGCGGCGCCAGCACCATCACCCGGTCGTGTGCTGTCAATGTCAGTTCAGGCAAAAGCGCGTCCGCGGCGTGTGTCAGGAGAGCGGCGCACATTAATACCGCGCAAGCAACAAGGGAAAACGGTAGGGCGAGGCGTCCCCGCCGAGCCGAATGCGCATCGAGACGCGAACGCCCCGGCTCGGCGAGGACGCCTCGCCCTGCCCGGCGCGTGCTCGGATCGCCATGTTCAGAGGCCGAACGGCAACAGCGGTTCATTTCAGATTTCACCGCTCAAGAAGTTAGGAACTTCTTCCCTTCGCTTCCACCCGCAGCGCCGCGTAATCCGCGTCCAGCCGCGCGTTGCTCCGGCAGAACAGGATCGTCTTCACCAGCATCCAATTCACGTCCCGCTGCGCCACCATTACGCGCGTTGCCGGATTCAGCACGTCCGTGCTGCGCCGCAAGAGCGCGATCGTCCGCAAGCCGATAAAGATCGGCCACGTGCATGCCAGCCGCAGCCGGGCCTGCGAGCGCGGAATCGCCAGCGTGTAGCGCCAGCCCGCATCGAGATGCTCGAGCGTCAGGCCCAGACAGCGGTCGTAGAGGGGACGGAACCGCTGGATCGTCTCGGGCGCGAGCAGGTCACGTGGTTGAAGTCCAACCTCGGCGAGCTTCTGACGCGGGATGTAGCAGCGCCCGATGCGCAAGTCGCGCGGGATGTCGCGCAGGATGTTGGTGAGTTGCAGGCCCTTGCCGAACCGGATGCCCGCCTCAACCATCTCAGAGGCGTTCCACCCGCGCAACGCCGGCAGGTGCGCCACACACATCTCGGTCCAGAACTTGCCGACGCAGCCGGCGACCGCGTAAGTGTAGTCGTCGAGCTGTTGCTCCGTCTCAAAAGCCGCCAGTTCCGCCTCCGTCTCGCCGGGAAACTGAACCAGATCGTTCTCCTGTCCGCGCGTGATAACGCCAAGCAACTCGCCAATCCGCCGCTGGTCATCCCCGCGCATCGAGCGCAGCATCGCGAAACAGGCGTCGAGTTGCTCCAACAGTTGTTTCTCCGCCGGCAAGCTCTGGTGCTGCGCCAGATCGCTCCGAATCAATCCCAATTCCGCCGCATCCAGCCCCACCTCAAACTGCCGTCGAAACCGAATCAAATGCTCCCGCCGCTTCTCGCGCGGCACGACCTTCGTGTCGGCAATGGTGTCGCTCGCCCGCGCCAGCAAATAAGCCAGCGAGATCGCCGGCCTTAGCGCCGCCGGCAACACGCGCAGCGTGAGATAAAACGAGCGCGACACCTCCCGCAGCAGCGGTCCGATGAGATGTTGGCGTTCCGACTCGGTCATGCCCGCATCGTAAAGACAGTGCTACCCCCCATGCAAGCTTCACTGCGGCTACTTCTGGTCGTGGGGCAGGGCTTTTCGCTTTGCGGATGTTAGTCGTTGGTGTCCCGCCTTTAGGCGGTTTTGAACACCTTGCCGCCTAAAGGCGGGACACCAACAGGTTAGCGCCGAACAACCAAAAGCCCTGGGTCGTGGGGCGTGAAATGCTGTCTTGGCCCCAGAGACGGGACGGTTTTTGGGCGGGTTGCGGTGTGTGGGATTGCGCCAACTCGCTCTTGCGAACATACGCTTTGGGCAGAATCGTTTCACATGGCAATGCCTCGACCGAGAACGTGGCAGAAGCTTGAAACGGTGGGAATGAGCATTGCGGAGTTGAGTAACTCTGCAATGCTCTTTTTGACCGCACCCTGTTCCTGATCCCGCGAACAAACTCTTGCGTCCGACCACAGCCAACGAACCACTTGTTCCGCCCCGTTTCCGACTTGTCTTGCTTAGTTGTCCGGTGAAAAGTCTCCTCTCATGAGTGACGTCGAGTCGAGAATGTCACGGCCAGATTCGCAGCCTCTTGAAGAGCGCCAGAAGCTCGTCGCCGCGCTGCGCGCCAATTACGCCATCGAGCGGCGCAACGCGGAGACCTACGCCTATCTGGCCGCGCTCGAACGTGAGCCGCAGCGGCGCGCTGTGTTGCAACGGCTGAGCGATGCGGAGAGCCAGCACGCGGAGCGATGGGCCGCCAAGCTGAAGGAATTCGGCGCGGATTTGCCGCCGACGCCAGCGGACGGATTTTGCGGCCGTTGGCGAAAGTGGCTGATGCGCGGGCTGGGCATCGCGACGGCCCTGCGGCGAATGGAGGCGGAGGAGGAGAAGGTCGCCAAGGTTCATCTGGAGGACGTGAAACGCCACGGCACGGAGGACGTGCTGAAAGTGGCCGACGAGATTCTCGCGGAGGAACAATCGCACGGACGGTTGTTGACGGCGATGTATGAGGCGCCCGCGCCCGTCCCGACCGACCCGAACAGCCGGCTGCGCGCGATCATCGGGCGCGAGCGCCACCGCGCCGCGGGCGGCTGGCTCGGCAGCGCCATCTACGGCGTCAACGACGGCCTTGGCGCCGTCTTCGGCATCGTCAGCGGCATGGCTGGTTACGGCGCGTCGAGCCAGATTGTGCTCGCGTCGGGGATCGCCGGCACGATTGCCAGCGCGCTCTCGATGGGCTCCGGCGCGTGGCTCGCCGCCAAGTCGCAGCGCGAGGCATTTGAGGCCGAGGTGACACGTGAGCGGCGCGAACTGGAGGAACACCCCGCCGAGGAGCGCGAGGAACTGGAGTTGATGTATCAACTCAAAGGTTTCAGCGAAGTCGAGGCGAAGATGCTGGCCGAGCGAATCGCCTCCAACCCGGA
>Ga0194113_10011584_pt1 | contig 10413 bp, 3 predicted proteins | sample TA2MahC200mmetaG_FD_146193 | JGI IMG/M metagenome (GOLD analysis project Ga0194113, IMG submission 146193) | Freshwater microbial communities from Lake Tanganyika, Tanzania - TA2015017 Mahale Deep Cast 200m | ecosystem: Environmental > Aquatic > Freshwater > Lake | place: Tanzania: Lake... | reverse complement strand
TGCTCGGTGAGGACGCCTCGCAGAACTGCGCCAGCGCGGCCTTCGACGTGACGATCAAGGACGAGACCAGGCCGGACATCGATCCGGGGCATCCCTTCATCGTGGAGTGCCGCCGGGAGGGCGAGCAGCTGGCCACCTTCGCCATCCCCGTTGCGGCGGTGTGGGACAACGCCTCGCCGGCCAGCTGGTTCGCGGGGCCGCCCCAGCTGGCCTGCAACGCACCCGGGGACGCGGCCGGCGTGTTCGCCTCCTGCAACCGCACGGTGAGCGTGCCGGCCTCGCCCGATGCGCTCGGCGACCACACGATTTCCTACCGCGCCCGGGACCAGAGCAGCAACGAGAAGACCGTCGCGCTGACCGTCTCGGTCACCGACAACACCGCGCCGGTGGTCGCGGCCGTGCACACGCCGCCCGCCTTCTCCCGGCTGCCGCGGGTGCGCCTCGTCGCCACAGCGAGCGACAGCTGCGATGCTGCGCCCAGCCTGCAGTTCACCGTCGCCTCCACCCCGCCGGCGGCCTGCCAGAGCGGCTGCCTGGCCCTCGCCGACTGCCGTGGCGGCTTCACCTGCCAGCCGGACGGCAGCTGCCTCGCCGCCGACGGGCAGGCCAGCGAGCTGCCGCTCTTCTGCAGCGAGGAGAGCATCTACATCGTCGACGCGGTGGCCAGGGATCACGCCGATCCGCTGCAGCCCAACGTAGCCACGCTCTCCGACGTCATCTTCGCCATCGATCGCACCGCGCCGACGGCCTCCTTCGCCGGGCTGCCCGAGGTGGAAAACCGCTCGGCCACGGCCGGCTACCCGGTCAAGTTCAGCCCCGAGACGGTGAGCTTCGAGATCGGCGCGGCGGACCTGGCCGGGCCGGTGCACAGCGGCATCGCCGAGGTGACGGCCACGCTGGGCTTCCTCGGCGCGGACCCGGACGCCATCGACCCCGATGCGCCGCTGGCGACCCGCACCCTGCGCTCCACGAGCTACGAGACGCAGGCGCAGCCCTTCGGGCCGCCCGCCGGACCGGAGCAGCTGAAGAACCTCCTCTGCGCCGAGCAGGTGCCGCCGGGCCTCCTCCCCGTGTGCACCGTCACCGGCGATCTGGGCACGGAGCACCTGGAGCCGGGCTTCTACAAGCTGACCATCGAGGTGATCGACCAGGCGCAGAACCGGGGCCGGCTCGAGCGCTTCTTCACCCTGATGGACTGGCACATCGCCCTGGTCCAGACCGTGCAGAAAGCGGAGCAGATCCTGGCGACCAACCCGCCCCTGCTGGTGCGGGCCTTCCTCGCCCAGATCGTCGACAACGAGGACGCGGCGCTGCACGCCATCGACACGGCGGACTTCGCCCTGCTGGGCAACGCCCTGCTCTACACCTACACCTTCGTCAACGCGCTGGAGGTCGCCGAGCAGCAGGGGCGCGACACCGGCGACAGCCGGATGTGGCTGACCCGCGGCGCCTACGCGGCGATGTCGCTGCACGAGGACGAGGTGAGCGACCAGCTGGGGCTGGCCAACCCGGACGTAGCCCTGGCCGCGGATCTGATGCTCGACGCCCGCGACTTCCTCTTCGACGAGCCGCCCTCCTACCTCTCCTCGCTGCTGCAGCAGGAGAACGCCTGCTTCTACCTGCAGCACGGGTTGCTGCCGTTCGAGATCTCCGACGGCATCGCCGCGCGCAACGCCACGCTGCGCGTCCGGGTGATGCTCGCCGGCTACCTGGCCATCCCCGGGGCGAACGGCCGGGCCCTGGTCCAGGAGATCGCCGACTTGCAGCAGCGGATCATCGCCAGGGAGCTGTTCGACATCGCCCTGAACCCGGCGGGGCACAACGCCTGGGTGGTCAACACCTCCTTCATCGAGCTGCTCGTCCTGCTCAACGAGATGTCGAGCCGGATGGCCGCGGCGCAGGACACCTGGGTCTGGGTGCGCAACTGGCAGTGGCCGATCGCCCTGCAGGTGCGCGTGATGGTCGACCTGGGCATCCAGGCCGCGGCCTGGACGCTGGGCGACAACGCCATCTTCCCGGCCGATCCCCTGCTGGCGCAGGCCAGAGACCTCTACAACGCCGGCAGCTCGCTGATCGACCGGCGCAAGGTGGACGATGCCCTGGACATCTACATCGAGGCCCGCTGCCTGATCTTCGAGGTGTACAACCACGCCGGCTTCGATCCGCTGGCCGAGCCACCGCTGAGCTGGGGCTGCGCGCCATGCGTGGTGGAAGGGAACTGCGAGCACCTGGAGTGAGCCCGGTGCGGAGGTCCGGCGAATGAGACGGTTTGCTGCTGTCGCGCTGCTGCCAGCCCTGGTCCTGGCCTCGACCCTGACCACGAGCTGCGACGACGAGGCCCCCCCGGCCAGGGTCATCACCGCGCCCCCGCCCTGCGATTGCGCCGCCAACGAGTGGTGCAACGACGAGGGCATCTGCATGAGCAAGGGCTGCCAGGGCGACCGTGACTGCCTGGCCCAGGCGAGCTACCTCTACTGCGACACCGCGGCCTGGTACTGCCTGCCCCGCCCCTGCACGGGCGAGGCGGACCCGGTGTGCGGCGCGGACGGCCTGTGCGACGCGACGCAGGGGCTGTGCCGGCCCCGCTGCACCGCCGCGGCCGGCTCCTGCCCGGCCGGGCAGATCTGCGACCTGCAGAGCGGCCGCTGCCAGAGCCGCTGCCGGCCGGACAGCTGCCCCGCGGGACGCTACTGCGACGACGGCTCGGGGACCTGCCTGGAAGGCTGCAGCAGCGACGACGGCTGCAGCGAAGGCCACTGCGACGTCGTCCGCCACCGCTGCGCGGAGTGCGTGATCGACGCCCACTGCGGCCCCGGGCTGAGCTGCGACGACCGCACCTGCGTCTGCATCATCTCCTGCAGCTCCCGCGAGCGCTGCGACCGGGAGGTGGGCGGCTGCGTCCGGCTGACCTGCCCCGACGAGGAGCAGTGCCGGGAGGGGGAGGTGTGCGACCCGGAGACCCACCTCTGCGTCACCTGGGAGTGCGTGGAGGATAGCGCGGAGTGCGAGAAGCTGGACTACTGCCGGGGCGGCTGGTGCCTCTGCGACGAGGAGCACGTCTGCCAGCGCCACGTCTGCCTGCAGGACGTCGACTGCCCGGAGCAGCACTTCTGCGACCCGAGCAGCAGGCGCCACCTCTGCCAGCCCGGCTGCCGGACGGCCGAGCCGGAGAGCTGCCCGGAAGGTCAGGTCTGCGCCGCGGCAGACCACCGCTGCATCGTGCCCCCCTGCGCGGACCACGGCGACTGCCCGCCGCGCGGGGAGCTGACCTTCTGGTGCGACGCGGCGAGCGGCACCTGCCAGCCCGGCTGCGCCGGCGACGAGGACTGCCCCGGCTTCGAGGAGACCTGCAACGAGCTGCACCGCTGCCAGGGCCCCAGCTGCGCCTCCGACGAGGAGTGCGGCGAGCGGCAGCCCTGGCCGAGCTCCCGCTTCTGCAACTTCGGCCTCGATCCACCCCGCTGCATGCAGGGATGCCGGGACGGGCAGGACTGCCCCCGGGGCTGGCCCTGCCGGGAGCGCGACCGGATCTGCGGCTGCCGGGCCGACGAGGACTGCCCCGCGGAGCAGCTCTGCCGGCAGCTGGCCTGCGTGGAGGTCTGCGTCGACGACGCCGGCTGCCCGCCCGGCTTCTTCTGCGACGCGGAGGGCCGCTGCCTGGCCGGCTGCCTCGCCGACGAGCTGGAGCCCAACGACTCCTTCCCGGTGTGCCGGGAGGCACCGCTGGTCGACGAGGTCGCCGAGCTCCAGCTCAGCCTCTGCGGCAGCCGGGCCGACGAGGACTGGCTCTGCTTCGCCGCCCAGGCCGGCACGCGGGTGTACGCGCTGGCCGCATACGACTTCGCCCAGATCCCCCTGCGCCTGGAGCTGTACGACGCCAACCGGCGCCGGCTGGCCGTCGCCCTGCCCGCGGCGGAAGGCCGGACGCTGCTGCAGCACGAGGTCCGCCAGGAGGGACGGCTGCACCTGCGCGTGGCCAGCGACTCCTTCGAGGACGGCCGCTACTCGCTGCAGCTGGAGGTGGCGGCCCCGCTGATCTGCGATGCGGACGAGCTGGAGCCCAACGACGACCGCAGCCGGCCCCGACAGATCGTCGCCGGCGCCTGGGCGGAGCTGACCCTCTGCCCGGGCAACGAGGACTGGTACGCGGTGCCCTTGCGGCCGGAGGAAGGGCTGCAGCTGCTGCTCGACCACGACCCCGCCGACGGCTGGCTCGTCGCCCAGGCCTGGCACTTCGACCCCTCCTTCGCCGCACCGCTGGCCGAGAGCCTGAACGGCCCCGAGGCGGCCCAGGTCCAGCTCACCCTCCCTCCCGACGCGGTCCGCCAGCACGGCAGCTACCTGCTGCGGCTGTACTCCCTGGACCAGCGGCCCCGGCCGATCCCCTACACGATGGAGCTGACCCTGCTCGGCGAGGCGCCCTGCCTGCCCGACGCCCGGGAAGGGGCGCGGGGCAACGACTCCCTGGAGCAGGCCGTGCTCCTCCCACCCGGCGAGTACCACGACCTCTCCCTCTGCGTGCGCGACCAGGACTACTTCCGCATCGAGCTCGAGGAAGGCGACCGGCTGGCCGTGGCGACGCGGCGCAGCGAGCAGAGCGCCGCCGTCGACATGGTGCTCGAGCTGCTCGACGGGGGCGGCAACCGGCTGGAGCTGAGCGCCGCGGCCGGCCCGGACAACCGGGTCTCCCTGCTCGATGCCGCAGCCGGCAGCTACTACCTGCGCATCGCCCACCCGCGCGGCCACGAGCTGGAGGACCTGGTCTACTCGCTGACGGTGTGGGTCGAGCACGCGCAGCCCGCCTGCCTCGCCGACGACCGCTTCGAGCAGAACGACCGGCTCGACCAGGCGGCCGACCTCGGCCCGCTGGCCGTGCTGCCCGAGGTCAACCGCTTCGCCGGGCTGCGCACCTGCGCCAGCGACGAGGACTACTACCTGCTCGACCTCACCGGGATCGACGTGCACCGCATGGAGGCCCGCGCCCTGTTCCGCCACGCCGCCGGCGACCTGGACATGGAGCTGCTCGACGACCAGGGCCGGCTGGCCTGCCCGGCCGCGCAGTGCCTGGCCGACAGCGAGGACGACGACGAGGTCATCCGCACCGGGCGCCTGCCCCGCGGCCGCTACGTCCTGCACGTCTGGGGCTTCACCAGGCAGACCAGCAACAGCTACGACCTCGAGCTGCAGATCACCCCCTTCGTCTGCAACGAGGACGGCCTGGAGGAGAACGACACGGGGCCGACGGCCAGCCCGATGGGCGACGTGCCCTTCTTCCGCGAGCAGCTGCAGATCTGCCCCGAGAACCAGGACTGGTTCCAGCTCACCCTGCCGCGCGGCGGCGACCTGCGCATCTTCATCCACTTCTTCCACCTCACCGGCGACCTCAACCTCTTCCTCTTCGACAGCGAGATGATCATGCTCAACGACATCCTCGCGGAGAGCCCGCTGGAGGTGGAGGGGATGAGCGTCAACAACGACGAGTGCGTCATCGAGCGGGGCGCGGCCGCGGGCACCTACCACGTCCAGGTGGCCGGGGCCGACCGCAGCGTCATGTCCTGGTACCACCTGGACGCCGCGCTGATCGGACAGGGCGAAGGCTGCCCGGAGTTCTGGCCGCACTGAAGAAAGAAGAAAGAGGAAAGAAGAAAGAAGATCAGTGGCGGTGCTCTTCCTCGGCCTGGCCGGTCCAGGTGCGCTCGTCGCCCCGGCCGAAAGGAGAGATCGCCCGCAGCCGCTCGACGATCGGCGGCAGCACCTCGATGACCCGCTCGATCTCCTCCGCCACGTTGTAGCGGCTCAGGCTGAAGCGGATCGAGCCGTGCGCCGCGGTGTAGGGCACACCCATCGCCCGCAGCACGTGCGAGGGCTCGAGTGAGCCGGAGGTGCAGGCCGACCCGGAGGAGGCGGCGATGCGGAAGCGGTCGAGCAGCAGCAGGATCGCCTCCCCTTCGATGTAGCGGAAGCTGATGTTGCTGGTGTTGGGCAGCCGCTGCTGCCGGTCGCCGTTGACCAGCGCGTCGCGCGCCCTGGCCAGCAGCCCCTCCTCCAGCCGGTTGCGCAGCCGGCGCACCCGGGTCTGCTCCTCGTCCAGGTGGAGCCGGGCCAGGCGGCAGGCCTCGCCCAGGGCGACGATGCCGGGCACGTTCTCCGTGCCGCCCCGCCGTCCGTCCTCCTGGTGTCCGCCCACCAGGAAGGGGAAGAGCTTGGTGCCCCGCCGGACATAGAGCGCGCCCACCCCCTTCGGGGCATGGAGCTTGTGGCCGGAGAGGGTGAGCAGGTCGATCGCGCTGCTGCCCAGGTCGATGGGCAGCTTGCCCACGGCCTGCACCGCGTCGGTATGGAAGACGATCCCCCGGGCATGGGCGATCTGGGCCAGCTCCTCCACGGGGAAGATCACCCCGGTCTCGTTGTTGGCCCACATGAAGGAGAGCAGCGCGGTGTCCGGGCGGATCGCCTCGCGCACCTCGTCCAGGACCAGCCTTCCTACCGCGTCCACCCCCACCTCGGTGTAGGAGTACCCCTGCTCGGCCAGGGCGCGCACCAGCGAGCGCACGGCCGGGTGCTCCACCCGCGAGGTGACCACGTGCCGCTTGCCGGGGTTGGCGCGCAACGTGCCGAGGATGGCGTGGTTGTCCCCTTCCGTGCCGCAGGAGGTGAAGACGATCTCCGCCGGGTGGGCACCGAGCAGCGCGGCCACCTCCTCCCGGCCCCGGTCCAGGTCCCGGCGGACCAGCCCGCCGAAGCTGTGCATGCTCGAGGCGTTGCCGTAGCGCTGACCGAAGAAGGGCATCATCGCCTCGAGCACCTCGGGCGCGACGCCGGTGGTGGCGTTGTTGTCGAGGTAGATCCAGCGCTCCTGCTCCTTGCCGCCGGTCTGCGCGCTCATAGGGTCTTCACCTCCTCGACGGTGAGCTCCGGCTCGACGAACTCGCGCAGCTTCTCCTCGACGAACAGCTTGAGGGTGAAGGTCGAGGCGACGCAGCCGGCGCAGTGGCCGCGCAGGGCGACCTTGACCGTGTCCCCTTCCACGTCGACCAGCTCGATGTCGCCGCCGTCGACGCGCAGCGAAGGGCGGATCTCCCGCTCGATCGTCTCCTCGATCAGGCGGATGCGCTGCAGGTTGGTCAGCTTGCGCGGGGAGGCGGCCAGCCTGGCCTGCGCCTCACGCTCCCGCTCGGCGACGACGCGGTCGAGGATCGCCTGGATGTCGGCGTGGCACGAGCCGCAGCCGCCGCCGGCCTTGGTGAAATGGGTCACCTGCTCCACCGTGGCCAGCTGGTTCTCGCGGGCCACCCGCTCGATCAGCGTGTCGGTCACCCCGAAGCAACGGCAGACGATCTCGCCGGCCGGCATCTGGGCCAAACGCTGCGCCTGGTCGGGCGGCGCCGCCTCGCCGCGCTCCCTCTTGTAGCTGGCGATCGCCGCCTCCAGCGCCTCCATGCCCATCACCGAGCAGTGCATCTTCTCCTCGGGCAGGCCATCCAGGTACTCGGCCAGGTCCCGGTTGGTGATCCGCGCGGCCTGCTCCAGGGTCATCCCCTTGATCAGCTCGGTCAGCGCGGAGGAGGAGGCGATGGCGCTGGCACAGCCGAAGGTCTGGAACCTGGCGTCCACGATGCGCCGCTGCTGATCGAGCTTGAGCGTCAGCCGCAGGGCATCGCCGCAGGTGATGTTCCCCACCTCACCGACGGCATCGGGGTTCTCCACCTCGCCGACGTTGCGGGGGTTGAGGAAGTGCTCCATCACCTTTTCCGAGTAGTTCCACATCGTTCACCTCGTATCCTTCTGGCCGCCCGTTCGGGTGTCCAGTTTGTCTATCATATTACTTCTCTACTCTCGATCGCTTGCCGGCGCAAAGACCGATCCGCCGGGTCAGCGGGCGGAGTAGACCAGGGATCCACCCCGCGGCAGCAGGTAACGCACCTCCCGGGCGCCCGAGTACAGGGCGGCCCAGGCGAGCAGCTCCACCGCGCCGTCCGCGCCCCTGGCCAGCAGCTGCCCGGTCAGCGACACCTCGACCACCTGGCCCGTGTAGTCGGTGGCGAAGACCGACGCCAGCGGAGCGAGCAGCTCCAGCCTCACCGTCCCGGCACCTCCTGCCGGTCCGATGCCGGCTACGGCGCCCGCGGCAGCGCCCGCGGCGGCGACCGGCGCGGCCTCGGCCTCCGGCGGCGCCAGGGGTGCAGGCCGGGCGGCGGCTGGCGGCGACGGCGGCAGCGGCGCCAGCACGGGGACCAGCGGCGAGGGGGCGAGCGGCAGACCCCAGTCGCTGGCCTGGGACCCGGGGGGCGGAGAGAGGACCACCCTTTTCGCCCCGGCGCTGCGCTGCCCGACGAGCTCCTTCACCTTCTTGATCAGCGCCTCCCTGGAGGGGGTGCCTTTGATCGCCACCGTCTCCAGCTCGCCCCCACCCAGCAAGAAGACAACCGCTCCCGCGGTGGAGAGCAGCGGGTGGATGTGCACCTCGTCCGCGGGCAGCTCGATCGCCAGCGCCGCCCGGCGCGCCACGGCCGGGAAGTGCAGCTGCGCCCAGGCCGGCGCGGTTCGGCTCAGCTGCTCCTCCCATGCGGCGATCCGCCGGCGCTGCTCCGCGCGCCGTCTGCGCCAGACCCGCTCCACGCTCGCGCTGCCTGCGCCGGAGACGAGCCGACCCATCCCTTCTTCCTGGGCGGATAGCCGCATCCCTTCCTGCAGCTGCGCAGCGGGGATGCCGCGCGCGATGCGTACGCGCATCTCCTGGAGCTGCTCCAGGGTGCGCGCGGCACGGCCGGCCACGGCCAGCGCGAAGGCCTGGCGCAGATCCGCGGCACCTTGGCCGCGGCTCAGGTAGAGGTGGAGCAAGAAACCGTAGCGCTCCATCAGCTCGCCGGGCGAAAGGCGCAGCACCGGATCGACCGCGGCCTCGCCGAGGAGGATCGCCCGCTCCAGGTCGTCCTGCGCGGCAGCCAGCTGCGCGGCGAGGAAGGGCTCGTCCTCCCCGGCGGAGCGCAGCGCGTCCAGCAGCGGCGGGAGCGCGTCCAGCTTCCCCTGGCGCAGCAGGGCGAAGCCCAGGGCCCGGGCGGAGCGGGCGATCATCTCCTGCTCGCCGGCCTGGCGCGACAGCTCGAGGGCCCGGGTGAGCAACGGCACCGCGTCCTTGCCGCCCGTCTCGCCTTGCAGCGTCCCCAGCTCGAGCAGGACCTCCGCCACGGGCCGCCAGTCGTCGAGCAGCTCGGCCAGGGTCTGGCGCACCTCCAGGGCCTGCTCGAGCACCTTGCCCGCGTCCTTCGGGCGATCGTTGCGGCGGAAGACCCGACCGAGCGCCACCAGGGTGTCGGCCACCGAGCCCCAGGCATCCTGCTGCTGGAAGGCTTCGAGCGCGGCCTGCAGCGCCTTGACCGCCTCCTCCACCAGCCCGACCCTGCCCATCAGCTCCCCGGCACGCAGCCGGGCCACCGCCGCCTCGGCCGGCTTCTTCGCCGCATCCAGCCGTTCGACCAGCTCCCTCAGGCGCTCGAGCGCTTCCCGGTCCTGCCAGAGCTCCTCGTGGACCATGGCGAGGTTCTGCAGCGCGGCCGCCGCACCCTGCTGGTCCTGACCCGCGTCCGCGGCGGCGAGCGCCGCGGTGAAGGAGGCCTGGGCCCCTTCCACCTCGCCGAGGGTGAAGAGCAGCCCACCCAGCCCGTTGCGGGCCAGCGTCTCCTGCTGACGGTCGCCCCGGACCAGGGCGCGCGAGATCGCCTCTTCGTAGGCGCCGCGCGCCTGCTCGTCCCCTTGCAGGTGCAGCAGCTGCGCCCGGCGGATGTTGGCCCGGGCCTCCTCCTCCCAGCTGTCCGCCGCACGCAGGGCGGTGATGGCCTGGCCGTAGAGCCCGGCCGCCCGCGGCCGATCGTCCAGCGCGGCGTGGACCTCGGCCAGGGTGAGCACGAGCAGCGTCCGCTCCGGCTGCGCGAGCCTGGCCTCCTCCAGCAGCTGCGCCGCCTCGCGCATCCCCTCCAGCGCGCCCCCGCGCGCCAGGGCGTAGGCCAGGCCGAACAGCGGGCCGGAGCTGCGGCCAGCGGCCTCGAGACGGTCGCGCAGGAAGGCGGCGGCCTCGGCCGGCTGGGATTCCTCGAGCAGCAGGTCGACGAGATCGCGCTGCCCCTCCAGGCAGTCGGGGCAAAGGTGCAGCGCCCGGGAGAAGGCCAGCCGGGCCTGCTCGCGACGCCCCGTTTTCCATAGCGATTCCGCCTTGTTCAGCGCCGACTTCGCCTCGGCGGACGGCTCGGCCTGAGGCGAGAGCGCGGGCGGGGCGGCGGCGGCCGCCGCCGGAGCGGTGGCTGCAGGCTCGGCCGCGTGCGCCGCCGTGGCCGCGGGATCTTGCCCGGAGAGGAGCGCGCAGCCGGCTGCCGGCAGCAGCAGCAGCAGCAGCAGCAGCAGCAACGGCAGCAGCGG
>Ga0194113_10011583_pt1 | contig 10413 bp, 7 predicted proteins | sample TA2MahC200mmetaG_FD_146193 | JGI IMG/M metagenome (GOLD analysis project Ga0194113, IMG submission 146193) | Freshwater microbial communities from Lake Tanganyika, Tanzania - TA2015017 Mahale Deep Cast 200m | ecosystem: Environmental > Aquatic > Freshwater > Lake | place: Tanzania: Lake... | reverse complement strand
GGCCGCAGGTAGTAATAAAAGAGACGAACATCCCCAGGTCTCGCTTTCCCGCAATCGATATCCATAACCACTTGGGGGATGAATTTGGTGCAGGTTGGTGCAAACGACCAGTTCAAGAATTGCTGGATGTTATGGATCAGGCCAATATCGAAGCCCTGGTTGACCTGGACGGCGGTTGGGGGGAAAATGTTTTACAGCAACGCATTGAGCAATATAAAAATCCATACCCACAGCGCTTCATTTGTTTTGGTGGTGTGGATTGGGACAACTGGTGTAAACTGGGTAACCGATTTCCCGAATGGGCTGCCCAACGCTTAGGACAGCAGGCATCCTGGGGTGCACAGGGGTTAAAGATATGGAAGAATTTCGGTCTTACAGTAAAAGATCAATTTAATGAGATGGTAAAAGTCGATGACCCTCGTCTGCATCCTATCTGGCAAACCGCTGCTGAGCTAAAATTGCCTGTCATTATCCACGTTGCTGACCCGGTTGCCTTTTTCCAGCCGCTTGATCAATATAATGAGCGTTGGGAAGAGTTAAATTCCCACCCTAATTGGCACTTTTACAGCCCCACTTTTCCAGAGTTTGCCAGCATTCTGGAACAATTTGCTAACCTGGTTAGAAAGAATCAAAATACGATTTTTATCGGTGCACATGTTGGTTGTTATGCTGAAAACCTGACGTGGGTAAGCCAGTTGATGGATCAATGTGAGAATTTCTACGTGGATATAGCTGCCCGCCTGGCAGAGCTTGGTCGTCAACCATTCACAGCACGAAGTTTTTTCGAAAGATATCAGGATCGCGTGATTTTCGGAACCGACTCTCCACCCAACCCACAAATTTACCAACGATATTTTCAATTTCTCGAAAGCGACGATGAATACTTTAACTACGACATTGTTGAGCCTCCTGGTCAAGGACGCTGGCGCATATATGGTGTTCAGCTACCAGATAATATTTTAAAAAAAATCTATCGACTCAATGCCAGAAAAATTTTTTACCTGTCAACTACATAAATGGATATAAACCTTATGGTTCAAATCGGTTCTAATACATATCGAGAAATATTAAGTCAACCCGAGGTTTGGAGTAAAACACTTGCTTCGTTCCACCAGCAGGAGAGTGATCTAAAAAGATTCTGGGAATTGGAACGTTCAGACCTTGTGATTTTTACCGGCTGTGGCTCTACCTACTATCTATCCCTGACAGCAGCGGCGATCTTCCAACATCTGGTGGGAATCACAACCCAGGCACGCCCCGCCTCGGAACTTCTTTATTTTCCAGAACTCGTTATCCCTCCCAATCGTCGCATTCTCCTGGTTGCCATATCACGCTCTGGTGAGACAACTGAAACTCTTAAAGCAGTGTCATTCTTCCAACACCATAAGTTGGGGGGTGTTTTGAGCATTACTTGCAATCATCAAAGTTATCTGGCTCGCCACACGGATTTATGCATCTGCGCTGACGCGGCTCAGGAGGTGAGTATTGCCCAAACACGCTCCTTTTCAAGCATGGCATTACTGGCGCAGGCTTTTGCAGGGCTGGCCGCTGGTCTTCCTTCCTATGACTTGTTAAGACCAGTTCCCGATTTATGCCAAAACCTGCTTGCAGATTATCATGCTCTGGCACGTGAGATGGGTTCTTCATCCATCTTTCAACGTTTTTTCTTTTTGGGAGCTGGTTATCTATACGGTATAGCCGCTGAAGCTATGTTGAAAATGAAAGAAATGTCGCTTTCCTATAGTGAAGCATATCACCCCCTGGAATTTCGACACGGACCGATGTCCATGGTCGATCCATCCTCATTGATCATCGGTTTAATCTCTTCGCATGCTTTAAATGCAGAGGTCTCTGTTTTGCATCATTTGGGCAAACTGAATGGCAACATCTTATCGCTATGCGAGCAAACCAATCAAAAAATCGAAACATTAGGGCATGTAATCGAATTGAAAAGCCAGCTTCCGGATTGGGCACAGCCTGTACTATACCTTCCGGTATTGCAACTGATCGCTTATTACCGTGCCATTGCGAATCAACAAAACCCTGATCAACCACACAATCTGACTGCAGTTGTACGGCTAGAAGAATGAGATTGTTTTAAAGTTAAAAAAAATGTTACTTGAATCACATGAGCTATTGAAAGGAGAGAATCGCCGCTAAATATCTAAGACTATCTAATAAGGTCTAAGTCAAATCATTAATAACAGGAGAAGGATCATGATAAAAAAAATTGTCTTTACCTCAATTTGCTTAATAATTGTTTTTTCACTTCTACTTTCTGGTTGCGCTCAATCATCTGCCCCCGTTGAACCCAAAACAGAAGCAGAACAACCTCAAGCCGAAGAACCATCCGATAAGCCTGTCACCTTACGTGTCTGGACTCACCAAAATGACGCTTTTAATGAAGGGTATCAAATGATAGCCGATGCATACATGGCTGAAAATCCCAATGTAACCATTAACTTTGAAACCTTTGATTATGACACATACATCCAGACACTCCAGACCTCCCTACCTGCAGGGACAGAAGCTGATATCTTACAGATGTTCGGTTCCTGGGTTTGCAGTTACGCTTCAGGTGGCAATCTGGCTGAAACTCCGCCATCTGTTTTTTCGCTTGAGCAGGCAATGAGTGACGTCTATTCGGCGCAAATAGCTGGGTATATCTGTGAGGAGAAGCTATTTGGAGTTCCTCAAGAATTTAATATCGAATATGGCGCTGCACTGGTCAATACCAGGCTCGCAGAAAAAGCAGGTATCAGCGATATTTCCAGCGGCTGGGCAGATTGGGATGCCTTCATCGCAGACGCCAAAAAATTGGCTGTAACCCAAGATGGCGTAATGACCCGTTCTGGCTATAACTATACCGGCTCCGATGGAACAGCAGCCACTTTCTACTCCCTGATCCTCCAATATGGCGGTCAATACCTTACTGATGATGGATTTAAAGTCAATACCAGCGAAGGAAAAAAGGCGCTTGAGCTTATGAAACGTTTTGTGGACGAAGGTTTAAATGACCCACTATTATTTAATGATGAACAAAATTGGGTTGGCGATTCCTTTTTCGAAGAGACCTCTGCCATTGGGTTGGTCGGACCCTGGGTAATCCCAGAATATAGCACTGATTTCAAAGATGTGTTGGAACACACGCAATACATTAACTTACCAAGCATATCTACAGACCCGGTGTTTATCGCCTCTTCCGGATGGGGATTAACTGTCTCAGCAAACAGCCCAAACCAGGAGGTAGCTTGGGACTTCGTTTCATTTGCTACACTGAATTCCGCACAATCGATTAAATGGAACCTGGCGTCTGGTACGCTTCCTGCACTTAAAGCAAATGCAACCGGTGCGTCAAAAGAACAACTGATCGCAGAGTTTCCCTACTTTGAACCATTCCTGAACATCCTCGAATTTGGGGCACACGAAGGTCAATTCCCCGATCGAGATCTTGTCTGGTATGAAATAACATACCCTCGCATCTTGGATTTCCTGCAAGGCAACACATCTCTCGACGAGACGCTGGAAACCATCGAACGCGAGGTGAGTGAAACCTTTTAGCAATATCATGGTTGGTTATCCTGGCGCCATAGTCGCGCCAGGATAACTGAATCTTTACGAAAATTATCCATGGGAAAGGTCTATATGGAAACGCCGCATCCAACCAATAAAATAGCGTTGCCGGACTTCCTTTCTCGTCTCGCCCACGGACGAGACTCAGCGCAAAGAATTTTTATCCTCGTCACAGTCATACCGCTCATTCTCTATATGGCGTTTTGGACTCTTTTCCCGATGGTATGGGGTTTGGCGTTAGCGTTTTTTGATTATAGTTCCCGTCGAGCTGGTGGTGCTTTTCTTGGGCTTGGTGCTGAGAATCCATTTATTGGCCTTCAGAATTTCATTGATATGTTCAATTTTCAGCCCGACGCTCCTTTGCAGGTGCGTCAATTTCATAGCAGCCTGAAAACGACGTTATTGTTTGCCTTCCTGGTCTTGCCGCTGAATCTATCAATTACCCTGCCCCTATCCGTCCTGATCGAAAACACCCACGAACGATTGAAAGGTGTCTTCCGCACCTTCTTCTTCTTGCCGGTGCTAGCGCCATCTGTAGGTGTTGCCATTATGTGGGGCTACATCTATCACCCCCAACGTGGATTACTCAATGGGATTCGCACACTCATAGGTGGTAAGCTTGTCGCCACCAATTGGATTGGCGATACTTCGCTTTTCTTCCTGGGTATTCCAGTAGCCTTGCTAGCCATCATCTTCGCCTATCTCTGGCAGGATCTGGGCTATAACCTGGTTATATTCATTGCTGCATTACAGAACATCCCCGAAAGCATCAAGGACGCTGCCAGGATAGATGGCGTCAATAGATGGCAAATGTTCCGCCATATAACCTTACCGCTGCTTAAACCCACCATATTACTGACTTCCGTTTTCACCATGATCTCATCTTTTCAGGTGTTTGATATCATCCAGGTTATCACCAGCGGTCGTCCGGACGATAATGTGCGGGTTTTGGTTTACGATATCTTTGAAAACGCTTTTCGTTATCAACGTATGGGGTGGGCATCTGCTGTATCCGTGGTTCTGTTTATCCTGGTTTTGGCTATTTCAATAATTCAAACTCGCTTGCTGAAAACCGAGTGGGAGTATTGATCATGGAAGGAAGAAACACGATAAAAACACATACCGTTGGAATTTTCTTCAACAAAACTATCATCTATCTCATCCTTGTCCCCCTGAGCCTGATCGCAACTCTCCCCTTCCTTTGGATGATTGCAGGTTCATTTAAGACAGGTCGAGAGATTCGCCAGGTACCTCCTACCTTCCTCCCCCAGGAGCCCATTCTGGATAACTACAAGACCATCCTTAGCGAGGGGCGCGACGAACTTCCACTTGGAAATTTCTATCGAAATTCCGCAATTATTGCGATTGCCAATGTCATACAGGTGTTGTTCACCAGTTCGTTGTTTGGTTATATTTTCGCAAAATTTAACTTTCGTGGTAAGTCGCTCATTTTCTGGTTCATCATGGCGACCATGATAATACCCCACCAGGTTACAATGATCCCCAGTTATCTTATCCTCGCCAAATTAAAACTGCTTAACAACCTCTGGGCATTGATCTTGCCTGCATCAATCGACGCATTCGGAATTTTCCTCTTCCGCCAGTTTGCGTTATCTATTCCAGGGGAACTTATCGATGCTGCTCGTGTGGATGGCGCTTCGGAGTTCCGCATCTATCGGTCAATCGTGCTTTACCAGCTTGGTCCAGCCCTTGCTACGTTTGGTATGATCACTTTTATGACCAATTGGAATGCTTATCTCTGGCCTTTGATCGTGCTCACCGAACAGAAAGTGCGCACATTACCGATCATCTTAACCTGGTATTCAAACCAACATTCACAACAGATCCATCTCACCATGGCTGCTTCTGTCTTGGTGATCCTTCCGGTCTTATTAGTTTTTATGTTTACACAACGCTGGATTGTTAAGGGTATCACGCTAACTGGTATCAAGTAATTTGTTACATCATTACATAAGCAAATTTCTAACCAACCCAATTTAAGAGAGAAAAACACAATGATAAAAGTATCCATTATTGGTGCGGGGAGCACCGAGTTTTCCGCAGAACTCATCAGCGATATTCTCTGCACACCTTCCCTGGAAGCTGGAGTATTTGCATTGGTGGATATTGACCCAGAACGATTGGAGCTCTCTCACCGAATGGCTGAACATCTGATAAAACTTTCAGGTCGCTCCTGGCAGGTAGAAGCAAGCATTGACCGAAAGCGTGTTATTCAGGATAGTAATTACGTCATCAATACCATTGAGGTTGCTGGTCTTGCCAATGTACGGCATGACTACGATATCCCCATGAAGTACGGCGTTGACCAATGTATTGGCGACACCATTGGACCTGGTGGTTTATTCAAGGCATTGCGAACATTACCCGACTGGTTGGAGATATTAAAAGATATCGAGTATTTAGCTCCACACAGCCTTGTTATGAATTACACCAACCCTATGTCGCTTACAGTTTTAGCAGGTTTGCGTGCCTCTTGGCTTCCCATCGTTGGTCTGTGCCATTCTATTCAGCATACATCCCAGGAGCTTGCTCAATATCTTGATATTCCCTATGAGCAAATCTTCTGGCGCGCCGCCGGTGTGAATCACCTGGCATGGTTTGTCGAGCTTTCCCATCGCGGCGAAGACCTCTATCCACGTTTAAAAAAGCGCGCCCAGATTCCCGAGATCTATGAGCAGGATCCAGTACGATTCGAGTTGATGCTCCACCTAGGCGCCTTCCCCACCGAATCCAGTGGTCATGGGTCAGAATACACTGCCTATTTCCGAAAACGTCCAGATTTGATCAAAAAATACATTCGAAGCGGTTATCTTGGCGAGAGTGGTTTTTATGCCAATAATTGGCCAACCTGGCGAGCTACTGGCGACCAGCGTAATCGTGACATACTAGCTGGAAAAGAAACCTATGAACTGGAGCGTGGTCCTGAATTTGCATCCTATATCATGCAAGCCATGCAAACCAATACACCCACCGTGATCTATGGGAATGTACTCAACACAGGACTGATCGATAATCTTCCGTATGATGGTGTGGTTGAAGTTGCCTGTCTGGTGGACAGGAAAGGCGTTCAACCCACCCACTTTGGTCGATTACCAATCCACCTTGCCAGCCTCGACGCCCAGCATATGGCATTTCATGACCTGGTTGTCACCTCTATTCTAGAAAAGGATCGTGATGCAGCACTTCATGCCCTAATGATCGACCCGCTTACTGCCGCTGTTTGCTCACCTGCTGAAATCCGTCAGATGTTCGATGAAATGATAGACGCTCAAAAAAGATTTTTACCAAATTTTTTATATGGTCAATGATCTTGATATCCTCAAGAATAGCTTAACTGCTGCTTCCTGGATTTTTTTTGTCGGGATGAAAATTAATTTAGCGTTCCGTTTATTAACCAAACATTGGTCGGGCTTTTTAGTTGTATTTACGCTTACTGCCACAATTTACGCCTTTAGTGCTGCACCATTCATTGAACAACAATCTGATTCACCCCATTATGTTTACCTGGCAGATGCGTTCTTGCATGGTCGAAGTTATATTGCCCCTGATCCTCCCGATCCAATGCACAATGATTGGTCTTATTATGATCGAAAATGGTACGTTGCTTTTCCACCAATGCCTGCATTTTTGATGCTTCCATTTGTATTTGTGTTTGGTCGGGAATTTAATGATGTTATTTTTACTTTGCTTTTTGGCGCGATAAACGTAGCCCTTTTTTATCACTTGATCCCAATAGCAGCAGCAAGTTTCCAAATATCCATACCCATAGGAAAATATAGTCGTATTTTACTTACCCTGGTCTTTGGTTTTGGTACCAATCACTGGTGGCTTTCGTGCGCGGGGCAGGTTTGGTTTACAGCCCAAATCATCGCAACCACATTTCTCTTATTAGCCATGGTTGAAACACTGTCCTGTCAACGCCCGTTATTGATTACAACCTATCTTGCGTTTGCTTCCCTTGCTCGTCCTACAATGCTCCTTTCGCTCCCGGTCTTTATCTGGTTTATCCTGAAGAGCACCCCCTGGCGAAAATTGCTTTTGAGTGTTTTACCTTTGATTATTGTAGGATTAGGCTTTGCATATTACAACACTATCCGATTTGGAGATTTTTTGGAAATGGGATATCGTTATATGTTTATAGATGATGTGTTGACTGCAAGCCTGGATTCTTTTGGACCCTTCAATCCAGTTTTTATCCCCAAAAATTTTTACTATGCATTTCTTGATCTGCCAGAATTGCATAACGAATTCCCATTTATTGTTTTGGATGGTTGGGGATTAAGCATGTTTCTCTCCACCCCTCTTTTGCTTTATGCATTCAGAGTTGACCTATCTGAGAGAGTGATCCGGTTTTGTCTTTCTGCTATCGTATTAATCGCTTTTCCCTCCCTTCTATATTACAACTCTGGCTATCTACAGGCTGGTTATCGTTATGCTCTCGACTATCTTCCACTCATGATGGTGTTAATTATCAATGGTATGCGTGGTTATGTTAGCAAAGCTGTTGCAGTTTTATCATTACTTTCATGTTTCATGGGATTGATTTCCCTGATAAACTTTGTTTACCTTTATTGGGAGTTTTAATAAAACCCAAAAAATGTCCAAACCCTTCGACCTGCTCATTGCAGGGGAAATTAACCCCGATTTGATCCTTTCTGACCCGAATTTGGAACCACGTTTTGGGCAGGTGGAATTGCTGGTGGAGCAGTCTGCCCTTACGATGGGTTCTTCCTCGGTCATCTTTGCCTGCGGCGCTGCCCGCCTGGGCTTAAAAACCAGCTTTATTGGTGTTGTAGGTTGTGATTTGTTTGGCGAGTATATGCTGGATGGCATGCAGCAGCGTGGTATCGATACTCGTCACATCATCCGTGACCAGCACCAGCGTACCGGCTTCAGCGTCATTCTCAACCGTGGCGGCGATCGAGCCATTCTCACCTTTCCAGGCGCCATGAATGCCCTGACACCCACCCATCTTTCTGATAGCCTGCTGCAGCAAGCCCGGCATCTGCACATTGCCAGCTATTTCCTGCAAACCAACCTGCAACCTGGTTTACCTGATATCTTTAAAAACGCCCACTCCCTGGGTCTTACCACCTCGCTGGATGCCAATTGGGACCCAGCCGAGCAATGGCAGGGCCTCAGCAATCTGCTACCCCATACCGATATATTTTTTCCCAACCAGCAGGAAGCCCAGGCGATCGCTGGTGCGTCAACTCTTGATGACGCCATGGATCATCTCAGCCAGGAAAATTCTACGGTGGTAGTTAAACTAGGTGACCAGGGTGCGATTGCGAAACAGGCAGATCAGGTGGTAAGACTTCCTGCTTTATTCACGCAGGTTGCCGATACTGTTGGGGCTGGCGATAATTTCGATGCTGGCTTTCTCTTTGGGTACCTGCAAGGTTGGGATTTGGAGCGCAGCCTGGCTCTTGCCATTGCCTGTGGCTCGCTCTCCACTCGAGCCCATGGTGGCGTGGATGCCCAACCCACACTGGAAGAAGCCCAACAAGCCATGCGCCAGATTCTGCAAGGGTGACGGGATAAATGATTACCCAATGATTGATCCACCACCGGTTCTCGACCAAATAATCCGTTCCCAACATCGCAGCCAACCGGTGGGTATTCCTTCGCTGTGCTCCTCCCATCCATCGGTTATCCAGGCGGCTTTTCGCCATGCTCTTAAAACTGGGCATCCGGTGCTGATCGAATCCACCTGCAACCAGGTCAACCAGTTAGGCGGCTATTCTGGCATGACTCCTGTGGATTTTGTCGCCTTTACCTGCAAGCTTGCCGCTGAGGAGGGCTTCCCGCTGGAAGGGCTATTGCTTGGTGGCGATCACCTCGGTCCTTTCCCCTGGCAGCACGAAACGCCTGAGCAAGCTATGTCCAAAGCTGCGGACCTGGTTCAAGCTTATGTGCGGGCGGGTTACACCAAGATACACCTGGACGCCAGCATGCCGTTGTTGGGGGAAGATCCAGCACAGCCCTTGCCGCCCCCGTTGGCTGCCCAGCGCACCGCGCAGTTGGCGCGTGCCGCAGAAGAGGCCTGGTCTCAAATGGAGTCTACCATTCCCTTGCGTTACGTCATCGGCACCGAGGTGCCCATCCCTGGCGGCATTCAACAACACAGTGGCGCACTGGGCATCACCTCCGCAGTTGATGTGCAGGAGACTATCCAGCTTACTCGCCAGTCCTTCCACAGACTGGGCATCCCTTTCACCTGGCAGCGCGTGATTGCGGTGGTTGTCCACCCGGGGGTTGAGTTCGGCAGCGACCTGATCTATCCCTACGATTCAACCGCTGCCGGGGAACTGTCTCTCTTTATCAAAAGCCAGCCAAACCTGGTGTACGAAGCCCATTCCACCGATTACCAGACTGTCTCTGCCCTGAAACAGATGGTGAAGGATCATTTTGCCATTCTCAAAGTGGGCCCAGCCCTCACCTTTGCCTTGCGTGAAATGTTGTTTGCACTTGAGATGATTGAAAGGGAATGGCTGTCACACCAACCTGGAATACAGCTTTCCAACCTGAGCCAGGTTGTGGAAGAATCCATGCTTGAAAATCCAGCCTACTGGCAGAAATACTATCCCGGAGAGGCTGCCAGCCAGCGCTTCGACCGGCGTTATAGCTTTAGTGACCGCATCCGTTATTACTGGGCTGACCGGCGCATCCAATCAGCCATTCACCTGCTGTTCGCCAACCTGGCTACCCGTCCCATTCCCCTCCCTTTGCTCAGCCAGTTCCTCCCGGTGCAATTCCAGTCCATTCGATCTGGTAGCCTTTCTCCACAATCTCACGAGCTTGTCCTGGATGGTATTG
>Ga0194113_10011579_pt1 | contig 10416 bp, 13 predicted proteins | sample TA2MahC200mmetaG_FD_146193 | JGI IMG/M metagenome (GOLD analysis project Ga0194113, IMG submission 146193) | Freshwater microbial communities from Lake Tanganyika, Tanzania - TA2015017 Mahale Deep Cast 200m | ecosystem: Environmental > Aquatic > Freshwater > Lake | place: Tanzania: Lake... | reverse complement strand
ATTAAAATTTTGACTTTAGCGGATCTGGAAATCGTCAAGGTAGCACCTCTTGTTTCCAAAGAAGCAGAAAAAATGGCTAAAGAACAGGCCGAGGCAGCTGCTGCAGCTGCTGCTGCCGCGGCTCCTGCTGCAGCTACTGGTACGGTTGCCGAAGAGAAAGCCAGGCAAGAAGAAACAGTATCTACTACCGAGCCTGCCCCTGTCAAAAAATAATAGTCCAAAACTACTTTAATTTTTCCAGTAAACTTTCCACTGCGGCATCTTTTGGCGAGTTCTGTATAACTAGTTGTTGATATTGGCTGACTTTACTTTTTTGGCCCAATTGAAAATACAATGCTGCCAGTTTCATATTGGCATACTGGTAATCCGGATAAATCTGCCGCACTCTTTCCCAAAAGGCAACTTCCTGTTCGAGTTTTTGCTTTTGAGAGCTGACTGACTCCCATTTTTGCCAAGGCGATTCTTTTTTTTCTGCTTCGGGAATATCAGCTAGTCTAGATAGTTCTTCGGCCAAAAGATATTCCTGCCGGGCAGCGGCAGCATCTAGCCCAAGATAGTACTTGCCCAAGTTCTCATGTAATTTATAATTTTGCGGATCCCGCAAAATTGCGTAACGTAATCGCTTTTCCTGACTGAAGGGAAAAAGAATAGTTTGTAATAAGTTAAAAATTATGGCTAATGACAAAAACAGATAAATTGTCCTTTTTTTACTAAAAGAGGTAATGATCGCGGTTATTCTGCGGTAAAAATGCGGTAATTGTAGTCTGTCTTTATTATCAGCAATACCTTTTTTAAATAATTCTCTTATCCTTTTTGCTTCCATGGATTCTATTATAGCATTAAAAAGTGCTTCAGGGTGAGATATTTTTAGTATTGACTGGGCTGTTTCTTTATTCCATAATAGAATGAAGGTGGAGCATTATTGCTCCAACTTCATCCTGAGCGACCCCGATCACATCGGGGGAGTCGAAGGATCTTATATCTAGAAGAGATCCTTCTGTTCACCGGCTTCAGGATTTCATATATGAAAAAAATTATTGTGCCAGTCATTTTTATAATCGTCTTGTTTTTTCCGCTGTCTTTGTCTGCCCAATCCAATACTAATTTATATAAAGATACTGTCGAGCAGCTTCTGGGTAGACTCAACGCAGGAGTTGTGCGGGTGGAAAATATTGCCCAACGAATTTCTTCAAGACATAAGAAAATGCAAAATTTTGGCATTGCCACCGGCAACCTGGATTCTCAATATGCCAGTCTGCAGCAACAGCTAAACAAGCTCAACCTGCAGCACGGCAAAACGCAAGAGGCGGCAATAATATTTCTTCAGAGCCAAAATCCCAAAAGTGATTATCCTGCCTTCCGTAATCAGGTAACTGCAGTAGTCGGGTTGATAAAAGAAGCTCTTGCTATCGAAAGCAGTATTATAACTGACATGAAACAGTACAGCACAACAACAGCTTTACCAACCGGAAAAGTTTCCCTAACACCAAAATTATGACAGATCAAGATAAACCATCCGAGCCAATACTAAAAGATTTAGCCGAACAAATGGAAGATAAGCAAAAGACACTGGAGGCTAATGTTTTGCAGCAAAGTAAAATCCCGGACCTGTCCGGTCAGACGCCCTATTCAAATATGCCTTCTTCCCCGCTTCAAGGCGCAGCTGCAACTCCCGAGTCGCCCAAAGTGGTAGTTCCTTCCTTCGGAAACAATCTGCCAAAATGGTTTTATCTGCTTTTCCTGATAGTTGTGGCAGTCTTTATTATTGTTACTATTCTTCTAGTAAAAACTGTCAATCAGAAAAAGAGAGGATTTTTACCAACTTATAAGATACCGCCAACAGTTACCTCCGGTGTAAATATGGTAAAACCAACTTCTATTCCTTTTAGGGAATCAACCGATGCGGCAGTCCTGAAGATAAACAACTTAGGGACTTCTGATAAACAAACGGATTTACAAATTGATGTGGAAAATACCGACCTGTCTTTAATTGAACAAGTTATTGCTACTCTTGATGGACAAATGGATTTTGATACTATACTTAGCCGGTAATCTTTTTTAAGGAAACACCCGCTAAAAAACTGCCTCCCAAAATCAGCCAGACGAAATTTTCCGGACCGGTAGCTGGAATTTGCTGCGTACTGCCACTCCTTTGGGATCCTTCATATATGCCAATAGGTGTTGCTGTCAGTTCTGGAGTTGATGTTGGTTCTGTAATTATCAAAGAAGGAGAAGGCGTTATCGTTAATTCTTCCTGGGAAAACGGGGACAGCGGCGGCAAATATTTTCCAAAACGCGCTCTTAATGCTCCGCCTATTTGGCGGCTGGATAAAACCACGATAATGACGAAAATGAATGCCAGAAAGATAAGCATTAGTTTGCTTGATGTCATAAGTTGGCTTTCTCCAGAATAACTTGGCCTATAATATACCAAAACAGGAAATTTGTCAAATAGGATATAATTATACTTTGTATAAATTATGATATTCGCTCGACTTACTGCCTTACTTTTTGTAGTCATACTGGGAACGGTGAGCTTTCTTTCTTTTATTGCACAATGGAAAATTCAACCAGGGGTAATAATATCTCCTTTAGCCCGAACCGTCTCGGCACAGTCATTATCATCCGGACAAGTTGACCAGGAAAAAACCGGGGCTAACAAAACTCCTTCCAGGCCTTCCGGACGATCCGGCAATAAAATCAATATTCTTCTTTTGGGACTGGATGCCAGGCGCGGAGACAAAAATCCCCGCTGCGACGCTATCCACCTGCTTAGTTTTGATCCGGATATGGGTAAAATTGTCATTACTTCAGTGCCCAGAGGAATTCTGGTAAATCTGCCAGGAATAGAAAAGGAAAGCAGATACCTGGGCAATGCTTGCCATTTGCTGGGAGTGGACTTCGCGGTTGGGGAAATTGAGAAAATATCACAAATCCACCCGGATTACATTGTAAAAATAGAATTCTCCCAAGTTTTAGGCATCCTGCGCTCGCTCGGACTGCCTACTACTCCAACCCTGCAATTTTTAAGAAGCCGCCAGTATCCGCGCGGAGATTACCAAAGAAGCCACAACCAGGCTGTTTTTATCAAAGATATGCTTGTTGCCAGGACAACCCAATTCGCCCAGCTTCCCAAACCAGTCCAGTATCTTCTTTTTAGAATGCTCAATACCGATATAGACTTTGACAAGGCGCTGGATCTGGTGAATCAGCTGATAAGAAGCGGTGCTACTGCTGATGCTAGCCGGATTGAACTTATTACCAAGCCTAATCTTCCCTTTGCCTTAAAAGAACTTCATTTCCCGGAGGAAAAATTTTCCGATGCATCAGTTTGGCTCAATGACCAGGATTATCAAACTTATCAGAAAAATCTGGCCACCTATCTGCAGAATCTGATAATCCGCGCGGAAAAACTTTATCAGGCAAACAAAATCTCTCAAGCATATCAACTGCTTACTACTCCTTTTAAGCAGCAACTTTGGCTGCAGATTGAAGATAGTGACAAACGAAATCTGTTTCATTTTGCGATGCTTAAGTTTTTTATCCTGACTTCACCAAACCGGGACCATCTACCTTCCTTAGTACATGATTTTATTGCTGAAATGGAAATAGCTAACCAGGTTGAACTAAAAGGCAAAGCTCAAGAATTACTGGAGACTGTCAGTCAATAAATTATGCTTTCTTTAAAACCTATCCCGGAAGACAAGGCTAATGCGCAAACGGCAGATATCTATCGTTCAGTTAAGCAGGTATTAGGTTCGCCTGCTGTCCCTGTTATTTTTCAATATCTGGCGAACTTCCCTTCTTACTTAAACTGTCTCTGGCAGCAGGCAATTAAGAATTTAACTGACCTGCAATTCCAACAGCATTGCCAGGCCGTAAGTGATTTTGCCAATAATGCAATCTGCCAAATCTATCTTCCCTCCTCTGCCACCGGATTGTTTTTGGAAAAGATAGAAGGAAGAGGGGAAAAATTTGAACTGTCACAATTTGTTGCTAAAGCGGGTAAAATAAACGCTTCACTTTATCTATTGAGCCTGGCAGTCAGAGAAAGCATCAAGGGCAGGTATTTAGGCATCAAACAGATAGGGGAGAAACTTGAGGAGAAAGAGAGGGTAATTTTTTCCGACTTAAAAGACGGTTTTTTTACTGACAGTGAAAATACCTCTCTTTCTTTTGCCTCTCCTGCCAATTCCCAAATAACATCCCAAACTAGGGGATTGACTCTGTCTGTCTTTGCTGAATTTTTCAAACTGATGGAATGGGAAATGGAAACACTGGGGAAAAAGGAGGAGTATCTAACCAGAAGAGTTGAGTTAGAGCGCTTTACCCTGTTACATCTGCCGCTTCTTCCCCATCCTCTTGACTCATCTTTTACAACGGTCGCCAGGCAAACCGCCCAGGATGTAAATTTTCCTGAACTGCTTTATCTTGTTTCCGAACTTTTTCCCACTCAAGCACCGTACAAAGTCTTGGCTTCAGCAGTCATGAAAAAAGCTCTTTTTTATAAGATGGAGACAGCGGATACCAAATCCCATTCTCCGATTTTACTTCCGGGGGGAAAATAGTCTGATAGATTCAGCCTTTTACCCCCAATACAAAAATCCGGTCGACTGAGGTATCGGTGGTGTAATAGATTTCCCTATCTCTGCCTGAAGTTGATTTGAAATTGACGGGTTTAAGATTCCACCCATTGGGAAAACTGACAGAAAGCACCAGAGGCGAGTTTTTGTCTCCGGCTTGCTTTTGAAAGAAAAACTGGTAAAAAGCAGTCTGGCTGGTAAAAGCGTAGGGGAGTGTATAAGCAATTTTTACTACCGCTTTGTTGCCCGGTGCAGTCTTTACTAAAAAACCATAGCTGGTCTTGTCAGCTGAATAATCCTCGCTATCAATATCAGTAGTGGGATATGAAGCATTGTTCAGCATTACACTGTCTAGGCTACTTGCCTTCGGCAGCAAGATACGAAGATAATTGACATAGGTTGCCTCGGGAAATACTTCAGGAATAGCCGTATTTTCATAAGACAAAGTAACCAGGGAAGCAATCCGGCCGTCAGCCTCGATTTTCTTTTCTATAGCTACTGATTTGTTCACAAAATAATTGGCTTTATTTACCCCCAGATTAGCCTCACTAATAGATAGATAGTCTTTAAGACATTCGTCCTCGGTAATTATATTATTGACCATCCTATTGTTATTCGCCTGGACGCATTTCACTTCAAGTATTCTGCCGCCCCAACCATGTTCCTCGATAAATTTTTGCGTCTCTTCATCTGCTGAATAAATAAGAATATTCTTCTCGTCAAGAGCCTGCTTGACTGCCATAAATAAATCCAGCCAGGCTACCTGTTTACCAAAGCTTAATTTTTGCATCAGGGCGTTCACTACCGAGTTGAGAAAGTCTTTCTTCTGGGTTGAACCGGGAAAAAAGTCTTTACTGGTAAATGAGTGCGTCTTAAAAAAGAAGTTATCAGCATCAATTTTCTCATTATTAAAATCGCTAATTGTCAACTCTCCTGTAGCCCGCAGCAATTTTTGCATAAAAGGAAGATTGACAGCAATCACTCCGTCAACTCTTTTACCCAGCTCTTTTTCTAAAAACCAGGCTGCTTTAACCGCCGAGGTGACAAAATCGGGATCAAAATTACTGTCCCGCAAAAAAAAGTGGGGTTGAGACAGATATTTTCTGATGGGGAGAGGCGGATCGATATGACCCTTCAACTGTCCATCTGCAGTGTAGACATCCTCAATTTTAAAATCAGCAATCTTGCCATTTTCTACCGTAAGCAAAGCAAAAGATCCGATGAATCCGCCTGTCGGCCGCAGCTCCATACTGTTTTGGAAAAGCATTAAATAGTCTTTAGGTGCCTGGGTAAAAAAAAGTTTTTCCACTAATGGCAATGTCTCTTTGGCCGCAGCCAATTTTTCGCTGGCTCCCGAAAGGAGCACAACTAAAGCATCTTTATCAAAAAAGGGGATATTTGCTTTTTCCAGTTCTGCTTTCGAAGAAGAAACCGTAATATAAAGAGAGTCAATCTTTTTTCCTAAAAGTGCTATTTCTGCTTGAGTAATACTATTTCCCTGCGGCAAAAAACTTGATTTCTGGAATAATTCCCTGGAAAAAGAAAGAAAATCATCGGTACTAGTAAGAAAATCACTCATTGTTTCTATAGAATTGCCAATGTCTTGGAAGAGGGAGGTCTTGGCTAGGGGAAATAAGATCTTGGAGGCAGAAGCATGGATTTTTTTGGCTATAGCCAATTGCTGATTTACCTGCCTGATATCAACCGACACATCCTGCCAGTCTGCTAAGGCCAAATGATAACGGAAAGATTGCCAGCTTTGCGCAAGTGAGCTAATGTATCTATAACCCGTTCCTGCCGTTACCAGCATTACTGCGGCTACTATCAATCCTACAAAAATAACTCTTTTTTTGTGTACTATCCGGGTTTTTCTTACCAAAGACAATGACTGGTCTAAGGATCTTTTAACTATTGGTGTAGATATAATTGGTTCTTTTGGAACAACAGGTTTTTGCGGAAGATGCAATTTTTTGCGGATATCCACTATCGCTGGCATACTAATAGAAAATATTGCCCTAAGTATTTTATCTGCTGCCTCCTGTCTCTGCCAGGCTGATATATCACCGATACGGATAATCCGGATTTTGTCTTTTTTTACCAGATTTGCTTCAAAGTCAGTTTCGATAAAAAGAATTTTTCCGGCAGGCAAAAGATGCTCTTTTATGGCCTTGTCAATAAGATTAAAGTTTCCGAACTGGAAAATGTAATCAAATCTGCCCAGATCGGCTCTGTAAGCATCGGCAACTCTAACTGTACAACCGCGATTTTGCAGAACTTTAGTCAAATAGTCGGTAATGTTATTTACACCAATAATAAGAGCGTTGGGAAGATTTTTTGTTTGCTGAAGTTCAATAGTTTTTTTTCTAGCCATACATTTAGTATAAAGTATTAAGTATCAGGTATTAAGTACAAAGGTGTCAGTATAAAAAGAGGTAACATTTCATTCGCGTATTCATAATACATAATGCTTTATACTTAATACTGATTATCTAGCGCTTGGTTGACCAGAGCATCCGCCTGCCAGTTTTTTTCTCTGGGTATAACGTTATAAACCACATTCCCACCGACTGCCTGTTCTAATTGACGGATTTCCATTATTTTTTCTCTAAGCTCATTGTCTTTTACTTTAAATAGGCCATTTAGTTGATTTACTACCAAAACTGAATCCAGGAAAAAAGTAATTCTTGCTTGATTGCCAGTTGTATCTAATGCCGGACTTGATCCTTTAGCCGATCCTTTTTCCTCTATCCATTTTAAGGCTGCAATCACCGCCGAATACTCGGCCAGGTTATTAGTGGTTATACCAATTCTTCGAGACAATTTTGCCAGAATTTGCTCTGTTTCGGTTTTGATTATCACTCCGATAGCTGCCGGACCCGGATTGCCCCTGGCGCCGCCATCGGTAAAGACAAATAATTTTTTCATAAAAAATTGTTGGTTTTACTAGCCGATAAAGCAAAAAAACAACCGAAATTGATAATACATCTAGGCTGAAATTAGCTTTAAAAAACATCAGCTATATCAACTATAAATATTGTAGCATTTATTGGGAAAAAAATTATGTCTTTCAGATTTGCCTTTTAAAAGTTCCATTAGGGGATTGGGTTGGATAAATTTATCTCGTCAATGAAAGCTCAACCGCTCAATCGCTCGATAGCTCTATCGCTTGATAGCTTTTTACTTAGCTGCAGTTTGGTCCTGGGGAAAAGGAGAGGCTTTATATTTCTCCAGCTCTTTTTTTACTTCCTCAATAGACTCCCGGGATTCGACCTATCTACGCAAGCAGATAGATTTCATTTTAGGTTAAACCATAAGAAAGATGCAATTACAAAGCTAGATCTGTCTCGAGGTTAAATTCTTGAATTGAAGACTAATGTTAAACTGCTGAGGGTCAAAATGTCCAATATTTTCTGAAGCATCCAAAATCTCGATTCCCAAGATTTTTCCCTCTTTGGTAATATCCACTAAAATAGAATCGGTAATTTTTTTTGTTATGTCGTATTTACCGCTACATAAATCAATATATAAAGCATCCATTTGCGGATCGTAGTTAACTTTCATTTACTTCTCCTAAATAATATTGAGTAATGACTATTATTATATCCCCTTCAGTAATAGTAACTACCTCAAGAATTTTATGACCAAATTTTCTTCTTTTTAGTTTCCTGCCTCTGAAACTATTGATAGTTTCTTCTGGATTTTTTAACTGTCTTAATGATCCGATGTTTTGGAATCTTTCTTTTGAGATTTCTCTCTTTAGCATGATCAGAAAACTCTATCATTATGTCAGGTCTAAGTTGTATTCTACTAGATAAAATTTATCTCGTCAACGAAAGCTCGATCGCCTAATCGCTCGATGGCTCTATCGCTTGATAGCTTTTTACTTAAGCTGCAGTTTGGTCCTGGGGAAAAGGAGAGGTTCTATATTTCTCCAGCTCTTTTTTTACCTCCTCAATAGACTCCCGGGATTCGGCTGCTTCCAGTTTTTGGGCAAAGTCAGAATGAAGTTTTTATTTCCCTGTAGATATAATTGAAGAATTGAATAAGAGCAGTTCTTTTTCTCCTCGAAAATGGTGAGGTTATCACTTTATCTTCCTTTCCTTTATGAAAATGCCAAGGAAATGTTTTCAATTTCTGATATTTCCGTTCTGGCTGACAATCCGCACGAAAAATCTTTTTGGCTTCAATTTTAGCATGAAAGGCAAATTTTGTTGGATCTTTCAGAGACTGGAAAACGTCGATAAATATATCCTTGATTAACCCGATACGGATAGTTGTCCTATTTACTTGTCTTATCGAAAGGACATTTTTTTTGAAAATCTTATGAGCAAGAATTTCTATCTCGCCAGAGGAAATCATCAAAATGATAAGAGATTCCTAATGATTTCTTTTTTTTCAAAGTCTAATGCTTCTAAGTTGAAATAATCAGCAATTCCCTGATAACCGCCTTCGCTCTTTTTCCCCTCGGTAAGTTTTGCATCCCAATCGACAGCGCTTTCAACTGTATATTTCTTAAGAATCTTTTGTCTCTTGGCTTCTATCGCTCCTAATTTAGTTAAAAGGAATATCCGGAGAGATTCTCTCTCTAATTTCTCAGCCGGGATATTTAAGTATTTAGCTAATTGCTGTAGTGTCATAGTAACCAAATTATGCCATAGATTATTAACTTTGTCTATATAACTAGCAAAGGAGCAACTGTCACTCAATCGCTTGATCGCTCTATCGCTCGATAGCTTTTTTTTACTGGGTTGGAGTTTGGTCCTGGGGAAAAGGAGAGGCTTTATATTTCTCCAGCTCTTTTTTTACCTCATCAATAGACTCCCGGGATTCGGCTGCTTCCAGTTTTCGGGCAAATTCGTGAAGAAGTTTAGCTTGTATTTCTTCGAAATCGTTTTGATTGAATTTGCGTTTATTAAGAATTACTTCATCCATTATCAGATCTCTTTCTGCCTTTAGTCTAGCAAAGTACATTTGGGCAAGCACTCTCCAAGCCAAATTTGTCAATTGATATTTCTGATCTTCAGTTAGTCTGTCAATATTTTCCATTAGAGTCTTCCGTCGATCTTCTGGAAATGGAGCAGCTAGTAATAATTGCGTAAAAGTAACAGCCATATTTCTATTATATAAAATTATTTATAATTACCAAAACTAGCCAAAATTTAAGGAGTCCTTCTCCGGATTGCCTCCAGTGATCCTTTACCTAGATTTGCTAAAATATCATTTAACCTGGCGTCGGTTAAAGCTACATTCATGCCAGTTCTTGCAGCTTGATCCAGCTTAATTATTTCACTCAACGGTCTAACTTGGTGTCCCAGTCTGCTATCAATGTAGCTAAACATTATTTGTCCATTCATATTACTTAGGACAAAAATTGTATTTCCAGCTTCTTGGATATTAATTTGGCCCAACCTTGCCCCTAAAAGCAATTGGTTAACATTGGGAGAATTGGCACAGATGGCTCTGGCTAAAGAAGCAAACATCCTTCTCGCTTCAACTCCTCTACCCAGAAAATATCTGGATCCTCCTGTTAACCAATTTTCCAAAGCATCTGCATTAGCTATTCCTATACCTTGAATTTGTAGGCCTTCTAGCGATTCAATCTGTTTACTTACGATTCCTCGTACAACATTTCTTAGTTCAACAATATTCAATGCCGCCCCGACTGTTGTTCCTCTATAGATTGTATCAACAATTGACTCATTAAACCCATACTTTTGGATAAAATCTCTCACCCGAGCGGTTCCAACATCTCCTTGATTAGTCATATCAGGCCGTGTCATTGGCAATCTGGCTCTTGCCCAATCACCAAGAGCCTGGTCTGGAGTAATTTTAT
>Ga0194113_10011567_pt1 | contig 10423 bp, 7 predicted proteins | sample TA2MahC200mmetaG_FD_146193 | JGI IMG/M metagenome (GOLD analysis project Ga0194113, IMG submission 146193) | Freshwater microbial communities from Lake Tanganyika, Tanzania - TA2015017 Mahale Deep Cast 200m | ecosystem: Environmental > Aquatic > Freshwater > Lake | place: Tanzania: Lake... | reverse complement strand
TCTATCCCTTGCAGAGCCTGGATCAGGCCGATTTTCTGGGCATACTCACCCCAGACCACCAGCATCGCATGGTCGGTGCGTGTAACGACAGGCTGCCCAACAGTTATCTCACTCATCGTGACCTCCTTGCGGCATACAGATTGGGTCACGATAAGCATACACCATCTGAGCGATTTGTTAAAGTGCCATTTTTCAAGCGGCTAGAGCGAAAAGCCGTTTGGTTGCACAAAGCCTACGCTAACGCATCATGGACTTGGGCCAGTGTCAACACCGGGTAAGCCTCCACGATCTGCTCCGGTGTATCACCCAGCCGCGTACGTTCGATGACCGTGCGCACGGTGATAGAACTGCCACCAATGGTCGGCTCGCCATGATGCATTTGGGAACTGCGAATGATGTGGGGATGTCTTGTCAGTCCACCCATTTTGCTGGCTTCTACCATCTGCGCCAGTTGTCAATTTCCTCTGCTGATGGTGCTGATCCCAGGTCTGGCACAATCACTGAGGCAATTTCAGCGGACAGAGTTCCTTACGCCAAGAGCTTTCTCTCGCTCTTCCCTTCCCCGGAGTTCGTAAACAAGGATGTATTCAAGCTGACCATCTTTTGTTGCACGCCCTTGAACTTCTAGCGTGTCTAGGTAAAAATTCTTCTGCAATGCCCACATGACCCGCGGCAAGTCGAATGGTGGAGCCCACCATTCCTCAAAAACTGTTCTAGCAACCTGTCGCGCAATACGCATCGTTCTCGGGTCTATGCGCCCTTCATGTATTACCTCGCTATAGCGCATAGCTTCTTCCCCGAAGAATGAATACTCGCAGCTTTCAAGCACAAATGGTACATCTGGGTGCAATGGCATTTCGATCCGAATCAGTTCTTTACGATCAATCGTCTCGAAAGAACGTAATTGGTCAGTGCGCAATTTCAGGTTAACTACTATGCGATCTCTATAGTCGCTGGCAGCGTCCTCAGAAACTGTGAGGACGAAATGCTTATGCTCGCAGGTGGGATCATAAGCAGGATACTCAGGAGCCGAGAGTCCAAGTTCTGGTGGGTTGTAGAGCACTATTATCTCTCTGAGATCAGGGTTCCTTATCCAGCTAGAATATCCCCCGCCTAATCTGCTTCCACGGTACTTATAGCCTCTAAATCCCTCGTCATTGAAAAAACTCGCTACATCTTCATCGCTTCGTATTGCCATGTGCCAAGGCGCTAGCCCAAGTGGCTGTTCCCTGATGTAGCATGTTCTAAGCCCTACCCATTTCCCCCTCCGTATTACATCTAACATTCGCACTATCAGTTCTCCGCTATCGCTTGCTTCAATTGGAATCTCGACAATTCTGTACTGTGGCGGTATTGAGTCTAGCAATTCAACCACTCTTGCTTTTTCCGTTTCACATTTTGAATTCAACCAGATTTGCTTTACCTTAGCATCAAAATCTTCTTGCCCCTGTCCATATAACTTCGCTGCCCTTTCCCAAATGCTACGTGCTAAACTGCGATATCGAGGTAGCCATCCAGGCTCCCTGGACGTCTTAATTGCAACAGATCCGTAAAATACCTCACCCGTTGAGCCGTCAACGGATATAATCTCGCCTTCATGGATCGCTCTGCTACCAACTATAAAGTTTCTGGCTTCCTGATCAATTTTCAGTGCTTCACATCCTACAACACAAGGCTTGCTCAACGATTGAGCAATCAACGCTGCATGGCTAGTATCCCCACCGCGGCCAGTTAAGATTCCCTGAACTACACGCATTCCATCGGCATCCTTCGGGTTAGTCTCCGGGCGCACTAAAATCACTGCCTGGCCTACTATGCTTGCTTCGATGGCTCTTTCCGTGTCAATTATCGCAACCCCTTTAGCTACCCCGGGGACCGCTCCAAGGCCTCTTGCAAGGAATCGGCCCTCCTCAAAAGCGGCCCGCTTAGCTTTTGCAGTAAATCTTGTAACACGCGAATGTACTGCGGCGCTTACTGAAACACGACGTAGGACCTCTTCTTCTGATATTAATCCCTCATCCATCATATCAATAGCAATTTTACCTGCTGCGCTAATATTAGGTTTAGCAGATCTAGTCTGCAGTATCCATAGGTTGCCAGTCTCGAATGTAAACTCTATATCTTGTGCATCATGATAGTGCCTTTCAAGCCTTCCAGCAATCTCAAGAAGTTGATCATAAATCTTCGGGAACTCTTGCTGCATTTGCCGAATCTTCTTGGGGTTCTGCGCACCACTAACGATATCTTCCCCTTGGGCATTAGCAAGATATTCCCCTGATAAAACCTTGGCACCTGTCTTCTTGTCGCGCGTAAAAAGTACGCCACTTCCTGAATCCAGTCCCATATTGCCGAAGACCATAGCTTGTATAGTACAAGCAGTTCCCAAATCGTCAGAAATATGATTACGGCGACGATAACTCACAGCCCGCTTGCTAAACCATGATGCAAAGACAGCATGAATAGAACGGCGCAATTGTTCATATGGGTCATCAGGTAGGACATTTCCACTTTTCTGCCTGAGTAGCTCCTCATACTCACTAACAATTTCAGACAAGGCTCCTATACTCAACTCCTGGTCGCTTTGTATATTATATGCACCCTTGATATAGTCACGAATCTGGCTGAAGCCACTTTCATGCATACCAAACACAACATAACCAAAAGTCTGAAGGAGACGGCGGTAAGTGTCATAGGCGAAGCGCGTATCGCTCGTCAGATAAATCAGGCCTTTCAATGTTTCTCTATTCAAACCTACATTGGGAATAGTATCCATTATTCCAGGCATACTGATTTTTGCACCCGACCGAACCGAGACCAGAAGTGGATTACAGTCATTCCCAAAATCCTTGCCGGCTTGCTCCTCCACTTTTGCCAACATCATCAAGATTTCTTCCCACATGCCTTCAGGAAACCGTCTGCCAAGACGATAGTATTCATTGCAAGCCTCAGTCGTAATGGTAAAGCCAGGTGGTACAGGTAGTCCAAGCTTAACCATTTCGGCGAGGTCTGCACCTTTGCCCCCTAGCAAATCACGCATCTGCGCGTCGCCCTCAGAGAAGAGATAAACCCACTTCTTTGGCATTTAAAGTTCGGCCTCCTTAGCTTAGAAACTGTGGCTACGTCTTGGGACACCAATGGGACCAATTTGCCTACTTCTTAGCATATTGGATGCATATCGGAATAACTCGGCCAAATCGTCCTTGACCTTATTGTCCCCCTTCAACTTCTCGTACACAAGCTTGTTATACTCCTCATGAGCTGGCATCCATGTGTACGGAACTGATAGCACTTGCATCCACGCATCCAAGCCATCGGCGAAGAGTGCGACTCTTGCTTCGGTCGAATTGCAGGAGTTATAGTCACCTAGCAGATCAAGCAGTCTCTTCTGAGAACTGGGGCACAGATTCTCGATGAGACGATTAAAGCCCTTTTCTTCCAGGCTTTGGAGATTGTTTTTGTCGATGAGCTTGACTGCAAAACCAATATCGCCAGTAATTGCTTCTGGCATATCGTGGACCAAACCAATGCTTATCGCTCTACCAACATTCAACTTCAATGAGGCATCTAGCCGGTTTAGTTCCTCTGCAAGGTATAAAGCAATCCAAGCCACACAACACATATGAGCTGCAATCGAGTCAGATTCTGCTCGCTTGAATCCAAAGTAGATATATCCTTTTCTACCTAGCTCTTTGGCTGATTGCAACGTAAGGTAGGTCTGCAGTAACTTCAGGAGTTGTATCTTCTGCATCACCTGAGAAGATGCTGGCTGGAAGCGCGCAGCAAGTCTATCGCTCAAATTCTGCAAAAAAGCTCGGACATCAATCCCTACTATGTCACCATGTGGTCGCTTCGGTCCAATTTGCCTTCCCTTCAACATGGTTGAAGCTTGCCGGAATAATTGTGCCAGACCATCATGCAAATTCGAATCACCTTTTAGACTCTCATACACACGCTTGTTGTACTCTTCATGAGCCGGCATCCAGGTATGGGAGAAAGAAAGAGCTTGCATCCAGGCGTCCAATCCGTCGGCAAACAAAGCAATCCTGGCCTCGGTGGATGTTAGACTATTACCTCCTCGCAGAGATGTATATTCCTGAAATAACTCTTGCCATTCGTCACGGCAACTTATAGATAAATCTCTCGTCAGCAGGTTGAACGCCTCTACCTCTAGTAGGCGAAACTCTTCTTCGGCCATTATCCTGACAGCGTAGCTAGTATCGCCCGTAATGGACTTGGGCATATGGCGAATTAGTGGAATCTTCACCACTTTATCAATGTCCAGTTTGAGTCCAGGCTTCGCCTCGCGAACTTCATCGGCCAAAAGCAGGGCAATCTGGGCAACGCAACATGTGTGAGCGGCCACTGAATCCGCGTCTGGCCGCTTAACTCCCCAGTAGATCTCTCCCTCTCTCCAGTATTCTTTGGCCGTACGAAGGGTGAGAAATGTCTGAAGCAGACGCTGCAAATAATCATCAGTGAGCGGAATCATCTTAATCCTTTATCGTATCTTGAGCAGGCTGGCTGCCCAACTCTCGGATTCTAGCATGAATAGCCTTCTTTAGATCGTTGAAACCCCGGAGAAGTTCTGTATCGGTTACGGGGACCCGCTTGGCGAACAGATAGTCGCCATCTAGTATTGGTACCCAATACAACCCGTCTCTAAAAAGGCACTGAATGGCTAACCCGCCCCCTTTCTCTGCCTTGATAAGGGATTTAAAGCACAAAACTTCAGCTTCACCAGGTCGGCCAGACTCATAGTTCACGAACACTCGAGGCTGTAGAAGACCTGGTACACTAGCTATCTTTAGGATTGCATTCTTGAATATGTCTATGGCCTGAGTTAATTTCTCACGGTCGTAGTAGCACCGCACTTCACGAAGCATGCCTTCAGCGATCTCAAGTTGCTGGGTAAAGGCTGCATATTCCTGGTACACGGTGGACCTAGACCCTGCAAGCAACTCTTGAGCTTTCCTTGTCGCGATCTCAAAGGCCATAGCTTCGTCAGTTGGATTATGCTTGATGACCTCTCTAAGGATAGCGATGCGGAAATCTTCGAAACTGACTTCCAAAGACCGCTTCCGGGGATAGAATATTTCTGCTACCCTGGAGGCCACATTAGCAGAATTTGGTAAATCCCGTCCGCCGATGATCATCTCGCACCTCCTGGGATACTGCCCCCAAAAGGGAAAAAACGAAAAGCGCCAATCGCCCAGATCGGCGCTTGCCTTCTTAGTTTCGATTTTACTATGAAGCATCATAAAAGTCAATAGCCCCGCGCTAAAGTAATTGCTATGCCATCGGTGGACATATTCTCTGCTAAAATGTCGAGCGCTCTTACCCACAAGCTCAGCCATTTCTAGCTCTGTTCGATCAGGACGGGTGAAGCCCAGGTAGGATCATCTCTTTTTTGCGGCCCACGGCTGATAGCACGACGAGCCCGCCACAATGCACGCTGCGGATCAAAACCATCAACCAGAGCGCTGTAGAAAGTCTGAGCCAAGGCCACAGCTCCAACATCACTCACTGGCCATCGAAAGCCTACAATGGCATTCACTCTAGCTTGGGCTAGTGCCTCAGCCAGGCCCAGAAAGTCGTCTTCATATAGCTCGGTCGGACCACCTGCGGCACTCCCCAGACAACAGCTCAAGTAGACTAGACAAAGCTGCGTGTTGTTCACGATGCTTTGCAGGTCACTAGCTGTCAGGAATAACCTCTCGCCTTGAGCGTCCTTTTGAGACCAGAAGACGAGGTGACTTAGTTCTGGGGAATTCATGTCGTAGAAACCATGACCAGCATAATGCCAGATATGGTAGCCTCCCTGCTCCAGTTGGTTGTTCACTCGCTCATATGTAGCTTTTGCAGTGGGGAGGGCAACTATTTGGTGGTCAATGCCCTTGGCTGAAAGCATCTGTGACAACGCCTTCCGCAAGGTTGCTATTTCCTCGTCCACACCAGGTATACCTCCGGTGTTAGAAGCTACGATTAACAAATTCAATTTCTTCTCACTGGCGATGTAGGTCTTCAAAGGGGCACGGCTGTGCACCTCTTGCAAGTAGCGGCTAAAGGGGTGCTTTAGGCAGAGGTAATCGCGGCCGTCATTAAGGAACTCTACTGGCAGGCGGAGAGTGTCGCGAGTAGAACTGAAGACAATACTAAGTGCCTCATCGCGGTTGTCTACCATGCCCATAGCCCGATTGTAGGCCTCGATTACGACAGGATGGTCAGCGAACAGTCTGGCATAGAGATCTTGACCCACGCCCTTGATGAGAGCACGCCACTTGGGTGAGCGACGTGCTTCATCGGCTCGAACGGTGAACGCTTCTATATCAAAGTTAAGTTGTCGATCGGAATCGGCACTAAAGCGAATTGTGCGCTCTGCGTCCTCAATCGCGACCGAAAGCAATTGACGGGCACAGTTATAGCGCAGGAACAACCTACGTTGCAACTTTTTCTGATTGTCGGCAGACCGTTCTTGGTGCATCGAGCCTTTGATCTTCTCTCCAGGCGCCAGTAGTTCTGTTAGCCTTTGTTTGAACTTCTTTGGGTCGAATTCCCTCTTCCAGAAGAACTCATCAATTTCATAATCTCTAAAGAAGTCCCGAACGTCGCTTGGCTTCACTTCTCCGCTGATAACGACGACTGGAACTCTGGGAGCGAGCCTAGCGATCCGATCAAGCAGCAATTTGGCCCTATGGCCGTCAGGAAGTTTGTTGTCAATGGTGAAACAATCGTAGGGCATCGTTGCGATCTTACTCAAGGCCTCTTCAAAGCAGGACGCTATCACGACTTCGATTGTGCAGTCGAGTGCACTAGCGACTTCCTGGAGTAATTCGCCAATTAATTTCCGCCAATTGGGCGCATCCTCTACAACCAGTACGCGCTTATTTGGTTTGAGTTCCATGTCAGTCTTCCTCAACTAGTGCTGCAAAGTCCTCAAACTCCATACCATCAATCGTGTACGAGATTCCTACTATTGGAACGGACACGAACTGCTCGTCCTTAATCAGTCGCCAGCTCTCTTTAAGCCATGGGACTTTACGGGCTTCTAACAAGCCTTGCTCCTTACCGATCATGAGCAAAGCTGCCTTGCTATACTCCCTACTCCAACAGAGAATCTCACAGATTTGATCCGATACTGACAACCACACCTTGCCCACCTGACGCGCCAAAGGCTGGAGTGGGTAGAATAGCCTATTCACCACTTTCCTTATACCCTCTACTACATCGCAGGACATCGTACCTGCAGGGAACAGGTTCTCAGCGATTCCCTCATAAGTCAAACCATTGATTAGCATCGACAACGAAAAGCCTAACGTAATTGCCTTCCGTCGTTCCAGCCCTGCTTTCTCGGCGGCTTCCTTAACTCGTTCCCGATACTGGATATCGAATGGAGGCTCACCTTTTTCTGGCCACTTACGTATGTAGTCATAAGCGGCACGTCCTTTCAATGCATCCTTGGCTGCATCGATTGACGGATAACCTGTCACTATGATAGCCTGGGTTCCATCCTGAAGCCCATTCACTTCATCCAATAAGAGAATGCCTTCTCTGTTGCTCTCATCGGAATCCACTAACCTTTGATCAGCCACCAGTACGTGGAAGGCGCGTTGCTGCAATCTGTGCTTGGCCTCATCGTAGTTAGCTGCTGTTTCAATCTGGTACCTAGTGGGGTCCAACACTACACATAATGCCTCCCGCCAATTCGGTTGATCATCCACAATGAGAACGCGTGGTCGCTCTTGTGACAAAGTTCCCATGTTTACCCTCCTCGTACTCTATAGATGCTAGCTCGCAGTTCCATATGCTTGTTGCAAGCTACTCGCCACCAGTTCTATGACTCGTCTTGGCTCGAATGGCTTCTCAGCATAATCTGCACCCATTTTGAACACTCTAATGGCCGTTGATAACGAACGCACGTCAGAAATGACCAGCACCCTATCTGTGTACCGACGTACTATCTCCTTGAACTTGGGTATATCCTCTCCAAAGGCGAGAACGGCATTGATCAGGATGAGGTCAAAACTATCGCCATAGGAAGAATGCACCGCGGTCTCAATATCGGTGACGCTTTCGACCTGGTATTTCCCTCGCTCTTCCAAAGCAGCTTTGACCGCCTGGCTCCATTTGGCCTCGCTATCCACAAGCAGTATACGAGGAACGCGCTTGGTGATCATCTTTGCGCCTCCTTCTCCAATGGTAGAAATACTGTGAAAGTCGTCCCTTTGCCAACCTCGCTTGATACAGCAATCTTGCCTCCCAAGCTCTCGATGAGCGCTTTAGAGCCCCAAAGACCAAAGCCCATTCCACCCTTGGTGGAATAGAACAAGTCGAAGATCTTAGGCAAATCCTCGGGTGCAATGCCGCGACCCGTGTCCTCTACACTAAGGGTTAGCCAATCATGATCCTCTTCCGTCAGTGCTCTTCCTACTATAGTAACTGAACCTAAGCCATCAATGGCTTCTATACCGTTTCGAATAACATTCTCTAAAGTATCTATAAGTTTACCGCTGAAAACAAGCACCTTGGGCAGGTCTTCGCCACACTTGTCGCAAATGGTTATGCCAGCAGGTACAGCGATTCTTTTGATCGCACTGGAAACCAGGAGGGCAACATCAACCAGCTCAAGAGGCTCCGTGGCTTCGGTGGATGAGCTGATAGCCTGTGCGGTTGCTAGGATACCATCAACATCCTTGTTTATGGCATCAAGAAGATGAACAACCCTGGAATATTTCGGATCGCTTGGATCCAACAGTTCTGAGGTTTGCCTAACCCACACTGGTATCGTGCCGGCAACATTAGTCAGCCTGTGAACGAGTCCTGCCGCTACTGCGTTCATTGCTGTCAAACGTGCGGCAGCTCTGGTTTTCCTTTGCTCCTCGCGAAGCGCCTCGTATTGTCTGACGTTTTGAATGACACCTGCCGCCAGGTTAGCAAAGGAGATGAGCAACTCCTGGTCTTGCTCATCCAGCCCCCTGACTTCCTTGTGCTCAACGTTAAGTATTCTAACTAACTGGCCCTCTACGAACAAAGGAACTGCAAGTTCTGAACGAGTGTCGCTCAAGAACGGTAGATATCGGTCATTATTCTTTACATCTCGTACTAAAAGAGGCTGCCGGTGCTGCGCAGCCCAGCCAGTGATTCCAGTGCCTAATGGAATGCGGGCAAAGGACTGATCAGTTGGCCTCACTTCTGGCGGATATACAAGGTTCAATACCAACTCCTCTGCCTTTTCATCCACAATCTGCAATGTACCGTAGTGCGCGCCTGTGAGCTGCACTGCTTTCTCCAGAATCAGTGACGAAACACGCCCGGGGTCCACCGAAGCGGCCAATTCTCGACTGACCTCATGTAACGCTTTGAGTCGTTCAGCCCACCTCCGCTCTCTCTTCAACAAACGCGCGTTATCCAAGGCGATAGCAGCCTGGCTGGCCAGGATAGTCAAAACCTGGAAGTCAGCCTCATCATAGGCGTAGTCTAACGTGGGATGGTAGGCAGCTATCACACCGAGCGCTTTCTCGCCAACCATCATCGGCACGCCGATCCAAGAGCTAGAGACTTGGCCGAGATATTCCTTGCGACCAGCCTGAGCGTACCATGCTTCTGCTTCTGTCTTGGTCTTGTGGAAGATCGGCTTTCTGGTATGAATGATCTCCTCTGTTCTCCCTTGACCGCCTGAGCGGGGCGCCCACCCGCTACTGCTGCCCGCCTGGAAGTACTCATTCGGTAGTCGCCTGCCATGCTGCATGGCCAAGCCAAAGCGAACGGTGTCCATCCCCTCATCGTAGAGGGCAATGTACATGCTGTCCATAGGCATCAGCCGGCTGGCCTGCTGCTGGATCAACTCCAGCACTTGGGGCTCCTCCAACCTGATGCCAGAGGTTAGCACTCTTCCTACTTCATTCAACGCACCCAAGTTTCGATTAACTCTATAATACAGCCTGGCGTTATCCAGAGCGATAGCGGCCTGGCTGGCCAGGGTGGTCAATACCTGGAAATCAGTCTCATCATAGGCGTAGTCTAGCGTGGGGTGATAGGCGGCCAGCACACCAAGCACCTTCTCGCCCACCATCATCGGCACACCGATCCAAGAGTGAAAAACCTGGCCGAGATACTCCTTGCGACCAGCCTGAGCGTACCATGCTTCTGCTTCTGTCTTGGTCTTGTGGAAGATCGGCTTTCTGGTATGAATGATCTCCTCTGTTCTCCCTTGACCGCCTGAGCGGGGCGCCCACCCGCTACTGCTGCCCGCCTGGAAGTACTCATTCGGTAGTCGCCTGCCATGCTGCATGGCCAAGCCAAAGCGAACGGTGTCCATCCCCTCATCGTAGAGGGCAATGTACATGCTGTCCATAGGCATCAGCCGGCTGGCCTGCTGCTGGATCAACTCCAGCACTTGGGGCTCCTCCAACCTGATGCCAGAGGT
>Ga0194113_10011566_pt1 | contig 10424 bp, 8 predicted proteins | sample TA2MahC200mmetaG_FD_146193 | JGI IMG/M metagenome (GOLD analysis project Ga0194113, IMG submission 146193) | Freshwater microbial communities from Lake Tanganyika, Tanzania - TA2015017 Mahale Deep Cast 200m | ecosystem: Environmental > Aquatic > Freshwater > Lake | place: Tanzania: Lake... | reverse complement strand
GAACAGGTAGGAGACCGGATCACTGATGAACATCTCGTACCAGATGCCGATGCCCATCGGCGCCCCCTCCTCGGAGTTCACCGGCTGGCTGCGCAGGTATTCCTGATCCAGACGCATGTCGGTCACATGACAGCGGCCCAGCCAGCACACAAACAGCGCCTTCCAGCCCAGGCGCGGCCACAGGAACGCGAATCCGGGTTCCTCCAAGACGCCGATCACCTTGCCGAACAGAACATACACCTGGCATTCCCGCTCCCGCACAATCGCGTAGATTCCCAGAAAGCGTGCCACGGCCAGCACCACCGGAACACCGATGAGCAGCCCGAAGAATGTCGTGACCGCGGCGATTATCGTTGGATTCATGGCTGCACCTCCGCGATGACGCGCTTCGCGCGGGAAAAGAGCCCCAGTTTAACGGTTCGAAGATAGGCGAGCATGGCCGCATGGCCGTTTTGCCTGAGGACGCCGAGTTGGGCCGCCAGACGCTGCAACGGCTCGACATCCGCCAGAGCCTTCAGCGTCTCGATTTCAACCGCCCGCCGCGACTGAACGATGCGTTGGTCAGCGGCAGCCGTGGCCAGACTGATGTCCGACGACACCTGGTTGTGGGCCGTGTTGATCGCGGCCAGCGCCGACTCCACCTCCGGCGGCGGATCGATCCCCGTGATCAGCGACGCGTCGAGCACAATCCCGTACCGCGACTGCGAACACTGGCACTCACGATCCATGTGCTCGTTCAGGTCTCGCAGATTCTTACGGAGATCGTTGATGGAAATGCCCTCGACCAGAACGGCTTCGGGCGAGCCATCGGCACTTTTCTTTCCTGGCGCCTCGAAGGTGGCGATCCGCTCACGCAACACCGAGACGAAATACCCCATCACATGGGCGAACGGATTGGCCACGCCGAAGAGATAGGCATAGAGATTGCGCTCGGACGCCTGGAACCGGATCTGACCGGTCAGACCCGTGTCCAACTGGTCCTTGGTGACGGCATCGAGCATGGTGCCGTTGCGGTTGGCTTGGGGAGACTCGGGATCAAAGGCCATGTTGCAGGTTTCGGTGGCGATCGAGACCTTGTGAATCCGCTCCCAGGGCCATTTGAAATACGGGCCGCCGGGCATGATGATGCGGATCTGCGGGTAACAATACCGCTCGCGCTCGGTTTCCCGCAACGACGCGGAGATCGGGTCGTCGAGGGTGGTCAGGTTGCCCAACCGCTGGGCCCGCCCAAAGACCGTCTTTGCCGCCCGTTGGTTCGGCCCGACGGTATACAGCCCGGTCAGGATAAATCGCACTACAAACCAGGCCAGAAAACCAATGATCACTCCAGTCATCATGTGTGTACTCCTTTCAGAACGGCAGCAATTCGAGCAACATGGAGAGGGTTGATGCGCTCGCTTGACGGCGGATGCATTCGCGGGTGCCCGAGAAAACGTAGCGGCGAACAATCCGGTTGGCCGGGCCGGCCACGGCGATGTAGACGAGGCCGACCGGCTTGTCGCCGCTCCCGCCCTCGGGGCCGGCGATGCCGGTGACGGCGGCGGCCAGGTCGGCGCGCAGGAGCGCGCGGACGTGATCGGCCAGCAGGACGGCGGTGTCGCGGCTGACGGCGCCCTGCGTGTCGAGCACGGTTTGCGGCACGCCGAGCACATCGCGCTTGACGGCATTGGCGTAACAGACGATCCCGCCGGTGAAGACGGCGGAAGCGCCGGCGACGGCGGTGACCAGCCGGGCGACCATGCCGCCGGTGCAGGATTCGGCGAGCGCGAGGGTCAGCCCCCGCTCGGCGAGTCTCTGGACCAGTTGGATTTCAGGGGTCATGACCGATAGTAGAGCAGATTTCGCCGCGTTTGTCCAGCCCCGTTGATTGAATATTGACTAATGCAACCCAATGGTGCGAAAGAGGTTAAAAATGATGAGGCTCATGCAATACTCCTCTCGTGGCACGGGCCAGCTATGTGCCGAATCACCATCCCGCACCTCCTGAGAGGGGGGCGTCTCAACAGGGGCGAATCCTTCTTGCTTCAAGTTATGCCATATCGGCTGCCGATTAATGAGCCTACGGTTCTACAATCCGCACTCGGTAGAATCGTGCGGCGGGCGCCGGATCGGTGCCGTCCGTATAGGTCTGCACGCCGTCCACCACCGCCGTCCGCAGGCTGTCGCCGTCCTCACCCGCTCCGTTCGGCGCGTCACCCCATGGCCCGGCAAGCGCCGACGCGCACTCAACTTGGTAGGTCTTGCCCGCCTTGGCGTTCCAACGCACCCGCATGACCACCGCCTCGCTGCCGTCCGCCGCGACGATCTTAAACACGTCCGTCTCGCTATTGGGGTCGGTTCCCGCCCTGATTTCGTTGCTATCGCTGACCCCGTCCCCGTCGCTGTCCCGCAGCAACGGGTTGGTGCCGTGTACGCGGATCTCGTCAAAATCGCTCAAACCGTCGCCGTCGCTGTCGGTCAGATCCACCCGCGTGCCCAGGCGCAGCTCCTCGCCGTCGAGCAGCCCGTCGCCGTCCGAGTCGAGGCTGGTCATCACCTGCACCGCCGTCGTGTTGTTGCGCTCGTCAATTTCGTCGACCGAATTCGTGGGATCAACGGCGATATAAACGACCTCGAATGCCGAGGTAAAAACGGTTCCGCCCATGGCCCACTGGAACCCGGCGTCATACACCCCGTTTGTGCCGAAAACCAGCTCGCCCAGTGTGTCAGTCGCCAGCAGCTCGCCGTCGGACGCCCCACGCCGGAAGGTCACTTGCACACCTTCAGGGGTCGGCACCGCGCCTGCGTTCATCACCGTGGCTTTAATCAACCGCTGATTCGTACTTTCGTTGAAGGCCGACGCGCTATCCACCGACAGGTCGGGCAGCAGCGCCGCCAGCGTGGCCGTGTTGTTCGCCCGGTTGCGGTCGTCGGTCTCCAGTCCCGGATCGACCACCGCGCGCAGCACGGTGTTGCTGGCCGCCTCCGGCACTGTCCACGGTACGCTCACCACGACGGATGCGCCGCCCAGCAATTGCGCGACGCGTTGCGTCGCGCCCACCTGCACCGCGCCCTCATACACGCACACCGCCAGATTCGTCACCGTCAGGTCGCCGCGGTTTTCCACCGTCACCAGAATGTCCACGCTCTCCCCGACTTCCACCTCGTTGGTCGACAGCGAGATGCCGTATTGACCGATGGCAGGGTCGGGTCCGACCGGATGGTCCAGCACGCACAGGTCCACCGCCCCAAAGACCGGCACCCCTTCGGCGTCCTCGCCGACCGCCACCTTCGAATAGGCCAGCAGCAGCCTCCCGTCCGCGCCGAACAGGCCCGCGAAGCCGCGCTCCAACGCCGGGTCTTCCAACAACCGCACCCCGTGGCTCCACACCCCCTGCGCCGGATCGTAGTTGAGGATGTACGGATCGGGCGCCACCTCGCCCGCGACTCCCGCGTCCTGCCAGACCGCCGCAAGCTGCCCATCAGGGCCGGTGACCAGCTTGAAGTCCTGCGCGCCGCTGGCGATTCCGACCTCTCCCGCCACCACCGGATTCTCCAGCCCCAATCCGCGTGCCGAAAGGATCTTTCCGTCCTGGAACCACACCACCAGCAAGCTGCCGTCGCCGGCATAACGCACGTAGGGACGCGTATCCTGCAGCGAGTCGGTCGTCAGCCGCACATAGGGTCCCCACTGACTGCCGTTGAACGCGCATCCGTAAAGTTCCTGATCCTCCCGCGTCTCCAGGTCGCCGTCGAGATCCATGGCAAAGACCAGCGCGGCTTCGGAACCGTTATACGCCAGGTCGCAATAGGTGATTGTCCCCAGATTCACAGCCACATAGTCCTCATCCGACCACACGCCGTCACTGCGTCGCGCGAAGAGGATGCGATTGGGTTCCGCCGGCGTGCCCGTGGGGTTCTGGTACCGGTTGCGGATCCATGCCGCCATGGCGCTGCCGTCCGCCGCGGCCGCCAGCATCGGGCTGTGGTCGAGCCAGGCGTTGTCGGTCAGATTGCGGCAAGTCCAGGCCCCCGTCGCGGGGTCGCGCTCGCCCGCCGCGATCTCCAGGCCGGCCAGCGCCTCATCGAGCGTTGCTCCGTTGGTCAAGGCGGCGCGGCCGTTGGCCCAGACCGCCAAAAGCGTGCCATCCGCCAGCGCCGCAGTTTGCGGCGCGAAGTCGCCCGTGCCGTCGTCCCAGACCGCCACCGGCGCCGACCACCCTGCGCCGCCGTTGAACACGTTCACCAGCTCGGTGCGGTTCTCGGCCAGCCGACCCGGATTGTCGCGCACGTAGAGCACATGGTTCGTCACACCCGCCGCCGCAACCGCCGGGTCCGGATAGGGGTAGCCGTCTGCCATGAGCACCGTCTCGGAACCACCCGTCAGCGACAATACCCGCAGCGTCGAAGCGATTGCCAACCGTTTTGTTCCGCCCCGCTTTAGATAATCGCGCCCCAGCGGCTGGAATGCCCGCGTATCGAGGGCGGCGAGATTGAGCGGCTTGGCATTCAAAAACAGGTGATCGGAAGACATTGCAGCAAAAGGATTGATGCCCTCATCTAAGTTAATAATCCAAATTTGACCCGACCAGATATCAATGGGTACAGTAAAGCACAGAAGAATGATTTCTGCGCCTACCTCACCACCGACACCAAATTTGTTGATTACAAGCGGCGGGCTCTGGGCATCAATAATACCCCCCAAACTAACATAACCTTCTAATGCCAACACACCACTGGCCCCACACCCCAAAACACCCTTAACCTTCGGCAACGCCTCACTCTGCAACACGAAATCCGGGGTCCACCCTTGCCCTGTCCCGAGATCGCGAATACGGAGGCTGATCGAAAGATCTGCACTAATATCCGCTCGAAGATATATGGGCGGTGGAGCATAGATATAATACGGAGGCGTGGAATACTGCCCGTATACATTAAATCCAAGCATTGCCGTGTTGACGGACCATCCTCCCGTGGTCTGATTCCAAAAGGCGACTACTTCTCCTTCCACATCCAATCCGAATTCCACCCCCGCAGCCTCGCCCCACTTGCCGTCCGGCTTGTGTTTTTGCGTTTTGTTCACCTTAATATTTTGATTTTCGCCGACAGCCGCCTTGATCGTGAGGGTGCCATCGCCCTTGAACTCCCCCTCCGCCCTAAACTTCGGTTGGACCTCCATGGCATCGCCTGGTATAGGACACCCCTGAACCACTCCACTTTTGCCTTTAAAAATATCCATATCGAACTCTGGCGTCGTGTAGATCAGGTCGTTCCCCTGGGAAAGTACCTGCGGGTAGAACAGCATGTTCGCGAACGGCGGCAGCGGCGCCACATCGAAGTTCGCCCGGAAGGCCGGCGAGCGCGTGCCGTCCGTCGCCACGGCCACGACCTCCAGCTTGCCGCCGGTGCCGAGGCTGCCGACGTTCAGGCTCTTGGCGTAGTTCAGCCCGTTGTCAGCGCCGTTAAACTCCAGTCGGCTACCGGTTTTTCCGCCCCAATCCACCTGTGCGGTGAAGGCCACGTCGAGCCCCACCCCCGCCAGGAAGTAGACATGCCGGCCGGCGCCGCCATACATCCCTTCGCACCAGCGGCTCGTCACCCCCGTGACCCGCACCGCCGTGGTGGCTCGCGTGTCCACGCGGAACGCCGCCGACTGTCCGGAGCCGGTGCCGGCGTGGACGGTGGCGGCGGCGAGCAAAAGGATCGATAGATTCGATAGAATCGAAACATTCGACCGAATCGATTCCCTCGAAAAAAACTCTCTCTCACTCATTGCCCGCCCCCTTCCACTTCCCTCACACCCTTGCACTCGGGATACCCAGTGCAACCCCAAAATCCCTTGCCCGCGTTCTTGCCGCTCTTGGCCGTGCGCCGCGCCATGGGCTTGCCGCAGTCGGGGCACACCGGCGCGCCCTGCTGCTTCGCGCGCGCCTCGATCCGGATTCCGGAGAGCTTTTCACGGAACCCGCCCTCTTCCTTGAAGGTCTCGCCCTGCGACTCCATCTGGTGGTTGAGCATGTTGATCACCCGCGCGATCAGGATGAGGAGCGCGTTCGCCATCGTTACGTCGTTATCGGAATCGAGCCACGGCGCGAACTTTCTTTTCTGCGCCAGGATATGCACGCAGGCATCATGCACCACGTCCTCGCCGTATTCAGCCTTGTCCAGCCGCACGGCGTAGACCGTCCGCGCTTCGGGCGTTTCCTTGCCCCACGGCGCCTGTTCTTGCTGCAGGAGCCAGTTCAGGTAGTCGCCCGCCAGTTCCGCCAGACTCGCCCGCGCCACGTCCGTCAGCCGCATTTCGGTTTCTTTAGAGGTCGCCCGACGCGCCGAACCCTCGGCGTTGTTGGCGCAGCCCGAGCGGGCGGATTGGGTCATCTGGTCGTATTGGCGGCCGGTGGGGTCGTTCGTGCGGTTCAGGAAGCGCTTGCAGAAGCGCTGCGTGCCGAGCTGCACGATGTTGCCCATGATCCAGGAATCCAGCCAGAAATAGCCGCCGGTGCCGCCGAATAGGCTCATGTGTTGCTCCTTTGTTTTCGAAAGAATCGAGGGAATCGATAGATTCGACCGAATCGATCCCATCGAATCCTTCGAATCATTCGATTCTATCGACATCTCCCCAGAAACCGCTCCCGGCGCGGCGTTCGCCCGCGCTACCGGCCGCCCGGGGCCTGACCTGTTCGTTCCCGTCTGCGCGGGACGCGGGCGATCCCGGATGGGACCCTGCCTGTCCTGGCACGGTGCTGGCGGCGCGGAAGCCGATGTTGTTGTTCCGGTTGTCAGGCCAGTTGTTGTTGCGATTCGCGGAACGGCAGTTCCTCGCGTTGTTGTTCCAACTCCCGCCCCGTTTCACCCGGTTCGATCCCGACGCCGCACCGTCTCCGGTCGCCCTCTCTCCTTCTTTGAGAATGTTCTTGAACCCGAACCACCTTACCCCGCCGTCCGCAGCCGCCGCGCACGCCCGCAGCCGCTCCCCGTCCAGCAGCCCGGCCGTATACGCCCGCTCGCGTCCCGCGAACCGCCGCCGTGTCCGCAGGAACCGTTCTCGCTGCAGTCGCCAGCAGGCCGGAAAAATGCGCAACCCAAGGAAAGGAAGACCCTCGGTAACCGGCGCGAGCCGCGTTGCTTCGGTCTTGAGCTGCAAACCGCGCTCATCCCGCAGCCACCGCTCCGCCTCTTCCAGCGCTAGCCAGCACTCCGGCTTGGACTCTGCGAACATCACCATGTCGTCCATGTAGCGGATGTAGCCCGGAAGCCGCATTGTCTCTTTCGCCTGATGGTCGAACCCGTCCAAAAACGCATTGGCGAACCACTGGCTTGTCAGATTGCCGATCGGTAAGCCGCGTCCACCCGCCTGTCCGGGAACAGGGTGGCGGACAATACGCTCGATCAGTCCCCGCACCTCCCTCTCGCGGAACTTCGGCAGCAACACCTCCAGCAGCCGGTCATGCCCGATGCTGTCGAAGTAGTGCCGCACGTCGATCTTGCAAAACCACGGGTGCGCCCTCACCAAATCCCTGGCCCGCGCGCACGCCCGGTGCGTCCCTTTGCCCTCACGGCAGGCGTAGCTGTCTTCCGTGAAGCCCCGCTCCAGCAGCGGCGTGATCACGCCGCACAGAGCGTGGTGCAGCACCCGGTCGCGCACCGGCGCGCAACTGATCGTCCGCGGCTTGGGGTCATGCACGCGAAACTGCACGTACTCGCCCGGGCGATACTCGCCAGCCAGCAGGTCGGCTCGCAGAGCGGCCAGGTTCGCATCCAGAGCCGCGCCGAACGCCTGCACCGCCTGCGAGCCGGCATGCCCCTTGCGTACGCGGCCCCACGCCGCCAGCAGATTCTCCGCCGACGTGATCCGCTCCCATAGCTGGCCGTGTGACTTCATTTGGTTTTCGCTTTTCGAGAGAATCGATGGAACCGATTGATTCGTACGAATCGATTCAGTCGAATTTCTCGATTCATTCGATCTTCCCGCCCGCCTCGCTTGACCCGCATCCCGCTACCAGTTCCAACACGTCCTTCCCATAGTCCCGGCAGAACGCCTCCCCGATCCCCGGCACCTCTTTCAGATCCGCCAGGCTCTTCGGCGCCTTGTTCACAATCTCCGCCAACTGCGTGTTTCGGGCGATAGCATACGCCGGTTTGCCGTCCGCCTTGGCGCGGTCGTTGCGCCAGCGCTTCAGGTCGCGGTACAACGGCCGCAGACCCTCCGCCACGCTCTCCTCCGGATTCGGCGCATTCGGGTCGCGCGGCTTCCAACCCTCGCCGGACGGCCCGTCGCCGAGCAGCAGCACCAGCGCCAGATGAGGCACGTTGCCGTGCAGGAAGAAGTGCTCGCGCGCCTCCAGCACCTCGCGTCCGGCCGTCGCCTGGCGCAAGGCCCCCTCCGGGAAGCCCTGCACGCCCTCTTGATACCGCAGCGTGATCACCCTCACGTCCATACGTCGCCCTTTTTTAAAAAATTTGGCAGGGGGTTGCCACCCCCTGCACTGGAGTTTGGCCCTTTGTTGGTTCATGCGACAGCGTAGAATAGGGCAGAGGCCAGCGTGTTATCGAGTTTCTGCGGCTTCGTGTTCAGGGTGGGGTTGGACACGAAGCCGGAGAAATGCAGGGCCTCGGCCCAGACCTCGTGGCGAAGATGCTGGAGCAGTGACTGCGTGGAGGCTCTGAGGTTTTTTTTGCGTTGCCATTTGGGTGCGGGCAACGTGTCAGGTTGGCCGGTGGGTCCGTAGGCATGCGTGGCGGCCGTGAGCAGCATGGCATAGGCGGCAACCGCCAGAGCCGGGACATTTTCGACAGAGTTCTCGTGACGGACTTGTGCCTGGCCGACGCCGATGATGGTTTTCTCGTCACGGAAATTGACTTCGATATCCCAGCGCCATACGTAGGCTTGAATGATCTGCTGGATGTTTGCATCGGGGTCGGTGCAGATCAGGAAAGCGGGCTTGCGGTAGAGCATTTTGGAATGTCGGGTCAGTCGATATCCCAACGGGGCGATAACGATGAGGCGCAAGTCGCGTTGCTTTCCGGCGGATCGCCAGCACAGAGGGCTCATCGTCTTGATTTTAAAGGTGTGTGTTTGGCCGGCCGCGAAAGCTTCGACGGGTTGCCAGGGCACGTCCGTATTCTGGCGGAGTTCTTCGGGCGTGGGTGCGCGATCCCCATAGACGCGATTGCGGCCCGGTTTTCCTTCTGTCGACTCGGGCAGGTGATAAAGCTTGGCGTCGGTGCGGATCCGGCCGACGGCAACCGTTCGTTCTGGCAGGTGCTTAATAAAGGTGCCGTTGGTATAGCCGCCATCGACAACCGCCCATAGCGGCCTTTCTTGCTGCCCTTCTTCATCCATGGCGCGGCGTAACGCGTGCAGGCGTTCAGCGCCGACTTTCGGCAGAGCCATGTCGCGTTGGTTCTTGCGGAACTGGGCGCAGGCTTGCTCGTCGGCCTCGTCACGCGGCTTCTGTGGCGCCGGGGCATGGACAAAGTCAATGGGGATCATCCGGGCCATTCCATTATCGGCCGCACAGGCCATAGAGGTCTGAACGAATCGTTGGGCCTTGATGAAGTTAACGTGGAACGGGGGACCCATGGGGTCGCGGGTGTATCTGACCCCATGCGTTTTGCGTCCGCTCTTACGCAGACGCGTGTCATCCAGGGCCGCCACAAGGGGTTCGCCGGAAGCGAGTCTCGCCGTCAGGCTCTGGCGGACGGGGCTAAACAGCTTCTCGGGCTCAACGCGTTCGGACGAATACATTCTGTAATCGGCGCTCCAATCGCAAAACAGCCGTCCTGATGTCCCGAGCACACCGGTCAGGGTGTGTCGGCCCAGGCAGAGCAACTGACTGATCAAATGTCTGCGAGTGCGCTCGCGCATCGCCTCGCTGCCCAGCCCGTCGCACTGGTTCAGGAGTCTCTCGATCCCTTCGAGGAGATGCGCAGAGTTTTTTTTACTGTGATCGGAGACGGCGGCACATGCCGACGATGGGCGATGATGTTCGCCTTGTCCTCGACGATCCATTCAATGACTTCGCCTTTCTCGAACTCCATGGCCTCAGCCACGGCAGTTGGAAAGTTAATGTAATACTGATCGGCGGTCTTTTTCCTGTGAATGAGCTGAACTTTCGTGGGGTATCCCATGCTGATCCTCCTGTGTTTATGATCTAGCATTAATGCTAGATTACAATATACACAAAAAAACGCCGACACACAACGAAAAAAGTGCGCTGGCGCAAAAAATCTAGTGCCCGTATCTAGTCAAAGGCCAAACTCCAGGGCAGGGGGTTGCCACCCCCTGCACCCCCGCTGCGAGTCGGCACCTGCGCTACCGCGCGTGCCGCCTCGCAACCCTCCCTCTCCCGACTGGGAGAGGGCCGAGGTGAGGGTAGCGCTACCGCGCTATGGCAGGGTCCTGGCGGCGCGGAAGCCGATGATGAAGTACCGGTAGTCAGGCC
>Ga0194113_10011552_pt1 | contig 10432 bp, 9 predicted proteins | sample TA2MahC200mmetaG_FD_146193 | JGI IMG/M metagenome (GOLD analysis project Ga0194113, IMG submission 146193) | Freshwater microbial communities from Lake Tanganyika, Tanzania - TA2015017 Mahale Deep Cast 200m | ecosystem: Environmental > Aquatic > Freshwater > Lake | place: Tanzania: Lake... | reverse complement strand
CAAGGAGAATATTAAATATTGAATACTCAATATTGAATATTCAATATTTCACATTCAACATTCTCCTTGCCTTTGCGCAGGTGGGGTTTCGGGCTTCCGGTCATACGGCCCGCCGCCGGGCCGATGCCGGTTCCGTCCGCCGCGCCGGGAACGCCTGCGGCCGCGGCGCCCGCGCCTGTCGCCTTGCGGCTGGCCCGCCTGCGGCCCGCCGGCCTCCGGCGGGCGGAGGGCCGGAGTCCCGGCCGCGGCCTCGCCTTGAGCCGCCGGGCCGGCCGGAGGCTGTCCGGACGGACGCGAAGCCGCCGGCGGCGGACCCGCGGGCGCCGCCGCAGGGGGCGGCGCGGCGGGGGAGGACGCGCCCGCATCGGGCGCATCCGCGCCGAGCGCATCCGCGCCGAGCGCATCCGCGCCGAGCGCATCCGCCTCGGGCGCCTCGGCCACCATCTCGATGGTCTCGGGCTCGTCGCCGAGGTCTTCGGGCGCTTCGCCGGCCTCCGCCGCGCCGCCCGCCCGGGCGACCGCGGCGACCCCGGCCTCGAAGTCTGGTCCGCGCGACACCAGCGCCTCGACCGGCACGTTGACCCGGTTGCCGCTCAGAAGGAGCACGCCCACCATCTGCGCCACGACGTCGGTGGCGACGACCTTGCCCGGCCCCTCGGCGGTGACGACGAGGGCGTTCTTGCGGGGCAGGTTCCGCGCCAGGTCGCGGTAAGTGGCGTGCTCGAAGCGCAGGCAGCACATGAGGCGTCCGCAGCGGCCGGATATCTTGGTCGGGTCGAGCGTGGCCTTCTGGACCTTGGCCATCTTCATGGAGACCGGCTGGAGTTCCTTTATCCACGCGCGGCAGCAGAGGGGCCGGCCGCAGCGTTCGTAGTCGCCCAGGAGTCGGGCCTCGTCGCGGACGCCTATCTGGCGCATCTCGATGCGCGTCTGAAACTCGTGGGCGAGGTCCCGCACCAGGGCGCGGAAATCGACCCGCGTCTCGGCGACGAAGTAAAAGATGATGCGGTCGCCGCCGAAGAGGTGCTCCACGGCGACCACCTTCATCGGCAGGCCGCGCCTGGCGACGCACTCCTTCGAGAAGGCGAACTCGCGGCGCTCGCTGTCCCTGAGGTGGCGCTGCTCGACCTCGTCGGCGTGCGTAACGGTGCGGAGGACCTCGCCGCGCAGCATCGGACCGACGCCGCGAGGCGCGCCGCAGCCGTCCCACGCGCAGACGATGCTGCCCACTTCCTGGCCGCGATCCGACTTGATGACCACCCGCTGGCCGCACCGCCACGGCGAGAGCGTGCAGATGAAGCGGCCCACCAGGCCCATCGCGCCGTAGCGGACGATGACGGTGGGCTTGTCGGTTTCCGTCGGGGCCGCCTGCGGGGCCGGGGCGCCCCCCTGCGCGGCTTCGGCGGGGACCGCGCCCGCTTCGCCCTGGGCCGGAGGCGAACTCGCGGCAGGACAAGACGGCTGGGCGGCAGGTGCGGCTCCCGGCGCAGTGGCAGCGGCTGAGGCCAGGGCCTCCGCCGTACCGGCCGGGGCGACAGGCTGCACGGCGCCAGACGGCTGCGTCGCGGCAGGGGCGACAGGCTGCGCGGACGGGGCGGATTCCGGCGCGGCGGGCGCGCTCGGCGCAGGCGCCGCAGCAGCGCCGGGGGCAGAAGGCCCGCCCGCGGCCGCCCCGGACCCGCCGGCCGGGGCCGTCTGCGCCGGCTGCGCAGCCGGCGCCGTCGGCCGGGCGGCCGCCGGCTGCGACTCGGCGGCGGGCGGGGCCTGCGGCCGGGGCGCCGCCGCCGGCTGGTTCTCCGGACCCGGCGCCCCACCTGCCGCTTGCGGCTGGGGTGAAGGCGCGGCCGGGATATTCTCATTGCTCAACGTGCTGCCTCCGGCCCGCAGGGGGCCGCTGAAGGTCTATCACAGGCCACAGGATTCTATCGGCTCGGAGCGGCCGCTTCAACCGCCTTTTGGGCGCGCCGGCAATGTCTCAGTTACGAGCGGGCGCATCAGAGCCGCGACCGTAAGGGAGCGGCGCCGTGTCAGGGCCGCGTCCGTGAGTGAGCGGTGCCGTGTCAGGGCCGCGTCCGTACGGGAGCGGTCTTGTTGACCTGCGCCCGCCGCACGACACGGCCACGGCACCGCTCCCTCACGGTCGCGGCTCTGTTGCGCGCCGGCGGGCGTCGGCAGAGTGAGCGCGGGGAGGCCGGGCTGGGGAGCGACTGGTCGGGCCGCAGGGCGCCGTCTTACCGCCACGTCCACTTCTTGGCCTGGAAGACGGGCTGGTCGAGCGTCTGCATCCAGGTTTCGCTGGGCAGCGTGTAGGTAAGGGCGAGGCACTTGCGGAGGCGGATGAGGGTCTCCTTGGCCTTCTCGGTTTCGGGCGTCGGCTCTTCGACCTTGGCCGGAAGGGGCGGGTCGGTCGGCGTCGGCCGCTCGATGTACTCGCCCGAGAGGCCCTCGACGAAGATGGTGAACCTGGTGGTCTTCGGGTCAAGCGGCGAGAAGATGGCCACGCCCGTGCGGGCGTTCTCTTCGCCCGGCATTATCTTGCCGAGCACCTGGACGGCGTTCTCCAGGAACCTGACCTTGCGGGCCTGCCTGACGGCCGCGTACACGCTGGGATGGATGCCGGCGCGCGCCACTGCGCCCGTGTCGGCGAAGAGCGTGAAGACCGGCACGAACGGGCGGTCGTCGCCCGTGCGGTTCGTAACGGTATATATAACGTACCAGTAAATCTGCTTCTGGCCGGCCGGGGCGGTCACGACGATGGGCTCCGGCCGCTCGAACTGAAAGTCCAGGGTCCATTTCTCGCCCTTGACGTTGTTCGGGTCCACGGCGTCGGGGTCGGCCCGGTCGATGGCCTTCTCGGCGGCCTTCAGGGAAAGGTCCTGCGCGGCCGCGCCGGCCGCGAGAAGGCCGGCCGCCAGGGCCGCCAGTCCGAGCAAAGCGAGAGTCCGTTGCGTCATGGCGCTGCTCCGTAATCTGCCCGTTTCCACGGCCGGACGGCCCGGCCGCGCCACACCCGCCTGGACGCGGCCGCCGCCCCGCCCTACGCCACCTGCTGCTCGCCGGCCCGGCGTGCGGCCGCCTCGTCCCGCCACTTGCGGAAGTCGCCGATGCAGCCGACGGGGCAGGCCCGCACGCACTTGCCGCACGAAATACACGTCTCCGTGTCAACCGCCGCCAGGTTGTCCCGGACGTGCACGGCGCCGCCCTCCACGGGGCAGGCCTTCTCGCACATCTTGCAGGCGATGCAGCCGGCCTTGCACAACTGGCGCACCACCTTGCCGGGGTCCCGGCTGCGGCACAGGACGTGAACGTACCGCTCCTTGGGCAGAATCTCAATAATATTTTTCGGGCACACGGCCGCGCACGTGCCGCAGGCCGTGCAGCGGTCCTCCAGCACGCGGGGCAGGCCGGTCCCTTCGTCCGTAATCATGGCGTCGAACGGGCACGCACGGACGCACGTCCCGAGGCCCAGGCAGGCGTACTGGCAGGCCGTCTGGCCGTACTGCGTGGCCGCGGCCGCGCGGCAGTCGGGCTCGCCCACGTAACGGAACCGGGGGCGGGTGTTCTGGCGCGAGCCCTGGCACTTGATGACCGCCACCTTGGGGACGAACGCGGCCACCGCGAGGCCCATGATGGCGGCGATCTTCTTGGCCGCCTCCGGCCCGCCGGCGGTGCAGGCCCCGGCGGCCGCCTCGCCCCGCACGAGCGCCTCGGCGTAGGCGGCGCACCCGCCGAACCCGCACGACCCGCAGTTTGCGCGCGGCAGGATTTCCTCGATCCGGGCCGCGCGCGGATCAATTTTGACCTGGAAGAACCGGTCCGCCACGGCCAGGACGACGGCAAAGAAGACGGCCAGGGACGCCAGAACCACGACGGCCGCCCCGGCGTAGGTTGTGATAAGTTCCGTCACTTGCCGCCGCTCCGAACGTCAGCAGCGCCCCGCGCTACACGGAGATTCCGAACAATTTCGTGAACCCCAGGAACGCCAGGGCCATCAGGCCCGCGCTGATGAACGCGATGGGCAGGCCCCGGAGTGCCCGGGGCACGCGGTTCTCGGCTATCCGCTCGCGCGTGCTGCTCATCAGGACCATCGCCAGAAGGAACCCCACCCCGCCGCAGAAACCGTTCCACGCGGCCTTCGCCAGCGGCAGGCCGTTGGCCGGGTCGCGCCACGCCTCGGTGTTCAACAGCGCCACGCCCAGCACGGCGCAGTTGGTGGTAATCAGGGGCAGGTAGATGCCCATCGCCCGGTACAGGTTCGGCACGTTCTTCCTCAGGACCATCTCGACGAACTGCACCAGGCCCGCGATGACGAGAATGTACGAGATCGTCTTCAGGACCAGGACGTATCCCTCGGGTTGCGGCACGGACAGGCCCAGCCAGGCCTCCAGCACGTTCGTGTGCTGGTCGCTCGTGGGCAGGAGCAGGTGGCGGTACACCAGCGCCGTGACGGCCGACGCCAGGGCCATGACGAAGATGACGGCCAGGCCCATGCCCACCGAGTCGCTCATCCTGCGGGTGACGCCGAAGAAGGGGCAGAACCCCAGGAACTTCGCCAGGACGAAGTTCGAGATCAAAATCGAGGCGATCGCCAGTTCAACGTATCCGGCTTCCACCTGACTCTACCCCTTGCCCTGCGCTCTCCGCGCCCCTTGCGTTAATACCTGGGCCGACGGCCCTACGGCTGCGCCCCGGCCTGCGGCCCTGCGCCCCCGGCCGGGGCCGCCGGCCTCGGCTCCTTCCTTCGGGGGCTTCGGGAAGTCCCGGGCCACCTGCGGCACGGCCGGCACGGCCGCGCAGCGGGCGGCCTCGCGGCGGCGGTTCCCGATCCAGTAGAAGAGGCCGAACAGGAGGCCGATGATGATGAACGCCCCCGGGGCCATCCCCAGCACGGCCGCCGGCGTGTACTCCGGAATGACGGTCGTGCCGCCCAGGACCACCGGCGTAAGGCGGTATCCCCAGAGCGTGCCCGCCCCCAGCACCTCGCGGATGAAACTGATGAGGCCGAGCGAGAGCAGGTATCCCACGCCCACGCCCAGGCCGTCGAGCATGCTCGCCAGGGGCCCGTGCTGCGAGGCGTACGCCTCGGCCCGCCCCAGGATGATGCAGTTTACGACGATGAGCGGGATGAAGATGCCGAGGGCCTTGTTGATGGCCTCCGGGGCAAGGGCCTTCATGATGATCTCGCACATCGTCACGAAGCCCGCGATGACCACGATGAAGCACGCGATGCGGATCTGGTTCGGAATGAACTTGCGGATGAGGCTTATCAGGACGTTCGAGCAGATAAGCACGCCCGTGGCCGCGCAGGCCATCGCCACGCCGTTGGCGAGGCTCGTCGATACGGCCAGCGTGGGGCACAGGCCCAGCACCAGCACGAACACGGGGTTCTGCTGGATGGGTTTCTGGATGAACTCCTTCCACAGGCCCATCAGCCGCCCTCTTGGTCCGACGTTCGGCGGGATTATCGGGCCGCGCCGCGCCGCCGTCAAGTGTTTGCCGCGGGCGCGTTCTCCCCCAGGACTGAGAAGGAGTTGGGCGGGTTCCTGGCTTGCTGCGAGGAGGACGTGCGCGACCCGCGCATCGCCAAACTCTTCCGATTCGCCGCGTTTTGCGTTCTTGAGGAAGTCAGTTTCACCCGCAAGGACGGCCAGTACCTGCGGTGGGACCATCGCAGCGCCCGTCGCCACGTGCGCGACATCGCCCGCATGGTCCGCAACTACTTCTACGAAATGGCCTTCGTGGTTTATGAACTGGCCCGCGTCCTTAAGCCCGGCGGCCGCATCGTCATGGTCAACGACAAGGTGCGCTACGCGGGCGAGGAAGTGCCGGTTGACCTGATCCTGAGCGACTTCGCCGAGTCTTTTGGCCTGCGCACCGGGCATATCTGGACGCTGCCCCGCGGCAAGGGCAACAGCAGCCAGCAGATGGGCGCGCACGGCCGCCGTGAACTCCGCAAGTGCGTATGCATGTGGGAGAAACCGCCTCGGTAGCCTGCTGCGAAAAGGAACGCGAGCAGTTCCTGCGGCGGCTCTTCCACATCGTCAAGACGCCCGCCGGAAACCTCGGCCCGCCGTTCACTCCGCATTCCGCACTCCGCAATCCGCAATTACTCCGTCCCCGCGATCTGCACGTCCTGGAAGCGAAGGGTGGGCATGAGGATGCCGGGCTCCTCGCGGGCATCCGCGTGAATCAGGCGGCCACCGCCGCGCACCGCGAGTTCTCGCCCTTGCCCCCATGCCGGCGGAGCACTACACTGGCGTATCGGGCGGCCGTCATACTACGCTGCTAACGCGCGTCGGTCAAGAAGGCGCAACTGCGGCGGGCGGACCAGCAGGCTTTTTTCTTATCGGACCGGGCATCCGCAACGGCGCTTCAGGGCAAGAAGGGGCGGCGGTGTCGCAGGCGATACACTACCTTAGCGAGCAGCAATTGCTCGTCTTCCTGGTCCAGGTGCTTGTGCTGCTGGGCGCAGCACGGGGGCTGGGCACGGTTTGCCGCAGGCTGGGCCAGCCGGCGCTGCTGGGCGAAATCCTGACGGGCGTCCTTCTGGGGCCGACGATCCTGGGGCGGGCGGCGCCGCAAGTTCACCTGACGCTGTTTCCGGGCGACGCCATTCAGCACGCCATGCTGGAGACCGTGGGCTGGATCGGGCTGCTCCTGCTGCTGCTGAGCGCGGGGCTGGAGGTGGACGTATCGGTGGCCTGGCGTCAGCGGCGCGACGTCCTGAAGATAAGCCTGACCGACATCATCCTGCCCATGGCGGTGGCGTTCGTGCCGGCGTATCTGCTGCCGGACCGCTACCTGCCGGACCCTTCGCGGCGGCTCATTTTCGCGCTGTTCATAGCAGCCGTGATGACCATAAGCGCGCTGCCGATGACGCTGCGCGCGCTGCACGACCTTGACCTTCTCAAGAGCGACCTGGGCCTGCTTATCATCTCGGCCCTGACGATCAACGATATCATCGGCTGGGCCGTCTTTACGCTCGTCCTGGGGTTCGCCGGTTACGCCGAGATGGCCGCGGGCCGGGTCGCCCTGGTGCTGGGCGGGACTGCGGCCTTTACGGCCTTGTGCCTGACGGTCGGCCGGCGGCTTGTGGGCCTGGGCATCCGGGCCGTAAAGCGGGGCGCGTCGGGCGAGGCGGGGCTGGTCCTGACGTTCGTCTGCTGCGTGGGCCTCCTTGCAGGCCTGGCGACGCACGCCATGGGCATCCACGCCCTGTTCGGCTTTTTCCTGGCCGGCATCATGGCGGGCGACTCGCCGAACCTCTCGGAACGCACCCGCCAGGTCATCCACCAGATGGTTTACGCGGTGTTCGTGCCCATATTCTTCGCGGGCATCGCGATTCAGATCGACTTCCTTGCGAACTTCGACGTGCTGCTGGTGCTCCTCTTGACGGTCGTCGGCGTGGCGGGCCGATACTACGGCGCGTGGGTGGGGGCGAGGATGACCGCCCTGTCGCGGTGGGACCGAGTGACAGTGGCCATCGCTCACACGCCGGGCGGATCAATGGAAATGGTCATGGCCTACGTGGCCCTTCAGTTTCGCCTGATTACCGTGCCCGTGTTCGTGGCGATCGTTTTCGCCGCGCTTATCTCCAGCATCATCCTGGGACCGTGGATGGCGTGGTCTATGCGGCGCAGGCGGCAAATCTCGGTGCTGGACCTGGTTATCCGGCAGTCGCTGCCCGTGGACCTGCCCGGACCCGACCGCTGGAGCGCCATCCGCGTCCTGTGCCAGGCGGCGGCAGAGGAGCCCGGTTTGCCGCATGCCGACAACATCGCCGCCGCAGTCCGGGCACGGGAAGAAACGGCCGGCACGGCCCTCGGCAACCACCTGGCCATGCCGCACGCCCGCATTCCGGGGCTCGAGCGACCGCTGATTGCGGTGGGGCGTTCCGCGGCCGGCCTGGAGTGGGACGCACCCGACGGCCTGCCGGTGAACCTGGCCTTCCTGATTCTGACTCCCGCAGAGCGGGCGGACCTCCAGGTGCAGATTCTTGCGGCGCTGGCCCGCGCCCTGATTGACGAGAACATGCGCCGCCGCCTGCTGGAGGCCCGCACCGGCCAGGAGGCCCAGGCGGTGCTGCGCGAGGCCCTCGGCCGGCAGAACCTTGTGCGCATGGCCGACTGAGCCCGCCCGCTTCCGACCGAGCCGGGGCGCCCGGCACGCCCGGAGCGGCTCGCGGCCATGACCTGCCCAGCGGCGGGCTACTCCGTTCCCGCGATCTGCACGTCCTGGAAGCGCAGCGTGGGCATGAGGATGCCGGGCTCCTCGCGGGCATCCGAGGAAACGGCGTCCAGGCGCGGAAGCAACTCAAGGATGTTCGCGCCCAGCATGGCGCTTTCGACGGGGAACTGGATGCAGCCGTCCTTGACGTAGAAGCCGAAGTCGATGCTGGCGGAGATGTCGCCGGAGGCGGGGTCGGGCCGGATTTCGCCGCTCTCAAGGTAAATGCCTTCCTTGACCTCGCGGACGAGTTCCGCGGCGGGCCGCGCGCCCAGCGCCGGCCGCAGGTTCGTCGCCGCGATGCCGCCGGAGTGCGTTCCGTGGCCGGTGCTCTCGGCGCCCGCCTTGCCCGCGGTGTACGAGTTATGTAGAAGGCTTACGAGTCGCCCGCGCTCGATGATCGTCAGCGGCCGGCGGCGCGTGCCCTCGCCGTCGTGCGCGCCGGAGCGCATGCCCCGCGGCACGAGGCCGTCGTCCACGACCGTCAGATGTTCGCTTGCAATTATCTCGCCAAGTTTGCCGCAGAGGTAACTGCGTCCGCGCTGTATGCTCTCGGCGTTCGCCGCCCCCACCAGGCCGCCGATGAAGCCGTACGCCGCCAGCGGCCCCAGGATGAGCGTCATGCGGCCGGAATGTATCCGCCGCGCGCCCAGGAACCGCCGGGCGCCCAGGATGGCGCTCTCCGCCACCTTCTCCGGGGCCGTGTCGGCCAGGTTGCGGCCGAAATCGAAGTCGTAGAAGTAGCCCTTGTCCTGGCCGCGCTTAAGAAGCGCCTCCAGGTCGGCGTCGATCTCCGTGCCGCGCGCGGCAACGGCCACGCCGGTGGACGATGCCAGGGCGCCCTCGCCGACGGCCAGGCCCACGTGGCCGGAGAGGTTCACGTCCGGCTCCATGGCGCGTGCGGCCTGGATGTTGGCGGCGGCGATGCGGACCACGTCTTCGACGCCCATGCCGGCGATGCGATCGTCGTAGAGGCCCTCGACCTCCGGCGCCGGCTGCGGCGGGGGCAGGGCGCGGAAGTCCGGGTCGGGCGTGGCTTCGCCGGCCAGTGCGACGGCCCGCTCGACGGCCCGGTCGATGTCGCGCCGGGCCGAGCCGCTGACCGAGGCGTAGCCCATGCCGCCGCGGACGAAGACGCGGATGGCCGCGTCCTCGCCCTGGCCGGCGTCGGCGGTCTTGATGCCGGTCTTCTCGACGGCGACGGAGATGTCGCGGGCCGCGCCGGCGCTGGCGTCGCACCACTCGGCCCCGAGGCGCACGGCCCGCTCGACGCAGCGGCAGCAGATGTCGAGGTAGGTTTTTTTCAACGGATCGTCCTTTGTCATTCGTCCTTTGTCAGTTGTCACAAGTGACCAATGACAAATGACCAATGACAGCCGTTATCTCTTACCCGCCGTGCTGCCCGCCGACGACCACGTCGGCCACGCGGACGTGCGGGCCGCCCGTGTCCGTCGGGGCCGACTGCCCCTCCTTGCCGCACATGCCGGGCATCTTCATCTCGAAATCGTCGCCCACGGCGTCGATCTTCCGCAGCGTGTCCAGCGTCATGCTCGAGACGGAGACGTCCCTGAGGGGCTCGCCCAGTTGCCCGTTTTCGATCATGCGCGCCTGTCCCGCGTGGCAGATGAACTGGCCCTTCTGGACGAAGACGTACCCCCAGTGCCCGTCCATGAGGTATATGCCGCGCTCCACCCCGCGCACCATCTCCGCAAACGGAACCGCGCCGGGGGCCATGAAGGTGTTCGACATGCGCGGGATGGGCCGGCAGTCGTAACTTTCGGCGCGGGCGCTGCCCGTCGGCTCGGCCCCCATCCTGGCGGCGGTCTCCAGGCTGTGCAGGAAGCCCGCGAGGCGCCCCTTCTCGATGATCGGGCGGCGGCGGGAAGGCGTGCCCTCGGAATCGTAGGCGTAGGAGCCGAACTCGCCGGGCAGCGTTGAATCGTCATATATGGATACGCACTCGGCCGCGAGCGCCTCGCCCAGGCGTCCCTCCAGGATGCTCTGCCCCGCCCATACGGCGTCGGCCTCGCTGTTGTGCCCCAGGGCCTCGTGCACCAGCAGCCCCGTGATGCTGGGGTGGAAGATGACCGTGAACCGCCCGGCCGGGGCGGGCCTGGCCGCAAGCAGGCCCAGGGCCTTGCGCGCGGCGCGCACGCTGAACTCCTCGGCCCCGGTGCGCCGCAGGAGTTCCGCCCCGCCCGCGATG
>Ga0194113_10011542_pt1 | contig 10435 bp, 5 predicted proteins | sample TA2MahC200mmetaG_FD_146193 | JGI IMG/M metagenome (GOLD analysis project Ga0194113, IMG submission 146193) | Freshwater microbial communities from Lake Tanganyika, Tanzania - TA2015017 Mahale Deep Cast 200m | ecosystem: Environmental > Aquatic > Freshwater > Lake | place: Tanzania: Lake... | reverse complement strand
CGTGCGACGTGGAGTCCTGATACCAGTAGGCCACGATAGCGTAGTTCGTGTAGGGCCGGTCGTTCGCCTCGCCGTGCTCGATCTGCACTTTCAGGCTCTTGGTGAACGGCACACAGTCGGGCACGTGCATGCGGTACTGGCTCGTGCGGCTCTGGTAATCGGGCATGGCCGTCAGGCCGTGAAAGGGCCTGGAGACGGGGCCATCCTTGTAGTACCAGCCGCAGTTGAAGTAGTCCTCCGTGCCTGTGCCGTGGATGCTGGGCCGCTCCTCGCCATCCACGTAGAACTGCTCGTCGCCCTCGAGGTAGGTGAGCCAATGAGGGCTCTGCATGCTGAGGCCGGTGCCGACGTAGTGGCCACGGCCCGTGGCCTCCAGGAGCGGCACATACTCGCCCGCCCGCGTCATGTGGTTGCGCCACTGGACGTGCAGGTAGGCAGCGTTCTCGGGGACGCGCCCCTTTTTGAGGTCAACGGCCCACCCAAGCGCGAGTTCTCCGCCCGTGCGGTCGTGGCTCGATTGCTGCCTGCACACGATGCCCTCCTTGAGGAGCGGCAGCAGCTCGAGGCTGCTCAGCACCTCGAGCCCGACGGGAATCTTCGCTGCTTCCCCGCCTTGGGCGAACACGCAAGCCAAGGCCACGGCCAAAGACATCGGGAGGGCTCGGTTTCGTCCCATGTTTCACTTCCTTCTGACGATCTCGGAGATGGGGATTCGGACAATTCCTCCTCGATTGCCCAGGGCGCAGGCGAGGCACCCCGCCCGGTCCACCGCCAAGCCGGAGAACTCCCGCGTGCTGGCCTCGCCCCACTTGTCGAGTGTGGCGACGGCCTTGCCGTCGGTATCCACGACGACGAGGCCGGGGTCCGCACTCTGGCAGACGTACAGGCGGCCCTCGCCGTCGGTCGCAAGGTCGGTCGGCTGAGCCTTCGTCTGGACGAATGGTGTGGGATCGCGGTGGCCGTCGCCCTCCCTGGCGAGTTTCTTCACGCCGGGCTTCTTGGCCTCGACGACGTAGACGTTCCCGTTGCCGTCCACCGCCACCCCGACGGGCTTCTCGAGCTTGCCCGCCGCGAGGTTGCGGATGAACTTGCCGCCCGGCGCAAAGACAGCGACGCGGTTGTTCTCGGTGTCCGCCACGTAGACGTTCCCGGCCCGGTCGAGGTCAAGGTCGCTCGGCACGCTGAACTGCCCGTCGCCGCTGCCTTTCTCCCCGAAGCGGAGGAGCTCGCGGCTGTCCTGGCCCATGATGGCGACGGCGCCCTGCTCGCGGGACAGCAGGAAGAGCTCATCCTTCGGCCCGACCCCGAGGGCGACCGCCGGCCAGAAGCCTCGCCCACACCGGGTGGGGACCAGACGCACTGCGCCATTGGGCTCGATTCGCTGTAGGCCACCCTCCGTCGCGTTGTAGAGGGTGTTCTTGCTATCCGCGGCCAGTTTCCCAAAGAAGCGCCGTCCGACAAACTGCGGCACAGCGCACCCCGACTCATTCCCGTCCTCATCAACCCCTGTCATCGCCACCCAGCCGCCCAGATGGAGGACAGAGAGGGCGAATGGCCCCTGGGCGTTGACCGTCGCTACTTCGTTCATGTGCATCCTGGTGAAGGGAAGGCCATCGCGGAAGGCGTAGATGCGGAACTTCGTCGCCGTGTTCCCCGGCACATTGTCCCAGCGGACCTTGAGACGATCGCACCAGCCATCGGTCTCGATGCCGAGGACCTTCGGCGGCTTCACCGGGTCGGTCTCGCCGGGGAGGATGGTCGGGATGTCCTTCACGAACCTGGCCTCGTGGCCGCGCCCGCGGCCGATCTGGAACTGAGTGACGTCGGTGAACTGTGCATCGCGGCGGTCGCCCTTCCAGACCTCGATCAGCATCAGGCCCGTGTCGCAGATCACAAGCGCATCGCCGAATGGGCTGGGGCCGCGGGTGAAGCCGTTGCCGGTCGTGAACTCGAAGGGCGGTTTCTCGTTCGGCAGCATGTAGACCCCGTTGGCGTCGGTCTTCCCCTCGAAGACGGGCTTCTCCGGGATCCTGATCTGCCCGGCGTCCTGCGTGTGGACGCCCGCCGCACGGCGGAAGATCCTCACCTCGGCGTCCGGGATGGGCTTGCCGCCCCAGTCGAGGATTCGGATGCCGCACTCCTTGGGCAGCCTGAAGAGGTAGTCGCCATAGTAGCCGCGGTGCCTGCCCCGTTCCCAGTTCATGGCGATGGCGGTGGCTTCCTCGAAGGGGTGCGGGCCGTGGCTGCGCATCATCCCCATCTGAGGGTAGGAATGGCCGACGTCGAGGAGGTCACCGTTCTTGTCGCGGGCGAAGACCGCGTAGCGCCAGAAGTCGAGGGTGTAGTAGTCAATGATGCCGAGCTGGTGGCCGAGTTCGTGAATAAGGCCCCAATCCACGTTATTCGCGCGCCAGTCGTACTTGTCCCACGGGCTGAGGCTCCACTTGCCCTCGTGGAGCATGTAGCCCTGGGCATCAGCCCCGGTCTTCTCGACTTTCTCCCGGAACTCGGTGTCGGGATAGGTCACCATCCAGTCCACGCGAACGCGCTCGAGGCAGCCCTGGGGCGAGCCAGGGTGGATGGAGGCCGCGAAGAGGAAGTTCATCACCTGGAAGTGGTACTGCACCCAGTCCTCGCAGGAGAAGGACTCGACCATGTTGGGCGCGTTGTCGAAGCCGTCGCGGGTGCTCTGGCTGAGGATGAAGAGGAAGCCGAGGGAGTCGGTGCGGTCGGTGTGGCTGTTGTTCCAGGCCGAGAAGTCCGGGCCATCGGGGATCAGCTTCAGAGTCACCTCGTGGGGGCCGTCCTGCCAGCGCCAGGAGAAGTCGAGGACGGCCTCCTCGCCTGGCTTGAGCGCCGCGTGCTGGCCTCGGTCCAGGCGCTTGCCGTCCATGAGCCATTCGTAGCGGAACGGCTTGCTCACGACGGGGCCTTTGTTCACCACGTGGCCCTTGAAGCTGGCCCGAGTGCCCTTCGGCGGCCAGAGCGGGTCGGTGTTCGGCTTGATGAGGTAGACGCCCTTTTCCTTCGGGTCGTAACCGACATTTCCATGGTTGCCCCGATAGCGCGGTAGCCGTTCGATGTACGTCACGTCCAGGTCGGGGATGGCCGGCTTCTTCGGCGCGGCGTCGCCCCAGGAGTGGGTCATCTTCGCGATCCGGTCGCGGGGGAGGACTTGGCGGCGCGTGGCGTCAATGAGACAGACATAGGGGCCGTAATCGAGGATCTTGCCCGCCAGCTTCGCCCCGCCTTTGACCAGCAGCTCATCCTTGGCGAGACACACCCCAGGGCGGAACGCCTCCTTGTCCACACCTTCCAGCCAGGCCATCAGCCTGGCGCGGGTCTCCTCCATCTGCTTCGTCACGGCGGGAGGAACCCTCTCGCTCGACTCAGAGCACGTCGCCTTCGGCATGAGGCTCGAAGCGGCCATCAACAGCAGGTAAGGAACGCACGCTCTCATGGCTGTCTCCCCGGTTGGTGGTCCAGGTACTCGAACTCCACGTCATCCACGTAGACGGTTGCCGGTCCGCCCGTGACTGGGACATAGGCGATCATGAGCCGGTTGCCGGGCTCAGGCGCTTGCACCTCGATCGAGCAGGCCAGCCAGCCGCGCGTCGGGCCGTCGCCCGGCTTCAGAGTGACTTCGTGGTATCGCTCCTTGGGGATGCCGACTTCCTGGACGATGAAACCGACTCTGCCGCTGAGCGTCTCGGAAACGAGGTAATGGTAGGTCACACGGTATGGCCGCCCGGCCTCGACGTGGACGTATTGGGTGATGGAAGCCATGTCGCCTTCGCCTGCGGTGCGCAGGCGGACCGCGCGCTTGCCGGAGCGCACGACCTCGGTCTGAGGTTGGCACATCTGGCTCGTCGGCAACGCGCGCTCCTTCGGGTGCTTCGGCTCGCGGGCCGGGATGACTCTGCTGTACCAAGCGGAGGAGAACTGCGGGAACTCCTCGAAGCCCCCGTTCAACAGCACACTGGGAGGGAATGGCTCCTCCCGGACCTCTGGGGCCGGCCCCCGCGAGGGCCCGAAACAGATGAGCAGTTCGCCGCTCCTCCCGCCGGCCAACGCGGCGCTCAGCTTACCGTTCTTCATCTGGAACCGCGCGGCCCGTCCGTCCCAGAGCACGGCCCGAGGAATGTTGCGGCACGCGGCCCCAAACAGGAACTCCTTCACCTCGGTCGCATCCACTCGCAGGCGGGCCAGGCGAAGCGAGGGGAAGTAGTCGGCCGCCAGAAGCCGGGCGGGCGCCCAGCTCCCCAGCGTCATCGGGCACGATTGGGCGGCCAGCTCGCCGAAGTCGTAGGGCGTGGCCGCCTGGCCGCTCGTAATGCCGCCAGTGGGGCGGAACTCGTAGAGCGAGCGAAGATGTCCTTCCATGCGGGCGTGCGATTCGCCCATGATGAGTCGGCCGTACGGATGCTGGCCCCAGTAGGCGAAGAGCGTGTGCGTCCAGTCGGGGTTGAAGCGGGTCGCCCGGGCAAAGTGCTCGCGGACGCCCTCGGCGACGTACTGGCGATAGAGATCGTACATCTCGGGATGGAAGACTTCGCCGGAGATCGTGTTGTCGGTGAAGCCCCGGATGCTCAGGGCAGTCTGGCCGCAGTAGGCGGGAAGGACGCCTTTCGGCTCGATCTCGCCGAAGCCGGAGATCACATCGCTCTCGTCGAGGTCGTAGTAGCGCGCGATGTAGGGGCGCGCCTGGAAGCGGATCAAGATGGGGAGCGCCGCTTTCGCCTGGACATAAAGGGCGTTCCTCCGCACCGCCTCGTCGCCGAGCACGCGCGCCATCTTCGCGTTGTCCAGGGCGCCGACCCAGGTGAGGCCGGCCATGTCGTAGAACGCCCCGCCCGCGCACCAGTCGCGGCACGCGCTGGCCATGTACGCCCAGTCGTTCACCAGCGTGAGGTAGGAGTAGACCTCCTGGGCGACCGGCCAGATGCGGCGGACGAGCGCCCAGTCGCCCGTGTGGAGGGCGTACTTGTAGAGGCATTCGAGGTAGACGCCGACGAAGCAATCCTGGTCGCCGCGGATCAGCCCGCGCCCGCCTTGGTCCTCGGGCTTGCCGGGGCACCAGTACCAGCGGCGGGTCGTCGGCTCCTCGATCCTGGTCCAGGCGAACTCGGTCCGCCCGAGGAATGGGGCGCGGGCCGCTTGCATGTCGCGGATGCGCCGCCGCATGGCCTCGGGCAACAGGAACATCACCTCGAAGCCGCCGTCGTCCACGCCGAAGAGGTTCGCCACCGCGCCGTCGCCGAGCATGAACTTGTCGCCCTTCGGCGGCATGCGGTCCGCCATGTTCAGGCAGTGCAGCATCTGGGCGCGGACAATCGGCGTGAAGCGGTCCTCGCCGACCACGCGCAGCAGCGTGCGGTTCTCCGCCCCCGCGAAGGGGAGGGTGTACTCGGCCCGGTTGCTGCCCACGACGGCCTGAAGCGAGCCGTACTTCGTCGGGTAGCCCAGGCTCGATAGCGAGCAGCGGAACTCCACGGGGTAGCCCACGTCTCGAGCCAGGCTGGCCAGAGGCGGCACGGGGGCGATCTCCACGGCCTGCGTGCCCCACTCGTCACGCAGGTGGCGATAGCCGAAGGTCTCCACGATGCCGACCCGCTCCGCAGCGTCGTCAATCCAGAACTCCTCCTTACACGCGGTGGGGAACTTCAGCAACGCTTGCGACCAGAAGCGGCAGCGGCTCAGCGTCTCCTCGGGCAGCGTTCCCCAGGCTCGCGTCTCGCGGCCAGGGAGCGCCTTGGCTCCATAGGGCTGGGCCACGACGACGCAACCCATCGCGCCGGGCCACACCAGCCTGACCCGTCCGCCCATCATCTCGACGCGTTGAGGCCGACGCTGGAGAACAAGGAGCACCGGCACGTCCACCTCGGCTGTCCCGGACAAGAGCAGAAGCCAGTTCTCCGATAGCCTTCCATCGCGCTCGGCGTCGTAGACCACGCTCCCGGTTCGTAGTGCGGCCTTCGGGCCGTATCCGGGCGAACGGGCTGAAGCCCGCACTACGAACTTCTCCAGGCTGAGGGCGATACGGTCGAAGGGGCTCGTACAGCGCAGATCCAGCACCGCGTCCTGCGACTCGATGACGACGCCAGGGGACACACAGTTGTAGAGGAGCTTGTACGAGCTGTCCCCGTCGCGCACCTCGATCTCCTTGGAGACCCAGTTCAGGCCGAGTACACGGTGTTGGACCGGCTGTGCTTGCGCGCCTGCGACCTCGCCGCTCACCAGACGGACGGGGCCTTGCATGATCCCGCCGCCGCCTCGGAGGTCCACCACCCGCACGGCGATGACGTTCTCGGACCCGAAGCGCACCAGCCGCGCGGGGATCACGTACTGCCGGCGGACCGTCCAGTAGCGCGGCGTATCGTCGCCCGTTGCCCCAACCTGCTCCCCGTTGAAGAAGGTCGTGTCCAGATCATCCACGACGCCAAGCTGGAGCGTCACCCCCTTGCCCTCCCAGGCGGCGGGCACCTGCACCCGGAAGCGGTACCAAGCGACGCCATCGTAGCCGGCGAATGGGTACTCCATCCCGCCGCCAGCGGTCGAGACCGCCGCCTTCTCCCACTCACCAGGTACGGGGATGGAGTCCCATGCCCGGTCGTCGAAATCCCGCTTCTGCCAGCCCTCCCGCAGCCCGACATCGGCCGGGTCGGTTCGGAACGCTGCTGAGCCTTCGAGGGAGAGCCGCGTCACAGCGTCGGCGCTCGGCGACGTGGTGAAGGCCAGCTCCCACTTGCGGCCGGCCACAGTGCGCTGAATCGCCCCCGGCACCACACGCTCAACCAGCAGGTCCTCGCACTCGATCTGCGGGTTGTCGAGCGGCGACCAGCCGAAGCGGCCGACGCTCGTCGCGCTGAGGCCCTCGGTCAGCCCCGTGCGCAGGGGCACGCTCCCTGGCGACTGGAGCGCGAGGCGCTCGTCACGCCGCAAAGCGAGCGCATGGGCCGACAAATCCCCGAGCAGCAAGCATGCTACCGCCAACGCGGCAGAAAGCCGATGGGTGAGACCATGCATCGTGTCGCTCATTCCACAGGATGGGCTTCGCACACGCCAGCCCTCTACGGAGTCGTGAAGGTCACGTCGTCCGACGCGGCAAGGTTACCCGAGGCATCGCGGGACTTCACGCGGCCGTGATACGTGGTCTTCGGTTTGAGCCACTCCGACTGGCTCTTGAACGGGATGCCCACGACGTGCAGCGAGAGCAGGCTCAGCCTATCACTTCCGGAGCCGCTCCGCAACCGAATCGTACAATCACCCAGCCCATCCGAATGCTTCCTGCAAGAATGTCGAGGCGTCGTCGGGGAGGCAACCAGCTCAGCCACCACGGAAGAAGTCCCCGACTGCGGAAGCAGCAGGGCTGCTCGGTGCCGCAATCTTCCGGGCAATGAAGTCGGCAAGCAACCGGGTCCTGGCCTTGACCCCCTTAGTCTCCAGCACCTCGCCGGTGGGCAAGGTCACTCGGAGGTCCGCCGCGGGTTCCTGCCCCAGGCCAAAGTGCGGCGCGAGAGGCATGTGGCTGTCGTTCTCCGCAGTGACGTGCTGCATGCCGATGTAGGCGGTGCGGTGGCCGAGGCGGCCCGATTTGTAGACTTCGACGAGCGACCCCACGCCGCACGTGTTGCCGTCCTTACCCTTGGCCGCCACACCAGCCAGGCCGGGGCGAGAACCGTCCCGTCCACATACGCCTGACAGCTCCCGAACGGCCAGTCCTGCGGACGCTTCGCATGCCCCAGCCGCACGGGATTCAGATGAATGTGGCGGCTGATCTCCCAGTAGCGATAGCCCGGCTCGACCAGAATCGCCTTGAACCGCCCGGCGAACAGCGGCCCGTGCCGCCCGTGGCGCCAGTTGAACGCCATCGCATAGCCCGCATTCAGATCGTGCATCCCCGCCGACAGATCGCCCCCCGGCGTCTCCACGAGCAGATGATAGTGGCTCGGCATCACCACGAAGGCCACCACCCGCCAGCGGCGGCGCCTCGCCACCGCATCGAGCCGGGCGAGCCACCTCCCGCAGTCCTCCTCATCGCGCACGATCCCCGGCCCTCCAGCCCGCGGCTGGTCACGTAGTAAGCGGCATTCGCCAGATCAACCCGCAGCGGCCTTGCCATGCCGAGAAGATACCAGTCCCGGCTCCGGCGGTCAAGCCGAGGAGCCGGAGGCCAACACACGCCGCCATCGCTTCGGGACGGCCTCAGAAGGCATGCGGCAGCCTGTCGGAGTGCGGTCGCTTGAGACCGCTGTGGACTGCCTGAGGTGCCCAGCCCAACCACACCGGCCGGCCTTTGGGTCTCACCCGCCTTCCGGGGCAGAGTCTTCTCGCAACTCGCGCCCACGCAGCCGACAGCGGCGTCGAGCCGCCGCACTCCGACAGGCTGCCGCATGGCCGCCGGCTCCCGCGCAAGCTCATGGCAAGTTGGGGCAGATCGGGGTGATTGACATTAGAAGATGCGACACACCTCCGACCCCGTCGCCCACTGAGCGGCGGCAAAGGCCGCCGCCTAACGGTGTCCGGAACGGACTACGCCCAATTGACATTTGAGGACGCGACACCCCCAACGGGCTAGCTCTGTGACTCTCCCGCACGCGCTTCCTCCCTGGCTTTGCGAAGTTCCCGTTTCTTCCGCTCGACCCTCTCATTCAGGTCGTCTAGCTCCCTGCGGACGCCTTCCGAATCGAGCCGCGGGCGTTCCGTTACCGCAAGTAGGGCCTCGGCATGTAATACTGCCTCCTTGCGTTTGCCGTCACGTTGCTGGACCGAGCGGATTCGTGCTACCAACTGGTAGTAGGCCGATACAAAGGCCACACGCAAGGTCTCTGTGAACGTGGTCGCTGTATCCAGGTGTTCACCGGCCAGGGTGCGCTGCGCCGGGCCAAAGCACCCTTTGAGTTCCGCTGCAGAGCACAGCTTGGCATCCGGCCTGAACTGGTGAGCGTACAAGTTCCTGATCTCCGCGAGCTTCAACAGTAACCCCTTGGACTCTAGGGGCAGCAGGCCAAGGGCAATTGCCAAGTCTACCTTCAACCCAACGGATAGCCTGGTGAGTTCCACCTGGTGCGCTGCAGGCAGCGCGCACGAGATCAGTTTGTCCAAAGCAAGCTCAATGGCGGAGAAACCCACAACCGCATACTTGAATGCGTCGCCCGCTGCGCTGAGATTCTGGATGTCCTCATCAGTCGGAAGCACTTCTTCTCCGGGCGCGTTACGATGCCGTCGGGAGGCGGGAGTGCCTGCGTGGAGGGGTCTTACGCCTCGTCAGTGCGTGAGAGTGCCAGGAGCTGCTATTCCCTAGTCGCGATACCGGGACTCCTGTGGGGGCAAATCCCATGCCTTGCTTGGCGCAAAACATGCCCCGGCCTTTCGGTAGAAACGAACCCCCCCCTCGATAGTCAGCGTTGTTGACGTATCATCCCAGCCATCGTAGAGATATGCCTCAACAAATGGCTTCTTCGTGAAAGCCGAGGAACCCTCGGGAAAGCGCTGCGTCCCAGAGGTGAGCCAATGGCTGTATATCTGATCCCCCTTTGCCCAAGGCAAACGCACGGTCTCCTTGTCACCTTCTACTACTCTCAGCCAACCTTCGTCCCCAGGTTCGCTGTGACGGTTCTTGCTCGTGTCGACCTGGTACCAGGTAACGGCTGCTTGACCCAGGACCACGTAGTACTCGGCATTGCCCGGCCATACAGGAGTTATCCTGACCTTGGCTGAGCCGCCTGCGATGTGCGTTGCGAAGCGCCTACTCCCCTCTAGGAGTGCCGCGGTCCCCTCGATGCATGACACGTTACAATCCACCGGAAGGAACACAGGGATTTCAACCATCCTAGGAATCGTGAGCCTATCGCATCCTCCCAAGTGTGACTTCTCATCCTCGAAACTGATCGAAATATGGACCTCTTCATTCTTGGGCCTCGTGAGGTAGATGATGCACCCGGAGTTGACCCCAATCGTCCCTGACCAGTCCCATCCGTAGCCCGCCGGCCCCCTTATGCGCCAGGCCAACTCCCCGCCATTCGGGGGTGTTCTCCACTCTAGCATGACAACCGCTTGCGTAGGCGAAACGGCCGCGAGGTTATGGCGGAAACCGCTCTGGTAGGACTCCATGTACCTCAGAATAACGGCGCGAGCTGTGTCCAATTGATCCCTTGTCAGTCTCGAGTTGAAGTAGCGGGTTATGTCCTCGGTCTCGATCATGCCTGTGACCCGCGCCCACGACGCCCGGACATCCTTGTACTTGCCGCTGTAGTAGCTGGCCTTCACAAATGCAGTAAGATCCATCTTCTGTTCTTTGGTTGTGCTCAAGTAATCTTCATGGCTCTCCGGGCTTTCTTGTGGGTGCCCACAAGGGGGGCGCCAAGCCGAGGAACCCTTCTACCTCCCTCAGCATAGGCATGGCAAGGACTTACGCCGAAATACACCTGTGCCG
>Ga0194113_10011534_pt1 | contig 10440 bp, 7 predicted proteins | sample TA2MahC200mmetaG_FD_146193 | JGI IMG/M metagenome (GOLD analysis project Ga0194113, IMG submission 146193) | Freshwater microbial communities from Lake Tanganyika, Tanzania - TA2015017 Mahale Deep Cast 200m | ecosystem: Environmental > Aquatic > Freshwater > Lake | place: Tanzania: Lake... | reverse complement strand
AGCGCCGATCCCGCTCCGCGTAGGCCTCCAGGGCGGCGCGAAAATCGTCCGCGCTGAAATCGGGCCACAGCACCGGCGTGACCACCAGCTCGCTGTAGGCCGCCTGCCACAGGAGAAAATTGCTCAGCCGGAACTCGCCGCTCGTGCGGACGATCAGGTCGGGATCGGGTATGTCCGGCGCATAGAGATGCGCCGCGACCGTCGCCTCGCAGACCGACTCGGGCTTGAGCGCGCCCGCCGCCGCCGCCTCGGCGATCCGCCGGGCCGACTGAGCCAGCTCCGACCGGCCGCTGTAGCTCAGCGCCAGAATCAGCGTGCCGGCCTCATAACCCGCCGTCGCGGCCTCGATCCGCGCGATCGCCCGGACCACCGCCGCAGGCAGGTCGGCCCGGCGTCCGATCACCCGCAGCCGGACCCGATGTTCGTGCAGTTCGCGTTCGTTCCGGCTGATGAACCGGACCAGCAGTTTCATCAGCCCGGCCACTTCGAGCGCCGGTCGGCTCCAGTTTTCGGTGCTGAAGGCGTAGAGCGTGAGGTAGCGGATGCCCCAGTCGCGGCAGCAGCCCATCACGCGGCGGACCGTCTCCGCGCCCGCCTCGTGGCCTTTCAGCCGCGGCAGGCCCCGGGCTTGCGCCCACCGGCCGTTGCCGTCCATGATGAACGCCACATGGAGCGGGATTTTGGATGGTTTCTCGGCCATGATCCGCCTTTAAATCGACATGCGCAGGGTGGTCTCGCGGGCCGGCCCGATAGACAGGAGGCCCAAGCGTCCGCCCAACAGCCCGATCAGACGCTCCACATAGGCGCGGGCCTTGAGCGGCAGATCCGCATAGCGGGTGATATGGCTGGTCGGCTCCAGCCAGCCAGGCATCTCCTCATAGATCGGCTCGCATCGCGCGAAGGTCTCCAGACAGGCGGGGATCGTGTCATAGCGTTTGCCATCGCACGTATAGGCGACGCCAATTTTGATGACCGGCAGCGTGTCGAGCACATCCAGCTTGGTCAAGGCCCAGAAATCGACGCCGTTGACCCGTGCGGCGTGGCGGCCGACCACGGCGTCAAACCACCCGCACCGCCGCGGCCGGCCTGTCGTGGCGCCGAACTCCCCGCCGCGCTGGCGCAGATCCTCGCCCGCGGCGTCCTTCATCTCGGTGGGGAAAGGCCCTTCGCCCACACGGGTCGTGTAGCACTTGATGACGCCGACGACGCGGTCGATCCGGCGCGGCGAAAGCCCCGACCCGATGCAGGCCCCGCCGGCGGTCGGGTTGGATGAGGTGACAAAGGGGTAGGTGCCAAAATCAATGTCGAGCATCGTCCCTTGGGCCCCCTCGAGCAGGATGCTCTTCCCGTCCGCGTCGGCCTGATTCACCAGCGTGAGGGCATCGGCAATATAGGGGGTGAGGGCGCGGGCTACGGTCAGGTAGGTCTCGCATTCGGCTGCGGCGTCGAGCGTCGGCGAACCCAGGGCGACGAGCGTCTCGTTAGCCGCGTTCACGCGCTGCGCCACAAGGGCGGCGAACTGCGGCGCGAGCATATCGCCGACGCGCAACCCGTTGCGCCCGACCTTGTCGCCATAACACGGCCCGATGCCCCGGCCCGTCGTACCGATCTTCCCGTCCGGGCCTCGCTTCGCCTCGTTCGCCTTGTCCAGCGCCTTGTGGTAGCTCATCGCCAAATGCGCGCGGTCGCTCACCCACAGCCTGCCCGCCGTAACCATTCCCTGGCCTTCGATCATCCGGATTTCGTGAAGCAACTCGATCGGGTCGACGACCACGCCGTTACCGATCACGCAAACTTTCCCCGGATGGAGGATGCCCGACGGGATCAGGTGCAGCACGTTCTTCTTGCCTGCCGCGATGACCGTGTGCCCCGCGTTGCTGCCGCCCTGGTAGCGAACCACCAGATCGGCTTGATCCGTCAGCACATCGATCACCTTGCCCTTGCCCTCGTCACCCCACTGCGCTCCCACCAAAATCGTATTCGGCATATGGCCCCGCTCTTTCTTCCATTAAGGCTTTCGAACTCCCGTTTTCCGGCGCGGAACACAACCCCGCGCTTCTACGCAGACGCACGTAAAGGCACAGTGTAGACGAAACCCGTCTGTCTGACCAGCACGTAAAGAAACGGTGTGTATCCCGCCAAATGGGCGGCCTTGGCGCGAAAAAGGTTGACCCGGCCGTTGGCAATCCCATGTCCCTGCCAGCCAGAGCGCAGGCCGGCTACAGGCCGATGCCGACGTGCTCGATCATCACTTGCCTGCGCTCGACAACCCCGGATTATTATAATTTAAATTGTTGTTGTGCAAGTAGTTGCAAAAATAATACAGGGGCGTTACTGGACAAGTTTACGGGAACGTGCAATACTCTTCACTCGTTTTTGGTTTTGCACAAGCCTCTTACCACTATGATCACCGAAACGTCCACCGACGGGGTCGAGCTAACCATCGTGATGCCATGCCTGAACGAGGCGTTGACGCTGGAACGCTGCATCCGCAAGGCGAAATCGTTTCTGGCAACTTCAGGCGTGCGCGGGGAAATCGTCATTGGTGACAACGGCTCAATCGACGGGTCTCAGGACATTGCCCGACGCCAGGGTGCCCGGGTGGTTGACGTGCCGATCCGCGGCTATGGGGCGGCCGTGCAGGCGGCCAGCCTCTCCGCCCGCGGGCGGTTCATCATCATGGGCGATTCCGACGACAGCTACGATTTCGAAAACCTCATGCCTTTTGTGGCAAAACTGCGCGAAGGCTACGACTTGGTGATGGGCAACCGGTTCACCGGCTGCATCCAACCTGGCGCCATGCCGTGGAAGAACCGGATGATCGGCAACCCGGTGCTGTCCGGTATCGGCCGCTTGTTCTTCCGCACCGCCGCGCGGGATCTTCACTGCGGCATCCGCGGCTACTCGCTGGAGGCCCTCAAGCGGATGGACCTGCGGACGACCGGGATGGAGTTCGCCTCTGAAATGGTGATCAAGGCCGCGCTTCTCGGCATGCGGATGATCGAGGTGCCCGCCACGCTGGCGAAAGATGGGCGTGATCGTCCGCCGCACCTGCGGCCGTGGCGCGATGGCTGGCGGCATTTACGTTTCATGCTGCTCTACAGCCCGCGGTGGCTGTTCCTTTATCCGGGTGCGGCGTGTATGCTGGCCGGACTGGTGGTCGGCCTAAGCTTGTTGCGAGGGCCCATCCAGGTGGGTCGCGTGACGCTGGATGTTCACACGCTTTTCTTCGCCGGCATCGCGGTGTTGATCGGCTACCAAGCGATCTTGTTTGCCACGTTCAGCAAAATCTTTGCCGCCAACTCAGGATTGATTCCGCAAAACCGGTTGCTAGACCGCCTCTTCGATTATTTCACCCTTGAGGTCGGTCTGGCCGTCGGCGGGGCGTTGCTGGCGATGGGGCTGACCGGCTCGGCCTACAGCTTCATGCTCTGGAATCGACAGCGCTTTGGTGAGATGGACCCACACCATCTTCTCCGGGTGATAATTCCGTCCGGGGTCTGCCTCGCCGTGGGCATTCAGACCATCCTGTCCAGTTTTTTCCTCAGCGTGCTGGGGCTGGGAATGAACACCCAGCGAAAGGGCTGAACGCATGAAGGCGTTGGACCGTTTTATTCAAAACAGGCGCATTGCAAAGGTGCGTCCGTATCTGCCACCGGGCAGCCGCGTCTTGGATATTGGCTGCGCCGACGGTGTTTTGTTCCGCCGTATTCCGGGCCTCGGTGAGTATGTGGGGCTGGATAGCGCCCTGATGGAACCGGTTGATCGTCCTCGGTTCCGTCTGATCCGCGGACCCTTTCCCGACGCGCTTCCGAACCATGAGCCGTTCGATGCCATCATCCTCCTGGCGGTGATCGAGCATATCCCGCCGGATCAGCTTGATCGTCTGGCGCGTGCGTGCGCCGCCCATCTCAAGCCCGGCGGTCATCTGGTGATCACCGTGCCGTCGGCCCTGGTGGACCGGATCCTCGACCTGCTGCGGTTTCTGCGTCTGATCGATGGCATCGCCCTGGAGGAACATCACGGGTTCTCGGCCAGCCAAACGCCGGCGATTTTCGCGGGCCTCAACTTGGACCTGATGAAGCACCAGCGTTTTCAGTTGGGGCTCAACAATCTGTTCGTGTTCCGCAGGAGGGTGTCGCCGTGACCGTGCGTCACGGGATGCGGAACGGTATCGCTCCAGCGGTGCCAGACCGCCAGTCGCGCTGTTCTGGCGACGCCCTGTTCGCCTTGGCGGTGCTGGTTTTTGTGACACTCGGTCTGGTCTTCCGGACGGCCTACGAGTGCCGGATCAACACAGACGCGACCGCCTATGTCTCCATCGCCCGGCAATGTCTGGCCGGTGACTTCGCCCAGACGATCAACGGCTACTGGGGTCCGCTCCTCTCGTGGCTGATGGTGCCGGCGCTGGCGCTGGGCGCCGAGCCCCTGTGGGCGGCCAGACTGGTCGAGCTGGCCGCTGGGCTGGCAACCCTGTTTGCCGTCCGCTGGCTTGCCCGGCAACTCGGCGCCAGCCGATGGTCGGTCGGCGTGCTGGCCCTGTGCCTGGCCGTGCCCCTGGCGAACTATTCGATGATCCTGGTGACCCCCGATGTCCTGCTGCTGTTCCTGTTGACGATGTACTGCGGGTTCGTGCTGCCGGAGAGGTATCGCGACCATGGGCTCCGCGGAGTTGGTGCGGGGCTGTTCGGCGGGTTGGCTTATCTGGCCAAGAGCTACGCATTGCCGTTCTTCCTAGCCCATTTTGTCATGCTCAACCTGATGCACCTGTATCGGGCCTCTTCAGGAACCTCGACGCTCTCACTCGGAAAGGGCTATTCAGCGGTCAGTCCGACTCCGCCAGGGCTGGCAGGTCAGGCTCGTCGTGGGGTGCTTCGCAACTTCGCCCTCGGGCTGTTGGTTTTTATCGCGGTCATCGGGCCATGGGTCGGATTGCTGACCCATACGTACGGCGCCTTCACCTTTGGCACGGCGGGGAAACGCGCCTTCGCCATGGTTGGCCCGGAATACTTCGGCGAGGACCCGGTGTTTGAAACCCTTCTCGCACCCCCGAGTCCCGGCGCCACGAGTTACTGGGATGACCCGACCGTGGTTAAACTCAACACGTGGGGGCCGTGGCAGTCACAGGCGATGTTCCAACACCAACTTCGATTGGTCGGCGGCAACCTGTGGGAGATGAGCCGTCAAATCACCGTCCTGTTCCCGTTTGCGGCAGGAACGCTGCTGTTTTGGTGCGGGTCTGTCCTGGCCGGTCTCTTCCGCCGCCGCAGGCTGGCGACACGTCAATCGTCGGTCGCGGGCAGCGACTCGTCTGGCGCCTCCTCCGCCCATCACGGTGATATCCAACCTGATTCGAAGGGGCTGACCGGGGCGTGTGAGTCTCCGGGTCGGCCGATCCACTCGCTCGCCACCGGGGCGCTCCCGCTCATGCTCACGGTCGCCATCTTCGCGGGCGGCTACATGCCGATCTTTGTTGAAATCCGCTACCTATGGCTGGTGGTGGTGCTGCTGATTCTGATGACTGTGTTGGCGCTGCAAGCGCTTGCCTGCGGCAGAAAGGCGCTCTCCTGCTTCCTGGCGATCTGGCTGGTCCTGACGTGCGCCGTGCCGGCGTTAAACGAGCTGATTGCTAAATCCAACCAAGGTCGTGAGCATGTCCGGTTGGCTGCGAGACTGACGCAGGACTTCCAGATACACGGCAATCTGGCCTCCAACGACTGCTGGGACCGGGTGCTATTCGCCGCCTTCCACATGAACGCGCGTTACTTCGGCCGTGTGACGAAGGCGGAAAGCGGCAGCGAGGAGAGATTGTTGGCGACCTTGAGGCAGCACGGCATCGACTACTATCTGGTGTGGGGAGCCGAGGACGCATTCACGCCCGGGCCGTTTCCGGAAAGCCGTCTCCCGGAGGTCACCGGGGGAGCGATCAGGGGCTTGCGGGTCTATTCGATTGCCCCGCAGTGAGCAGTTATTGGACGGGGGCGTGCTCACGGCTGCTTCGCGATTGAGTCTGCCGTTGTCGCCTGCATCCCCTTCAGGTATTCTACCAACGCCTCCCGCCACGGCGTTGGCGCAACGCCGAGCAGCGCGGTGATCTTGGCCTTGGATAGGACCGAATACGCCGGGCGCCGCGCGCGCGTGGGATACGCCTCGGTAGCGCACGGCTCGATGCGGCAGGTGCCCGGGATCAGACCCAGCCGCCGCCCCTCCTCGGCGATAGCCGAGGCAAACTCATGCCAGGTCGTCTCGCCGCCGTCGGTGACATGGTAGATCCCGGAGGCGTCTGAAAAACGGGTGATCAGCGCCAGAATCACGGCGCAGAGCGACCTGACGCGGGTGGGCGTGCCGAACTGGTCTGCGACCACCTGGATGCTGTCCCGCTCCCGCATCAGGCGCAGCATCGTATGAACGAAGTTGCCGCCGTGGCGCCCGTAGAGCCACGCGGTTCGCAGAATGATCGCGCCGGGGCAAGCCTCGAGAACCAGCCGCTCCCCTTCCGCCTTGGTCTGCGCATACACGCCGATCGGGGAAACCGGATCATCCTCGGCATAGGGTCGGCGCCCCGTCCCGTCAAAGACATAGTCCGTCGAGAGGTGGATCAGCCGCGCTCCGCAAGCGGTTGCGATCATCGCACAGTTGGCCGCGCCCCGGGCATTGAGACGCCGCGCCTCATCGGGTTCATCCTCCGCCCGGTCAACCGCCGTGTAGGCGGCGGCGTTCACGATCCATCCGATCCGACGCCCCGCCGCAAACGTCCGCAGCGCTGACGCATCGCCCATGTCGCACTCGCGGTCTGTCCCCACGCAGGGGAAGCCGGCGGAGACCAGCATCTCCTTCAGCTCGCGCCCCAGCATCCCCAGGCAGCCGACCACCCACACCGCCGCCTGTTCGGCACGCGGACGGCTTTCATTCATCAGCAGGCGTTTCCTCAGCCGGGGCGGCCTCCGAAGCCGCCGCGTCGGCAACAGGCGCATTCGGCAGCGCGGCCTCACGGGCGTGCGTTTCCTTTTTGACAACGGGAGCGGGCGCTTGGGGTCGCGGCGCGGGATGCCGCCTCGGCTCATCCCGGCGCGGACCCGTATCGCCGCGCGCGCCGCCGCCCGGCCGCTCTCCCGGCAGGTAGCGGAATGCGGGATTCTCGGCCGGCAGGCTGAGCACGCCGTTGTAATATTCGATCAGATTGCCGCGTTCGATGAGCCAGTTGAGCGAGGTGGCGGCCGCCTGTTGTTTCGCCTCATCCGCCGTCGCGACGGCGGCGAACACGTTCTGGCGGGTGGAGCCGGGATGATCAGCCACGAATCCGAGGATCGTGCGCAGATCCTCGGTGGCGTGCAGGATATCCAGCGCTGCGGGTATCGTGATCACGACGAAATCCGGTCCTCGGGGATCATTCGCCTTGAAGATGTGGAGCTTGCGATGGCGGAACGCGCCGCGCAGCGCAAAAAAGAGCGACGCCGGAAACTTCTGTTCTTTGAAAAGCGCTTCGCGCAGCGCATAGGCGACTTTCGGGCTGGGCGTCTTGCGCACGACATCGACCGTGGCGACCAGCGAACGGGCCGCCGTGATCTGCTTGGGCACGATCTCGCGCTGCAACAGCCGCTCGGCGGCGTCACGCTCCAGCGCGGGCGCGGTCACCACATCCTCGGCGGCGGGCTGTTCGGCGCCTTCCGCCGGGGCGGCTCCGTCGGCGGTCCCATCGACAGACCCTTCTGCTGCAGCCGGACGCTCGGCAGGAACGACCTGTTTGAGCCGGTAGAGCCGCTTCTTCTTGGCCTGTTCGCGCCACTGTTCGATCACCTCCGGATCGCGGACCATCTCGATCCGGGATTGATAGGCCTCGGGGGACATGTTGGCATAGCGGAAGCGCAACTGCTCCTGAACCTTCGTCGCATAGCTGTGATGATTGGGCGGCCCCAGGAGCACACCCGAAAGGCCGCAACGGGCGACGCACGTAAAATGACCGGCAGGCGCATCGCCCTCGATGTCAGCAATATCGAAGAAGTGATCGAGATGCGAGGCCACGATATGCGCGCCAATTTCCTCTTCGGTCAGCGCCGGGAGTCCGCAGACCTTGCACTGAAACAATCTCGCATGTGGGGGTTGGTCCTTGCGCAATTCCATCCGCGTCAGGCAGGAAGCGGGATTGTCGAGGAACAGGTGCGCGATATCGCGGAGCGGATAGGCGCGATGCGACGTTTGAATGCGCCGGATGATGGCGCCCAACGCCTTTTGTTCGGGGAGCAGGCGCAATTCAAAGGGCAGCGGTTCGGGCTCGGGCGCTTGCTGGGGGGCGTACGGGCCGCGCGGCGCGGCGCGATCCGAAACCTCGGCCGGCCGCACGGACGGAGGACCCTTGGGACGCACGAAGGGATCGCGGACGCTACTGGGCGGGGGCAGCGGCCGTTCGACGCGGGGGCGTCGGTCGATCTTCTCGAAACCGCCGCGGCGTTCGTCCCGCCGCGCCGGCCGGTCACGGCGCTCACCGAAATCGCCCCGGCGGTCACGGCTCTCGCGCCCGTCACTGCCGCCGTCATGCGATTCCCGCGCATATCGCTTCTGCTGCTCTTCAGGTGACTGGCGCGCCCAACTGGGGGCAAAAACCAAATCGAGGGAGATCGGCTCGTTTTTTTCTTGTGACATGTCCATTCCGTGTTCCCGCTGACCGCACCGATGTGCGCATTGACAGGGCATAGCTTATCGGCTCAAGGGGTCCCGGGTCAATAACATTTGCGGAGACGCGGCCAAGCGGCCAACCCCGCGCTTGCAGCAATTCTAATGATGGTCATCGAAATCGGGATCGACCAAGAAGGCGGAAATTCGACCCCGATACCGATAGCGTTTTCGATTTCGACCGGCAGAATGGAATCAAAATTAGATTTGCTGCCGCACTTGACGGCGCCAGCCCGCACTGATATATATATACCGACCGTGATGCGGGTACTCAGAACGCCGTCGCCCTCGCGCACATTGGGGGCCGTCGGTTTGCATGCCGGAACACCGAAAGGATCGCACAGATGAATCTCTTGGCCGTACTTGCCGGATTGATCGCGCTCGCGCTCGCGAGCTTTGTGATGTTCGGCAAGCAGACTGCGCGTGTCGCCACGCTGGGCGAGATTGCCGTGGGCATTGCCGCGCTGGGTGCCCTGCTGGCGTGCGTCCAATGCTTCCGGACCAGCCGCAAGACGGGGCTGGTGATCGTCGGGCTGGTGTGTGCCCTCGCTGCCGGCGGGATGGTCTTCTGGCAGAGGCATGCTGCGGAGGCGAAGAAAACCACCGACATCCCGACGAAACGGATCATCAAGATTCACAACGCCTATTATCACTACGACGACGAGCAGGACTCGGGATGGTTTAGCACGGAGATCCAAAACATCTCGGATAAGACAATCTCAGCCTTCGAGGGGCGAATCAAGCTGGTGGCGACCAAGGGCGAGACTGTGCATGAGGAATTCCTGTCCGTTGTGGAACCGCTGGAAGCGGGGAAGAAAATCTTCATCTTCACCCAATATCTCAACCTCCGCATGGGACAGAAGGGGTACGTGTTCATGGAGCGAACCTTTGATGACATGTGTGACTGGGGGTTCGGCCTGAAATCCATCCCGGTCGAGTTGCTTGATGAACGCCGCGCGGACATCAAGAAGAAGATGGCCAAGGCCCGGCATACCGGCAAAGTCAAATTCGTCTGCACGTACCTTAAGACCGAATAGGGCGGATCGACCTGTCGCCCTTTTTCTCGTTCCCGCATGAATCGTCTGTTCTACCTTCTCAGGCGGCTGATTCTGGCCGTTCCGACGTTCATCGGAATCACGTTGGTGTGCTTCGCACTCACCCGTGTGCTCCCCGGCGGCCCTGTGGAGATGCGCCTGCTGCGCATGCGCGGTATCGGCGATTCGAACACAGCCGCCGAAGCGCGGCCCGGAGCGTCGATCACGGAGGACCAGCGGCGCACGCTCAACGCCAAGTTTGGTTTCGACCAGCCGTTCCTCACCCAATACGTCAACTGGCTCGTGCGCGACCGGATGGGCCTGCGGATGACCTCCTACGATTTTCCCAACCGCACGGCCTGGGATCTGATCGCCTCACGCTTTCCCGTTTCCCTCTGGTTCGGCATCACCGGTTTCGTGCTCTCGTATCTCGTCTGCATCCCGCTCGGCATCGCCAAGGCGCTGCGCCACGGCACCCGCTTTGACGCCGCCTCAAGCGTGGCGGTCTTCATCGGTTACGCCCTGCCCTCGTTCGCCCTTGCGATGCTGCTGCGGACGGCGCTTTGCGGCACGGTGGACGGCTTGTGGAACCTCTTTCCTCTCGGCGGATTTGCCTCCGCCGATGCCGACACCCTCACCTTCTGGAGCCGCCTCCGCGACCATGCGTGGCACATGACCCTGCCGGTCATCTGCTACATGGCGGGGAGTTTCGCGGTGCTTACCCTGATGATGAAGA
>Ga0194113_10011529_pt1 | contig 10446 bp, 7 predicted proteins | sample TA2MahC200mmetaG_FD_146193 | JGI IMG/M metagenome (GOLD analysis project Ga0194113, IMG submission 146193) | Freshwater microbial communities from Lake Tanganyika, Tanzania - TA2015017 Mahale Deep Cast 200m | ecosystem: Environmental > Aquatic > Freshwater > Lake | place: Tanzania: Lake... | reverse complement strand
ATTTCAGTTACGGTAAAACCCAATGCAAAACAGGAAAGAATCGAAGAGAGAGGGGAGAATACTTTCTCCGTTTGGGTCAAGGAAAAGCCACAGGAGGGTAAGGCTAATCAGGCCGTAATAAAGATTCTATCAGAATATTTTGGGGTTACCAAATCTGGGATTTCTTTACTTAAGGGTCAGACATCGAGACAAAAGATTTTTGAGGTAATAAAATGATGGACATGCATTCTATGACTGATGAACTTCTCGAACTTACGAAACAACCCAAGATAGCCTACTTTTCCATGGAGATAGGCATTCAGAATGATATCCCTACCTATAGTGGTGGCCTTGGTGTCCTTGCAGGAGATACCATAAAAACAGCCGCTGACCTCAAACTCCCGATGATTGCAGTCACCCTTATCTGTCGAAAGGGATATTTCAGACAGATTCTGGATGAAAACGGGAGGCAGATAGAGTCCCCTGACCCATGGGAACCATCCCGATACATGAAGCTCCTCCCTACAAAGATTACTGTCCAAATTGAAGGAAGGGATGTCATGGTGCAGGCATGGCAATTCAATGTAAAAAGCATCATAGGCGGTATTGTGCCAATCTTCTTCCTTGATACGGATGTAGATGGAAATATGCCTGATGATCGGGAGATTACTTCCTACCTCTATGGTGGTGAGCAGGCATACCGGCTGAAGCAGGAGATAGTCCTTGGCATTGGTGGTGTGAGGATTCTGCACGAGATTGGGTTTGAAATAAAGAAATATCATATGAATGAAGGTCATTCAAGTCTATTGACCCTCGAGCTCCTGAATATGTTTAAAAGGCCAATCGAAGATGTGTGGGATGAAAAACTGGTATGGGATACAGAAAAGGTAAAAGACCTTTGTGTATTCACAACACATACTCCTGTTGAAGCTGGCCATGACAGGTTTCCCTATGACCTCGTATCAAGGATTATGGGTGAACTGATTCCGCTCAATGTTTTAAAAGAACTTGCTGGTAAGGATTCTCTGAATATGACCCTCCTTGGACTGAATCTGAGTGAATTTATTAATGGAGTTGCAAAGAAACATATGGAGGTTTCACGGAACATGTTTCCCGGATATGAAATCAGTTCCATCACAAATGGTGTGCATACATATACATGGACATGTGACAGTTTTAAAAAGCTGTATGATAAATATCTTCCTGGATGGGCTAATGAACCAGAGTTATTTGTGAGGGTTGGACGCATACCTGATGAAGAGATCTGGAGTACACATATAGAGGCAAAAAAGATCCTTTTCGATTATGTCAGAGCAAATACAGGTGTTGAGATGGATCCAGACATTCTTACCATAGGATTTGCACGAAGGGCAACTGCATATAAAAGGGCTGATCTGATATTCAGCAATATTGAAAGGCTCGAAAGGATAGGAGCAGAGAAACTTCAGATTATCTATGCTGGTAAGGCGCACCCAAAGGACGATTCAGGTAAAAGGCTAATAGAGAAGATATTTTCTATCAAAGAGCGGTTGAAGGACAAGATTAAAATGGCTTATCTCAAAAATCATAATATGGACACCGCACTCAAAATGGTTTCCGGTGTTGATGTATGGCTGAACACCCCATTAAGGCCCAGAGAAGCATCAGGAACAAGCGGTATGAAGGCGGCCCATAATGGAGTAATAAATTTCAGCGTACTTGACGGGTGGTGGATAGAGGGCCACATCGAGGGATTTACTGGCTGGTCTATTGGTCCAAACCCTGATGAGACAACATTAATTGATAATATGGATACGAGGGATGCTGATGACCTCTATGAGAAACTCGAAAATATTATCATCCCTCTCTTTTACGATAACAGGCATGTCTGGATTCGAATGATGCAGAATGCCATTGGGAAAAATGCTTATTATTTCAATTGCCACAGGATGATGCGAAGATATGTCACCGATGCATACATTAGATAAGACCATCACTCCATCACTCCTTCACTCTTTGACTCTTCTGACATCTGCACCGAGTTTCTTGAGTTTCTCTTCCATCTTCTCATACCCTCTGTCAAGGTGATAAATCCTGTGGATACTTGTCTCTCCCTCTGCAGCAAGAGCTGCAACAACAAGCGATGCACTTGCCCTTAAATCAGTTGCCATAAGAGGCGCACACTTGAGCCTTCTAACACCTCTCACGGTAGCGGTACCACCTTCCACCGTAATATTTGCCCCCATTCTTCTGAGCTCTGCAACATGCATAAATCTGTTTTCAAAGATTGTCTCCTTGATAATACTTGTCCCTTCAGCAATGCTCATCAGTGCCATGAATTGTGCCTGCATGTCTGTTGGAAAACCAGGATATGGCATTGTCTTCACATCAGTAGATGTTGGCCTTGAGGGGCCGATGACACGGATGCCTTCAGAGACATGCTCAAATACAAGCCCCACCTCTTGAAGCTTCATTATCACTGCATCAAGATGTTCAATCCTGCACCCTTTTATGATAATATTACCACCTGTGATACCTGCAATCGTCATAAATGTCCCTGTTTCAATCCTGTCAGGAATTATTGAATAACTGATTGGCTTCAACTCATCTACACCCTCTATCTCAATAATGCTCTCTCCCGCACCTTTGATCTTAGCACCCATTGAGATAAGAGCATTTGCGAGATCAATTACTTCAGGCTCCCTTGCTGCATTTTCCAGTAAGGTTTTGCCTTTTGCAAGGGATGCAGCCATCATCAGGTTTTCTGTCCCCGTAACTGTTGGGATATCAAAATAAATAGATGCACCTTTCAGTTTCTTTACCTTTGCAATAACATACCCGGATTCGAGTTCTATCTTTGCGCCCATCTTTTCAAAACCCATCAGATGAAGGTTTATGGGCCTTGCACCAATAGCACATCCTCCTGGAAGAGATACCCTTGCCCTGCCAAATCTCGCCAGCAACGGCCCCAGTACAAGGACAGATGCACGCATCGTCCTCACAAATTCATAAGGAGCCTCAGGGTTATTGACCTTTTCTGTATTTATAATTACCTGATTCTTTTCATAGTTGAATTTTGATCCAAAGTAGGTGAGTAGCTTGCCAATAGTATGGACATCCTTCAGATTAGGAACCCTGGTAATAGTGCTTGTACCTGATGCAAGGAGGGATGATGCTATGACAGGAAGAGCTGCATTCTTTGCCCCGCTTATCTCAACCTCGCCTTTCAGTCTTTTACCGCCACGAATGATTAGTTTATCCACAGTTATACTCCTGAATTTTGCTATGCACGTAAGTTGAGACTGCTGAAAAAGTATATTTTTGTCACCCTGAACTTGGTTCAGGGTCTCATAAACATTAATTGTAGTATTAGATACTGAAACAAATTCAGTATGACACGTTGAAGAATTGAAGGCTTTTTCAGCGCTCTCAAGTTATTATAGAATGTATTTTACAGTGGATTTCCTTTAAAAAGAAAGATTACGTGGAACTCATCTGTAACCTGACTCTATACAACTTAAAGAGAAAGGCGATAGAAGGGCATAAGAAATAACCAATTAATGGGCTTGACACACGCTACATTCATAATGTAATCTATTGTCATACAATGTAACCCATAAGAAGGGAGTAGTGATAAAATTATGCCAACGATTCAAAAAAGCATCCGAATTCAGGAAAGAACACTTAAGGAAATTGAACAGATAGCCAGAGACTCTGGTAAGGAATTTTCTGCTGTAGCGAATGAGCTTCTTGATGAAGCAGTGAAGATGCAACGCTGCCCTGGTATTATTTTTTCTGAAGGAACCGCAGGACGCAGGGCAAGAATTGCAGGCACAGGTATAGAGGTTTGGGAAGTGATTGCAACTTACAAGGGTGTTCGTGAAGATTTTGGTCGCTTGCGCAAGGCATATCACTGGCTTACCGAACAGCAAATAAAGACTGCTGTAAGCTACTACAGAGTCTATCCTGAAGAAATTGACCAACTCATGAAACAGAATGAAGAACTGACCAGAGAATATGTTCATAAAAGATACCCTGTTCTTGATAGAGGCAGTCGTTGAAATATTACCTTGATGAAGACCTCAGTCCTAAGATTGCAGAAATACTCAGAAAACATCATATAGATGCCACCTGTGCCCATGATATTGGGATGCTGCAGGCTACTGACAGGGAGCAACTTGAGAGAGCAGCCTCAGAAGGCAGGTGCCTTATAACCCGCAACAGAAATGACTTTATCCGCCTAACTATTCAGTTTTTTAATGAACATCGTCCTCATACCGGAGTGCTAATAATTCCACACACCTTACCTGGAGATAATTTTTCTCTTATTGCCAATGCTACTATTAAACACCACTCAAAACATTCCAAAGATACATTAGAATCATACACCGTTGATTTTCTTGAGTCTTAGTAAAAGCCTGTTTATGAAAAGACACACCTAATCTGTAGTTGAGAGTTCTTTGTCAATTGTCAAGGGCAGACCCCTTATTCTCTTTATGCTTTACGAAGCGAAAGATGATGACCAAGGAGATGTTTATCTTGCCAAAGAACAGGCCCGTGGATATGCCGAAGCAATGGGCTGCCGATATGTCTTTCTTGCAAATTCAGAACAGATTTACTTTTGGGATCTTGACGAAGGCGATGCCCGACCTATTGAGCGTTTTATATCTCCAGAAGACCTTCAGAGACGTGCTGACCTTAAAGTACTAAAGAAGCCCTTATTGCAAATCGAACATCCTGCCGATATTGCTGACAGACCATATCAGATAGAAGCAAGTAATATCATTTCAAGGCTATACGATACGGGCAAAAGGGCATTTCTTCTTGAAATGGCAACTGGGACGGGAAAAACAAGACTTGCTGCAGCAATTGTTATTAGATTCTTACAGTCAAATCAGGCTGAAAGAGTGCTTTTCATCGTTGATAGAATTGAACTTGCAAAGCAGGCTTTTGAAGCTTTTCAAATGGCATTCAGGGACAAATATAAGAGTGTCCGTTATAAACCGGGGCGTCATGGCGAATGGGGTGGAGCTTCTGTTGTAATAGCAACCATTCAAAGCCTCAACATCCATTACAAGAAAGACTTTACTCCAGGATATTTTGATCTTGTATTCAATGACGAATGTCATCGGTCAATATACGGAGAACTTCCCAGGCAGGTGGTAGAGTATTTTCAGGCTACGAGGATTGGCCTGACTGCTACGCCAAAAGATTTCTTGAAAAACATTGATATTGAAAAGTTAAGCGAGAATAATCCTAAAGCCCTTGAATACAGAATGATGCGTGATACTTACAAGCATTTCGGATGTGAACCCGGTGAGCCGACTTATAGGTATACATTACAGGAGGCTGTAACGGCAAATCCCCCAGGGCCTTATCTTGTTCCTCCGAAGATATATAAGCTCTACTCTTTAATTACCATGGAATCTGCATCAGAAGAAGGCTGGAGTGTAGATATTGATGGTGAAGATTATACCTTTGCCATTTCCCAGATTGAGAAAAAGGTGAATGTCCCCAAAAGAAATCAGCTTATTTGTGAGGAATTTCTGAAATATGCCTTAAAAACTCCGGATGGTTCTGTTGGAAAGACGATTTTTTTTGCTGTCTCTCAGGATCATGCTGCTGCACTTGCCAAGAGTCTTAATGCACTTGCACCTGAAGCGAACGGCAGGTTTGCACAGGTTATAACTTCAAGAGTGAAAGGCTCTTCAGATCTTGCTAAATCGTTCCGGAAGGATGAAAACTACTGGCCGCGGGTAGCAGTTAGTGTTGATATGCTCTCTACAGGATACGACTGTCCTGAGATATTGAATATCGTACTCGCCCGTCCAATTGCATCTCCTACCAATTACATTCAGATAAAAGGTCGCGGTACCCGCAAGTACACTTTTCCCGATGGCTCGCAGAAAAAGCATTTCATAATTCATGATTTCTGTGAAGTCGTGGAATATTTTGAGGAAGATTATGACTACACCGCTCCGGAACCTCTACCAGTGCCTAAAGAACCAAAAGGGCCAGGGCCTGAACCTCCCCCGCCACCTCTGCCACCGCCTCCACCACCAGAGGGGAAACTTGTTTCTCATGAACCTGACCATATAGTTTTTACCGAATTTATAGAGATCGGCCCAGAGGGTGAGAAAGTTGATAGAATGCACTATCAGAACAAATGGAAGGATAAGATAAGGGAAGTGGCTGAGATAAAACCAGAGCTTATGGAGGCAGCCAGAACCGGCAATTTCACTGATGAGCTTATGGAATATCTCCAGACAGAAGTATTAAACCGGCCGGTTGAGTATTTCAATGAGACAAATCTTGCCAAGGTTTACAGCATATTTGCCGATATTACTGACTTTATAAAAGAGGCTTTGGGTATCGGCAAGCTGCCAACACAAAAAGAACAGCTTGAGGAACTGATTGAGTTTCTCAAGGTTGAATATAGCCTCAATCTCTCGCAAATTCGCCTTCTCAGGGTTCTCATAGAACAGCTCGTACAGAGCCCCAAGTATGCAGAACAGTTTGAAAAGGGGGATTTCCAATTTCTTAATAACCAACCATTTGCTTCGTATGGAGGAGTTGGCGCTTATATATCAACTTTCGGCGACATAACAAAACCTGTTTTTACCCATATAAAACAAAGCCATCCTTTAAAGTTGGCGTTAATGAGATAACATGTTGGAAGAAATCCTTTTCAAAAACAGAAAGATATTTTTTTACTTTGTAGATTACTGCAATAACAAATATCGCTCCGGTCATGATCTGAGCTTATACAGAGATATAATTGATTTGCACAGAAGAAATAATAATTTAGATATGCTATTAAATCAAAATTCCTTTTACAATTTAATAATGGAAACATTGAGCGCATGGAACATGGATCAGCAGGGAGCTGAACTCACATCTGTTGATGATTTTAAAGCATCTGTTCAGACTGTAAAGCCAGCTTTATATGAGATGTATAAATACAAGCTCTATGATATTGATAGGCGGGCTATTATTGAGCAAATAGCTACTCCCCTCAAGAGTATCTTCTGCAATTTAAAGGTAATGAAAACAAAGACAAGAATTGTAGGGGTATCAAAAGCCATGCACTTTTTACTGCCCGATTTGATAATGCCTATTGATAGAAGATATATCCTGAATTTTTTCTATGGCAATACAAATATAGATTCAAAAACCTGCGATAAAGAATTTAAGACTTTCAAAGAAATTTTTCAGAAAACTTTTCAGGTTAAAAGAAATTTATGTCTTAAAAAAGAAGATGCAAATGGTGAAGGATGGAAGACATCTGTACCCAAACTTATTGACAATGCAATCATTGGTTTTTTGCGTTATTTATATTCACATGAAGTTGATACCTTGAAATCAAAGTTAACTGAAATAGAAAAAGCTGAGGAACGATAATATGCCAACCAATTTTGTAAATTCTGACTTGAAACAGAAAGTCATACAGCTTATGAATGAGCTTTGGGCGGGAGGCGTCAATAACCCTATGACTGCCATTGAGCAGATCAGTTACCTGATGTTCCTTAAAAGCCTCACTGAAATGGATGAAAAGCAGGAGCAATTACAAAAGCTCATGGGTAATCCATATACGCCCCTTTTTTCAAATTCATTGGCACAATACAGTTGGAGAACTGTTGCACGGCTCTCAGGCGATCCCCTTTATGTGACTCTATCAGAAGCCTTTGAGAAATTCCATGAGCTTCCGAACCTTTCACAAATAGGTAAGATTCTTTTCAGACAGGCTCATTTAAAAATATTTAATAGACCTACACTACGATCGGTTGTATCAATCATTGACGAGATGGATTACAACAATACTCAGAAATATGACACGGATGTTAAAGGCGACCTCTATGAATATCTCCTTGGCCAGATAGCAATATCCGGGACGAATGGGCAATTTAGAACACCACGACATATCATAAAGATGATGGTGAATCTTGTAAAACCACAGGCAGGCCAGTATATCCTTGATCCTGCTTGCGGTACAGCAGGTTTTCTTATTCAGGCTTACCTTTACATCATGGAGCAAAATACAAGCGAAGATTCAAAGCAAGATGGCCGTATCACAGGGGATAAACTCAGACCTGACCAACACGAGTTTTTAAAGATGCACGCTCTCACAGGATACGACAATGATATTGATATGGTTAAGATCGCAATTATGAACCTTTATTTGCACGGTCTTGAAAATGCCAATGTGAAGCACTTTGATCCCCTTACACTTCCTAACCCAACTGACAGAAAGTATGACATTATCCTTGCCAATCCTCCTTTTGCTGGATCTGTTAATAAGGAAGCAATTCGTGAGGACTTTGACCTCAGCACAGCAAAGACTGAGCTTTTATTTGGAGAATATTTCTATAAGCATCTTGCTCCAGGAGGCAAGGCTGCTGTTATTGTACCTGAAGGCGTTTTATTTGGTTCGACAACGGCACACAAGAAATTAAGAAAGTGGTTGATGGATGAATGTAAGATTCACGGGATTATAAGCCTCCCTTCCGGTGTCTTCAAACCATATGCAGGCGTTAAAACATCAGTTGTTGCATTTGAGCGGGATGGAAAAACAGAAAAGGTATGGTTTTACGAGATAACAGGAGATGGATATAGTCTTGACGATAAGCGGACACCTCAGCCAGAGAAAAATGACATCCCTGACCTTCTTTTGAAATGGGATGAGAAACCGAAAAGTAATAATAGCTGGTATACCACAAGAGAAGAGATCATAGAAAATGATTTAAACCTTACTGCTGGGCGTTATAAGCCTAATGTGTATGAAGAAGTTGAGTATCCTAAGCCTAAAGAGATTATTAATGAGGTATTAGAAATAGAGGACAAAATAAGTAAAGGATTAAAGCAGCTCCTTGATAAGGTTAAAAAATAATATGCAAAAGACACTACCAGAAGGTTGGAAAAATGTAAAAATAGACGAAATTAGTAACTTAATAAACGGCAAGGCTTTCAAACCATCTGATTGGACTGTAACAGGCCTGCCAATAATTAGAATACAGAATTTAAACGATCCAACTAAGCCGTATAATTATTTCAATGGAGAAGTAGAACCTAAATATCATGTTAACAATGGAGATGTTTTGCTCTCATGGTCTGGCACGCCCGGAACATCATTTGGTGCTCACATCTGGCAAGGTGGTGATGCGGTACTAAATCAACACATTTTTCGCGTTGAAATATCTGAAGATAGACTTTTAAAGAAAATATTTGTTTACGCTGTTAATTTGAGACTGAATGATCTTATTCATAATGCTCATGGCGGAGTCGGTTTAAGTCACATAACAAAAACAAGACTTGAAAAAATAGAAATCACTCTTCCCCCTCTCCCTACCCAACACAAGATTGTTGAAATACTTGAAGAGGCAGACAATCTCCGAAAGCTCCGCCAGCAGGCAGATGAAAAGATGAAAAACCTTGTTCCCTCAATTTTTATTGATATGTTTGGAGATCCGGTTATGAATGAGAAAAGATGGTATATTGTTAGACTTGGGGAAATATTGCATGGAATCGATAGTGGATGGAGCCCAATCTGTGAACAAAATGCTCGATCAAATAACAGTGATTGGGCGGTATTAACGTTAGGCGCTATAACAACCTGTTATTTTAAACCCACTGAAAATAAATTATTACCATCTCATCTTGTTATCAAAAAGCAAATAGAAGTAAAAAAAGGCGATGTTCTTTTTTGTAGGAAAAATACAAAAGACTTAGTTGGAGCATGTGTATATGTTTTTAATACTTATCCAAAACTCTTGATGTCAGATACTATATTTCGATTAGATTATAAAAAAGATAAAATTTGGGGGCAGTATTTATGGAGCTTATTGATCGAAAAAAATTTCAGGAAATCAATTCAAGTATTAGCAAGTGGAAGCGCGGGCTCTATGCCCAATATCTCAAAACAGAAACTACTGAATTTTAAAATTCCTCTTCCCCCTCTTTCCCTGCAGCAGGAATTTGCTGAACGTGTAGAGGAAATCGAAGCTGAAAAAGGCCGACAGGCAGAGAGCAAGAAAAAACTTGACGAACTTTTTCAGAGTCTCATGCAAAGGGCTTTTGCGGGGGAGTTAATGGTATGATGTGGGATAAAATAAACTTGAGCCTTTTGGTTTCACACAAAAAAATGGGGTTATAATGCCGATTCCGGGATTTACACAACAAGGAGTTCTTCCTAATGATATTTATGATTGCTCTCTTGAGGAAATGGAGAGTGTTTTCGGAAGATTTCAGAGCACAGATTGCCGGATAAATTTAACCAAAAAACTTAAAGATTATATCGATCAACTTAAAAAATCTGGATTTTGTCGAGTTTCAGCGAAAATCCCCACTTAGTTCCAAAAGAATTCCCCAGTTAGTTTCAGAATAATTCCCCACTTGGGATCAGGATAATTCCCCACCTTTTGGCATGTCATAAGATATCTGTTAAAACTAAACGACGGAGGTCTTATGGCAAGAAAGGAGATAAGGGTGGAG
>Ga0194113_10011524_pt1 | contig 10448 bp, 13 predicted proteins | sample TA2MahC200mmetaG_FD_146193 | JGI IMG/M metagenome (GOLD analysis project Ga0194113, IMG submission 146193) | Freshwater microbial communities from Lake Tanganyika, Tanzania - TA2015017 Mahale Deep Cast 200m | ecosystem: Environmental > Aquatic > Freshwater > Lake | place: Tanzania: Lake... | reverse complement strand
AGATAATTGCTATAGCGCAGGCACAGATAAAATTAACCATGGTGCTCACGAGCATGACTGTCTTCAAGTCAATAGTCATAGGTCTTCTCGCCTTATTTTCTTACCTGTACCTATCACTAATGGTGTACTGAAGTTGGTACTTCCTGCTTTCGTTGTCCCACGTACCCACGCCAGTAATACCTTTTATACCTTTGTTTGTGGTGTTAGTCAAGGGGAGTCGATAGTCGGGACTCGTCGCTCGTCGCTCGGGACTCGCCAATAGTTGCAGGTTGCAAGTTTCAAGTGAATCGTGTAAATGCCCATTGCGAACGTAGTGAAACAATCTCCCTCCCATTCCCCCTCCGTCATTCTGACACTGAACGAAGTGAAGGGGAAGAACCTCATGCTCCTGCCTCACCGTGAGATTCTTCGGTCGCCCCGATGGAATCGGGGCTTCCTCAAGAATGACCCCCTTTTGCTATGAGATTGCCTCGTCATCCCGATGCAGTCGAGGCTGTCCGAAAATTGATTGTCATCGCGAGGCACGAAGTGCCGTGGCGATCTCAGCCAGGGCAAGCACTATCGCCATGCGGGGATTGCTTTATTATGTTCGCATTCTGAGCGAAGCGAAGAATCTCTTCGCTCTCTCACCACTGAGATTCTTCAGTCGCCCCGATAAAATCGGTGCTCCTTCAGAATGACAAAAGGGAGCGGAGATTGCCACAACCTCGCCACCTGTTACGCTTCACTTGCGGCTTCGGTTAGAGCGAGGCCCGCAATGACAGAGCTCTCGCAATGACGTTTTTTTAGTAGTATGCCCGCAACGGCGGATTAGGAGGAGTAGCGCTACCTGTCCTTACCTTTGTGGAATGGTTGATTGAGGCAGGTGACAGTGAACTGCTGATGGTGTACAATCGAACTTAGGTATGGAAGTATATGTGTTGACACAGGCGGGAAGGGAGGTAGTATCCAGACTTAAGAGGGAAGGCAGGGAAGAAGATGCCAGGATACTGGAGTACCTGGGGATGTTGGAGGGGGCGACGGTGCAGCAGGTGGCAGAGGCGTTTCAGTTGGATGAGGCTGTGGCCTACGATAGGCTGAGGTCATTGAGCGCCAACAGGTGGGTGTGGCGGAAGTCAACGAAGCTGACGTTGTTTTGATTTGATGTGTTAGTTTGTGCTGTTGCTGCTGGTGCCGCTATCGGTCCCCACGATTTTCAGCAGTTGCTGAACCGCTTTCTTCAGGTCGTCGTAGTCTGTCTTCAGGTTGTCGTAATCTGCCTTGAGCTTGGAATGCTGGGATTTCAGCGCTTCAAAGTCGGCATTGAGCTTGGAGTTCTGGGTTTTAAGCACATCGTACTCTGCAGTCAGCTTGGCGCTCTGTGTTGTCAGGCTGGTGCATTCTGCCTTAAGCGTGGAGTTTTCCTCCTTCAGCTTTTCGTGTTCGGAGGTTAGCTGAGTGTGCTTGCCCTCCAGCGTGGTAAGTTGTGATTGCAGGGTTGCCTTTTCCGCCTTGATGGGCTTTGAGGTCATCTGGCCGCCTATCCACCAGGCCGCTATGATGAGGACGACGACGGCTGCGATTCGGATTATACCCATTTTGTTATCAGGCATGTTCGTTTTCCTCCGAAATCCAGTTATGGCTATGTTATGCTGCTGTGGCTCTGTTGTCAAGAGGCGGAACTCGTCGTTCGTCGCTCGCTACTTATTTCTTGCAACTTGGAACTTGCAACCTGCAACTTGCTTGTTGCCTATCGCCTCTGTGATTTGAAAGAACTGGGTTATGTGTATAAAATGTGAGATTGGTTTGGCTAGTTTAAGCTTGGAGTATCTATTTCACCCCCGTTCTATAGCTGTTGCCGGGGTCTCTGGCGATTCTGATAGCTTTAATGCAGGGTTGCGATACCTGCTTATCATGGCAGAATCGGGATTCAAAGGGAGTCTCCATGGGGTCAATCCCAGTGGTAACGAGGTTGCAGGTTTCAAGATATATGCCAGCGTTCGAGACGTGCCAGGAGAGGTTGATTATGTGATATCGGCAATTCCGGCGCGGTTCACACCTCAACTGATGAATGACTGTGTGGTGAAGGGAGTTAAGGCAGTCCAATTTTTTACTGCAGGCTTCAGCGAAATAGAGGATGCTGGCGGCAAGAAGCTGGAGGCAGAGTTACTGAGCATCGCCCGCAGCAACGGCATCAGGATTGTGGGGCCGAACTGCCTGGGGCTGTATTGTCCTGAGACCGGCCTGTCGTTTTCTCCCCAGTTTCCCAGGCAGAGCGGTGATTTTGCTTTTATGGCTCAAAGTGGCGGTAATAGCGTGAATTGTGTCTGTGAAGCTTCAAGCAGGGGTATCTATTTCAGTAAGGTGATAAGCTTCGGCAATGCCATAGACCTCAATGAATGTGATTTTTTGGAGTACCTGGCGGATGACCCGAAGACCAGGGTTATCGGAGTTTACCTGGAGGGCGCCAGGGACGGAGCACGGTTTGCCAGGATTTTGCGGGAGACGACGAAGCGAAAGCCGGTGATAGTCCTTAAGGCTGGAAGCACGGATGCGGGTGTCAGGGCGGCAGCTTCGCATACTGGTTCTATGGCTGGCTGCAACGATATGTGGGAAAGCATGTTGAGACAGGCTGGAGCTATCCGAGTTCACAGCATTGGCGAGGTAGTGGACGTGGCCTCTGTTTTCTTGCGCATGTCTTTTCCTAAGGGGCGGAGGGCGCTCCTCATTGGCCCCGGTGGCGGTGCCAGTGTCATAGCTGCTGACGACTGCGCCAGAGCAGGGCTAGTCTTGCCTTTATTGCCTGCAGCTTCTCGAGAAAAGCTGAAACAGCTTATAGGCACAGAGACGGGCGGTGGATTCAGGAACCCGATAGATTTATACAGGCCAGACTTGCTGAAGCAGGCCGTGGAAGCCGTTGGCGACTGGGATGAGTTTGACGTGCTTCTGGCTCATCTTCCTTTTGAGCTTTACGGACTGATGCCAGATGCTACGAAAGACGCTATCAGGAGTGTTTTTGTCCAGGCGGTGCTCAGCCTCAACGAATCGCTGTTCAAACCCCATGCAGTGGTGCTGCATGCTTCTACTGCGGATAAGTCGAGGCAGCAGGCCATGGAGTTGCAGGCTAAGTTGTCTCAAGCTGGGTTTGCTGTGTTTGAGTCGATAGGGCGTGCTGCCAGTGCCATGAATAAGGCTATCGGGTACTACGAATGGCGGCAGCGAGCTATGGTGGGTGATAACGGGAGGTTTCTATGACGATTGAATGGCCGGCGGTAATAATCATAGCAGTGATAATCGTGGTTGCTGCGCTGATATTGGCATTCGTCAGGTGGGGTTAGTCCGGGCTTGAAAAAAGAAAAGTCCAAGTCCTTTTGGAGACCTGGACATTCCGAATGGAGGTTATGGGTAAAGCCGTATCAGGGCAAGGCTCGCTTCTGCGAAACTAAAGGTACCAGACCCAGGCGGCGACTACCAGGCTGAGCAGGAGCACTACATCGAGTATCGCGCCGCTGAACAGTGCCACGAGTTTCTTGTCCTGCTTTGCCATTGTCATTATCTTCTGTTTGCGAGTCATTTCTTTCCTCCCCGTTTCCTTTTCTACTTATATATAACGCAGAAAAGGGTATTTGGTTTATTCTGTATTTCCTGATACTAATTATGACGTTTTCTCAAGTGTGGCGCATCGTACATAGGTATGGTTTTAGGATAGGAGAATGGTTCTAGGACTCATAGCTATGGGTGGAAGCCGCAAGTCCTAGTCCACAGTAGTACTTTTGGATGGGTGGCTGGGTTGTGGCCATCTCAGCCAGGTATTAGTGCCATGCGGAGATTGCTTCGCCCCGATTGCATCGGGGCTCGCAATGACTCATCAAGAAAGGGGTGGAATGATATCTTAAATGGTCAATGACCAGAAGCTGGCTTACGGAGGTACTATAGAAGGCGGCTGCGGGTAATGTATGCGAGGTTTGCTTTTAGTTGTCTGAGGGAATTTGGGTTAGTAAGGGTGGGAGATGCTGGTGGTTAGGGACCTATGGTTTTCTGACTGTGAAATTTGTGGTGTAGGTCTCAGTGGCTATGCCATCATCTTCGGCATAGGAATATTCTGCGTATATGGTGTAAACACCGGGCTGGATTTTTCTCGGTGTTCTTAATGTTGCTCTCCAGTCCCCGGTGACCCAGCTTGGCTCTCGTTCTGCCGCTGGCTCTCCATCGTCAAACTTACCGTTGTTGTTGGTGTCGAAGTAGACGAAGACGTTCTTCAGGAACAAGTCGCGGCCTTTAATGCTGATCTTGCTTCCCGCTTTGCCTGAGTCTGGATAGACTGTAATTTCATTGTCGGCAAACGCCTGGCACGGAATCAGCACGAGGAGGAGTGATGCCATGATAAAGGGAATAATTGCCCTGCTGAACACAAGCTTATTTAACTTCATTCTGCTATCTACAATAGGTTGCTGCGCTCATCCGGTTCCCACCGGATGCCACTCTACGAAGTATAATGATACACCCCTTGTCAAGTGAAGTTCAAGCTCTGTGTCAATCCAACGGTAAACAATCTAGCCTGGGAAATGCTAAAATGTTAGAGCATTTCGTATGTGGGGGAGTGTCGGAATTGGCAGACGAGCATGACTTAGGATCATGTGCCGCAAGGCGTAGGGGTTCGAGTCCCCTCTTCCCCACCAGAAAACTTCTGGAAGTTAAGTCCTCAACATACAAAGGCACTACCCCAACGGGATATGCTGGATTGGCGGTGGGATTCTAAATGTGCAGCTACTCCAGATGGATGGTTCTACTGAGATAGGGGCAAAGTCACGGGAACTTTCCAGAGTATATCAGAACGTTATCAAGCTATAATTTCATTTAGTCCTTCAATGACCCGAGTCAATTCCTCTGGGGACAGCTTGCCGATAAGCTTGCCCATCCTTTCTGTGGAAAGTGTTCGAACCTGGCTGATTTTAGCCCAGGAACACTTAGGCAAGTTCCCGGTTTTCAACTCAAGAGTCAGGGGAAATCCGGCCTTTTGTGGTTGGCCGGTAATGGCAATAGCGATAACAGTCCCGGAACGCTCATTGAAGACATCATGACTGAGAATCAATACCGGACGCAAGCCAGTCTGTTCCTGGCCTCTCGTTGGGCTCAAGTCAGCCCAGCGAATCTCGCCTCTTAATATTCCAGCCATTCTTTCACGTCCTCAGCAAGTCCTTCTTCGGCTAGTTCTCTCTCAAACGTTGGGTTAAGCTTGGCGCTCTCTGTTATCAACCGGGTCTTCTTCAAACGCTGCAGTTTCTCGCTCACCGCTTCTTGAATAGCCTGACTGCGGCTCTGAAAAACGTTTTTCTCAACCAGTCTGTCCAGTTCGTCAACTGACTGCCAATCTAATGTAATAGCAATCTTTTCTTTGCCCATCATAACCCCCTGGTATTACATATTATCATACCAGAAACGGGTAATCAATCGTTCTGGGGACCAGCGATCGCTGCAAAGCAGGTATCAGGCTCTTCTTCTCAAAGAGGAATTCGTGAACTGTCCACAATGGTTTGCCAATCTTAGTGTCTGCCTCCCATCAATCGCTGTCAACAACTTACCCGTCAATTGATTTCAGTACCCGCAGGGCGCGCAACGTTACCCATTTGTTGGGCTGCTTCTTGGGGCCGAAGTCTATCCAGGTCTTGCCGGTGTAGTCGTATTCCATTAGCCAGCGGCCTTGTGCATCCTGCTTCTGGCGGATTAGGTTCAGGGCATTTGCCAGACGGGGGTCTTTGCCGTAGCCCAAGCCCACCAGCGCTTCAATATTCTGCAGCAAATCAGTGACATAGAATACCGGGAAGCCGAATTTCCACCAGTTCCCGCTGGGCTTGCTGCTGTACCCGCAAGGATAGTCGGCTTTGGCCGGGTCTGTGCTGAACAGGAAATCGACTCCGGCATTGATGGCATTATCTATCAGTTCCGTTCTTTTCCCTCTGGGCAGTTTGCTGAAAGCCAGCATTACCTTCACTGCTCCCCAGGCACAGGGCAATTTGTTGTTACTGCCACAGGCGAAGTTTGGCCCACATTTTCCAGCGTAGTAACGCACAGGAGCTGTCTTATCTTGCATCGGGGCTATGCCTTCTCCGGTGACGGTTCGTGCCATCCATTCAAAGGCTTTATCCAGCCGCGAGTCTTCATAACCCAGGTCTAGTAGCGACTCACAGAGATTTCCCTGCAAACAATCTGCAGTTCCCGAGGGAGCACCGTTTATTGTGAACTGACCTCCTTTAGCCAGAGCGTGCTCCAGCAGATAGGAGCAGGCGGTTGCTATGCGCTGGTCTGCGTCACTGGAAGCGCCAAGCTGAGCTAATAGGATAACTGACCATATTGTTGCTGTATATTTGGGGTAATATCCGGCTCCTGGCTGCTCCCAGTATCCTTCTTTCTGCATTTTTGCCAGCACCTGGGCAATTGGGCCTTCAGTGTGTGCCTTTTTCTTGGCTGCCGTTAGTTCCTTTGCATCTGCTTTGATGAGGTGGCGCATGGCAAGGTATTGGACGCCGATGTCATTCGGTTCCAGTAGCCAATCCAACGGGTTTTTCTCTGTTGCATTTTTCATGCTGGTTATATTAGCCTTTTGCGCTGCGGTGTTCAATAGTATGGAGTCAGGGCGTTTGGTCATTGCGGGCGAAGCGTGGCAATCTCATAGTCGAGGAGTCAACAAGGGGATTGCTTCGTCACTCCGTTCCTCGCAATGACAGATAGGCTGGGAGATTGCCGCGGCACTTCGTGCCTCGCAATGACGGGTGGGGAATGAACGGCGAGCGACGAGTCCCGAGCGACGAACCTGGGGGCGTTTTTTGCAAATACGATTGCTGCGCTGTATAATTCAGATAACGGTTTTAGTTTAGGTTATCGTACACGTCTTTATTTCGATCAATCGAGATCTACCAGGTATTGGATGACCCGAACTCTAGCTGGAATCTAAAAGAGAGGAGGTTGTCCAATGGGATTTCAGGACAAGTCCATCCAGTGCTCTGATTGTGGAGCTACCTTCACTTTCAGCGCTGACGAGCAGGAGCTTTTCCAATCCAGGGGCTATACCAATGAGCCTAAGCGCTGCCCCACCTGTCGCCAGGCGAAGAAAGCTGGACGTTATGGGAGCAGTGGTTCTGGTTACAGGTCGGAGCGGCAGATGTTCCCGGCAACGTGCGCCCAGTGTGGCAAGGATACCCAGGTACCTTTCGAACCGCGCGGTGACAAACCGGTTTACTGCAGCGACTGCTACCGCAATGTTAGACCTAGCCGATAGCACTATCCTGACCTGGAGGTGTATGTAGGCTGGGCATTCCCAGCCTACATATGTTTTCTGGAATGTTTGGGGTGTTGATAGTGGAGGTGAGTGACTGGCGAGGATGAAGTATTTAGTGAAGGAGGTATCTAGTGAATATCTATGTTGGCAATCTCTCCCATGATGTGACTGAGGAGGAATTGAAGGAGCTATTCGCACAGTTTGGGCAGGTGGCGTCGGCGAGCATTATCAAAGACAGGTATAGCGGTCAGTCCAGGGGGTTTGCTTTTGTTGAGATGCCAGCTAAGTCTGAAGGCATTGCTGCCCTTATGGGTCTCAAGGGAAAGACACTGAAGGAGCGCACGCTTGATGTCAGTGAGGCTCGTCCTCGTACCGACAGCAGGGGTGGGAGCAGGTCTTATGGTGGCAGAGGAGGTGGACGAGGTGGGGGAAGGGGTGGGGGATATGCAGGAGGATATGGTGGGGGAAAGGGGCGAAGATACTAACTGGCAGTTGACATCTGCATTTTTTTCTTGCATAGTCTGTAGTGTTGAATCAGCAAGTCATGCTTAGACCACCTAAAGCGGGTGACGCGTAGCGGCGTGTTATTTTGGGGTGGGCTTTTTCTTGGATTCAAGTTCAGCCAGGACATCGCGGGCGATCCATCGTGCTGAACTTGTGTTTTGCTTCTGAATCCTTTTCGCTGTCTCTATCGCTAGCTTGTTGAGAGTTTGGTCGCGCGCCCCGATTTTTCTTAACGCCCAGCTTATGGCTTTCTTGACGAAGTTGCGACCATCGCCGCAGGCGTTCTCAATTACAGTGAAGAAGAGGAGGTATTTCTCTGCTGGTGCCTGCTTATCGTGCCAGGCAAGGCTGGCCATGAGGGCAAAGCCGGCACGTTTTTGGAACTCACTTTCACGCCCAGCCCATTGAATGGCTTTGTCCCAGGCAAGTGGTGTCTTGTCGAACAGGTTCATGCAGACCTGGTCGGTGATGTCCCAGGAATCGAAGCCCGCTACCCATTCTTCCATTTGGTTTTCGGTTACCTGTGAGGGGTCATCAATTATTGATGCTAGGATACGTGCCTCGTGGATGCCAGTTGCCCAGAGGCCAGCCGCCGTCTGGTGGTTGCGGCCGATTTCCCTGGCTAACCGGCGGAGCGTGTTTACCGAGATACCCAGCGTGTGCTTGCCGCCGACGGCAAAGCGCTTCATGCCGGCCACATTATCGGGGTTAGCCAGGGAATGGAGGCGAGAGACGATTTCTTCTAGTGTCAACAACTGTTGTTTCATGTTCCCTTTTCCCAGACAAGGCTGTCCCTAAATAATACTTAACGCGGACCTTCGGGGTCGTTTCGGCGGCTGTCCAAAAATTAATCGTCATCACGAGGAGCCCTTACCACTCTGTCATTGCGAGAAGTCCCGATGCAATCGGGACGACGAAGCAATCTCCGCCCGGACGCGCATCGATGCCATGCAGAGACTGCCACGCCCCGATTCCATCGGGGCTCGCAGTGACGAAAGAGACGCGGACCCGCAAGGACAGAAGGCGAAGGACTCACAATGTGCATGTTACTTTCGGGGTGCCAGGTAGATATCGGCCTCGAGCATCTTGCCGTCTTTGAAGTAATGGTGGGTGAAGTACAAGTTACCGGCATTGTCAAGCGATGGTTCGGCGGCGAATTGAGAGACGATAAGCTCTGGCTCGCCCCACTTGCCGCCAATCTTCTTTGACCTGAAGATGGCAGGCGAACCCTTGTAGTTCCTGAGAAACCAAAGCTCGTTGCTGTCCTGGGTGATGAAGGGCCAGCCTTCCGCCTCTGGAGTATTGACGCTGGAAACGTTCTCTGGCGGTTGCCATTCGCCATTCATTTTTTTAGTTACCCAGATATCATAGCCTCCCTTGCCGCCGGCCCGTGGCGAATGGAAATACATCTCGTTGCCATCGGCGGTGATGTGCATTTCCCCCACTTCATAGTCCACATTCAGTTTCTTGCCGGCGTGTTTCCAATCTGTCCAGCGCCCATTGTTAAATCGGGCAGTCCAGAGGTCAACTCCACGCAAGTTACCCTTGCGGGCGGAACAGAACCACATCTCGTTGCCCTGGACGAAGACGCAGCCGTCAAGCGCCACCTCGTTGTTTTCTATTAGCATAACTCGCTGGGCGTTGCTCCACTGGCCGCCCTGCTTCTGAGAGACGTAGATGCCGGTAACGCCATCTGTTAGCTGTTTCTCTGCTGGGATGCTGGGGTCGGGGGTGAAGAAGAAGTAGAGCGTGTTGCCGTCTGGCGTGACGAAGGCAGAGTCTTCAGCGCCGGCTGTATTGATGGCACTTCCGAGCGGTATAGGCTTGTTAAATTCGCCGGAGTGCATTATTGGGGGCAGGATGTCTGTTTCGGGGGTTATCTTGACAGCGTTGGCTGGTATGGACTCAGCCCGCGTCTTCTGCGGTTTAGGCGTTGGTGTGGGTGTTTGCGCAGGAGGTACAGTAGGGGTAGGTGTTGTTTTTGGTGGAGGTTGGCTGGCACAACTCCAGGCAGTGGCTACCAGCATAGTAACAGCTAAGGCCAAAATAGTTCCTGCTTTGTTCTGGGGCTTCTTCATTCTTACTCCTTTTTGATGTTTGTAGCCTGCAAGGTCATAATATTGTTTGTGCTGTGCCAGTTATTGTAACATGATACTGGTCACAATGGTTTGAATATTCAGTATCCAGTATTGAGAGGCTTTTGTGGGTTGATTTTTAGGAGGTGAAAGATGTTAAGCAGGATTGCATTTATGGAGAAGCGGTCGTTTCCGCTGGTTCTGAAGTACGAAGATGTCCGTAGCTATGTTTTTACAGTTGGGTTTGTGGCTCTGGGGGTGTTTGTGCCATGGGCGTGTCACCAGTTCCACCTGGCTGGGCCTACCTTTCTGCCGATGCAATATTCTGTTTTGCTGGCAGGATTGCTGTTCGGTTGGAAGGCCGGGCTGGTGGTGGGGCTGCTAACGCCTTTGACCAGCTATGCCCTATCTGGTATGCCAGTGCTCGATATCTTGCCGCAGGTGGCGGTGGAGATTTCTGCTTATGGAGTGATTGCCGGCTTGTTGAGAGAGAGGCTGAATCTGCGAGCTATGTGGTCTCTCGTGGGCGCTATGGTTGGTGGACGCTTGGCATTGCTGGCAGCAGTAAGTGTGGTTGCGCTAGTATCGGGGGAAAGCTATTCGGCTCTGGGTGT
>Ga0194113_10011506_pt1 | contig 10459 bp, 19 predicted proteins | sample TA2MahC200mmetaG_FD_146193 | JGI IMG/M metagenome (GOLD analysis project Ga0194113, IMG submission 146193) | Freshwater microbial communities from Lake Tanganyika, Tanzania - TA2015017 Mahale Deep Cast 200m | ecosystem: Environmental > Aquatic > Freshwater > Lake | place: Tanzania: Lake... | reverse complement strand
GTTTGATTTTTGTCTCGTGGTAAAACGAAAAAGTCAAAAACCTGCATAGCCGAAAATGGGTATTTTGGCTTCCGGCCACGGGCAGGTTTAGGCGGGTTTTTGTCCTTCATAACTTGGTATTTCAATTTTTAATCCAGCGCAGGGCATCCCTTTTTGAAAAGGCAAAGTTCGCAATTTTCCGGGATAAATTCTTTTTCCGTTTCTGGACATTTCTTTTTTGGTACGGGTTTAGCCAAAAATTTGGCAAACCCATTCCAGAACCTATCCTGATCGTCGAGGGCTGCTTTCTTGATTTCAAGTTCTGTTTTCTGTGAAGCAGAAGCGGCCCGGGCGATAAATTGAGTCAACTTCGCCCTGTCTGTGTCCGGCGGGATGTTCTTTTCAAATTCGGCCTCAATATCAACGGCTGCCGCCGCTTCCGGTTCGGGCAAGGATATTATCCCGGAAGCGGGCCCGGGTATCTCGCTCTCTTCATATATCCCATGAAATTCATCCGGCCATAGGCGACGGAGACCCTGGGATTCGGCCACCTTCATAATCATTTCGGCCTGATTCTCCTCAGCCCAAAATTTGGTTACCTGCCCATCCCTTTTTGTTTTTACGTATCCTTTCAGGTTGATCTCCTTATAAAACGGCTGAGCCCACCCCTTAGGTTGCGCCTCAAACCATGCACCCAAAAGTTGATCGCTTTCAGGTAAGAATCCATGGGTCTTCCGGGTCCCACCATCTGGCCGTTTAGCAATCAGACCAATATGCCAGCCCTGACAATCCGGCTGAGCTTTGGCCCGGCGCCGGAAAAAGTCAATGCTGGTCACAATAGCCGCCGGGGACTCATCATATTTGATGAGATAGCAGTCCTTGGTAAAAGGGTTTAATCCGCGCGCTCGGCAGATATGCATGAAATATACCAGCTCTTGCGTGGTAACCAGCTCCGGCTTGCCATGGACGAGATATTTTTTTACAACGTCCAGGGTCAACTTCACTTCCTGGCCGTCGGCCGCCCGATATGACATTACAACCGGGCCCTTTTCGTCAACTTTTTTTTCTTCTGCCATGATCTACCTCCTATTCCTTAAGTTGTTTAAAGTTTCCTTCCTGAATTTTTTCAAATAACGTCCTTCCTGTTGAATCCAATTGAATGTAAGGTAAAAAGACCTCCTCCGTTTTTACCATTTCAGTTTCAATCAAGGCGATTTGTGCTTCTGTCCAGCGCAAGATTTGGCGCCAGGCTATTCGTTTGGCCTGTTCTTCAAGGTCTTCTTCGTAACGAATCCGCTTACGGCGGTCTCGCAAAACTTTTAACACGGCCTTCCATCGGCAAGGTAATCGAAAAGGCACTTGCCGGTCATTCAGTTGAATTTTGAAACTGATTGCCGAAGGCTGGCTCGCTTCATAGTCAACAAGAATAGAAAGGGCTCCGGCCATGGCCAGCAAGCCTTGTATTTGGCCAACAGTTTTGTTGACTGAGATTTTAGTTGTTTCCATAAATAGGCGGTCAGACATAAATTAACTCCTAATCGAGATTTGTTTTTCTTCCCAGATTTTAATGCCAGGGATCACCCGGGCGCCCATCTGGACGGCCTTCCGAATTTTCTTTTCGTCCGGCATCATCATTTCCCAGGGTAAAAGTTTCGTGTCAACAACTTCAAAAAGCCACACGGATTTTTGGTAAGCCGTGGCCCCGGTTTCGTCCCGGACCGTACCGGCGTCTTTTTTGGGCGGTATAAGCGGCAGCTCAATTTTAGGCGCTTCAACACCGGCGGCCTTAGCCTCGGCATCAAGTTTTTTCTGAAGTTCCTCAGTGGCTTTCCTGGCCGCCTCCTCGGCTTTCCGACGCTCCAACTCTACCCTGGCCGAGTAGTCTTTAATTTTTTGTTTTATGGCGGCCTCTATACCGGCCAACTTTTCCAGGTAAGGCTTAGCGAATCCCTTAACTCGTTTGATCCAGGACTGCTCCTTCTCGATCAGTGCATCCTGGGCGTCCTCAATCCGCTTAGCCAGCCGTTTAGATTCGGCAGCCAGGGTTAGGGCTGCCTTGCTGGTTTCTTCATTCTCAATAAGGATCGCCTTTGCGGCTTCGGCCATTTTCTGAAATTCAACATCATAATCCCGGAATTTTTCCGGCAGATTGTCAGGCATGGTCCTTACGATTTGGCTTCCCGGTTCGCTTTCGTCAAGGTTCCAGTTGATTGCCATGATCTACCTCCTTTTGTTCTTCTTTTGTAATTACCGTCATCTTTAAGGGCAATCCCGCAACTATTATCCGGGATCCCTTTTTTGGCTCTACTCTATCCAGCGCCCATTGACGCACTGGATAGATAAAAATCGAATAGAGAAAAGTGCTGCCTTCCTCGCCATAAATGTTTGCGTATCCCTTGATCTCCATTTTATTCCCCCAAAAAATACCGGTGCGAATTTAGGGCACTGAAAAAAGCGCCTAAAGCGTATGGGTCATTATCCCACCAAATCAACTTTGGCGGCCCTCCATCATCACGGAGTTGTACGGTGCCGCAGTTGTCGGCGCCGCTCAGGTGCTTATAGATCGCCATTTGCGCTGACCAAACCTTGGCAGGGATAACGCTTGTTTTCCAATCTATAACAGAAACTCCGGGGCGTCCGTCAATTTCGGCCAGGAGGTCTATCGTTCCCGAGACACCCAGGGCAACATTCTCAAAGGTTTTCTCAATTCCCCATATCCGGCGAATCATCGGCCGGAAGTGCAAAAAAGACTCCAGATAGCCTTGAAGCATATCGTCGGAATAATCGGGGGTCCAGATATCCTGAAGGTCGGCAGCTATTAGTCGGTGAATGGCCGTTCCCCTTTCGGCCGCCTGCCTTAAAACGTCGGCCGGGATTCCTTCAAATTCCATGTATTTTTTCAGCACATCGCTCTGGCGAATCATTCAAGATTCCACGTAAAAAGGATAATTGTCAGGATTAGGAATCCAAGGAAACAAATCATTGCTCCGATAAATTCTTTGATGATCTTCTTTCTTTCCAGTTCCCAGGCAAGCCTTACGTCTTCAATCATTTCGTTTAACCAATTATCGTCCATTTTTCATTACCTCACGACAAATCAAACCACCGCAGTCCAATCCTCGACGTCAGAGCACACCACGTCACAACACTCCTCGACGTCACCACAAATCACTCCACTACTCGACGTCACCACAAATCACTCCACTACTCGACGTCAGAACACATCAGCCCACTACAAAACTCGAAGTCAGGACACAGCACTCCAGATCAAATCACTGCACGCCACTCCTCGAAGTCAAGGCACAACACACCACTTCAGTTCTCGAAGTCAAATCACATCACTCCAGCGCATGTCACAGCACTCCTCGACGTCAAATCAAAACAAATCACAACACTCCAAATCTCGAAGTAGGACACAACATTCCAGGACACAGCACTCCACCACAATCCTCGACGGCATCACAATTCATGTCAGTCCTCGACGTCAGGTCACAGCACTCCAACGCAAATCTCGACGTCAGAGCATCCCACCCCACCACAACACTCGAAGTCAAGGCATAACACGCCAATACAAAGCTCGAAGTCAAAGCACCTCACCACATTTCTCAAACGCCGCAACCGAATATCTTCCTTCTCCCATGCCTCGCTCTCCCCCAAATCCATGGATAGAGCCGTAGATAAAAATTTTTTTAATTAATTCAATATCAATCTCCTTGTCCTCCAAAATCTGTAAACTGAATTTCATCTTAGGAGAATTAATGTATTGAATCTTTTTCAGGGCATTTCGTGGCCCCAACGAAGTAATAACATGGACGGGTTGCTCAAAATCTCCAGATGATTTTTGGATAAAATTGCCCTGTTCATCTTTCAAATAAACTCGATACTCAGAAACAAAAACTTTGTTGGCAATTTTGGAACGCAAGTTTTTAATTTTGACGATATCCTTAATTTGATTTGCGCAATCTTTAAGGTGGGCTTTGATGTTTCCCCCGCGAATAAATAGGCCCTTTTCATCCTGTTGAAAGCCCAGAGTCACCTTTTCCTCGGCTTCTTGGATTGTCCCTTCGACCTCGCTGGCCAATTCTTCTATCGTCCTCGAATTTTCCGGCTTGTTCGTTGGCATTCTTGATTTAAGCCAATCGGGAATAATTTCCTTCGATAAAGGAACCGACCCACACAACATCTCCGTAAAATAGATTTCTACATTTACCGTGTTAAACATTTCCTCCCTCCTTCTGTTTTTTTATCCACGTCCAGGTCTCCCGCTCGCCTGGCCCCTCGGCACTACGGCCTACTCCCATGCCATCCGTGGAAGTTAAATCAAATAAAATTAATCCAATCCAATCCAACATAATTCAAACTAATCCAATCTAATATAATAAAGTTAATTCAAACCAACGGAAGCCATCGAAAATAAAAACAATGAAATCAAATTTCTTTCACCATAAACCGCCCATATCTCGGCCTACGGGCACCAATCCCAAAATACAAACCGGCAACCTGGCGGGGGAATGGTTTCTTTATGAGTATCTCCTTGTTCGCTGCTACCAACCATAACCCGATTCATCAGGGCCAAGCGTGCCGTCATCCCGAACTTCGTTCCACGTCCACCAGTTACTCACCCGGCCATACGTCGGGTCCAAGAAGTACCCGCTCTTCACTTTCACGGTTCGTCCGTCGGGATGTTGAAGTGTTTTCCCGATGCTCATGCTACAGGGAGAGAACTTCCTGGTTATGTCTTGTGCTAATGCTGTCAATGGGTGCATTGGTATTCTCCCTAAAGCAGCGAATCAGGGTCTTCCGTCTGGTCCGGGCCTCCTGTCCATTTGAATGCCTCAATCACAACAGGTTTCTTTCTCCACTTCATGTCTGTTCTCCTTTCAAAAGTAAAAGATTAATAAAAAGTGATAACAACCCAATCAACCCGATTCCGCTTCGCTCCACGAGTTATCGAGAGCGTTAAACGCCCCCCTTCGGGCCAAGGTTTTCTAAAATTTCCCTTGCCAACTGAACTGCCTTTCGTAGGCTTTCATACCGCTTCCTATTCCTGACCCGATCCTTGCATTTCCGGGAAGCGTATTTTTGGCCTTTTTGGGGATTAATTTCTCTTAGGCATCCACAAGGGCAGGGGAACACCGATTACCTCCTAAAACCCCCTAAAACAAGGGTGTGAACGCCGAAAATTAGCCATTTTTATCGGCCTCTCTGTCTGTCTGTGATGTATCTCGATAAGGCATAAACGGGAAAAGCGGGCAATTTCGGTCTTCGCAAGATTTTTTACCGTCAGCATAGTAACCCATACAATCATAACATTTAGCCAAAACGCTTTTTTTTAGGCTTAATTTATGGCCGTCTAAATGGCTCAACAATTCACTTCTCCCCTTGGCGGCCATTCCAACATTTTTAATAAAATCCCATTTATCCACTTGTTTCACATTGGTAAAACATATAACTATTTAAAATAATTTATAATTATGGGATTCTTTTCGAGAATGGGGAGACCCAATTCAATGCAGGCCCTTACCAATTCCGATTCACTCTGTCTTAAAATTTGAGCTTTGGTTTTAAGCTCAATCTCCAATGATTTCGGTATTCTGATTGATATAGAGGATGTTTGTTTTTTGATTCTTTTTAATTTAATTGAGAAATCTTCCAGAAGTGATCTGGTGTGATACCTAAGTAGGTCGGCCTTGACTTGGGATAATCCGGTCGGTAAGAGTGGAAGTGCTGTGCCATTTCCCGAAGTCCAATATTCGATGCACTTCGATACATATGATCTTTCATTTTCTTCAAGCATTCCTATCCATTTAGCGAGATCCATAGTCTCCTCCTTTGGATTTATTTTGGAAATGTTTGGAACGCTTCGGGGATGATTTTTTAGGATTATTTTTGGGAATTATTTCAAGGGGGTTAGATATATTATGTAAACTGAGCTCGCGGGCAATTTCGGCGAGTTTATTTTCGGCTAATCGTAAAGGATTTGAAATTCCGCGTTCCCATCGAGAAACTGTCATAAAGGAAACGCCGATTTTGGCGGCAAAGTCTTCCTGGCTTAATCCCATTTTTTTTCTTATTGCTAAGATTTCACTTGCATTCATATTAAAACCAACTTATCATGTGATTAAACACTTGTCAAGGAAAAAATTTAAAACTTTTAAAAATTTTTTAAGCCAAGATAAATATTGAATTTTTCACTAAAAAGAAAGGAGAATTTAAAATGGAATACCTTAATATCAAAGTCGCCCTTACGATCATTTTGGTAATTGCGGTAATTTGGTTTGGGTCTCTTTTTGAAAGATGGCTCAAAAACGAAAGATACCAAATTTCAAGCGGATCGCAGGAAACTTATCGACTTGATAAATCAACTGGGAAAATTGAATTATTTCTTCTTGATCTCAGGTCAGATGAAATAATTGAATTAAAAGAATACAGGGCAAGGCGTAGATAATTTATTCTACGAATTGTCGATATTGATGAAATTTTTTCAGATGAAGAAGATAATGATAGCCGAGTTGATGTAAATTGGATTCCAACTCATTTATCTTCTCATCATATTGATTGCACTTTTCTTCTACTTTTCTTAAGTCTTTCGTGGTAGCGCAAGAAGATAGAAAAATAACGATGACCAGCAAGACAATCTTCATTTCCCTTTACCTTTAATCAATTGATACGCAATATTTGGCCCGCCAATCAAGAGTAGCTCCTCTTGCGTTATCTGATGCTGGTAGAGAATACTCACCATACAGTAACCAACAGCAACATAGTTCATAATCTGTCTGCCCATCTTGTGCAGAGCATCAACCCAAGGAATCGTTTTCGTCTCCAATTCTTTGAGATAGACAGTCTCTTCAATCTTTCTTTTTAACTCTTCCAAATTACCGATAATAGCGTTGGCCTTATCTTTATCCGGAATGGCCTCAGATATAAGATCGGTTGTTTTGGAGAATAGCTGCCCGATGATCGGTATTGCTTCCCACCAAGCCATATCAATCTCCTTTCGGATCATATTCTGTATGAAGCCATACAATAGTTATCTTGTTGCCATGAGAATCTATACGTTCAGATCGTTCAAGAACCACATCGTAGTCATTCTGTCTTGCGTTAATTATCTTTTTTATTTCATCCCTTACCCATTCTCTTTTTTCTTCTGGAACAATACTCATTCTCCAATCCCAGGCGAGATTTTTATAATGTAATGAATTCTTCATATGCGTTCCTTCTCTGCCACAGGTAATAACCGGAATAAGCCTAAGCTGAGAGAAGACATGATAAACGGATACGCAAGTATGAAAAAAGGGAGTATTGATTTCTCCAATTATAACGCCTTCTTTTAGAAGTATTTTCATTTCATTCCTTTTACAAGATCATCAACTCTTTCCCGAATATATCGCATATCTTCTTTTTGATCTTTTAGAGATTCTTTAATATCAGCAAAGGATTGATCTATGTTTTTGTGAAGGGCATCACAAATACCTTTATCTTGCTTTTTATCGATCCTTCGATGTATCCCTAAAATCCCCAGGGCGGCCACTATCAGCCCACCTAAAGACCCATATCCTGCCTGTTCAAGGGACATTGTTTTCTCCTATCAGTCATCCTTTATACTGAGCCTTCCTCCCAACCCGGGGGTTCAGTACATCCATATTCATCCCGCTCTGAAATCCAGTCCATTAGAGCAAATTTTGCCTGAAATTCGCCGCGGTCAAAAAGAAGACCTGGGGTTGATATGAGCAAATAATATCTACGGCATGGTCGAAAGACAAAATGCAGTTTCGGCCAGAACCAGCGATTTCCAAGCGAATCTGTCCAGCCGACAAGATAGAGTTGAACGGTAAAGAGACCATTCCAAAAGTTTTGTTCGGTTCGATAGGGCAGCCTCCAATCCAACAGTCTCCATTTACCATCTTTGCCTTTATAAACAAAACGGAGATCAAGAAGCGTTAAAGCCCAAGATACCCTTACGGCCAGCGCTTCTGTTAGCCGCCAGAAGGGATTACGATAGTCATCTGGAGCCCCTTCTCCGAACCATTTTTTAATCCAATCAGTAAATTTACTCATAACTCAGCATCCGCAGCGAAACCAAATTGATAACTCTCTCCACTTATTAAATTTCCCCCACCATCCAGCAGCAAGACTCCACATTCTTCTGCAAATGATACAGTAATACTTACAATATCACCATTCGATGCCCTTCTGACTTTACCGGCGGGAGAGGTTGTTAAAGGTGCATATATAGTTACAGCGGGGTTATCTCTTTTCCTTTGCCGGTAATAGATATGAGAAATTAAGTCAGAAGTACTGTTGGCTCTCGCCAAACATCCAGTGTTAGCGACGGTAACATTGTCCGTACCAGGTGCAACATCATAAGTAAAACTTTTTTCATAATATCTCTCGCATAAACTTAACTCGTCCTGAACTGGCCTAAATTCAAAAGGAGTAGCAACTTGACCAAGTTCAAATTGGATACCAGCAAGCCAAAAATTATTATTAGTAGAATCAACACCATTAACTTGATTAGAAGTTGCTACATAATTACCATTTTGCCAGCTGCCTGCTGCCGTTTGATAGTTAGACCCAGCAGCTAATACAAATCTAACACAGAGACCAAGTCCATTTGTGTAATTCCAAGTCCCACCAGAGTAATTAAAGTTAACGGTAATAGTCTTCTTTTCCCAAGTATTTGAACTATTGATTGTATATTCAGCAACATAGGCCCTATCCTGACCATCATTTACAAAAGCCACACAATAAGTTCCCGTTTTATAAGCCTTAACCCAAAAAGACAAAGTCCCATACTGTCCAACAAAACGTTTAAAATTGTACCCTTCAATCCTTTGGTCAATCCAGACTACATCTGCTGCACCAATACTTGAATCTATAGTAGTACAAGCAGCCTTTAAGGAGTAGCTAAGCAAACCCAAAAACTGCGCCGCAGTTGGAACATCAGTATCTCTAGAAAATGTATGGACGCATGAAATTGTATCTTTTATATACGCAAATCGGTCAGCAAAATAGGAGCCATTGGCAACTGCTGCAAAACTAGTTCCTCTTTGCCAAATATCAAAAGCCCCATTTATAAGGGCATTTTTACCGATGCGTGAGGGCAGTCCCAAAGTATCTCTCTGGGCAGCCGCATCTGCATCATCCAGCAATGCTCTCCCCGCTGCCGTGCAAGTAATTTCTTCCATGTCTCCTGCTCCGGCGCTGGCTCTCCCGAGCAATTTATTGGTAGCACTGACTTGAATATCGTCGCCTCCTCCAGCGCTATGGTTGGACCCATGAGAAGCCAAAGGATCACCTACTACCCATTCGACTCCTGTTCCTCCACTGTTTACCGCCAGATATTTCCCGGCTTCCAGGTCGGGAAGGTCGACGTCTTTGAAAGTTGAATAAGATAGGAACTTCAGCGCCCGCCCGAAGGTCTCTTTTATCTGTTGACAGATCATAGTCAATTTATCCAGCGCGTTTTCATGGGTCTCGGCGGCGAACTTGTCCCCCTCCACGTAGTCCGTTTCCTGAGTGAGATCGAGAACCCGGATGATGGCAATCGTCGCTCCGTTAGCAGGTATGCTCCCGGCCTCAAATACCACATTCCCGCCTGCAGGATCGCCAGCGCCCGTCACGGTATAATCTACGTTCAAAGTCTGCAATACACCATCAACGTAAACGTCCAGGTCTCCACCCGCAAATATTTTGAAAGTATAGGCGAAGGTATCTTCAACTCCATCCCCTGTATAGTCTACTCTGTTAATTGAAGTGCTGACAGTCATTGGCTTGCTCCTCTTAATGCTTTTTGTCTTTCTTTTATTTTATTCTCCAATCTTTGCCGGATTTCTGGTATTTCTTTTTGGATTTCGTCAATGGCCCTTTCTCTAAAGACCGAGAAAACGCCCTGAATCCTTTGAGCCTTCATCCCATCGGGACCACCGCTGGCATTTTTATAAGATTCGGATTTTATAAGCGCGGTAAGGTAATCATATAAATTTTTTTCACCTACTTTTATTTCTTGGGTCATAATAACCGCAAGGCGTTCTCTTTGTTTTGGCTCCAATTTTATTCCCCATATTGGTCGCTCTTTTTCCAAAACGCTTTCACTTCCCCTCCTGCCAATCCATCTTGGAAAATCCGGGATAGAAATTTTATTATTTTCGATCTCTTTAACTATCGGATCGTTTTTATCTTCGCTTAATGTCAATGGCGAAAGCCAGTTAGGCCCGATTGATTCTCTTGTGGGAATTGGCTCTCCCCTTAAAAGCGTCCTCTTTGCCGGTAATTTATCTGATTGCCCGGGAAGGCTATTTATTATTTCATCGGCAAGGCTATTAACTTCTCTGATTACCGGATCAATCTCCCGCCTAATTTCTTTGACGATAACAGGGATAAACATAGATACTCTTTCGCGATAAAATTCCTCGATGCTCCTTAAAGGATCAGTTTTAATTCCATACATCATATCGAAAAAATCGGAAACGGATTGCAT
>Ga0194113_10011502_pt1 | contig 10463 bp, 11 predicted proteins | sample TA2MahC200mmetaG_FD_146193 | JGI IMG/M metagenome (GOLD analysis project Ga0194113, IMG submission 146193) | Freshwater microbial communities from Lake Tanganyika, Tanzania - TA2015017 Mahale Deep Cast 200m | ecosystem: Environmental > Aquatic > Freshwater > Lake | place: Tanzania: Lake... | reverse complement strand
ATAAACTCAGGTCCGCTAAGCACAGGTTGAACCTCTGGCAGAGTATATATGCCTGCTTCGCTTATCTCACGACCCAGCTCATGGTCGTAGAGTTCGAGGTATTCCGAGGCGTCTATGATTGCCTGAGGTCCCTCCCTCGTCCCGCTCTTATACTCCACCGTGGCATCGTAGGACACAGGGAGAATAACTACCTTTGCCTTGGAAAGAGGCACAGCTTGAGGAGATATGCCTGCGAAGCTTCTCGGGGGAAGGAATAACTCTTCGCTCACCTTTTTATCCATGCACGCGGCGGTGTCCTACCTCGTGCCTGCGGAGTCTAAAACCAGATTGGGCTGCTGGTTGTTGTAATATTCCAGACCCCGGTTGAGGATATAGCTCCTCACCTCGGCTAGCTCGAAATCCCGTTTTAACTCTTTTATTGCCCGGTCAGCGTCGAATTCCTTACATGAGAAAATGTCGATGTTGATATAGTATTTTTCGGGGAAAGTGTGAATGCTTATATGGCTCTCGGCAATGAGGACAAAGCCGGAAACGCCCCAGTCTTCAGGTTTCGAACCTATATACTTAGAAACCTGGGGAGACGAGATTTTAGTCATCCCGATTTGGTCAGGATACACATCGAGTAGTCGGGAGATGAACTCGACATCCTGCATTTTCTTGTAGTCGCCACCGTAGCCGTCAATGATGAGGTGCATTGCTCTCACCCCCTCCTAAGATTTCCGGACACAAAAATTGACCACCCCGCTCGGCGGTGGTCAAAATTCGTCCTCCGGTCAGGACCGAAGAATTTACGGTATTCCACCTGCATTCTCTAGAAGCTTCCCTTCGTACCATTTTTCCAGACCCTCTCTGCTGCCCGGGTACGCTTTACCCCTTCTCGCAGCCGGAAGCTCTTGAGCACGATACCACCTTCGCGCGGCGAACCTGCTTACTCTCAACACGCACGGTATGCATTCTACCGGCGGTAATTCAGTATCCATACTGGGGAAACCCCATCACCCCCCTCGCTAACCGGAAAAGATTAGCGGGGTAAAGATAGCATATTTAAATCGATAATGCAATACTTTGCGGATTTTTAATGTCAGGAAATTGGAGGTCAGTTTGCTGAACATTATTGCTTGCAGGGTTTAGCTTCCGATGCAGGCAGTTCCACCACAGCTTCGCTCTCGAGCTGAATCGTTATCGTTCCCTTTAGGGGATTGACGCCGATTACCTTCCCTGCACCCAATCTGGTGTCCACCGTCTGTCCCGCGGCAGGCATCTTCTGCTTCATTTCGCGGTATTGCTCATTTTCGTAGGCAAGGCAGCAGAGCAGGCGACTGCACACACCCGAGATATTTGTGGGATTGAGAGGTAGGTTCTGCTCGCGTGCCATCTTCATGGATATGGTTTCGAACTTGGTCAGGTGGCTGGCGCAGCATAGCGGTCTGCCGCATCTGCCCACACCACCCACCAGCTTCGCGGCATCGCGTGTCCCTACCTGCCGCAGCTCGACACGCGTCTTCAATGTGCTGGAAAGCTCCCTCAGCAGGGCGCGGAAATCGACCCTTTTCTCCGACTTGAAGAAGATGGTGAGATAGCTGCCATCGAGATTGTACTCCGCGGAGAGCAGCTTCATGGGGAGGCGAAATTTCTCCACCAGTTCCTCGCACTTGACCAGCGCCTCCATCTCCATCTGCCTGATTTTATTTATCTGCTCCAAATCTTCAAGCTGCGCTTTGCGCAGCACCGACTTCAAAGGCTCGCCGATTTCAGAGGCATCGACTTCTTTCGGAGCAACCACTACTTTCCCTATCGATGCGCCGCGCGCAGTATCCACAACCACATCCTCGCCGGTCACAAGCTCGATGTCTCCGGGGTTGAAATAGTAAACCAGTCCTGCATGTTTGAACCTTATACCGGTTACCTTCGGCATAGCATCATCCCCTAGCGTTTATGCACCTCTATACTTCTCTCATTCCTGGCGGGTATATTCAACATCAGCACTTCCAGCACCAGACGCGAATTTGCATTCTGCTCCAGTTGCTGTAACGCCGCCCGCACAGCTTCCATGAAACCCCTTATGTCTATCAGGTCATAACATTCTGCGTAGCTTCGCAAGCCTGCTTCGCGGTCGATGTTTGTTACGAACTGGCTGCAATCCTCTCTGACCAGAAGCACATCCCGCCACCACTCCAGCCACAGGTTCAACGTCTCCTCAACCGCATTCCGGTTCTTGCCGTACTGCGCTGCCAGACTTGCGGCAAAGGAAAACCTCTGCTGCAGGCTGGCACCTGTGAGCTCAAGCAGCCTGTCCAGATTCTGAGAACGAGCTTCGAGAAGGCTTTCATCCCGCAGGGCGGAAACCGCCCAGCCGATTCCGCCGCGGCACAGCCTGCTCAGCAATCGCGCCTTCTCCGGCGCTGCCTGCCAGTGCGCCACCAGTGCCTTCTCAATAACTGAAGCCGGCAGAGGGAAAAGTTCCACGCGCTGACATCGGGAGACGATTGTAGGCAGCAGCCTGTTTTCCTGCACCGCCAGCAGTATGAATAACACCGTTGGCGGCGGCTCTTCGAGCGTTTTGAGCAGGCAGTTGGCGGATTCCTCGTTCAGATATTCAGCGCCGTCTATGATATATGCGCGATATTTCCCTTCATACGGTTGCAGAGCTGCGGAGTGCTGCAGCTCTCTTATCTGCGCAATGCCTATCTCTTTTTTGCTGCCTCCGTCTCCGGCATCGGCGCCGGACGGACGACCGATAATCTGCACATCGGGATGGTTGCCCGCCGCTGTACGCAGGCAGGGCTGGCATTCTCCGCAGGGGCGGTTCTCTTTTTCGCAGTTCAGTGCCTGAGCAAGATTAACAGCCAGCGTCATCTTGCCCACATGAGGCGGTCCTGTAAATAAATAAGCGTGAGCTAATCGTCCGTTATCCAGGCTGCGCCTCAGCAACTCCAACGCCCTGTCCTGACCGATCACGTGCCACATAGCCTTATATCAGACAAGAGATTTAACTTCGAGTTGCAATTACCCGTGGCGTCTCTGCCATCTCGTCTTCTTCAGCATCTTGCGATGCTTGTGCTTGGACATCTTCTTGCGTCGTTTTTTAACAACTGAGCTCATACACCTTCCTCTTCAGTCCCTCTGCATTTTGCTGTTTTCATTTTGCATTTTGCAATTCTACTATTTCCTGCCGTACTTCTCCTTGAACATGATATCGGCGAGCTCCTTCCTTCTCGGCGCTGTCGGTTCCTCATTGGGATAGCCCAGCGGCGTCATCTCCACAACAACGACATTCTCGGGCAGTTCCAGTACTCTCGCCGCTTCCTTTGCATCGAACAAACCGACATGCACAGTGCCCAATCCCGCGGCATAAGCCGCCAGCACCAGATTCTGCATCGCCAGCGCCACATCGAACATGAACCAGTCGCCTTTGTCCGTAGAAGCCTCGCCCTTATAGTAACCGGCTCTCCCCTTCTCGGCGCAGGCTACGATGGTGACCGGCGCCTCCCTGATAGCCGCCGCAGCCCGGTTCGTCTCGGGCTTCACCGTAGCTGCCAGCCTGTCCCTCAACTGCGGGTCTCGCACCGCCACAAATCGCCAGCACTGGGTATTTGCCCACGAGGGAGCCCACCGGGCAGCCTCGAGAACAGCCTCGACGGCTGCGTCGCTCACAGGGTCAGGCTTGTATTTGCGTACACTCCTTCTGCCCTTTATCGCCTGTATTACATCCATAACCGCCCCCGAACTTGCGACCTGTCGCCCGACAAAGCAATATTGTGCCCTACTTCACGGAATGTGTCAAGGAAAACCTGTAGCGTCGCTATCCTCACTAGGTTTCCCTGTAGGGGCGTTCTACCGAACGCCCGGGAAGTCCCCCAATCCTTCCATGGAAGGAGGGGGATACAAGGGGGTTGAGAAGTTTGTCAAAGGGCTCAATTCAAGATAAATAGACGCAGAAACTCTCAAGGTGCTACAATAGCCTGGTGAAGAAGCATGGTTTTAGATAGAAGGAGTTGAATCGTGAATTTCAATTTGACTGAACAACAAGAGGCGTTCCGGAAGCAGGTCAGGAGATTTGCTGAGAAGGAAATCGCCCCTCTCGTGGACATAATGGACAAGAATAACACATTCCCCCAGGAGATACGTCCCAAGCTGGCTGCCATGCATATGTACGGGATTCCCTGGGAGCCGAAATACGGCGGCGCCGGCTCGGACCATGTGAGCCTGACCCTGGCTCTCGAAGAGCTGGCGCGAGTCATAGCACCGCTCTCGATGCACGTGCAATGCCAGCACACCGTGGGCGACAGGTTCGTTAAGCTGGGCACCGCAGAGCAAAAACAGGAGATACTGGCGCCGATTTGCGCGGGCAAGAAGGTTGGCTGTTTCTGCTTCACCGAGCCGGATACGGGTTCCAATCCGAAGATGATAAAGACTACGGCAGTCGAGCAGGGCGACAGCTATGTGCTCAACGGCACCAAACGCTTCGTCACCAACGGCCGCTTCGCCGATGTGGCTCTGATTTTCGCCAAGCTCGAGGGGGATATCAGCATTCTTATCGTGGAGACTGACAGGGAAGGGTTCTCGCGCGGCCCCAAGATGGACAAGCTCGGACTCAGAGGCACGGAGCTCTGCGACCTGATTATGGACAACGTCCGCATACCTAAGAAAAACCTGCTGGGCGGCAAAGGCGGTAAATTCGACGCCCTCAAGGACGCCATGACCCTGGGCAAGCTCTGCCTCAGCGCCCACTGCGTGGGTCTGATGAAGGCAGCACTAGAGGAGGCAATTAAATACTCCATGCATCGCATGCATTTCGATGAGCCTATCTTCGATTTGCAGGCAATTCACTGGCTGCTCGCTGAGATGGCATCCCGTCTCGAGGCATCGCGCTGGCTGACCTACCGGGCTGCCTTCCTCAAAGACCAGGGCGTCAGCACCATAAAGGACATGGCTATTACCAAGCTGTTCACCACACAGACCGCCGTCGATGTCTGCAGATGGGGCATGCAGGTACACGGCGCCTACGGCATCAGCAAGGAATACAAAATCGAGCGCATCTTCAGGGACGCCAAGATGTACGAATTGCTCGAAGGCACTTCCGAGATACAACGGGAGTTGATTGCGAAGCGCCTGCCCCGCTGACGCAAGAATGTAGCGTCGCAACAGGAATCACAAAGCTATAGATAACATAGGGCAGGGGCTTTGTCCCCTGCCTTAATTAGCGGGTGTCAGAGCACCCGCCTATAGAAATAGGACCTACCAGGCGAGCCAGCCTCCGTCCACGGCTATGGTCTCGCCGGTGACGAAGCTCGATGCCTCGGAAGCCAGAAACACCACCACGCCCGCCAGCTCGTGCGGCTTGCCGCTCCTCCGCATAGGTATCTTGCCCAGGTTGAACTGAAGTATCCTCTCGTCCGACTCGATGTCCCTCTTGGTCATCTCGGTTTCGAAATAGGATGGAGCTATGGCGTTGACCCTCACATTGTACCTGCCCCACTCCACAGCCAGCGCCCTGGTCAACTGCACTATGGCGCCCTTGCTCGCAATATACGGTGAGATATTCATGAAGCCGGTAAGCCCGAACACCGAGACCATGTTGATAATGCTGCCCGATTTTCTCTCCACCATGCCTTTGCCCACCGACTGGCAGCAGTAGAAGCACCCCTTCAGGTTGGTATCCAGCACCCTGTCCCACTCCGCCTCGGTCAGCTTCAGAAACGGCTTCACCAAGTTGATTCCGGCGTTGTTCACCAGGATGTCTACATTGCCGAAGGTCTTAATAGCCTCCGCCACCATGGCATCGACATCCTCCTTTCGCGTTACGTCCGTAGGAATAGCGAGCGCCTTGCCTCCTTTAGCCTGTATATCCGAGGCGACCCTGTCCAGAGGCTCCTTCCTGCGTCCGCTCACCACAATGGAAGCGCCCGCCTCGGACAGCGCCTTAGCGCACGCCTCTCCCAGTCCCGTGCCTGCGCCGGTAACTATCGCCACCTTACCCGACAGGTCGAATATCTTAATCTCCGTTCTCCTATCTGCCCTTGAAGCGGGGCTGGCGTTTCTGGAGAAACGCCCTCCTGCCCTCTTTGACATCCTCCATCAGCAGCAGACCCGGGCTGAGCAGGTCCTCCCAGCGGTAATCATCATCGCAGCCCCGGTGCAGCATCCGTTTGATAGCGCGCACCGCCAGCACAGGGTATCCCGCTATGCTTTGAGCCAGCGCTTCGACCTCGGCATGAAGCTTATCATGAGGCACCATCTGCGCCACCAGCCCGTACTCCTCCGCCTTCCTGGCATCTATGGTCTTGCCTGAGAGCAGCAGATAGCCGAGCCTGTTTCGTCCCAGCACCCCCCTGCCCCTGCCCAGGGTAATGACATGGACGGCGCCCACCTTTATCCCCTGAAGCCCGAACTGCGCCTTGTCCGAGGCTACAGCGATATCGCTGACGATGGCGATTTTGCAGCCGTACCCGAAGGCATAGCCGTTGACGGCGGCGATGACCGGTTGCGGTATATTCTCGATGCGGCGGAACATCCGGGCATCCGACCTGATGAAGGCGTTCGACTCCTTCAAATCCTTGAACTCCAGATCCTCGAAGTCCACGCCGGCGCTGAAAGCCCTGTCGCCCGCACCTGTGATGACCACCACGCGCACATCGTCGTTATCCTCCACCGACGCCAGAGCGTGGTCGATCTCGCGGAACATCTTCAGATTGCAGGCATTGAGCTTCTCGGGGCGGTTCATCGTGATAGTAGCGACCGCGTCCCTGACCTCAAAGATAATAGTCTCATAATCCGTATTTTGCCGACTTCGCCTCGTCGTTCGTCCCTGCTGTTTCGAGCCTCGTCGCTTATTCATAACTTCCGTTCCTCAAAGTCCATCGACTTGAACCCTAGTATATTTGCAGCTTCAATAGCTGTCAAGAAAATGTGCTTGTTCATATGATTTTAGAATCGCATTACAGAGACCACAGTATTGACACTTTTATTATGCGGTGATATAAGTTAGTCCAGCGCGAACTTCTCGAACTATGCTGCTTTCGGTCGCACCGTTTTTTGCGCTGCTCCCATCTAGACCCATAAAGACGCGACACTTAAGTACACAGAGGTTCTATTTCCATCTCGTTTAAGATAAGGAGGGATCTCATGGTTCAGAGAACAGATGCTGAGGCGAAACGGGCTAAGCTGCAGACCTGGCTGACTGCCAAATTGCCTGCAGCGAAGAAGCTTTCAATCAGCCCTCTAGTTAAGGCAACCTCAGGGCAGAGCAGCGAGATCCACTTCTTCGACCTCCACTGGCGGGAGGCTGGCCGGGAGCACAAAGAAAAGCTGGTAATACGGGCGGAGTCCACGGCGCTGCGGGTCTTCCCCGTTTATGACCTGGGCAAGGAGTTCCATACCATGAGGTGCCTTCAGGGCAGCGCTGTACCTGTGCCTAAGATGTACTGGCTTGAGTTGGACAACAAGGTACTGGGCACCCCCTTTTTCGTCATGGGCAGGGTCGAGGGTGAGATTATTGACCCTCAACAATTCGGAGAAGAGTCCTCCGGCCCGCTGTGGGAGGCGACTCCTGAAGGAAGAGGCAAGATATGGCGTCAGGCTATCGAAGTAATTGCAAAGATAAATACTGTCGACTGGGAACGCCTGGGTCTCACCTTTTTCCGTGTTAAGAAAAAGGGCACCGATGCCCTTGACCAGCAGATAGTTTTCTATGAGAGAATGGCGGAGTGGGCAGGGGTGCCCAAACCTTTCATGGACAGAGCATTTACCTGGTTCAAGAAGAACAAATTCGAGCCTAAGTACGTATCCTTATGTTGGGGAGATGCCCGACTGGGCAATATGATATATCACAATGGCGAGGTAACGGCTGCCATCGACTGGGACATGACGCATATCGGTCCCGCTGAAGACGACCTGGCCTGGCTCCTCGCTGTAGAATTGTTGACTAACGAAAGCGGCCTCCGAGGTCCTCGCTGGGAGGGCACACCGGAGAGAGATGAGATAATCCGTTTATACGAGAGCGCATCGGGAAGAAAGCTGGAAGACTTCCCTTACCATGAGGCCTTTGCCTTGCTGAAATTGGGCATAATCTTCTGGAGGGTCATCAAAACCATGCCGGGAGTCCCTGATGATTTTGCTCCTGATATCCCGCCTCTGAAGAAGCTGGGTGAAATACTGGGGCTAGATTACGGCCTTTAGCGTCTATCGCCTTAACCATAGAATATTTCGTACAAGTAGGAGGGAAAGATGCTGACAAAGAATGATGAGTCGCTGTGTCACCAGATCGTGTCTACTTTCGACCACGTGGATTCCAGCGACCGGCAATGGTATGAGAGGACGTGGCTTGTGGCACATGCTAATTCCGGCGAGGTCATGATTGACACCGGATTTGGTAAATATACTAACAGGAATGTGATGGACGCATTCGGTGGAGTTGTTGTGAAAGGCACTACGCAGTACACAGTGCGTGCTTCGCGGGAATTACGGCCTGACACAGCCAGCATTGCGGTCGGACCGCTGTCATACGAGGTGATGGAACCACTCAAGAAGATACACGTCTGCCTGAAAGAGAATAACTACGGAATAAGCTTCGATATCGAGTTTGAGGGGAGGATGCAACCACACGAATCGGACATAAGCTTCACCCGTCTCTATGGCGCTGTGATGCACAACGCCTGCCGCTATTTTCAGTTGGGGCAGGCAAGCGGCAAAGTTATTGTCGAGGGGAAGACCTATGATATTAAAAAGAATACATGGTGGGCCGAGAGAGACCATTCCTGGGGAATCAGGCCGATTGGTGCGCCGCCGCCGGGAGCTTACTGGGCCCGGCCCGATTCCGGTCAACCGGAATCGGGGCTGCAGCCTTTCCCTCAGATAGGGAAACTGGCCTCTCACTGGTTAACCATACAATTTGCAGACTACGGGCTAATCTTTATGTTCTACGAAGGCGGGGACGGCAAGGCTGCCAGTGTTCAAGGTAAAACAGTCTATCCTTTCGGCGATGAGAGGTTCCCCATGCCCGTTACCGAAGTGCGGTACAGGATTGAATCTCACGCCAAGACAAACAAAGTTAAGTCGCTTGAGCTCATCGTCACCACCGCAGACGGCGTGGTGAGGGAAATCTCGGTCAGGCCGCTGGGCAATACCTACCACTTGCTGACGGCGGGCTATCTGGGCGGTTACAAGGGCTGGCTCCATGGAAAGTGGCGGGGGCCCTATGCCATCGATGGTGAGAAACTGGACCTCACAGATAAGAAGGTGCTCCAGGATTTGAGCGGTGGTGTAGATGATACTCTATGTGAGTTTAAATGCGGCAAAGACATAGGCTACGGCATACTGGAATCGGTCGTGATTGTGGCTTAGATGGAGAGCAAATGACTACAGCAGTAGTAACAGGATCAGCTTCAGGCATCGGGGCTGCGACACGTAAGCGTTTCGAGCGGTCTGGATGCACAGTTATCGGCATTGACCTCAGAGACGCTGAAATCATCGCAGACCTTTCTACCCGTGAGGGAAGAAAGGCTGCAATCTCCGGAGTGAAGCAGCGCTGCCGCGCGCTGGAACATCTTGTCGCCTGCGCTGGCCTGGCTACTTATGCGCGACCAGTTTCCCTAATCGCTTCCGTAAACTACTTTGGAACGGTCGAGTTGCTCGACGGGCTATTACAACTTCTACAGAGAGGAAAGAATCCTGCGGCGGTGGCGACATTGTCCAACTCAGCCCAGTGAGTGCAAATAGACGAGGAGCCCTACCTTCAGGCCTTGCTTCGTCATGATGAGGCTGAAGCTGTGAAAATTCTTGATGAGGCACCCGATGCCTTTATGGCTGCCGGTATGGCGTATGTTGGCTCAAAGCTTGCCCTTGGGCGAGCCATTCGGCAGAGGGCAGCCGCCTGGGGCAAGGCTGGTGTGCGGCTCAACGGAGTGGCGACGGGTAATACCAAAACACCCATGCTCCAGAAAGTCCTCGAGGACCCAAATCTCCGCGAGGGCGTTCTGAATATGGAAATCCCGCTGGGCCGGCTGGCGGAGCCTGAGGAAGTGGCGAATCTTATTTCCTATTTGTGCAGCCCCGAAGCCTCTTATATTCACGGCAGCGTCTTTTACGTAGATGGGGGAATAGACGCACTGATTCGTCCGGATCGCTTCTGAAACCCTGCTCCCTGTTATCAGCTCAAACATCGAGCGCTTTTAGAGCGCTCGTTATACCTGTATTCCTGTTCACCATCTCCCCTGTGAAATCATGCCCGAGAGTAAAGCCATAATCCACGAAAGCCCTGTGTTGTACTCCCCGCTCCCTCGATGCTATAATGACCTCGCCTTCACAGTAGATTCGTGGCGTTCGGCAGGGATAGGAGATTAAGCTCATGAATGTTATGGAACTGTTCAGGCTTGACGGCAAAGTGGCCATCGTTACCGGCGGGTCTAGAGGGCTGGGTTTCTGGATGGCGGAAGGGCTGGCTGAAGTCGGCGCAAACGTCGTCC
>Ga0194113_10011501_pt1 | contig 10464 bp, 8 predicted proteins | sample TA2MahC200mmetaG_FD_146193 | JGI IMG/M metagenome (GOLD analysis project Ga0194113, IMG submission 146193) | Freshwater microbial communities from Lake Tanganyika, Tanzania - TA2015017 Mahale Deep Cast 200m | ecosystem: Environmental > Aquatic > Freshwater > Lake | place: Tanzania: Lake... | reverse complement strand
CCGCGCGCAGCCAGAGCGCCGTCGCCCGGGCCTCCTTGCGGGTGGCCCTCGGCAGTCCAACGGCTGAGTTGACCATCGCGGACGCATGGAGCCCGCCCTCGGCGCTGCCCGATCTCGCCGACGTGCTGACCGGGGCGCAAGGCCGCCCGGACGTCAACCGTCAGGCGGCGCTCGTGCGGGCGGCGAGACTGGGCGTCAAGCTCGCGCGCATCGCCGAGCGGCCGCAGCTGAACCTCTTCGGCGGCGGCGAGTACGGTCGCCACGACGGACAGACCGGGCCCTCCTGGTCGGTCTTCGGCAGCGTCACCCACACGATCTTCGATGGCGGAGCCTCGAAGGCGGTCGTGGCCCGGGCTCAGGCCGATCTCCGAGCCGCCGAGGCGCAGCTGGACGCCCTGACGCAGCAAGTGGCCCTTGAGGTCGAGTCCGCATGGTGGCGGGTGCGACAGAGCGCAGAGGCCATCGCCTCCGCCGAGGCCGGCCAGACCGAGGCCCGCGCTGCGCTGGGTGCCGCGGAGACGCGCTACGCGGCGGATGTGGGCATTCTCCTCGAGGTGACCGATGCGCAGGTAAAGGCCGCCGAGGCAGACGTGAGCCTCATCCGCGCCTACTACGACTACAACATCGCGCTCGCCGATCTGCGGCGAGCCACCGCCGCCGGCCGTGAGCCGTGAACTCCCAACCCGCAACCCGAGACCCGAGACCCGAGACCGCCATGCTGATCGAGATGCAGGACGTGCACAAGATCTACCGGATGGGCAAGACACGCGTGCACGCCTTGGCGGGCGTCGACCTGCAGGTGGCGGCCGGGGAGATGCTGGCAATCATGGGGCCCTCCGGCTCGGGCAAGTCGACGCTGATGAACATCATGGGGTGCCTGGACCGGCCCACGCGGGGGGCCTATACGCTGGAGGGCGAGGCCGTCGCCGAGCTGGACAACAACGCGCTGGCACGCATTCGCGGCGAGCGGATCGGCTTCGTGTTTCAGACCTTCAACCTGCTGCCGCGTACGCCCGCGCTGCAGAACGTGATGCTGCCGCTGATGTACCAGCACGGGCGGGACAGGCGCCGGCTGGCCGAGGAGGCGCTCGCCAGGGTGGGCATGGCGGACCGGATGGATCACCGACCCTCCGAGCTCTCCGGTGGGCAGCAGCAGCGCGTGGCGGTGGCGCGGGCGCTGGTCACGGAGCCCGCGATCATCCTCGCCGATGAGCCCACCGGCAACCTCGACTCGCGGACGAGCCGGGAGATCATGCAGCTCTTCCGCGACCTCAACGACGAGGGCGTGACCGTGGTGCTGGTAACCCACGATCAGGAGATCGGAGACTGCGCGAAGCGGATTGTGCGGATGCGGGACGGCCGGATCGTCACCGACGGCCCGGCGCCCCACATGCACCCTCAGGAGATGTCCGCCGGAGCTGAGGAATCGGTCGCCGCCGCCGAGGCGAAGGGTTCGCTGACCCCCTCCGGCAGCTCGCCGCCGACCTCCAGCGTGAGTTCGTAGGGAGTGAAGTCCTCTTCCGTTTGCCGCGAGCGGAGATCGAAGTAGATGAGCGCCTGCAGCACGAAGATGATGGGCGAGACGACCAGCCCGACGGCGGTGCCCGGGCCGAAGGCCGCCAACATGCCCAAGCCGCCGCCCAGGGCCTCGGTGAGTCTCTCGAACAGGACGAACTGTCCGACCATCTGCAGCACGGTCCCGGGGCCCATCAGGATGACCGCTCCCAGGCCGACCGTGGTCGCCGTCTGCCGGAAGCGCCCCGCGACCAGCCGGAAGCTGCGGAACACGGCGCTGATCCCGCCCACGTCCTCCACCGCCACGACGCTGGGCATGGAGGACAGGTACGCGGCGACCGCCAGCAGCACCGGCAGGATGACGATGGACGGGACGATCTGCACCACCGGCGAGGGCTCCGCGCCGGGCTGCATGCCGCCCGTCGCGGCCATCAGGATGAGGCTCACGATCGCGGCCGGGATGGCTCCCACCATGTACCCGGCGGTCAGCGCGAGGCCGGCCACGATGCCGCCGCCGGCCAGCCGCCAGAGCTTCCCCAGGGTGAAGTCCCACGCCTGGCTCGCGCGGTACTCGCGGCCGAGAGCGCGCTCCGCCACCATCCGGCCGACAGCCGCCGCCGCAGCGAAGCTCGACAGCAGTGAGACGGCCCCGACCGCCAGCCCGCCGCCCCCGAGCACCGCGACGGCGACGAGGAGCTCCCGCCGATCGAGCTGCATGGGGTCGACCTGCCCGTGCTGCAGAGACATCATCGTCTGCAGCGTGCCCAACTGGCCGATTAGATACAGGAAGCCGAGGCTGAGCGCCGTGCTCGGAAGCAGCATGACGCTCGCGGCGATGAACGCGGCGGCGCCGTGCGCGAAACACTCGCGGAAGGCGCCCTTCACCAGGGCGCCGGGGGTCTGGGGCTCAAAGCGGGTCGGATCATGTGAGGTCATGTCGTCAACTCCCTGTTGTGACGTTTCTCGGGCCTTCTGCAAGGAACCTGCCGGAGCCGTAGGGCTGAGACTGCAGGCCGCCCTGAGCTCCGGACCGTGGTTGCGAGGGATCGCATGTCACGCAGACTGAAGATCGGGTGTGCTGTTGTCGTCCTGCTGACCGTCGCCGGCATTGTGGTCCCGCTGCGGCTGATCAAGGCCCGGGTGGTCGAGGTGGATGTCGAGGAGGTCGCGCGGGCCGACATCGACCAGACCGTCTCGGCGGTCCCGGTCGCGGGCCAGCCGGCGGGCATGGTGAAGCCCGATGAGGTGAAGGTGATCCCCAAGGTGGGCGGCGAGCTGGTTCGCCTCCTCGTCGAGGAGGGCGAGGGCGTCCAGGCCGGGCAAGTCATCGCATACCTTGATTCGCGGTCGCTGGACGCGGACCTTCGGCAGGCCCGCGAGACGGCCGTTGCCGCGCGGGCGCGCGCCGAGCAGGTCGCCACCGACCTCCAGGCGGCGCCGACCCGCGCGCAGACCGCCGTCGAGGAGGCCCGCGCCGCGGCGGAACGGGCGCAGGCGCAATACCGCACGGCCCTCCGCGGAGCCCGCACCGAGGAGGTCGAGCGTGCCCGGCAGGCCGTGGTGCAGGCTGAGCAGGACCTGGCGGAGGCCGACGCGAGTCTGGCGACGGTGCAGCGCGGCGCGCGCCCGGAGGAGATCGCGTCGGCTGAGGCCGCGCTGGACCAGGCCGAGGCCCAGGCGGACTCGGCCCGCGCCAACCTCGACCTGCTGCGGGCGGGCCCGCGTCCGGAGGAGGTCGCCCAGGCTCAGGCTGCGCTCACGGACGCCGAGTCGCAGCTTGCCCTGCGTCGGCAGGAACTCGACTCCCAGAAGCGGTTGGCCGAGGGCGGGTACCTGTCGGCGAACGCTCTGAGAGCCGCTCAGGCGGCCCACGATGCTGCGTTCGCCGTCCGGGAGTCGGCCCGCGAGCGTCTGTCCCTGGCCCGGCAGCCCTACCGTCCCGAGGAGCTGCAGCAGGCGGAGGCTGCTCACCGCCAGGCACAAGCCGCGGTGAGCCGGGCTCAGCACGACCTGGGCCTCCTCCGAACCCGCACGACGCCGGAGGACCTCGCCTCCGCCAGAGCGCGCCGCGCGGCGGCCCAGTCGCGGCTCGACTCCGCGCGGGCTCAGCTGCGGTTGACCGAGAGCCAGACGACGCCTGAGGACCTGGCCGTCGCGGCCTCCAACGTTCGAACGAGCAAGGCCTCCGCGCGACGGGCCGAGGCCGAACGGGTATCGGTGCGGGAACGCGAGCTCGATCTGCAGATGCTCGAAGCCGACTGGCGCCGTGCCCAGGCCGCCCTGGAGCAGGCCGCCGAGCGCGCCGGCTACACCACCATCACCGCGCCCATCGACGGCGTGGTCACGCGAATCAACTCGAAGAAGGGTGAGTACGTTCAGGGGGGCGCCGTGCCCCTGCCCAGCGCCGAGATCGCCATGCTGGTCATCACGGATGTGGACCACACGTGGGTCGAGTGCAACATCGATGAAGCCGACATCCATGACGTAAAGGCGGGGCAGAAGGCCCTCGTCGACCTGGGCGAGGGCCGGCAGCTGACGGGCCGGGTGGCGCAGATCTCGCCCTCGGTCCGCCTCGTGCAGGGGGATGTTCGCACCTTCGCCGTGAAGCTGACGGTCGACGGCGACACGCGCTCCCTCCGCAGCGGGACCTCCGTGTACGTGGACATCATCACCCGCTCCACCCGCGACGTCCTCTCGGTTCCCTCCTTCTCCATCTCGGACGACAAGGAGGGCAAGTACTTCGTCTATGTCCTGGAGGACGGAGCCGCGAAGAAGCGCGAGATCACCAAGGGCGTAGAGGGGATCGAGCGGACGGAGGTCGTCAAGGGTCTCACCGAGGGCGAGCAGATCATCACCTCGCTGGAGGCCAAGGGCCTGCGCGATGGGAAGAAGGTCAAGGTCCGTTCGCCCGAGGAGAAGGACACCGTGAGCACTGACGAGTCGGAGAGCCCGGTCGAGGCGAAGCCCGACGACGAGTAGATCGCCGGCGAAACCCGCAACCTGAGACCCGATGAACCTCCTCGAGAGCCTCCGTGTCGCGATCGGCGCGGTGCTGACCAACAAGGGGCGCGCGTTCCTGACGATGCTGGGCGTCACCGTCGGCGTCGCGGCGGTGATCCTGCTCGTCTCCGTGGGGGAAGGCGCGCGGGGCGACGTGGGTCAGGAGTTGATGGATCTGGGCAGCAACCTGGTGATCCTGGTGCCCGGGCGGGACGAGACCCACGGCGACACCGCGCGCCGCAAGCGGGAGGCCCGCGAGGGTCGCCGCCGGCGAGAGTCCGTCGTGCCGCTGGCGCTGGCCGACGTGGAGGCGCTGGAGAAGTACTGTCCCTCGGTGCTGCAGGCGGCGGGGGCGACGGAGGGCATGGCGGAGTGCAAGCGTGAGAGCCGCTACCGCACCGCGCAGGTGGTGGCCGTCTCCGGGAAGTACGGCAGCGTCCGCAGCCTCACGGTGCGGAAGGGAACGTTCATCACCGACCAGCACGTCTCGGGCGGGCAGCGCGTGGCGGTCATCGGCAAGACGATCGAGGACGAGATGTTCCGCGGCGTCGATCCCATGGGCCAACGCTTCTCACTGAACGGATCGACCTTCCGCGTGGTCGGCCTGCTCGAGGTGAAGGGGCGCAACCTGGGGGCCGATCAGGACAACCGCATCATCATCCCCCTCACGGCCGCGGAGCCCGTTCTCGGGCGCGGCAATCCCGACTTCATCCTGCTGAACGCCACCGGGCGCGACACCATCCGCCGGGCCGTCCTCGAGGTCACGCGCATCATGAAGGCGCGCCATCGCGGGCAGGAGGACTTCCAGGTCCTCGATCAGGCCGACATCCTGCGGATGGTGAACAAGGTCCTGGGAATCCTCACGGCGGTGGTTGGAGGGATCGGCGGCATCTCGCTGGTCGTGGGGGGCATCGGGATCATGAACATCATGCTGGTCTCGGTTACCGAGCGCATTCGGGAGATCGGCATCCGCAAGGCGGTCGGCGCGCGGGAGAGCGACATCCTCCGCCAGTTCCTCATCGAGTCCGCCACTCTGAGCCTCATCGGCGGCGGCATCGGCATCTTCATCGGCTGGATCGGCTCGCTCAGCATCGGGGCGGTGTGGAAATCGCTCCCGACCCAGGTCACTCCCATGGCCGTCGTCGTCGCCTTCCTCTTCAGCCTCGCCGTCGGCGTCTTCTCCGGCGCCTACCCCGCGTACCGCGCCGCCAAGCTCGACCCCATCGAGGCCCTGAGGCACGAGTAGCCTGGGGCGGCCGCAGCACGCTGCGCCTTCACAGGGGCCTTGCGCGAACTCTCCTGAGCTCCAACTTCCCCTGCCTCGCGGCGAGGGCCGGGGTGCCTCTCAGCGGCGTGTACATGTACTTGCCCCAGAGGTTCGCGCTCGGCACGTTCAGGACCGGCATCTCGTTCAGGTAGACGCGGACCGTCCAGCCCCGGAAGACAGCGCGAAGGTCGTTCCATTCGCCGACCGGCAGCGACGCCGGCATCATCGTCGAGGCCGCGCCGAGCAGCGCCCCCGACGCTTCCCGCCCCGGCGCCCGGCCCGTGTCGTCGCCCATCACGATCTCCAGCGGCGGGTGCTTCGGGTCATTGTCGAGGCGGGCGAGCCACACGGCTTGCGCCCCGACCTCAACGCGGTACTCCAGCCTCACTTCGTAGTCGCCCAGAGCCTCGGTGCTCCTCAGGATGGGCATCCCCTCCTCCACAACAAGCGACTCCGCGTCGTTCCCCCCTTCTGCAGGCCCGGGGCCCAGGGGGATGGAAGCGAAGCCCTCTTCCGGCTCCTCCCGGATCCTCACGTTGCGGAACTCCACCGGGGCGCCGTGATCCTGCAGGCCGATGAAGCCGCGCGGGCAGCGGTCTGACAGCCGGATGCCCGGCACCAGGCCCTCGTTGACCGCGGGATCATCGAGGTCGAAGTCGTGGAGGGCCTGATCGTTCAGTATGACCTTCATGTGCCGCCCGAGCAGAGCCACTTCCAGCGCGTTCCACTCGCCGTCGCCGCTGCTCGCAGCGACCGCCGGCGCCTTGGCTGCATAGAGCGAGCCGGTGCTCTCCCGGCTCGGCGGCTTGCCGTGGTCGCCCATGATCTGCAGTTCCATGCCCAGGGCCGAGTGCCGGCCCGATAGCGGAGCGCGCACGAAGACGCCGCTGTTGCCGCCCTTCCCGATCTTGTAGTCGAGCCGCAGCGTGAAGTCCTCGTAGATGCGCCGCGTGAACAGCGTGCCGCCGGCGACGCGCCGGATCACGCCGTCGCTGCATTCCCACGCGCCGGGTTTCGGCAGCCGCCACGCGCTCAGTTCGGCGTCCGCGCTGAGGGGCGCGAAGCCCTCCTCGACCGGCGGCGCGGGTTGCGCGAGCGGGAGCAGCAGCAGAGCGGTCAGCATGGCGGCCTCTCACAGAACGCGAATGCCGCGCGGTTCGCGCCCGGCTTGCCGCGCGCCTCCTGGGATCAGGTCCCGGCCGCCCGCGCGGCGAAGAAAGCAGGTGCCGGGCGATGAACTGCCCCTCAGGAGTGGACTGGCCGGATGCAGAGCCCACAGACATTGGACGTGCTGGCCCTTGGCTCAGTGATGGTCGAGATCAGCCCGACCGAGCTGGGCGTGCCGCTCACCGCGGTGCAGGAACTCCGCGCGCTGCCGGGCGGGGCCTCGTGCAACTTCGCGGCGGCGCTGGCGAAGCTTGGGGTTGGCGTCTCGCTGGCGACGGGCGTCGGCGATGACGAGTGGGGCCAGTGGGTGGGCGCGCGCCTGGCCGAGCTGGGGATCGACACCTCGCGTGTGCGCGCGGTCGCCGGCCAGCTCACCACGGTGTCGTTCTGCTGGGCTGACCGACTCGGCGGCAAGCGGTTCTTCTTCTACCGCGTGCCGGGCCATTCCGACCCCATCGCGGCGCTGACCGTGCAGGACGTCTTGGGGTCGTCGTTGGGAGGCCTCCGCTTCTTCGACCTCAGCGAGGCTGCCATCCGCAAGGCCCCCCTGCGCGATGTGGCGCTTGCGTCAGCGCGTCGCGCCAAGGCCGCGGGACTGCACGTCTGCTACGCGGTGAACTACCGCCCGGCCTCGTGGGACGAGCCGGAGGAGGCCGTTCGCTGCCTGCAGCAACAGGCCCTCGGCCTCGCGGACGTAGCCGTGATGAACCGCGAGGAGGCCGCGTTCATCTCGGAGCACGCCGACCTCTCGCAGGCCGTCGCCTCGATCGAGGCCCTCGGCCCGAGCCTCATCGCCGTTACGGGTGGGGAAGAGGGGACGCTTGTCTCGGCCGACGGCGTGCTGACGCGCCTACCGGCCCGGCGGGTCGAGGTCCTCTACGACGTAGGCGCCGGGGATGTGTTCCACGCGGGCCTGCTGGCCGGGCTCATCTTGGGCAAGCCGCCCGTCGAGGCCGCGCGCTTCGGCTCCGACGCCGCGGCCCTGTGGATCAGCCGCCCCAACGACCTCGCCGCGCTGCCGACGCGGGAGGAGGTCGAGAGTCCCCCGCGTCAGTGACGGGCACCGGTTCGCGCTGACCTCCGGCGGAAATGGGTGCCCGGCACTGATCGCGAGAGCCGCTGCCGCGGACTCCTGCTCAGTCCAGCCCGGCTTCGCGTCTGGCCCACTCATGCAGGTCAGGGGTAACTTGCGCCCTTGCCTTCTCGATGAGTAGACGCTCGATGTGCCGGTCTGGATCGTGCCACGTACGGCCGCCCTCCAGGTCCTCGCGAACTGCGCCTCGCACGATTCGAAGCCCGGGGCCGCCAAGCGGCCGCACCAGGAGGCCCCGGTAGCCGAGGCCCTCGTAGACCGCCGGCGACGGGTCGGACGCCGCGAGGCCCTGGAGCAGGGCCGCGAGTTCCTCGCTCTCTGCGTGCGTGAGCGTCCACGCGGGATTCGGGCGACCACTGAATACGTCCAGCTCCACCCTCCACCCACCGCGGTCCGTCTCGACCTCTCCGGTTTCACCGGATGCGGCGCTGTTGTGTCTTGCAGCCATAGAGATAGCCGCAGAAGTCCGTATAGGGTGCCCGGGCGCAGGTCTCCGGGCTGTTGATGACGTTGCCGGCGTTGTCGGTGTTCTTCGCAGGCGTCGAACCAGGTTTGTGTCCCCAGAAGCCCTCGGAGTGCACACGATACCAGTGGTAGTCAACGCCGGGGGCCACGACAAGGGCCATCAGGTAGCGCGGCGCTTCGGCGTCCGGAAAGCAGTCGTAGCGCCGGTGGCACCCATCGGCCAGGGCGCCTCGGGTGACCTCGCCGCAGGCCATCGACTGGCACTGGCTCCCCGCACCCTTTCCGGGTTGCGCGAAGGTGTCGGTGCGCCAGTTGGAGGCGTAGTTGTAGCAGTTGTTGTAGGGCCTTACGGCGGGGTCATTCCAGAAACCGGGGTTGAAGGGCGAGAGTTCGATCGAGCACGCCTTGTCGGCGCTCACCGTCGAGGCCGGCGCGTCCCCGCCCACGAAGTCCTCCTTGGGGAGATCGGGCACCACCAGAGATCGAGAGGCCATCCACTCAAGCAGGAGCGCGACTGTGGCTGTGTCCGCCGCCGGCTCCTTCAGGTCGAAGGCCAGCGGCGCCTTGTCCAGCCCCGCCACCAGCCTCTCGGCCACCGCACACGCCTCCGCCTCGGCGGTCGTCACCCCGCCCGCGATGCGGAACACGCTTGGCAGCGTATGCGGCGGCGTCACCTCGTCGCTCAGCCATTCCAGGACGACCCCCCGGAAGCCAAGTCCACCATACCCGGCGTCCGGTGCCGTCACCATCTCAGGGGCTGCCTGAACCGCTTGCACCACCTCCATGGCCTCATCCCCAGTGATCAGGCACACAGGGTTCGGTCTTCCGGAGAACGCATCAACAGTTGCGCGCAGCATGGTCGGCCTCCCTCTGCCTCTAGTGACGTTGGTCTGAGGGCCATCACGATGCACTGTACTCCACCGCACACAATCAGTCAATATCTGTGGCAAAGAGAGATCCTCAGAGTACTGAGCGACTCGAGGCAGCCGCAGAACGCGGGAGGAGGTCGAGGCTCTTGCCCGTTCAGTCCGTCGGCTCTGAGTCCTCGGTCTCCTCCTCCACCTCCACCGGGTTCTCCCTCAGCCACTGGTGCCACGCTTTCTCGAAGGCGCGCTCCGGTTCGCCGAAGGCGGTCTTGAAGGCCCGGCCCGCGCCGTTGTCCTTGAGCTGCACCAGGAACTCGCGCACGCGGAAGCGTCCGTGCCGGGTCAGCAGATGCCGGACGGCCGACAACGCCGCCGCGTAGGCGTAGTCCATCTCCTCCTCATCGACGCTGCGCCCCGAGTGGAACAGCCCCTCAACCTCCGCCAGACGCGGGTACTCGTCGGGCAGCAGCACCAGCTGGTCGTCACCCCCGTCGTCGACCAGCTCCTCCTCGGCCCACTGCGCCAAGCCCTCGCTCAGCCACCGCGGCCCTTGGCCCTGGCTCAGTTCGGCCTCCACAACGTGAACGTACTCGTGCACCAGGCCTCGGGCCAGCGACTCCGGGGACTCCTCGGGCTCGTAGGGAAGACAGACCTTGAAGTACGGCAGCTTGGGCACCATGTAGCCGTGCGGCGAGTCGGTGCGCTCCGCCAGGCTCCCGGGCGGCAGAAAGGTGAACAGGACCGGCGAGCGTGCCGCGTCCAGCCACCCCTCGACTCGAACCGCATGGGCCTCGATGAGGTCGATCAGCTCGTCGGGGCCGTCCTCGGGCAGCTCATAGACGAACGGCGGGCGCTCGACGCGCCGGCCGAAGTCGCGGGCTTCCTGTTCACCCGCAGTCACGTAGAGCAACTGGCTCAGCCACTCAGGGAACGCATGGCCGCGCATCGCCGACTCGATGGCCTTCGTGGCTTGCGGAAGCTCATCGCTCATGTACAGCTGGTAGGCCTGGGAGCCGTGGACGTAGGACTGCCAGAGGCTGGGGATCGCCCCGAACGCCATGGACGCCAGAACATCGGCGCCCTTCCCGAGG
>Ga0194113_10011497_pt1 | contig 10464 bp, 9 predicted proteins | sample TA2MahC200mmetaG_FD_146193 | JGI IMG/M metagenome (GOLD analysis project Ga0194113, IMG submission 146193) | Freshwater microbial communities from Lake Tanganyika, Tanzania - TA2015017 Mahale Deep Cast 200m | ecosystem: Environmental > Aquatic > Freshwater > Lake | place: Tanzania: Lake... | reverse complement strand
GTTCAATGTAGTCCATCACGTCCGTTATCTCAGTGTCGGTCAGGTTCAGCCAATGTTGAATCAGTCCAGGGGGCCAACCAGCCGTGATGTAATCCATCACATCGTAGAGCGTAATCCGGGTGCCAGCGATGGATAAGCCCCGCTCAGTTCTGACGACAGTATTCTGGGAAGTGTTTGTTCTAGTCATGGGATTCCTTCCTCCTTCCGGTTCATAGTTCAGGAACATAACCCACTGGATTTACCACACCTCTCTCCCTGCCACTGGGCCAGTCTCGATTTCACCATGCGAGTTGTCTTCGGTGACTTGCGCTAACAGGTCTTCGAGGGCAGAAATTAGGCATGCTCTCGTGGCCATCACAGTACACATCAGGGGTTGCCACCCGGGCTGATCTCGTACCAGATGTTCGACTGAAAGCCTTGCGCGTCCGGCTCGACCATCTGTTTGACGATCTCAGGCGCACCGTTCGTGCAGCGCCATTCGTAGACCGTCGCCCGGCCTGTGACGTAGGCTGGAATAAAATCGGAGTCTGGATTTGCCTGGCAGAAATCCGCCATGTCGGGTGTGGGGGTGCGGCTGGTGTCTGCCTTCTCTGTGCACGGCAGATTGGCGCCGACGAAGCAAGCCCAGACCGCGCCGTCCATGCAGCGCCAGAAGGTCCCTGCAATGAACGGCTCCATCGGAACGTCAGCAGGCGTCTCCAATACTTTCCTCAAACCGTTGACGACCACGTCGGGCGTCTCGGGGCCGGTATATCGTGCGTCTGGCGCATCCATCGTGCCCACCGCCGCGCAATAGGCGAAGGGATCAGTGAACTGGCCTTGCTCCGGACTGGCAACAGCAGGGGGGACGGCAGTGGCTGGTGGCGCTCCGCAGGCTGATAATAAGAGGACCGCGAGTGACGTAAAGCCGATCATCCATTTTAACAACTTTCGGTAGCTCATTGTTTGTACCTCCTTCTGAATACCCAATTTTACTCCTTGTTCGGAGGAATTGCAAGAGGGCCTTCAATCGCTCTCGGTCAATGTTTCACGCTCTGGCCCCTCCAGAAGGAGCTTCAAGTTGCGCGGAAGACTGTCCAGCAGGCCGACCAGGTCTGACTGCTCAAGCTTCCTGATCGCTTCGGCGGGAAGCTGATCGAGCGGGACCCCTTCCACGAGCAGAATGGTCTCTTCCGACGAGAACTCTGCCCCCTCCTCGACCCAGTCCAGGAAATCTCTGTTCTCAGGGCAGATGCTTTGGCAGTGGAAGCACCCCACCAGGCAGTTGTGCCAGGAAGCGTCGAGCCAGGCCGGAAAAGGTACGTCGCTGGGTTGCTCGTTGTGAAACGTGATACACCGCTCTGCGCGGAGCAGAAAGCGCTCAGACGTGATGGCGCCCGTCGGGCAGTGACGGAGGCAGGCAACGCATTTCTCGCAACGCTCCATCATCTTTGGCTCCCGCCAGTCGTCTTGCTGGGGGGGGAGGTCAGAGTAGAAAGCCACCAGCCGATGGAAGCTTCCCAGGCCAGGAACGTAGGTGACGTTGTTCTTGCCATAAGCAGCCAGGCCGCTGCGCACGGCCAGGAGCTTCTTGGGCAGCACGGCCCTGGTCACCCGGTAGCCCGCTGGCTCCAGAATCTCCACCAGAGCATCTTCGGCCCGCTGATCGGTCCTCTGCCAGTGCAGGTAGGTGGGGGGCACGATGAGCGGTATCCGCTTTCCATTCCAGGTGAAGGTGAAGCGAATCTGAGTATCCGGTACGGCAACCACGATCAGAGACCGGGCCTCTGGCAAGCTCTCAGGTGGGCTGAAGACGAAGCCGGTGAGCCACTTACGAAAGAACGTCTCTTCCAGGAGACCCTCCCTATGCCGGGTTTCGATTTCCTCTTGCAAATCGTGGAGGCGGTGAACAGATACTACACGCTCCCGATACCCTCGCTGCTCTAATGGTTGCAACAGTTTTGCGTTCAGCTTAAATCCCTCCCTTCGCCTGCATCATTCTCGGCCATTCCCTCATGTGCATTCGGGACAAGCTTTTGCAGGCTGTTCCTCTGCATGATCTCAATAGAACCGTTTGAATATTCGACAGATCGCTAAACTCACCCATAGTTGCATCTCTCTCGTCCTTTGGTTCTCAATGGCTTTATGTATTTCTGAGTATGACAATCTCCATAACCCGCTTTCCTCCTGATTCTCTATCAGCCAATTCAGCGCGTATGGTGTTCAGGGTATACGGCCGTTTTCTTCCCTGGATACTTCCACGAGCCATCAGCCTGTTGCTTCTTAACCATTCTCCGAGCTTCGGGTAATTGCCATACCTGATCAATTGGCCCGACGTTCTCGCCCAGGAGATCACGCTTTACGAAGTACTCCAGTACTTTGTCAGTTGAAGAAACGAGTGGAGGTATAGGATCGTACTTTAGTGGTCTCTGCCAGTCCCTCATAATTGCCGATCCAGGTGCAATAACAGGTCCCGCAACGCAAACGCCAGATGGACGAGCCTGGTGGGTTCCACGATCTCCGGCCTGTCTTTGGGAGTGTGGGTTATTTCCCTCATAAGCTCCATGAGCAGCTCCGACGTAATGGCCAGGGCTGGTCTCTGGTTTATCAGGAAGAGCCCGTGGTCCCCCTGGTACCAGGGTTCCCCTTCGACCAGTTCCTTGTAACCAGAAAACACTTTGTGTATCGAGCTGGCAAGCTCAGAGGGGCAATCGTACAACGAATAGGCGACGTTTCCCTTGTAATAGCCCACGTCATCCAGATTGATCCCGAGAACGATTTCGTCGAATTTGCCCGCATTGATGGCCAGGTACTGCTGCTCCCCTGGATTGGAGTAGTAGTCTTCGCCGTTCATAGCGACGATTTCGATGCCCAGATGGCCGGCGTAATCCGCCAGCAGCTCGGCCAGCAGGAGCAGCACGATAACGCCGCTGGCATTATCACCCGCGCCAGGCGAGCCCATTCTGGCGTCAATGTGGGCAAAAAGCACTACTCTGCAATGTGGATTGGCGCCTTTACGAGCGATGACGTTGCAGCCTTTGGCGGGGATTCGCTTGGCCCGGCTGTCGAGCGATATTTCCCGGCCCGCATGTCGAGCCAGGCGATTTCCTTCCTCGTCCGTCATGTAGACGGATGGAATGTCGAAATCGCCGTCTTCGAAGAGGGGAAATGGATACATAGAACCCACCATCTCCAAATCCCGCGACGTGGCGGCGATGATGGCCCGTGGCTTCTTTGTCTCCAGTAATTGGATGATCCGTTGGTGATGGTCAGGGTTGTAGAACGGGAAGTTCTTGGGCATCAACTGCTCTTTGGCGATATCCCCGCGCAACAAGATCACCTTATCGAAGACCTCGGCAGCCTCTAGCTCATCAACCGTGGAGACGACAACAAGCGGCGCGCTAACCTGGCAGCCCAGTGAGTACGGGCTGGCAAACGCCTCAAAGGAAGCACCATCCACTGTGAGGTCAGCGCCGTCCTGGCTCCAGTCCATGCAGTCAAACTCTGGAGATTCTACCTCAAATCCAAAGGACGCCACGATGCCGGCGAAGAAATCCGTCGCCGCCCGGTTCCCTTTGCTTCCAACGCGCCGGCTGGGAATTTCCAGACACAATTTCCGCAAGTACGTTTCTGCCTTTTCTGACAGAAAAGTAGAGGTCATGCTTCCTCCTTCCTGTTCACTCAGTCTGGATCACCAATGTGGTGGATGTAGTTATTCCACGACGATCACTTCCTGTATTTTTGGTTGACCATATTCGGCCCCGCCAGTCTTAACACGGAGATTAGGCAAGATGGTGGCTTCTCCGTGGCCGTGGGTATGACCGCACAGCACAGTTGCGATACATTGAGGATGTGTCTGCATAAGATCGAGAATTACGTCACCGGCCGCTTTACAAGTGAAGTGGGGAAGAAACTCGTCGTCAGAAATGCTCCCTTCGTGCCAACATGCGTCTCTGAAAGGCGGAACATGGGTCAGTATGAGCACGTTGCGGAAACGTCCCAGTGCGGATGGTAGCAATCGCTGAAAGTAATTCGCTGCCTGATCGCCGAGTGCGTTCAGTTGTCTAAAACGCGCCTCGGTTGATAGGTGGGACAGTTCATCAATAAGAAAGTAATCGTTGAGCAGAACTTGCGAGTCAATTCCATTTCCCAAACGTCCATCGGCCCACGAGTCATGCCCAATAAGCCCTGTATTAGCCGTGAGCTCTACAATCCCTTCCAAAGTCAACCAGTGTAGCCATCGAGATGTTTTAGTAAGCCTTTCTGCAATCACATGCACCCGTTTGATTGATCCCCGATAGAAGTCGTGATTTCCTAGCACAAAATAGATAGGGACTTGTACTCGCCTTTCCAGTCGGAGAATATGTCGCTCGAAGTAGGGTGCTATGCTGATATCCCCACCAATCAGAACGCAGTCTGGGCACGCAGCAGCTATACTATCGGAGAAGGCATCAATCTCACGAGTCGAATGTAGAAATTCCAGGTGTATGTCTGTAAGCCAGGCGATACGTGTCATAAGAGATGGCTGTGTGTGATGGACGGAAGCCATGCCAACGGCAGGCGTCAGTTGCATCGCGTAGCAAGCTGAAGTCGAGCAAAGCGATGTCGGCTACACGCGGTGTTAGCTGCCGCAGCAATGAACCTACAAACGCCAACCTTCAATGCGGCAAATAGTTTCTCCACATGAACTGCTTTCGCGTCACGAGTATTCACCCATTCGATGAGTTTTTGAAGGTCTTGCTCCTGAGCGTTTCCCCATGCGTAGAAAATCTCGCTCGCCTTGCCTTCTCGACTCAATCGTGATTCTGCGGTGTATGAATGGATTAACGAGCATCGCGCCGCGTAACTACTCAGGCTGTCATTGCGAGGAGGCGGTTTTTGCCGACGAAACAATCTCCAATTCGCAAGTTGGGGATTGCTTCGCAAAAAACGCTCGCAATGACAACAGAGGCTGAGTAGTTACCGCGCCGCATACAGATCAATTGCTGTGCAAGAGAGGCCGGAGTCGGGCAACAAGAAAGTTTCGACCCACAAGATAAAATCACTTCGCGTTACGTCTTCATGCTCCTCGTCGCGGTTCAACCAAGCCATAGTGTCAATTGCAGAGTACATGAGAATCAAGGCTGGCAACGTGAATTTGTTTGCGATGCAAGTTTCAATCGCTGTAAGCAAATGGTCTATATGCTTCTCTAACGCAGTAGTGTCCATAACTCTTTGGCTGAAATTGCCTAAATCTTTTCCTTCTGTGTAATTGTATTGCGGGCTGGCTCCTGACTAGGCCGACATCTTTCCACGCGGGATGCGCTTCCCAGGCTCAAACCGCGAGCGGGCTTCTTTGAGGATCTCCTCGTAAAGCTCCAGGTTGCGATCCTCCAGGTGGTCGAAGGTCTGCGGACTCTTGCTGCCCCAGGTCACGTAGCGCAGAGGGTCGGGATCGAGCCGGGCGGCGATGATCTCCTCGCCGCCCCGCGCCTGGGCCAGCCGCCAGGCGATGGGGTTGACGATCATGCTGTGGCCAAAGTAGTAGTTGCCGCCGGCATCCGGCCCCACTGAGTTGGTGGCCACCATGTACACGTGATTGTCATAAGCCCGGGCAGCGTTGGTGAGATGCCAGATGTCGAAGCTGCGCAGCAAAGCCGCTGGCCGGACGATGACCTCCGCCCCTTTCACCGCCAGCAGGCGCGACAGCTCCGGAAAGTCGCCGTCGTAGCAGATGATCATGCCGATGCTGCCCAGGGCGGTCTCGTACACGTCGGCGCGGTTGCCGACCGTCACCCAGCCGCCGCAATCGCACCGCTCCAGCGGGAAGGGATGGGTCTTGTCGTAGATGCCGACGATCCCCCCGTCCGGCCCGATGAGGATGGCCGAGTTGTAGACCACTCCGCGCTCTGGCCCGCGCCGGTACGACGGCCAGACCACGTGAACGCCCAGTGACCTGGCCGCCGCCTGCACATCGCGGGTGATGCGGCCTGGGGCCTCGTCCACCAGGTCCCACAGCTCGTCCGCATTCAGGCCGGTCACGAAGCTGGTGGTAGCCGTCTCCGGGAAGACCACCAGCTCGGCCTGGTATTCGCCGACCGCCTTCTCCAGCCAGGCGATTCCCTTGTCCACGTTGGCCCGCACGTCGTTGGGGGTGACAGCGATTTGCACGCAAGCAGCGGTGAATTCTTTCATTCGTCTTCTATCCTTTCATTCTCTCCAGGATGGCCATCAGCCTCTCGTCGCCGCCCGCCGGCGGGCGCCAGTCCACCTGAATCACCGGCGCGCCCTGCGCCCTCAAGCTCTCGGTGAAGGACTCCAGGCCGACGTTGATGGCGGACAGGGGGGTGTGCAGGATAGTCAGGGCTACGGGTTTTGGATATTGGATATTGGATATTGGAGATTGGAGGAGGCGGCCGACGTAGTGGATGGCGGCTTCGTTGCTGGTTTCCACTTGTGCCCCCGCTTCCTCTAGCTGTTGCACCTGGGCGTCGAAGTCCTGTGGGTCCTCGTCGGTGCCGACCACGACGGCGACCACCTCCAGGTGTCGCCCGGCCTGCTCGGCCTTTGCCCGTGCCTCGGCGATGGCCGGGGCCAGTTCGCTGGCCGGGTCGGGGTGAGCGCCGTAGCCCAGCACCACGTCGAGCAAGATCACCGCGACCTCTGGATCGTCGGCTTCCTGGTGTAGCCGACGGAGGCGCAGGTCGTTGTCCATCATGGGGTGCAAACGGCCCACGGTGAACTCATCCTCGCCCAGGTCCACGATGGTATGCTCCTGGCTGACCAGCGAGTTGGCCAGGCGGTGTTCCTTTTTCAGCGGCACGTTGGAGTAAACGCCGGGCAGATAGCCCTGCAAGATGAGCAGGGCTTCGTAGGCCAGGGTGCCGCCGGAGAAGAGGCCGCGCAGGTAGCGCTGAGCAGGGTCGCAGGGTCGCAGGGTCGCAGGGTCGCAGATTGCTCCCTTGTTCCCTTGTTCCTTGCTCCCTTGCTCCTTGCTCCCTTGTTCCTTGCCTCCTGCTTCCTGCACAGCCAGCTCAGCGGCCTCGTCGAGGGAGGTGACGAAGTGGAGGTTGTCTACCTGCCCCCCCCTCTTTCCCCCCCTGACAGGGGGGGAGTAGCCGATGAAATCCACCACCACCGGCTTGCCTGTCGAGCGGGCGAGTTGCAACAGATCATCGGCCACCTGCGGGGATGGCGGCTTGGAGACGAGGACGATGACTTGCGTTTCGGGGTCACGGCTGAGGAGGTCGAGCCCCTGGCGGGCCGTCACCGCACCCACCGCTTCCGAGAGGTCGCGGCTGCCGGTGCCGAGGCCGTGGGTGATGCCGCTCCCCAACTGGTGGATGCGAGATGTGACGGCCTGCAGTCCCGTGCCGGCTGCTGCGACCACCCCGATCGGCCCGCGGCGCACCCGGTTGGCGAAACCCAGCCCAATCCCGTTGACGATGGCCGTGCCGCAGTCTGGCCCCATGACCAGCAGGCCCTTCCCGGCCGCCATCTGCTTGAGAGAGACCTCGTCATCCAGGGGGACGTTGTCGCTGTAGAGGAACACGTTCTTGCCCAGGCGCAGCGCCTGGCGGGCCACGCCGGCGGCGTAGCGCCCCGGCACCGAGACCAGCACCCATTGGGCCTCGGGCATCATCTGGACTGCCGATTCCAGGCTCCTGGGGTGATATTCCTGGACGACGGCTTCGCGGCGTTGGGTGAGGAGTGCATTCACCTGGTCGAGGGCAGCCTGGGCTGCGGCGTCGTCCTCGGCGCAGACGACGATGACCAGGTCGTCGGCCAGGGCAGCCTGGGCTTCCGGCGTCAGCAGGCCGCTCTGGGCGAGGATGTCCTTGTTGGCGTCGGTGCCCATCACCACGCCTGCATCGAGGACGCCAGGCAGGGCTGCCAGGGAGCGCTGCAACTGCATCAGAACCACGGAATCGTAGTAGGCTCCAGATCGCACTTCTGCTCTCGTTACTGCCATAGTAGCGGTAGCCTCCAAAGGATTCATAGCACCCCAAAGCAAGGAGATGATGAAAGCGGATTGCTGTCAACGGATTCCAGGATCGGATTGAACAGATTAGATGCTCTCACGTGCGATTTCCGTTCCATCCGTTCCGATAATCCGTTGACAGTTCTCCTCTCGTGCCAAGAAGGTGATTTTTGCCTGGCCTTGCTGGATGGTTGGGATGTCATATTTGGGCATGGCCTGGATTGAAAACGCTGTAAGTATATCACAGGCTTGAGGTGGTGTCAAAGGCTGGTCTCCCGGCTAGATGATCCCTTGTTCTCTGAACTCCTCCACCTGCCTGCCATCGTATCCCAGGGCCGAAAGCACCTCGTCATTGTGCTCTCCCAGCAGGGGCGGGGGCAGGCGGTAGGCGACCGGCGTCTCCGACAGATGCAGCGGGTTCCCGATGGAGCGAACCAGGCCGGCCAGGGGATGTTCCAGCTCCACGATCATGCCCCGGGCCAGGAGTTGGGGGTCGGCCAGCGTCTGGTCGGGGAAGTTGATGGGGCCGGCGGGGATGCCTTCAGCCAGAAATTGCTCCAGCCAATAGTCTGCTTCCCTCTTCTCCAGCATCTCCTGCAGCAGCGGGATCAACTCGGCGCGGTGCACGTTGCGTTGCGCATTGGTGACGAAGCGGGGATCAACCATGATGCTGTCTTCTACACCCAGCAAAGCGCAAAAGCGTTGCCAGAGCCGCTCGGTGCCCACGGCGACGATGATGTGTTTGTCCCTGGTCCGGAAGGGCTGGTAGGGGGTGACGGTGGGGTGAACGTTGCCCATGCGCGGAGGTCGCTGGCCGGTGGCGAAGTAGCTGCCACCCACGTTGGCCAGCCAGGTGACCTGCGAGTCGAGGAGGGCGACGTCCAGGAACTGACCTCGCCCCGTCTTCTCTCTGGCCAGCAGGGCGGAGAGGATGCCGATGGTGGCGTAGATGCCGGCGGAGATGTCGGCCATGGGGGTGGGGAAACGGATGGGACCGCCTTCAGGCTCTCCCGTCAGGCTCATCAGCCCTGCCTCTCCTTGAGCCACCACGTCGTAGCCGCCGCGCCCGGCCTTGGGTCCGGTGAAACCGTAGCCGGAGATGGCGCAGTAGATCAGGCGAGGATTGAGGCTGCGCAGGGTATCGGGGTCAATGTGCGCGCTTCGGAGTGATTCCATTCTGGGGACACTGACGATGAAGACGTCGGCCCCCTCTGCCAGTTGGTGCAGAATGTGCTGGCCTTCGGGGGTCTTGAAATTGACGGTCAACCCCCGCTTGTTGCGGTTGATGGATAGAAAGTAAGCGCTCTCTCCTTCGACGAAGGGAGGCCCCCAGCCTCGGGACATGTCGCCCTGGCCGGGCGGCTCCACCTTGATCACGTCCGCCCCCAGGTCGCCCAGCAGCATGGTGCAATAGGGGCCGGCCAGGGCCTGGGTCAGGTCAATGATACGGATGCCTTCCAGTGGTTGCATCATGCTTCCCCTCCAGACTGATTTAGTTGGTGCCTCAAAGGCTACCATGTTTCCATCTTCTTCGGTAACTGCTCAGCCCGTGTCATTGCGAGGAGCGTTTTTTGCGACGAAGCAATCTCCTCCTTGCAGCTTGGGGATTGCTTCGCTTCGCTCGCAATGACAGCCTGAGTAGTTACCTTCTTCGCTTCTATAGCCCAGGCCGGCGCCACATAGTCCTCTACCCCCAGCGCCAATCGCCACAGCGCAAACGAGCGCTTCGTCAATAGTCGAAATCCATACCGCCGCACCCACTCGGCCACCCGCGCCTCGCCGTAATCAGCGAACAGCCAGTGCAGTTGGGCCCATGTGCCTCGTTCCAACACCCGTTCGACGATCACCCCGGCGTGGCGCTCCGGGTCCATGCTTTCAAACTCGTATTCCGGGAACAGCCAGGCAGCATCGGACGGCAGTCTGTTTCTTGTCCTGAGTGTAAGCGAAGAATCAGTCATTTGTATTTCCTCAAGCAACAGTTCTTAAACTTCAGCCCACTACCGCACGGACAGGGGTCATTACGTCCTACCTTTGATGGGACTGTCACCGGTGTGGTGGGATTCAGGAGTCGCTCCACATCGGAAATATCCTCAGGCTTATCTGGTTCTACTCCTACGACAACTTTCCAGCCGTGTCTATCGCAAAGGGCCATGATTTCTCCAACTCGTTCCATGGTCCGAACGCGAGCTACGGCTGGGTGTTTTGAAGTCCCTAGTTTTGCCATGATATGCTCCTTTTTCACATCTCGATGGTTTGGGTCTCAGTTTCTGGATACAGGGCATCAATCTCTTCCTGCAAGGCGATGGTGCGCTGAATGGCCGTCACCACGCGGCAATAGGTTTTGATCTCTTCCAGGGTAAGCTGTCGCTCCTGGCGGTCCTTGAGCCACTTCGCCAGTACCTGATAGCCGCCGATCTGGTACTCCCACACCTCCAGGGGGACAGGCTCGAAGTATTGGGTTTTGTTGACGTAAACGCGCTCTTCTTTCGGTTCGTAGCGAAAACCCTGGGTTTGGGTGCGAGCGA
>Ga0194113_10011496_pt1 | contig 10465 bp, 9 predicted proteins | sample TA2MahC200mmetaG_FD_146193 | JGI IMG/M metagenome (GOLD analysis project Ga0194113, IMG submission 146193) | Freshwater microbial communities from Lake Tanganyika, Tanzania - TA2015017 Mahale Deep Cast 200m | ecosystem: Environmental > Aquatic > Freshwater > Lake | place: Tanzania: Lake... | reverse complement strand
TCAAGGTAGCCTGCTGCAGCACGACCGACAAGTCACAAACGATGGGAATGCTAGCGGCGAAGGTTGACGGCTTCAGTTTTGGCAAGATACACAACTGGGGCGGCGATGGCGGCGAACAGAAACAGTTAGCGGTTCGAAAGCCATGTTCCCGCCTCTGGCGGACTTTCACGATCCTGGCGGATGGCAATGTCAGCCTGTGCTGTCTGGATTACAACGGGGTCGTGACTCTTGGCAACGTGAGCAAGGATAGCATCAAGGACATATGGGGCTCCCGGCAATATAAGAGTATCAGGGCCTTGCATCAGACCGCTAGGCAGGAAGAAATAGCTCTTTGCGCGCACTGCTCGAAAGCTTTCCTGTAGCGGTGGATTCTGGCATATGAGAATTCTGTTGGTGAAAATGTCGTCTCTTGGGGATGTCGTGCATATGCTCCCGGCCCTCACCGAAGCCGCTTCACACATTCCGACCTTGAAGATCGATTGGGTGGTCGAGGAGGCGTTTTCCGCTGTCCCTGCCTGGCATCCCTCGGTGAATCGAGTCATCCCGGTGGCGTTCCGAACGTGGCGTAACGCTTTCTGCGCCAAGCAGACGTGGCGGAAGTTCCCGGATTTCATGCGATCGTTGCGCCAGAGTTCGTACGATTTGGTTCTCGATGCGCAAGGTTTACTGAAGAGTGGGGTCGTGGCCATGTTGGGCAGAGGCAAGCGTGCGGGTCACGATTTCGCAACGGCGCGGGAAGGTATCGCTTCACTATTCTATAAATACCGCTATCACGCCTCGTGGAATCAGCACGCCATTCTGCGGAACCGTAGTCTGACTGCCCAGGCCCTGGGTTACTCCATGGGGGAAGAAGACCTCTTCAGCTATGGCGTGACGCCACCCGCTGCCGGCATTTTGAATCTGCCGAGACCATACGTTCTGGCGCTGCACGGCACGGCGCGTCTGGAAAAGGAGTACTCGGAGGCCGATTGGTGGGAATTGATAGGTCACATCAATGCCATGAGCTTTGCCGTATTGCTGCCTTGGGGCAATGAACGAGAGCGTAGTCGGGCCGAGCGACTGGCTGCCGGGCGTGAGGCGCAGGTCCTGCCTAGGCTGAGCTTGGCCGAATTGGCGGCGGTCCTGAGTCAGGCGACCGGAGTGGTGGGAGTGGATACCGGCCTCCTGCACTTGACGGCGGCCTTTCGCAGACCTGGGATCGGGCTTTACCCCACGACCCCGCCGGCACGTTTCGGGGCCAAATCGGAGCCGGGCGCTCCCAGAATCGAGAATTTGGCGACGGCAGCGGACTTGGTTGCGGCGGAGGCCGCGAGAAGGCTACGGAATCTGCTTCTATGAAAACAGGGGCCTGGCTTGAGAAGTCAGCAGTAGAACAGACCACTGGGATTTTGCCGAAGTCAAGAGTCACGTGGCCTTACCCTAAACTGCAGGAGTCCACAAGGTCAAACATCAAGAGATCTTGACACGAATGACATCGAAGCTTGACAACGTTGAGACCTTGGCGGTTCGTTGCCCGAACTGGGTCGGGGACATCGTCATGGCGACGCCGGTGTTCGAGTGCCTGCGGAACGCCCTGCCCCAGGCGCGGATCGTCGGCGTGCTCAAGAGGAGCATGCAGGGCATCCTGAAAGACTCGCCCTGGTTCGACGCGTTCGTCGACGCCGACGACAAGACGTGGGTCGGCTTTCAGCAGATGCGAAGCCACCTCCGGGCCCTGGCACCGGAGGCGGCGGTCCTTCTGACCAATTCGTGGCGGTCGGCCCTGATCCTGCGGCTCAGCGGCATCCGGCGGCTCTACGGCTACCGGCGGCAAGGGCGCGGCGTGCTCCTGGCCGGCGGCCCCGTGGCGTCCCGGAACGGCAGGATCACGCCCAAACCCACGATCCAGCAGTACCTCGAAATCTGCCGCTGGCTGGGCCTGGATCTGCCGGGGCGGCCCAAGCCCACGCTGTTCATCGGCGACCCACTGCGCCGGCGCGGCGCAGAGTTCCTGGCAAAGTACGGCATCGGGGACGATGACTTCGTCGTCGGGGTAACCCCCGGCGCCAGTTTTGGGTCTTCGAAATGCTGGCCGGCGGAATGCTTTGCCGAATTGGCCGAGATGTGCCGGCGGCGTTTTGCCGCCAAGGTGATCCTGTTCTGCGGACCCGGGGAGCAGGATATCCGTCGCGCCATTCTGGAAAAGACCAGGGCCGATGTCATCGACGCCCAAGCCGGCGGGCTCGATCTGGAGATCCTGAAGCCGCTCGTGAAACGCTGCAATCTGTTCATCACGAATGACACGGGACCGCGCCATTACGCGGTGGCCTTCGACGTTCCCGTCGTGGTCCTCATGGGATCGACGGACCCGCGTTACACGGACGCCAACACGGACCGGACGATCGTGGTGCGCAAGGAGCTCGATTGCTCTCCCTGTCACAAGAAGGTGTGCCCCCGGGAGCATGAGTGCATGAACGAGATCCGTCCGGCGGAAGTCCTGGCCGCGGCGGAACAGCTTCTGACAACGTGCCGATAGCGGAATCCCTTTCCATCGGTGCAGGAAAGCGCGGACGCTTCGCGATGGAACACGAACGAAACAAAGCCCTGGCGTTCTGCCTGTTCGAATACTTCCCCTACGGGGGACAGCAGCGGGACATGCTGCAGATCGCGCTGGCCTGCCAGTCGCGCGGGTATACGGTCGATATCTACACCACCTCGTGGAAAGGCGCGCGGCCGGAGTCGTTGCGGGTCCACCTCCATCGGCCCTGGGCCCTGACTAACCACGGGCGCATGCGGGAGTACCACGCGTGGGTGGCCCGGCGGGTCACAAAAGCGCCGCCGGCCTGCGTGATCGGGTTCAACAAGATGCCGGGTCTGGACCTCTACTACGCCGCGGATGGCTGCTACGCGGCCAAGGCCCGGGAACAACACGGCCGGCTCTATCGCCTCGGGCCCCGGTACCGTCAGTATCGGGCCTTCGAAGAGGCCGTCTTCGGGCGGGACGCCAAGACCCTGATCCTGACGCTCTCCCAAGCCCAGGAGACGCCTTATGTGCGTTACTACGGCACGCCGGCCCACCGGATGCACCGCCTGCCCCCGAACCTGGCCCAAGACCGGATGACCGAGCAGGAAGCCCCGGAGGTGCGCCAGATATTTCGACGGACCCTCGGCCTCCAGGAGGACGACAAGCTCCTGCTGCAACTGGGCTCCCGGTTCCGCACCAAGGGCCTGGATCGGTCGATCCGCGCCCTGGCCCACCTGCCGCAGGCGCTGCGGGCCCGGACGCGACTGTGCGTCGTGGGCGATGATGTCGAGCGGCCCTACATACGATTGGCCCGCCGGCTTGGCGTCGCCGACCGCGTGGTGTTTCTGGGCCCCCGTGACGACGTCCCCAGGGTTCTGATGGCGGCCGATCTGCTCGTCCACCCGGCCCGTCAGGAAGCCGCCGGAATCGTCCTGCTGGAAGCCTTGGCGTGCGGACTGCCGGTCGTAGCCAGTGGGGTCTGCGGTCACGCCCACTACCTTGAGCAGGCCAGGGCCGGCTGGGTCCTCCCGGAGCTTTTCGACCAGGACGTGTTTGACCGCACGGTCGGCGCCGCCCTGCTCCGCGCGGATCGGCGCGAGGTGGGCCGTCGGGGAGCGGAATTTGCCCGGCGCGTGAATCTATGCGGCATGGTGGAAGCCGCGGTCGAGGTCATTGAAGCGGCGACGGTCCAAAATACAAAATCGGAAATCCAGGATTGGCGATGACGAGGGAACTGTGGCTATCCGGTCAGTTCCGTACTCTGTGGGAAGGACGGGACCCGTTCGACGAGGTCGAGCGTTTGCAGGGGGAGGTCTATCGACGCATGGCGTCCCGCCGGACGATTCGCGTCCTCTTCGACGGCGACGCCTACTTCGCAAAGATCCACCACGGCGTCGGCTGGCGGGAGATCTTCAAGAACCTCGCGCATCTGAAGCTTCCCGTGGTAAGCGCGAAGACGGAATGGCGCGCCCTGGACCTTCTGCACCGCCTCGGCGTCAACACGATGACCCCTGTGGCGTACGGGCGGATGGGCAGCAACCCCGCCCGGATACGGTCGTTTCTGATCACCGAGGAATTGACGGGTACGACCAGTCTGGAGGATTTCTGCGCTGCGTGGGGCACGCAGCCGCCGCCCTTTCGCCTGCGAAAGGCCTTAGGCGAGCAGGTGGCCTCTCTCGTGCGACAGATGCACGCGCACGGCCTCAACCACCGGGACTGCTACCTCTGCCATTTCCACCTGGACACCTCCGGCGGGTTGGATCCCGAGCGACTGCGTCTCTATGTGATCGACCTGCACCGGGCCCAGATCCGCCGGCGGACGCCCCACCGCTGGCTCGTCAAAGACCTGGCCGGCCTGTACTTCTCCGCCCTGGACGCCGGGCTCACCCGAACCGACCGGTTGCGGTTCATCCGGGCCTACGAACAGAAATCCCTGCGGGAGGTCTTCCGCCGGCGGTCGCGCTTCTGGCGGCGGGTTGAGCGAACCGCCTTGGCCCTTCATAGGAAAATGCGTCACAGATGAAACTCACCCCGTCTTCTTTGCGTTTTCATTTGATTTGGGCGTGGTCCTGCCTATAATTGAAATCCGCAAGACCGGGATGTAGCATGTTGGACAGGCCCAAGCGTACCGGTTCCTCATTTGGGAGCCGGTGAATCGAGCAAGGTACGCTATCGCATAGGCGGACAAATGAAGAAGATGCTGCGGCTACTGTTACGGCCCTTCCGCAAGCCCGTTGATATAGAGAAGTCCTGGATCGAAACACCAGCGACACTCAACGACATGGTGAAATTCCTGAGTTGGTTCGATCGCACTTCTTCGATCCAAGAGACTAGAGACCGTGCCAGATCCGACTGGCAGAATCTCATCACGGCATTTGCGTATTACCCCCAAATGCCGAAGGGAAACTGTCTTGAGATAGGCTTTGGCGCCGGCCGATTGCTGGTCGAGGCCAGCAAGGATTTCCAGCGGGCAATCGGCGTTGATATTCACGGCGCGTTCGACAAAACACGCGCGTACATCGGCCTGAACGGCGCCGACAACGTGGTCCTGCTGCACCGGGACGATCTGAACAGCCTGAGCGACTCCTCCATCGACTTCCTTTTCAGTTTCATCGTCTTTCAGCATTTTGAGTCCGAATCCGAAGTGGATTTCTACCTGTCACAGATCAAGAGGTTGATGACCCCGGACGGGTGCGCCCATATCTTCTTTCGGAAGAACGATTCTCCGGGTGTCAAGGTGGTTCCTCCGAAGGATTTCCGGAAGAGGCACTCGAGTCTTTTCGTGGAGCCGGCGCTTTTCCGCGATAGAGTGGGCCGGGATTTCACAATATTGGAATATCAGGATCGCATGAAAAAGCACATAGACAAGCCGGAGTCCTCGACGAATGAGTCGGGCCAAGCCAGAGTCGTGTTCGTCCACCAGCGCCCGGCAGGCCGGGAAGAGCCGGTGAAGGCCATCGCCGAAATCGGTTAGACGGCAGCGCGACGGGATGCAATCTGACAGGACACACCTGCGAGCAGAAGCCACTGCGGGAGATCTTTCCGCCGCGCCGGCGGTTCTGGCGGCAGGTGGAGCGGACGGCTTTCGCTCTGTAGCAGAAGCTGTCTCCATCGCTTCGCGCGGGAGCAGTTGGGTGATCGGCGAGAGAGGCGATTGGCTGAAATCGCTTTGACGCGGGTGAGAAGAGCGGGCAAGAAAAAACCGGCAGGTTGCCGGTGGACGGGAAGGTCGTGGAAGGGGCTTGTATGCCGAAAGTAAGCGTGATCATGGCCTCGTACAACCATGAGAAGTACGTGAGCCAGGCTGTGCAGAGTGTACTGGACCAGACCTTTCAGGATTTCGAGATCGTGATCACCGATGATGCCTCCCAGGATCATACCGCGGCGGAGATCGGGAAGTTCACCGACCGGCGGATCCGCTTCTTCCAGCTTCCGAGCAACCGGGGGCAGTTTGTGGCGACCAACCATTGCCTGCGCCGGGCGCAAGGGGAGTATGTGGCCATCCTGAATTCCGATGACTTCTTCCTGCCGCAAAAACTCGAGGAACAGGTCCGATTCCTGGATACGCATCCCGACGTGGCCGCCGTCTTCACCCAGGCGCGCATCGTCGATGACCAGGGCCGCCGCGTGCGCGACAGGAAGACCTTTGTCAGTCGGAACATGACGCGGTATGAACGGCTGAACAGATTCTTCTACCGGGGGCCGCGGTTGTGTCATCCCAGCGTGCTCGTTCGCCGGCAATGTCATGAGGTTGTCGGCGGATACGACGAGCGCTACGCCCAGATGGCGGATTATGATCTGTGGATTCGGATCTGTCTGAGGTATGACATCCATATCCTGCCGGAAGAGCTCACCGCGTTTCGCTGGCTGCCCGAGAACACCAACATGAGCGGCCGACGGCCCGACAGCATCAAACGACGCTGCTGGGAGAATCGTCGTCTCCTGGAGAACTACCTCGCCATCCAGGATCGGGACTTCTTTGTTCGAGTCTTTCCCGAGGCCCGGCAGCAGGCGAGCGAGGCGCCGGCCGGCCTGCTGCCTTTTGTCCTGGCGCAACTGTCGCTGCGGGCGAAAGCGCGACCGCAGATCCACCAGGCATTCGCGCTGGAGACGATCTTCCGCCTGCTGGCCGATCCCGCCACGGCGGAAGCCCTGCGGCAGCGGTTCGGCTTCGACTACCGGGACTTCATTCAACTGACCGGCCAACATGACGTCTTCAACGCATTCGCCGTGCGGCAGGGAAGGGTCCGGCGGCCCGGACGGGTGCGGCCCTGGTACGAGAAGATGGTACGAGGTCTCCGCGAACTCCGCCCGAACAGGCGGCGCAGTTGCCGATGAACGGGATTGCCTGTTGACGTGCGGCGCCGCGGACAGGAAGATCTCCCCCGGATGGCTTTGCCCCAAACCGGGTTGCAGGGATTCGATGAAGAAGGTCGCGCTCATTTTCGGGACACGTCCGGAAGCGATCAAGCTGTGCCCTCTGATTCTGGAGTTGCACAAGCAGGCGGATTACCGGACGCACGTGTGCGTCACCGGCCAGCATCGGCGGATGCTGGATCAGGTGCTGGAGGTCTTTGGTGTCGTGCCCGACACGGATCTGCGGCTCATGGAGCCGGATCAGACGCTGGCCGGATTCACCAGCCGCGCCCTGGCGGCAGTCGCGGGCGACCTGCGGGAACACCGGCCCGACCTCGTGCTCGTCCAGGGGGACACGACGACCTCCTTCTGCGCCGCGTTGGCCGCGTTCTATGAACACATCGCGGTCGGCCACGTGGAAGCGGGGCTGCGGACGTGGAACAAGCGGGCCCCTTTTCCGGAAGAGATCAATCGCGTGCTGACCAGCCGGATCGCCGACCTGCATTTTGCCCCCACCGCCTGGGCCCGAGAGAATCTGTTGCGGGAAGGAGTCCCGCAGGACCGTGTTTTTGTCACGGGCAATACGGTCATCGACGCCTTGCGGATCGCCGTGGAGAAGGCGCGAGTGAACCCGCCCGCGATCCCCGGCCTGCCCCCCCGCCTGATGCAGGAGGAGCGCCAGCGGCCGCTCGTGCTGATCACGGGGCATCGGCGGGAGAGCTTCGGCGCCGGCTTCGAGAGCCTCTGCCGCGCGGTTGGGGAGCTTTCGGGCCGCTTCCCGGATACCGCGTTCGTGTATCCGGTGCATTTGAACCCGAACGTCCGGCAGCCGGTGTTCGGCCTGCTCTCCGGTCGTCCCAATGTGTTTCTGCTCGACCCGCTGGCCTATCTGCCGTTTGTGGCTCTCCTGGATCGCTGCCGGATCGTGCTGACAGATTCCGGCGGCGTGCAGGAGGAGGCTCCGGCGCTGGGCAAGCCGGTCCTGGTGATGCGGGACACCACGGAGCGGCCCGAGGCCGTGGCGGCGGATGTCGCCAGGCTGGTCGGGACCGACAGTGCGAGAATCGTCCGGGAGGCCTCCACGCTCCTGTGCGATGACAGTGCCTGGGCGGCCATGGCCACCGCGGTGAACCCCTACGGCGACGGTCGGGCCTGCCGGCGCATTGTCACGGCTTTGAGAGACGGAACCTGCCCATGACCCATTTGGGGAGAAGGTATGACTTCGCCGATGACTCCGTTTGATCGCAGCGGCCTGGCCGCGCTCTCGGACCTGCAGAGCGCCGAGTGGTCCACTCTCTTTGCGCGCCTGGAGCAGGAACAGATCGAGTTCTTGACGGCCCATGCGCCGTTTTGCAGTCCCGAGTATCGTTGGCCGCGGGATGCGCTGCACTGGTGGAGCCGGATCTGGGAGTATCCCTATGCCTACCATCATCTGTGCGCGTGGCGGGCGTCCCAGCCGGCGGAGGTGTGCCCTCTGGTCGTGGACGTCGGGTCGGGCGTCACCTTCTTCCCGTTCTCGGTGGCCCGTTTGGGTTGTCAGGTGGTATGTACCGACATCAATCCCGTCTGTGGAGTGGAACTCCATCGGGCCATCCCGCACATCGATGCCGGCAAGGGCCAGGTGCAATTCCGCCAGACAGATGGCCTGCACCTACCGCTCACCGACGGCGCGGCCGATGCGATCTACTGCATCAGCGTCCTGGAGCACATCGAGTCGTTCGAACACAACATCGCAGAATTCTCCCGGGTCCTCAAACCCGGCGGACTCCTGCTCCTGACCATCGACCTCGATCTCCAGGGCAATTCCCAAATCGGAGTGGTTCGCCATCTCGACTTGGGTCGCCGTCTTCAGGCCGGTTTTGAATACGGGTGCCCCGACATCACCATTCATCCGGCGGATCTGCTCACCTGCACCCGCGGGCCTTTTCCGCTCTGCCGCGAGCGTACCGGGGCCCGATTGGCCTGCTTCCTTCTGAAACAAGAGTGGAGGAAAAGAGTCCTGCGACGGAAGCCGCGCCCCGTACGCCCCTATTTGCTCTGCGTACAGGGGCTGGTTCTGCGAAAGAGGAGGTGCCGCTCCCAATGAAGGTTCTACTCTACAATACGCGCCCCGATTCCTTGCAGGACTGGGGCGGGGATACTACCCAACTGCAACAGACACAGCGCGCGATGGAAGCCCTTGGGGTTCAGGTCGTGTATGGTCGGGAGCACCCACCCGATCTGGCGGGATACGATCTCGTACACCTGTTCAATCTGCAACTCGCCCAGAATGGCGTGGAACTTGCGACCCGCGCAAAGGAGAAGGGCCTTCCGGTCGCCCTGTCGACAATCTGGTGGGATCTGTCCTACATCGATCGATCTCCCGAGAGCCATCCCTTCCGGCGATATGGGCCCGTGAGCAGGCTGCTGATGCGGATCAGTCCTACGGCCGCGTTCTCCTACCGCCAACTGCGCAGGCAACTGAACAAGAGCGGGCGCAGAAGACGCCGCGCGCAGCGGCGGCTGCTCGAGATGGCGGACGTTGTCCTGCCCAACTCGCATGCCGAGTTGGAGATTCTCGTGCAGCAGTTCCAAATGCCGAATCTTCGCGCCAAAGCGTTTGTCGTACCGAACGGCGTCACGGTATTGCCGCAGGACGGCTGCACGTTGCGCGATCATTGGCCCCAGTTGCCGCACCGGTACGTGCTGGAGGCGGCACGATGTCATCACCTCAAGGGGCAGGCGCGGGTGATTCGCGCCCTCCGGGACGAGAAGGAGATACCGATCGTACTTGCCGGAGACGACTTCGAAACAACCAAGTACGGGAGATGGTGTAAGCAGTTGGGCCAAGCGCGAGGCAACGTCTTCTTCCTGGGTGCGGTGCCGCACGAGCGGATGCCTCTGCTGTACCGCCACGCCGGCGTGCACGTGCTGCCGAGCCTACGGGAAAGCCCGGGGCTGGCCTCGCTGGAGGCCGCGGTGCACGGGGCCAACTGCGTGATCAGCATCCACTGCCCGGTGGAGGAGTATTTTGGCAAGGACGCCTTCGTGTGCGATCCGGACGATCTGGGGTCCGTCCGCCGGGCCATCCTGCAGGCGTGGACCCACCCGCCCACGGCGGCGCTGCGCTCTCGAATCCTCAGCTCGTTCACCTGGACCCGCGCGGCCCTCCGCACTTATGAAGCCTACCAATGGATTGTCCAGGGAGTGCACGCCCGGTGAGGGTGGGCATGACCGCCCCTCTGCCTTCGAGAGGGCAAAACGCACCGCGCCGGCAATTCGGATTCACCTCGGGCGGCCGGGTCCGTGCGCTGTCCGCAGATCGCGCAGATACCGCTCGACGTCGCGCCGGTAGCGGCGGCGGCACAGCCAGCGGACACCGCCGATCCGCATGGCGTCCAGGTCCATCAGGACGATGCCGGTCCCGTTGTACAGCAGATTCGTGTGCTTCATGTCGCCGTGGCTGATGCCGTGTTCGGCCAGCCGGCGCAGCAGGTCAAGAACCAGGTCGTTGACCCGCTGCTTCTCGGATTCGGCCACCGTCCCGTCAGCAAAGACCTGCTGCACGTGCGGTCCCGACACGAACCGGGCGACGAAGTACGACTGCCACAGGAGCAGACCGCGGTA
>Ga0194113_10011495_pt1 | contig 10465 bp, 12 predicted proteins | sample TA2MahC200mmetaG_FD_146193 | JGI IMG/M metagenome (GOLD analysis project Ga0194113, IMG submission 146193) | Freshwater microbial communities from Lake Tanganyika, Tanzania - TA2015017 Mahale Deep Cast 200m | ecosystem: Environmental > Aquatic > Freshwater > Lake | place: Tanzania: Lake... | reverse complement strand
GCCCGGAGAAGGCGACGTGCCGCTTTTAAAACAGCTGCTTGCTGCAAAAGAAATTGATCTGGTTACCTTCACCAGTTCTTCTACCGTGACTAACCTGCTGGCCATGATCGGCAGTAATGCGGGAGAACAGGCCAGGCTTTTAGACGGGGTGGCTGTGGCGGCAATTGGACCGATCACAGCAGCCACAGCGCGCGAGCATGGCCTGGATGTTACCGTTGAAGCGGCAGAATATACGATTGATGGTCTGGTTGAAGCAATCACCAACTATTATACAGAGGGGGGAGGCAGAAGAGTTGCTACCGATACCCTATAAACGCCCACGCCGCCTGCGCGGCAGCGAAGCGATTCGCTCCATGGTCAGGGAAAACCACCTGGATGCGGTTGATTTAATCAGCCCCATTTTTGTGATTAACGGTGTTGATCGTGCCGAAGCAATCACTTCAATGCCGGGTGTTTTCCGCTTTACAGTTGACCGGGCGGTAGCTGAAGCTGGGGCTGTGGCAGCGCTCGGTATCCCCGCAGTTCTGCTCTTCGGCATTCCCAATCAGAAAGATGCCCGGGGCAGTGCAGCCTGCGACCCTGGTGAAGCGGTGCAGCGCGCGGTTGCGGCAATAAAGCATCATTATCCTGATTTACTGGTTATAACCGATGTTTGCCTCTGTGAATATAGCGACCACGGCCACTGCGGCCTGGTCAAAGATGGCCTTATTCTTAATGATGAAACCCTGCCGCGCCTGGCTGAGATTGCCCTTTCCCATGTGCGGGCCGGGGCTGATCTGGTTGCGCCTTCCGACATGATGGACGGTCGGGTGGCGGCTATGCGCAGCGCCCTTGACGCAGAAGGCTTTACTGACCGGGCCATTATCTCTTACGCTGTTAAATATGCCTCTGCTTTTTACGGGCCCTTTCGCCATGCCGCCGGTTCAGCGCCGCAATTTGGCTGCCGCCGCACCTACCAGATGGACCCCGCCAACGTGCGCGAGGCGCTGCGCGAAGCGACGCTTGATCTTGAAGAAGGGGCAGACATGATCATGGTTAAACCGGCGCTCTCTTACCTTGATGTAATCAGGGCTGTAAGGGAAACGGTTGATGTTCCGGTTGTCACTTATAACGTGAGCGGTGAATATGCCATGGTCAAGGCTGCTGCTCAGAATGGCTGGATCGACGAAGAAAGAGTGGTTCTCGAGCAGCTTCTCTCTATGAAGCGGGCCGGGGCCGACCTGATTATCACCTACCACGCCAAAGATGCGGCCGGATGGCTGCAGCGCAGCAAAGACAAGAAGATACTGGAGGGATCGTTAGATGTATGAAAAATCAAAAGCGCTTTTTGCCGAGGCCTGTGAACTGATTCCGGGTGGCGTAAATAGTCCGGTGCGGGCCATGAAATCGCTAATGCACCAGCCCATTTTTATCGAAAAGGGTGAAGGAAGCCGCATTTTTGATGCTGATGGCAATAGTTATATCGACTATGTCGGTTCCTGGGGGCCGTTGATTCTAGGTCATGCCCATCCTCATATTGTTGATACAATCTGTAAAACGGCTGCCAGGGGCACCAGTTTTGGCGCTCCGACCGCCCTCGAAACTGAGATGGCCCGCTTGATTGTCGATGCCCTGCCCTCTGTCGAGGTAGTGCGCATGGTTAACTCAGGCACCGAAGCGGTGATGAGTGCGCTGCGCGTGGCCAGGGGTTATACCGGTCGTTCAAAGGCGATAAAGTTTATTGGCTGCTACCACGGCCACAGCGACAGTTTTTTAATTCGGGCCGGTTCGGGTTTAGCTACGCTCGGTCTACCCGACAGTCCGGGTGTTACCGCCGGCACAGCCTCAGATACTATTGCCATCCCTTACAACGATCTTCAAGTGGTAAAAGATATATTCGCGACCTGCGGCGAAGAGATTGCCGCCGTTATAGTTGAACCGGTGGCCGGCAACATGGGCCTGGTGCTGCCTGAACCCGGTTTTCTGGAGGGGCTGCGCGCCATAACCAGCGAAAATGGAGCACTGCTGATTTTCGATGAGGTAATTACCGGTTTTCGTGTCGGCTACGGCGGGGCCCAACAGCATTACGCTATCACCCCCGACCTGACCACCCTGGGCAAAATTATCGGCGGCGGGTTGCCGGTCGGCGCCTACGGCGGTAAACGTGAAATAATGGAGCAGGTTGCCCCATGCGGCCCGGTTTACCAGGCAGGAACCCTCTCTGGCAACCCCCTGGCTATGGCGGTCGGTATTGAAACCCTGAAACTGCTTAAAGCGCCCGGCTTCTACGAAGCGCTGTCTGCCAAACGTGAAAAACTTGGCGCCGGAATAGCCGCTGCCGCTGGCAAAAATTCTATAGCAATTCAGCAGAGCGCCATCGGTTCTATGTTTGGCACATTCTTTAATGATCAGCCGGTCACAGATTTTGACAGCGCTAAAAAATCTGACACGGAAGCCTTCAAAATCTTTTTCCGTGCCCTGCTCAAAGAAGGGGTTTACATTGCGCCATCCCAGTTTGAAACCGGTTTCGTATCGGTGGCGCACAGCGAAGCAGATATTGATGCCACAATCACGGCAGCAGAAAAAGCTTTTGGTGCAGTCAGAATGCAGATTGATGAAGGCAAAAAGCAGGTCAGTTAAGACCCAGGCCTACAAGGAGATATTGCCGGATGCAGATAATCGCCCTTGGAATCAACCACAAAACAGCTTCCCTCGAGACGAGGGAAAAAGTTGCCTTTACCGAGAAGCACAAAGCTGAAGCGTATGCCGATCTGTTCTCTGACGGTCCGGTAGGGCAATGTGTCATACTATCCACCTGCAACCGCACTGAAATTTACGCCCTGGCTAGTGAAGCAGAAGCAGGCAGGGTAGCGTTGATTACCATGCTCGAAAAGGTTCGGGGTGCCACCTATGCTGAAATTGAAAACTGCCTTTTTTATTACTGCGGTCCCGAAGCGGTGGCCCATCTTTTCCGGGTCACGGCCGGACTTGATTCAATGATTCTGGGCGAAACCCAGATTCTCGGTCAGGTCAAAGAGTCTTACGAACAGGCTGTTCAACTTGGTGCGGTCGGTAAAGAACTGCACGGTCTGTTTCAGCAGGGGGTCAAGTGTGCCAAGAAAGTGCAGACAGAGACAAAAATTAACCACAACTCTGTCTCGGTCAGTTATGTTGCGGTTGAGATGCTCAGAAAAGAGCTGGGCAGTTTTGCCGGGATGCGGGTTCTGGTTATCGGGGCCGGTAAAATGCCACGCCTTACCCTTAAACATCTTCAGGCCCTTGGTGTAGAGGATATTTGGGTCACCAACCGCACGCACAGGCGGGCCCAGGTTCTTGCCGGTCAGTTTGACGGTAAAACAATTGATTTCAGCCGCAAGAAAGAGACCCTGCCGGCGATAGATATTATCATCAGTTCAACCGGGGCACCCCACCTGCTGCTGCTTAAAAACGATATGGATCAGGTTATGGCCCGGCGCAATAACAAACCGGTCTTTATTATTGACATGGCCGTGCCGCGGGATATTGACCCGGCAATCGGTGAACTGAAAAACGTTTTTCTTTACGATATGGACAGCTTGCAGCAGGTAGTGGCCGGTAACCAGCAGGAAAGAGAGAAAGAAGCCTCTGCCGCCAGGAACATGATTGCCCTGGAAGTAGAAGAGTTTCAGGCCTGGTTCAAAACGCTGATTGTAACCCCGGTGATTAAAGCCCTGCGCCAGAAAGCTGACCAGATCAGAACTGCTGAGACAGCAAAATATATTGAACGTAAATTAGGCTGCCTTGACGAAAAAGAGAAAGAAGCGGTTGAAAATCTGACCAGATCTATTGTTAATGCTATCTTAAAGGATCCAATTATGCGCATGAAAGATAATGCCATGCGCAAAGCTGCAGGCGACCACATTGAGTCGCTGCTCTATCTGTTTGATCTGGAGCAGAAGTTTGAGCAAGATTTGACCGGGGAAAAGAAAGAGCTGGTTAATTAAAACAGAAAGGATGATTTTAGTGCCTGCAAAAAAAGTATGGATTATCGGTTTGCTTTTAGTAATTGCGCTGCTGCCCCAATCTGCTTACGCCATGCACATTATGGAAGGCTTTCTTCCACCGTTGTGGAGTATTGCCTGGGGCGTTCTGGCCATCCCTTTCGTTCTGGTCGGCTATTTCTCAATTCAAAAAACTATCCGCGATCATCCGCGCCTTAAGATGCTGCTGGCAATGGCCTGCGCTTTCGCCTTTGTGCTTTCGGCGTTGAAAATACCCTCGGTAACAGGCAGTTGTTCACACCCGACCGGCCTTGGTTTCGGCACGATTTTATTCGGTCCGACAGCAATGACGGTGATGGCTCTTATAGTTCTGCTTTTTCAGGCCATGCTGCTTGCCCATGGCGGTCTTACTACGCTGGGCGCCAATACTTTTTCGATGGGTGTTGCCGGCCCGCTGGTTGCTTTTGCCGCCTATAAAGTGGTCAAAAAGGCTAACGGTCCGCAGTGGTTTGCAGTTTTTATGGCGGCAGCGCTTGGCAACCTGATCACTTATATAACTACATCTTTCCAGCTGGCCCTTGCTTTCCCTGCCGAAACCGGTGGTTTTATGGCTTCCCTGACCAAATTTTTAGGCATATTTGCTGTTACCCAGATTCCGCTTGCTGTCAGTGAGGGTATACTGACTGTGCTGATTTTTAACGCCATTGCAGTATACGGACGGGAAGAGCTGAAAGACTTAAAAATAATTTCAATGGAGGGGTAACCGTGAAAAATCTTATTTTGATTGCCATCGTTATCGGGCTGGCCGTTTTGCCGCTTGTTATGCTCAGCGATGCTGAATTTACGGGCGCTGATGGGGAAGCAGAAGAGGCCATTACTGAGATAAATGTTGATTACAGTCCCTGGTTTTCGCCGCTCATTGAACCGAAAAGCGGTGAAGTTGAAAGCCTGCTTTTTGCGCTGCAGGCAGCTGCAGGGTCGGGGATTATATTCTACGGGCTGGGCTACATGATTGGCCGCAGCAAGAAGGAAGAAACTGCCTGAGCATGATAAGTATTGATAAATACGCCTACATGTCAAAGCTAAAGCGGGCAGACCCCATGCCGAAGCTTCTCTTTACCCTGCTGACACTCGGGGTCTGCCTCTGGGCCAATTCGATAGCGGTTGCTCTGCTGGTTCTGCTGTTGATGGGCGGTTTAACTGTCTGCAGGGGTGGAACGCCTTTTGCAGTCTTTTTCAGGTTGATGCTGATTCCCTTTTCTTTCTTAATGATCGGGGTAATCACGATCGCTATAAATATTTCTGCGGACAGGGAGATCTTTCTATTTTCACTGTCAGTTTTTGAAACTAACCTGGGAGTGACGCAGATTGGCATAGATAGCGCAGCGCGCCTGTTTTTTAAGGCTCTGGGGGCAGTAAGCTGCCTTTACTTCCTGTCATTGAGTACGCCACTGGTAGATCTGATGCTTGCCCTGCGCCGGCTGAAGGTGCCCGCACTTTTCCTGGAATTGATGGGGCTGGTTTACCGCTTTATCTTTGTGCTGCTGGAGACTGCCGATATAATGGTCATAGCCCAGCATTCGCGTCTCGGTTATGCCGGTCTTGCGGCAGGTTACCGTTCCCTGGGAACACTGGCGGCAACGCTTTTTATCCGTTCCTATAAACGCGGGGAGGCTCTCTACACGGCCCTTGAAGCCAGGGGTTACAGCGGTGAGTTAAATGTATTGGAAGAACGCTTTTCAACCAGCTGGACCGCTTACCTTTTGCTGGTGGGTCTTAATGTGATCATTATTCTTGGCACTCTCTTCTTCAGAGACCAGGCGGGAGGGCTCTTGTTTTGAATGAGAATATTTTAGAGTCCAGAGACTTTCATTATAAATACCCTGATGGCACGCACGCTTTGAAGGGAATCAGCCTGCAGGTGAAACGCGGTCAGACAACAGCGGTTCTTGGCGGAAATGGTGCAGGAAAATCGACCCTTTTCCTTAGCTTTAACGGCATATTGAAACCTTCCGGGGGAATGATATTCTTCGATGGCCGGCAACTTGATTACTCGCACAAAGGACTGCTCGTTTTGCGCAGCAGGGTGGGCATTGTTTTTCAGGATCCTGACAGCCAGCTCTTTTCAGCCAGTGTGGTGCAGGATGTCTCTTTTGGGGTAATGAATATGAAGCTTCCCGAGCAGCAGGTGAGAGAAAAAGTAGCGGCAGCCATGACCAGGACCGGCATTACGCATTTGAAAGATAAGCCGACTCACTGTCTCAGCTTCGGGCAGAAAAAGCGGGTTGCTATTGCGGGGGTTTTGGCGATGGAGCCGGATGTTCTGATTCTTGATGAACCGACGGCAGGGCTTGATCCGCTGGGGGTCAGTGAAATAATGAAGCTGCTCAAACAGACGCAGCAGACTTTAGGGATCACGGTGATTATCGCAACGCACGACATTGATATGGTTCCCCTTTATTGTGACCACGCTTACGTGATGCATGAGGGTGAGATGATTATGGCCGGAACTCCGAAGGAAATTTTTGCCAGGAAAGATGTTTTGCGTAAAGTAAATTTAAGGCTTCCCCGCATCGGGCACCTGATGGAGATTCTCGAGGATAAGGATGATTTTCATTTTAACGAACAGGCAACTACAATTAAAGAAGCGCGCAAGGTTTTAAAGGCCTGGCGCACAGATCGGCAATAGGCTTGCCGGAGGAGGTATAAGGTTTTGAAAACAGCCTTGTTAGTTCTTGGCCATGGCAGTAAAGCGCCTGAGGCGACCGAAACTTTGGCCGCGGTGACGGCGATGATTCGTGAGAAGGTAAGTTATGACCGGGTTGAGTATGCTTCGCTGCAGTTAAGCGAACCACTGATGCCGGCAGTGATTAAGGACCTGGTTGCGGTGGGGATGAAACGTATTTTAGTCGTACCGTTCCTGATTGCCGTCGGTCAGCATGTGAAGACAGATATTCCTGAAGAACTTGCGGCCATGCGCGCAGAGTATCCCGGTGTTGAAATGCACCTGGGGTCACCGCTTGGCGCTGACCCCCGCCTGGCTGAAATAGTCATCGATCGGGTAAACGAAATGGAGCGATCACTGTGAGATCATTTATAACCGACCCGCAGGGCATTGAAGATAAGAGCATGCAGATCATCGAAGAGATTCTCGGTGCAAAAAAGCAGCAGTTCAGCCCGGCCGAACTGGCCATTATTAAAAGGGTTATTCACACTACGGCCGATTTTGAGTATGCCGATCTTTTCAGCGCTTCACCGGGGGCGATTACTGCCGGCCTGAAGGCCTTCAAAGAAGGAAATCAGGTGATTGTTGCCGATACGAATATGATTGTATCTGGTGTAAATAAAGGTTTGCTCTCTTCATACAACTCGAAGGTTGAATGTCTTGTAGCCGAGGGAGAGACCAGGCGTGAAGCTTTGGCTGCCGGGGTGACCCGCTCGATGATCAATATCAGGCGGGCATCAGAAAAATACCCCGGGGCAATTTACGCTATCGGTAATGCCCCGACTGCGCTCTATGAACTGCTGCAGTTGATTGAAGATGGCAGGGTGCAGCCGGCCCTGGTTATCGGCGTTCCGGTCGGTTTTGTTGAAGCCGAGGAATCAAAAGAAGCGCTGCTGCAGAGTGATGTTCCGCATATCTTGATTCGCGGTCGCAAAGGCGGCAGTACTGTGGCAGTAGCGATCATTAATGCCATGTTGAAACTGGCGGGAAAAGAGTAAACTATGCCTTTTGATAATAACGAAACAGAGGGTGCCTGGCGCTACACCGTTACGGCGGGTCGCAGGATGCGGCGCGGTTACAGCACCGGGTCGTGCGCGGCTGCTGCGGCCCGGGCGGCAACTGCAATGCTCTTCAGCGGTCAGTCAATTGACCAGGTTTCAATTGACACCCCGTCTGGTGTTACGCTTACCCTGCCGGTTGAAAATGTATTGATCGGGGCAGGGTCAGCTGAATGCTCCGTGCGCAAGGATGCCGGTGACGACCCCGATATTACCAACGGTTTGGATATTTATGCCCGCGCTGCTTTATCCGCGCAGCCGGGGGTAACTATCAAGGCCGGCCGGGGAGTGGGCGTTGTGACGAAGCCTGGTCTGCAGGTAGCAGTGGGTCGCCCGGCTATTAACCCGGTGCCGGAAAAGATGATTTTGACGGAAGTCGGCGCGGTTTTGCCGCCAGAAAAAGGGGTTGAAATAGAAATATTTATTCCCGATGGTGAACGGCTGGCCCGTAAAACGCTTAACTCGCGCCTGGGAGTGATCGGTGGGCTCTCGATTCTCGGTACCAGCGGACTGGTTGAGCCGATGTCGGAACAATCTTACCAGGAAACTCTGGCTCTCGAGCTGAAGGCCGTGAGCATTGAACACCCTGGTCCGCTGGTGCTGGTAACCGGCAACTACGGCCGCACCTTGGCCCTTGAACATTTTAAGCTGCCGCCGCAGGCGGTGGTTAAGATCGGCAACCTGGTTGGCTTTTCTCTCGATCGCTGCCGTGAATTGCAGCTTCAGAAAGTGCTCATAATCGGGCATATCGGCAAACTGATCAAGGTTATCGCCGGTATTTTCAACACCCACAGCCGGGTGGCTGATGCCCGTTTTGAAACTTTTGCCGCCCAGGCTGCGCTGCTTGGCGCTCCAAAGGAGACAATCTTGAGCCTGCAGCAGGCGGTAACCACTGAAGATATGGTTGACCTGCTGGCCGAACTGGGCGGTCCCGGATACTTTGACCAGCTGTCGGCAAAGGTCAGTGAGAGAGCTTCGGCTTATCTTTTTGATGAAATAGCTGTCGGTTCAGTAATTTTTAACTTCCGCCGCGGATTGCTCGGTATGGACGACAGGGCCCGCAGCTTACTGGAGGAATTTTAGGTGCAGAAAATTGCTGTGCTTGCTGTCGGCCCGGGCTCTCCGGAACACCTGACCCCTGCAGTTGCCAGGCAGGCAGCAGGCTGCGATCTTTTAGTCGGCGGCAGGCGAAACCTGGCTCTTTTCAATTTTCCCAACCAGGAAAAACTCGAAATAACCGGGAAGATTGCGCCGGTAATTGAGCAGATTAAGGTGAAGATGACTGACCGTAAAGTCGGTATTCTTGTTTCCGGAGATACAGGTATCTACAGCATTTTGCCCCGCCTGGTAAGTGAATTCGGCCGGGAAGCGCTTGATGTTTTTCCCGGCATCAGCGCCGTGCAGTATATGTTTGCCCGTCTAGGGCTGACCTGGGAAAAGGCAGGCTTTGTCAGTCTGCACGGGCGCCAGTGTGACGATCTGCCGGAAAAACTAAAGAGCCCTCTTCCGGTGGTGTTTTTTACCGATCGCCAGAATACGCCGGCCCTGGTTTGCAGGATGCTGGTTGATGCCGGTTTAACTGCGAAGAGGGTTTACCTGGGAGAAGATTTGTCTTATAGGCATGAAAAGATCAGTGAGGGCCGCCCGGAAGAATTTTTAAACTACAGGGCTTCCGAGCTGAACCTGGTGGTGATTGTAAATGAGTAACAGGCAGCATTACCTGGTGCCCGGCATCCCTGATGACCAGTTTTTAAGGGGCGAAGTGCCGCTGACCAAATCGGAAATTCGCTGTTTAACCCTTTCATTGCTGCGCCTGGCCGAAGGGCAGCGGGTGCTTGATATCGGGGCCGGCAGCGGTGGCTTGAGTATTGAGTGTGCTTTGCTGCTGAAGAAAGGTTCAGTCTGCGCCGTGGAAAGGGATAAGGAAGCAGTTGGGCTGATCAAGGCTAACCTGGCCCACTTTGAAGTTGACAATGTGACACTGGTTGAAGGTGAGGCGCCGCAGGCTTTACAGGGTTTGGGCCGTTTTGACCGGATCATGATCGGCGGCAGCGGCGGAAATCTGCCTGCCATTATTGGAGCATCAAGAAAAATGTTAACCTCCGGAGGGGTTTTGGTCATTAACTGTATTCTTTTTGAAACGCTCAGCGCAAGCCTGGAACTGTTGAAAAGCAGCTCTTTCGAATCTATTTCGTTTATCCAGGCGGCCATAGCGCGTTCCCACCAGATTGGCGGTGGAACGGCGCTTCAGCCGCTAAACCCTGTATTTATCGTTTCCGCAGTGAAAGGAGCTTGCTGATGATAGGAACATTTTACGGTATCGGTGTCGGCCCGGGAGACTCAGAACTGCTTACCTGCAAGGCGGTGCGCATTTTGCAGGAGGTTGACTGTGTTGCGGTGCCGGTAGCTGAAAAGGATAAAGAGAGCACGGCGCAAAAGATAGCGGGACGCTTTATCAGGCCTGACTGCCGTGTGTTGGCTATTGATTTTCCAATGACCCGCGACCAGGGTTTGTTGGATGAAGCCTGGCAGGCCGGGTGCGCCCTGGTGCAGGAACAATTAGACCAGGGGCGGTCAGTCGCTTTTCTGACCCTGGGCGATGCCATGCTTTACAGCACTTATATTTATATTTTTCAGCACCTGCAGCGGGAAGGCTACCCGGTCTTCACCATCCCCGGCATTTCTTCATTCAGCGCGGCGGCGGCAGTATCGGGGGTACCCCT
>Ga0194113_10011494_pt1 | contig 10465 bp, 9 predicted proteins | sample TA2MahC200mmetaG_FD_146193 | JGI IMG/M metagenome (GOLD analysis project Ga0194113, IMG submission 146193) | Freshwater microbial communities from Lake Tanganyika, Tanzania - TA2015017 Mahale Deep Cast 200m | ecosystem: Environmental > Aquatic > Freshwater > Lake | place: Tanzania: Lake... | reverse complement strand
AGACCGCATTGCGTAAATAGTTAAGGCTACCTCTAAAAATGTCATTCCGGCGAAAGCCGGAATCCAGAAGGTCTTGATATTACTGGACTCCGGTTTTCACCGGAGTGACGAATCTGGAATTATTAGAGGTTCCCTTAAATCTCTGATTCTGAATCTTTTGGTTATTCCCCAATCCGAACTCCGAACTTTATCTCCCCATCTCCCTATCTCCCCATCTCCCCTTGTTCAAGGGTTTCCCTCACGGCCTCCTACGACGATTTCCGGGATTCTAAGCGTGGGTTGGGCGTCCGCAACTGGAACGCCCTGACCATCCTTTCCGCAGGTTCCGATTCCAAAACCGAGATCATCACCCACCATGTCAATCTCCTTTAACACCTGAGGCCCGTTGCCGATCAGGATGGCTCCCCGGACCGGTTCTCCGATGCTTCCTTTTTCGATCAGGTACCCCTCGCTCACCTCAAAGACAAAATCGCCATTGACCGTATTGACCTGACCGCCGCCCATCTTCTTCACGAATAGACCCTTCTCTACGGAGCGGATGATCTCTTCGGGCTTTATCTTCCCCGGGAGGATGAGCGTGTTGCTCATCCTGGGGATGGGTTTTATTTGGTAGGACTCCCTTCTTCCGTTTCCGGTTGATGGAACACCGTCTCTGAATGCGCTGAGGCGATCGTAGAGATATCTTTTCAAAATCCCTTCCTTCACCAGGATGGTCCTTTGCGAGACGACCCCTTCATCATCAAACGCATAGGCGCCCCTCTTTTTCGGAAGAGTGGAATCATCCACGACGGTGATCAGCGGAGACGCTACCTTCTCTCCGATCTTTCCTGAATAGACGGAGAGGCCCTGTTGAGCCAGGTCTGCTTCCAGTCCATGTCCGATGGCTTCATGGATCATCGTTCCTCCTGCATCGCTCGACAGGACAACAGCCATTTTCCCCATAGGAGCCCTCCTTGCTGAAAGCATGAGCAGGGACCTCTTTGCCGCCACCTCCGCCACTCTCTCCGGAGGGCAGAGGTCAAAGAGCTCAAAACCCATCGTCCCCCCGATCGGTTCGTATCCGGTCTGGATGATATCCTCTTGAGAGGCGACAACCTGAGCTGAAAAGACCGTTCCCACCCTCTCCCCTTCTATCCATAAACCTTCTGAATTGGCAATGGAAAGAGATTGGCTCACATCCCTGTAGAGGACCTTGACCTGTCGGACATGGGGATCGAGTTTTCGAGCAATCTCATTGGCCCGATTCACCATCAAGACCTTCTCCCTGATCGGAACCTCCCTGGGATGTTTCTCAATCGGTGAGTGAGGAGCACAAATCGAAGGAGCGGAGGGAGCAACCCTCCCCTGATCAAGGAGATTGAAGATACTTTCTCCCCGGTCTTCTTTTACTGCCCGGCTGACCACTCTGGCTAAGTCGAGAAGATCCTCTTCATTTAGACGGTTGGTAAAACTGTAAAAGGTTCTTCCATCGAAAAGAACCCGGAGCCCCACGCCCGTGTCCTGACCTGAGATCATCTTTTCGATGCGGTCCTCTTCGCAGACGATCGCAACCGCATAGGTCTGCTCAAAGAAGAGATCCGCAAACTCCCCGCCCTCCCTGAGGGCCTCGCTTAGAATTTTGTCAGGCGAGAGATGTTCTATCATTCTATTCTCCTCATTTAAGGTGACCGCTATAAATTCGAAATCCGAATATCGAAACACGAAACAATTCCAAAATTTTCAAATATCTTAAGCAAAACCGTTTTGAATTTTGTATTTTGGATATTCGTGCTTGTTTCGAATTTCGTATTTCGTGCTTCGGATTTAAGATATTTTTTCGACCTCAATTTCTTTTCGAAGCCCCTCCAAAACCTCATCCACATCCTTTTCCCAGCCCGGCGCAATCATCAGCTCGACAATCGCCTCATGAGGATCCTTCGTTCTCACCACGGCCATCCCCTCATGCGATTCGATGATAAACTTGAAATAGGCGATATCCTTCCGATGAACCCTGAAATATTTTGAATGAGTATCCATCTTTTTATTGCGGATTGCGGATTTCAGATTGCGGAATTAAATCCGAAATCTGAATTCCGAAATCCGAAATGGATTAACTCCGAACTTTACTGATGAGCCTTCCGGTCACATCCCCGAAGAGGACAACATCTCTGATCGTTCCTTCGATCGGGTAGAGGTCTCTGGAGAGCCACCCCTCAATCAGCCCCTCTTTTGAATGGGTGATTTCCGGATCGAGGGAGAGTTTGACAAAGTAATCTTTTCCGTCTTTGATTTTCTCAGATTTCTTCCTCTTCTCCGCTTCCTCCCTCGATGCAACACTCACCTCATAAGTCCCCACTCCCTTTTTCGGAAAGGTAGGGACAGAAAACCGCTTCCCCCTGTCGATCTCACCATAAACCCCATAACGGAAATTGTATGAAGCGGTCAGGAAATCGTCATAGGTTTTTCCGGAAGGAATCTCCTTTTCCGTCTTCACGATGGATCCGTCCTTTTTCCGCCTCGTCTGAATCCATTTCATCTTCTGATAATCGAAAAGATGGGTTTTCCGTCTCAGCCTCTCCCCGATCTTCACATCCTCTTCGAAAGACAGGGCTCTGAGGCGCCTCCCTCCATCCACCTCTTCCATGACAGACCTGTAGGTGTCCACCCGATAACGGACAACGAATCCCAGAACGCCCAATGTTTCCGCCTGAAGGATGGCCATGTAACAGCCCTTCTTCTCCATCTCTTTAAAACTCAATTTCCCCAGGGCCGCCCTTTTAAAAAGCCAGAACCCGACCTCGTATGAGAGTTCTTCTCCTTTAAAAAATTCGGAAATAGATTTTCTCTCCCCTCTCGATGCAGAGAAGGAGTTCGCTTCTGCTTCCCGAAGAGAGAAAGGAAAAACAGGAAGGAATGAAAATCCCAACATCCACCGAAAAAAATTTCTTCTCGTCAAAGATGACATCTTGTCTTTTGCCTATTGTTCATCGTTCACTGTTCATTGTCCATCGTTAAAGATGCAGTTCAATCACATCGCCTTCGCTTACCCGGTAGTCTCGCTTCACCATCTGGCCGTCGAATTTCCCAGACCCCCAGACCCGGGCATACCTCAGTTTGGCGGCGAAATCCTTGTGAACCGAAAGGGCCACATCGTCGATCGTGCTTCCCCTTTTAAGAATCACCGGCTCTGTCAGGTCCGGCTCTTTACCAGGAATTTTGGTATAGACACGGAGGATGCCGAGACGGCCATAGACCTCTTTCTTCACCTCTTCGAAATTCATCTCCTCCTTTGCAGAGACCGGCAGGATCATCCATTCACTCTTGAAACGGCCCTCGAGCGCCCGAAGCCCTTCCGTCGCATTCCTGAGATCAGCCTTGTTCCCGAGAAGAAACGCCCTTTTAAAAACCCATCCTTGTTCCGGGGGATGGGCCGGATTTCCATCTCCTATCTCTATCTTCATCCGGTTCAACTCTTCGAGAACCACCTCCATCTGGAAGACAGGATCATCCGTCAGATCCAGAACAATGAGAAGCCCATCGGCGTTCCTGATGAGATTGGGAAATCCGGGCTCGATCCGGTCCATCTGGATGGGCGGCGTATCCACCAGTTGAATCTGGAGGTTCTCAAACCTCATCATCCCCGGGATGGGTTTCTGCGTAGTAAAGGGGTAATCCGCAACCTCGGAAGGAGCATGGGTGAGGTGGGTGAAAAGGTTCGACTTTCCGGCATTGGGAAGGCCCAGAAGCGCCACTTGGGCCGCTCCCTCTTTCTTCACATTATAGGCCTGCTCCGCCCGGCTGACCGCAGGTTTTTTTTGAAGCTCTTCTTTCAACTTGGCCATCCGGGACTTCAGTTGCCCCCGGAGCCTCTCCGTCCCTTTATGCTTCGGGATGATGGCCATCATCACCTCAAGCGCCTTAATCTTTTCGGGAACGGATTTGGCCTGCTTGAACTTGGCCTCTGCCTCTAAATACTGCGGGGTGAGGTTGGCTGGCATAATCCTGGTGTTCCATCAACCCGGAGTTTCTTTGGAGCTCATTGATACAAGAATTGTTTTGGTCCACATGGAATGTTGGAATAATGCCTGCCTGTCGGCAGACAGGGAATATTGGTAAAAATGTGTTGATTTTGAGAAATCGAATGTAGACCCAACATTCCAATATTCCACTCTTCCATTCTTCCTGGTCTTTGTCTCGCAGTTATAATTTATAAATCTTCTCCCGGAGGAAGATCTCCAGCATCTTCGGGTCGAACTGTCTGCCTCTGCATTTTTCCAGTTCCGCAAGGACATTCTGAAGGGGCATCACCCCACGGTGGGGCCGGGCGCTGGTCATCGCATCAAACGCATCGGGAAGGCTGATGATCCGGGCTTCAAGGGGAATGGCCTCACCTGCCAGCCCGTCGGGATAACCTCTGCCGTCATAATGTTCATGGTGGTGGCGGATCATCGGAATTTTATCCTTGAAAAATTCGACCCCCTCCACGATCTTTACCCCGATCAGCGGGTGCTCCCGAATATACTGGTACTCCTCGTTACTCAACGGGCCCTGCTTCTGAAGGACCTCGTCCTTGATGCCGATCTTGCCGATATCATGAAGAAGCGCTCCATACTCCAGATTCTCCAGCCTCTCCTCCGAGAAGCCCATCTTCTTGGCGATGGCCAGGCTCATCCGTTTCACCCGGTCGGAATGGCCCCGGGTATATGGGTCTTTCGCATCGATCGCCTCAGCCAGAACTTTCACTGAATCCAGATGGGCTTTTTTCAGAGTCCGATAAGACTGCTGAAGCTTTGCGGTCCGCTCTTCCACCAATTCTTCCAAACGGTTGTGATAAGCCTCAATCTCTTCTTCAAGCCGCTTGCTCTCAAGGGCTTTCTTCACGCTCATGACGATCAGGTCAAGGTCTGCCGGCTTGATGATGAAATCATCAGCCCCGAGCCTCATCGCATTCACAGCCAGGTCGATCTCCGGATAGGCGGTCACCATGATCATCTTCATCTTGGGGTCAATGGCCTTCACCTTCTGCAAGAGCTCAACCCCGGTCATCTCGGGCATTTTGATGTCGGAGATGATGAGGGAGAAAGAATTTTTATAAAAATGATTGAGGGCTTCTTTCCCGTTATTGGCCGTGGTGCAGGAATACCCCTCCCTCGTCAACCGCCGTTCTAAAACGTTGCAGATGACCTCCTCATCGTCAACAACCAATATCCGCTCTTCCTGCATATGTTTCTCTATTTTATAAGAAATGGAGCAGGAGTCAACCCCCTATTCAAAAAAGAGAGGTAAATTATGTTTGATTTCGGGGAGGTTTTTTGATAAACGTATTCATATAGAACAGGAGAACCCATATGGAACTGAAGAAGATACTGGTGGTGGATGATGAGGCCCCTCTCCGGGAGATCCTTCAGAGGGGGTTGACCCAGATGGGCGAGTATTCGGTCGAGGTGGCTCAAAACGGCCAGGAGGCGATCGAAAAGATTGAAAAAGATATTTTTGACCTCATCTTAACCGACCTGATGATGCCCGAGATGGACGGCATGGAGCTTCTCAAGATCATCAAGGGAACAAGGCCGGAGATGCCGGTCATTATGATGACGGCCTATGGATCGATCGATACGGCTGTGGAGGCGATGAAAACCGGTGCCAACGATTACATCACCAAGCCTGTTGACTTCAGAGACCTTCTCCTCCGCATCTCTAAAGTCGATCAGGAAAACCGTCTTCTGCAGGAGAACCGGCTCCTGAGGATGGAGGTAAGGAAAAAGTTCGAGTTTTCGAATATCATCGGGAAAAGCAGGAAGATGCAGGGAATCTTCTCCCTCATCCAAAAGGTGGCTCCGAGCAACAGCACGGTCATCATCTACGGAGGGAGCGGAACCGGAAAAGAACTCGTTGCCAAAGCCATCCATTACAACAGCCCGAGGACGGATCAGCCCTTCATCCCTTTCAACTGCAGCGCCATCCCTGAGACTCTGGTGGAAAGCGAACTCTTCGGCCACACGAAAGGCGCCTTCACTGGCGCAGTCCAGACCAAGAAAGGGCTCTTTGAGGAAGCCAATGGCGGAACCCTCTTCCTTGATGAAATCTCCACGGTCCTCCCATCCGTTCAGGTGAAACTTCTCAGGGTCCTTCAGGAAAAAGAGGTGATGAAAATAGGAAGCACCGAGAGGACGAAGATCGATGTCCGGATGATTGCGGCTACGAACGAAGATCTCGAAGTCAACATGAAGAATGGAAAGTTCCGGGAAGACCTCTTCTACCGGCTCCATGTCTTTCCCATCTCCCTTCCGGACCTGAGGGAGAGAAAGGAAGATATTCCCCTCCTGGCCTATCACTTCCTCGATCTCTATTCGAAGGAGGCTAAAAAAGAGATCAAAGGAATCTCTAAAGAGGCGATGCATCTCCTTCTCGAATATCACTGGCCGGGAAATGTGAGGGAATTAGAGAACGCCATTGAAAGGGGAGTCATCATGGCGGAGGGAGAATTTTTAACCCCTCAGGATCTTCCGGGTGATCTGGTGGAAGGGTTTTCATTCCTGATCCGAAGGGGGGCAAAGGACCGCAAATCCCTCGATGAGATCAAGGCCGAATATATCGCCCAGATATTAAAGCAGACCGATGGGAATAAAAAGACGGCCGCTGATATTTTAAAGGTCAATCCCAGAACGCTCTACCGGTTTGAAAAGAAGGGCGCTTCCGGGGAATCCGTTTAAATTCCCATGTTTTTTATTTAAGCCGTTCGTCCTGAGGCTCTCGAAGGATGAACGGCGCAGCGATGTGCCCTTCGACCGTTCGACAGGCTCACGGTTCAGGGTGAACGGTGACAACCTAACTGGATAGTTAAATTCTCAAACCGGAATCTTAACCTCCTGATCCTGCTGTGGTTTCGTTGACTACATCAAGAAACAGTGTTATTAAATATTTATGAAACTGCTTATCAATAGACCGTTATTCGTTCTTCTCTTCTTGGTCTTTCTCACTTCGTGCGCAAGCGCTCAGAAGGTCGATCCTTCAACCCCCCAGCCAGCCCCTTCTCCATCGGTCAAAGAATCCCTTCAGAAAAAGGCGGTTCCTCCCAAGCCCCGGGCTTATTATCACTTCCTCCTCTCGCAACTTAAACTCAAAGAGGGGAAAATCGATGAAGCCATCGAAGAGATGAGGGAGGCGATCGCCCACGATAACAAAGAGCCTTCTCTCCGTGTGGAGATGGCCTCCCTCTATATCTATAAAGGACGGATGAACGAGGCGATTGAGGAGTGTCAGGCGGCTGTGCGTGCCGACCCCTTTTACCTGACCGCCCATCTCCTCCTGGGCGGAATCTACTCTTCACTGAAAAAGAACGATCTTGCGATCGACGCCTATAAGAAGGCCATTGAGATTTCGCCCCGGCATCGTGAAAGCTATCTCTACCTCAGCTCCCTCTATGCAGAGGGCCGGGAGTATGAGAAGGCAATCCTTCTCCTCCAGCAGTTTCTCAAAATCGAACCCAACTCCGTGATGGGCCTTTACTCCCTTGGAAGGATCTACGCCGAAACAAAATCTTATGACAGGGCAGAGGAATATTTTTTGAAAGCCCTGACCATCGAACCGAATCAGATCGCCGCCCTGATGGATCTGGGAATCGTCTATGAGATCCGGAACGAGACCCGCAAAGCCGCAGAAGTTTATCAAAAGATTCTCGACCTCCATCCGGACCACAAAGGGGCGAGAAACCGGCTGGGACAACTCTATATCAAAGAGAAAAAACTGGATGAGGCGTTGACCCACTTTCAGGAGCTTCAGAAATCATCCTCCGGCGATCTCAACCTTCGGACAAAGATCGGCCTCATCTATCTTGAACAGGGGAAACTGGACCAGGCGATCCTCGAGTTTAACTTCGTCCTGGGTGCCACGCCCGGAGACGACCGGGTCAGGTATTACCTGGGAGCCGCCTATGTTGAGAAAGGGGCGCTCGATCTCGCCGTTTCGGAATTCAAAAAGATCCCGGTTAAATCGGAGTTCTTCGCCGACTCCCGGAGAAGCATCGTTCTGGTGTTAAGCAGACAGAAAAAAATGGGAGAGGCTATTCAAATCATGGAGGAATCGATTCAGGCCAAACCGCAAGAGGCGGACCTCTATCTCATTCTCGCCGCCCTCTTCGATAAAGAAGAGCAGTTGCCGAAGGCTCTCGAAACCCTCCAGAAAGGGCTGTCCCAAAACAGGGAGAATCTTGACCTCCTTTATCAGCTCGGCGCACTCTACGACAAAATGGGAGACTTTGAGAAGATGGTCTCTGAGATGAAGGAGGTCCTGCGGATTGACCCCAATCACGCCGATGCCCTGAACTATCTGGGGTACTCCTACGCAGAAAAGGATATTCATCTCGAAGAGGCTCTCCGGTTGATTCAGAAGGCCATGACATTAAAACCCAATATGGGTTATATCACCGACAGCTTGGGCTGGGCCTATTTCAAGCTCGGAGACTATGAGCGGGCAGTAGCTGAACTCGAGAAGGCAAACCAGTTAACTCCGAATGATCCTGTCATCACCGAACATCTCGCGGATGGTTATTCCAAGATGAACCGGAAGGAGAAGGCAAGGGAGTTTTACGAGAAGGCGCTCACCCTGAATCCGAAACCCGACCAGATGGAGAGACTGAAGAAAAAAATTGAGGAGTTGAAAGGGAAGAAGTAATTCATTCTCAATAATCAATTACCAATGTTCAATGGTCAATGAGTACAAACTGATCATTGATGATTGCTCATTTAAAATTGACCATTGATTTTTTATCAGCCTCCTGCCACCGGAGGGAAGATCGAAAGCACATCTCCTTCCTTCAAGACCTGCTCCTTTTTTCCGTGAACGCCGTTGATGAGAATGATCTTGGGCATCTCTTCAGGGATGTTCAGTTTGGTCAGGATCTCCTGAACCTTCGTCTGTTCATCAATCTCCATCTTGCATGAAAAGCGGCCGCTGCCCTTTGGCAGATAGTCCCGCAACGTAGCAAAGAGTTTAACTTCAATCTCCATTGAAATTCGTTTCCAACCTCCTGTCTTAAAAATCTACTTCAGCACCTCAATCTCCCTGGCCGAATTAAAAACGATAAAGACTCGCAGATTATTGCTTTCCTTTTCCATGCGGGGGATCTCCTCAAGGTTTGGGTTTCAAAATCATTATATTTGAAAATCGTTTTTCTTACAAGATCAAAAGCATAATATAGTTGTTGGAACAATGATGGTTCGACTCAAGTTGTCGATAGGCGGGGTTTTCTAACCCCGCCTCCGGAATAAGTGGGACAGGCCTCCGGCTCAGGCTCCGCCCCAGAGGGGCCTCTGCCCCGGAGGGAAGAGCCTCTGGCTCGGAGAGAATGTCCCGCCTATCGGGTGAAATTAAATTTAGGTGGGGAAAGTGGCAATCAGGCAATCCGGATCTTTCCTTCGGGCTCTGAGACGACCTCTCCGATGATGGAGGAATTGACTTCCCCTTCTCTCTCCAGGGTTTCCACTAATGCTTCAGCCTGATCAGGAGGAAGGGAGATGAGAAGTCCGCCGGAGGTTTGAGGATCATAGAGGACATCCATCAGAACGCCGGAGACGCCTGGATTGACTTCAACCCTGCAGGAAAAAAAACGGCGATTGGAATGAGCCCCGCCGGGTATCAAACCCACCCCCGCATAGTCCATGACACCGGAAAGGAGGGGAATCTTCCCTGAGTCAATGACCATTCCGATCCGGCTGGCCGTTGCCATTTCAAGTCCATGGCCGATAAAACCGAACCCCGTAATGTCCGTGCAGGCATGAGCTCCAAAGATTTTCATTTGCTCCGATGCTTTTCGATTGAGGGCGATCATGCACTCGGTCATCTCTTTCACTGTCTTCTCAGAAGCCATCCCTCCTTTGAGGGCCGTGGAGATGATCCCTGTGCCGAGCGGCTTGGTCAGAACCAGCTTGTCTCCTTCCATTGCCTTTGCATTGGAGAGAATCTTATCCGGATGGACGATCCCCGTCACGGAGAGGCCGTACTTGATCTCCTGGTCTTCAATCGTATGGCCGCCCACCAGAGCCACGCCCGCCTCATCGATCTTTGACAGCCCCCCTCGAAGGATCTCCTTTAAGATCGAGGAGGAGAGGGTCTGGATGGGAAAGGCGACCAGGTTCATCGCCGTCAGAGGCGTCCCTCCCATCGCATAGACATCGCTCAGGGCGTTGGCAGCCGCCACCTGGCCAAAGGTAAAGGGATCGTCCACAATGGGCGTGAAGAAATCGACCGTTTGAACGAGGGCGATCTCATCGTTCAAACGATAGACCCCTGCGTCATCCGATGTCTCCAGGCCCACTAGCACATTCGGGTCTCTGCGAATGTTCAACTCCCTCAAAACCCGGTCCAGATCCTCCGGACCGATTTTCGCCGCTCAACCCGCCTTCTTCACGGTCGCCGTCAGACGCACCTCGCTCATCGCGCCCCTCGTGTTGGAGAATTTCAATCTTATTCTCTTAACATATCTCTC
>Ga0194113_10011493_pt1 | contig 10466 bp, 6 predicted proteins | sample TA2MahC200mmetaG_FD_146193 | JGI IMG/M metagenome (GOLD analysis project Ga0194113, IMG submission 146193) | Freshwater microbial communities from Lake Tanganyika, Tanzania - TA2015017 Mahale Deep Cast 200m | ecosystem: Environmental > Aquatic > Freshwater > Lake | place: Tanzania: Lake... | reverse complement strand
TATTGTTCTCCTGTATGCACCCACCATAAGTTGCGCTCTTGAACCCTATTTTCGAGTCTTATTCCACGTATTTATGAGGGGTGCACATCCTAATTCTTAGTTTTGTTATTCACTCTTTATTCTCCTGTATGCACCCACCATAAGTTGCGCTCTTGAACCCTATTTTCGAGTCTTATTCCACGTATTTATGAGGGGTGCACTTGTCACTTCTCGGATTAGTTCTCACATCCTATTCTTATTTTAAATCCAAACTATCAGCTTAATCACGGCAGGCCCCCACAGGGACTGGACGTTTATCATCCCCTGAGAGTGGAAAGACATCGTGTTTTCGTTGAAGCTGATGTCCAGCACACCATCCTGGTTTGAATCCAAAGTCTGGTTCACAAGCCTGTAAACAGCATCAACCAAAGCATCCTCTGTCCTAGACAGACTGGACAAGCTAGAGGTGTAGTAGCATGTGTTTGAGCCAGAATAGGTTAAAGGCACTCTAGCTATTGAAATACCTCCAGGATGCTGTATATGCCACTCACAGCCGTCTGACATCTTGAACGCTTCGCTATAGGTCACATTAGACAAAACCCTGGCAGACTCATATCTGACGTCCACATCCCCTATTCTCATCTCGCCAGGGTAAGTTGAACTGAACCTCAAAGGTACCACGCAATACGGACCGTCTATTACACAGCCACTACAACCGCAGTCCGAGGCTACAATCTGGTTCAGCTTGGATGAGAAATCCGGCGTCGTCTCAGACCCAGTATAGTTGTTGAACTGACTCCACTCCCAGGGAACCGCATTGTCAACGCCAACGTCCAGCTTCAAGTCTGATGAATACACACTTGTCGCCAAAAGCAGCAGGCCAGTTAAGAGGAATATTGACTTTAATCTCATCTAGGATTCTTTAATTAATTTAACTGGCCGCTTATATACACAGGCGGTGATGCAGCTATAATTGCAGGAACACACAAGCCCAAAACATTACCGCTACTAGGGCTGTGAGGAAAAGCCACCACGCCATCTTGTTGTAGTCCGTGTTCATTGTGATATTAATGTGATTGCTGCATTAAAAGTCGGTTTTAACCGCGGATATCTGGGTTTTGAATTCTTCTCCACTGCTCTTACCGCGGATGCGAGCAAATAAAGCCAGCAGCAGGACAAACCCGACTGCAGCATAAACAATGATTTTGTAGTCAACCTTGGTTGTTTCCACCGGCTCTTCAACAATCTTCTTTTTTATTTCCTGTATCAGCAGCTCGGTCTTGGCAGTCCCGTCATAGTTTTTGGATTCGTTGTACAACTCCAAAGCCATCTCGGCGTAGAAAAGAGATTCGTTGAATCTCCTAAGCGGCATCTGGCGTTGGGAGTCGAAGTAGTAGGCGTCTGCAATATTGTTCACCACCTTGTTTGAAGTCACTGTGCCGTTGTAGTACCCTATCTCAGAGTATATTGCCTTCGCGGCTCTTGCCTCACTCAAAGCCATGGTGTAGTTCCCAAAGCTCAAGTAGTTCAAAGCCTTGGCGTAATGAGCCTCGGCTGCAAGATTCTTTTCATCTATCATGAATCTATCGATTTCCTCCTTCAGTGTGTCACACTTTTTTATACCTTCAGCGTTGCTTATTTCAACGTAAATACTCCTAGCAGCCTGGAGGAATATCAATGAGTTTTTCAGGTCGTTCCTCGCATAGGCTGCCATGGCCCTGTCGAACTCAGTATCAGCCTCAAACTTCTTCCTGGACTTAAATTCATCACTTATCTTCTTTATGACGATGTCGCATTTTGTGATTCCCTCAGGGTCCTTTATCTTCAAGTAAAGGTCCTTGGCCTTGGTCACATAAATCATGGAAACAGTGTAATCGGCGATTGAAAAGTATTCTTCAGCCTTGGCGTAAAACGACTCCGCACTCTGCCTCAAGACATACTCAACATTCATCCCATACAGCGTTACGTTAGACAAGGAGCCAACAACAAGATCCATATACCCGTCGCCCTCGACATCAAAAGCATCCAAGTAGTAGATTGCACTCCCAGTTGGATAATACCACTCATTCACGCCATCCTTGTCATACACATAAATCTTGCCGTCCACGGAACCAACAACAACCTCCTCCCTGCCGTCTGACTCTATGTCAAAAACCTTTATCACCTCAACAGACTTGCTCAGCCGGGTGACCCACTTGGGTTTCTCGCTTTTTTGGTCAAAGAAGCCTAATACACCATTGTCAGTGCCCACAATGACATATCTGGCATTTTTTTCGCCGAACGAGGAAACACATACTGCAGATACCCCACCTACCAGTCCGCTTGTCGTCTCATAACTCTCCAGCTCGAGACCAGACCAATTGTAGACATAAAGAACACCGCTGTCTAAGCCTGCTAGAATATCATTTTTTCCGTCAAGATTCACGTCTGCAGTATAAACAACCCTAACATTGTTGTCCGCATCTGCCTCCACAGTATTGCTGGATTTGTTATACCTCTGGGGATGCTTCCCCCACAGCAGCCTGCCGTCGGTAGTGTAAACATAAGCGCTACCATTTTTTATCGGATACTCTACAAGAACTCTCCCTGGAACCTGAGTTATCGTCGTCTCACAGGTTCTTTTTATGTAACTCCTAAGACATTCCTCTGAGGTTGAATTCCAATAACAGCCGTCGCAGTTGCACTGCTCCTGGTCATAACCGGTGTACTCATCTTCCACCTCTTCCTCAGTACAGGTTTCGTTGGTGTAGTTTACCATAGCGTACTCGCTGTAAACATCCAGCCCATAATCCCCGACTCCGGCAAGAATGTCCACTGCACCATCTCCGTTTGCGTCACCCAAATGTATGTCCAAAACGCTGTTGTATGCCTGCTTTTTCCATATCTGCCTGCCTTCTGGACTGAGGTACTGAACGCTGCCCATATACCTTATTGTTCTGTACAAGACCTTACTCTGCCAGTCGATGCTGCCAGTGCCGCTTCCAGTCGCGTTGGTTACTGTAAAGCCGTATAGATTGAAGTTTTCAGTGACCTTCAGTCCGCCAAATCCGACAACCAGTTCAGCTTTTCCGTCGCCGTTCAAGTCAGCGGCTTCCAAAGTGTATATCCTGCCCAACTTGCTTTCATTGCCAAGAGAGAAATTCTGCTTCAGATTTCCTTTTGAGTTTAAAACCAAGAGGGTGTTATCATACAAACCAGCTATTATTTCTTTGGAGCCGTCTCCGTCCAAGTCAGCCAGCGCAAAACTCCCACCCTGGGAGGGAAGCGTATACCTCCACTTGATGTCCATGTTTCCCGTTGAATCGTATGCAGCCGCCAGGCTACAGCAAAACAGCAAAAACAGCAGCATGAACACTTTTTTTGTTTTTTTCATTCTACCGGGGCTTCAACATGCTCCAAAACCTTCGATATTATGTCGTCTGTCGTCACGCCAAAGTCCCTCGAGTCAGGGTTCAGTATTATCCTATGCCTTAATACTGGAAACGTCAGCTCCTTGATGTCTTTCACCGTCACGTAATCCCTGCCCTCAAAGAACGCTTTGGCTTTGGACGACTCCATAAGAGATATCGATGCCCTAGTGCTTCCTCCAGTCTGGACCTCCCTGCGCTTTCTCGTGCCGTCCACTATTTTGAGTATGTATTCAAGCAGTGAATCCGAAATGGAAACGCTGTTCTTTATCTCCTCCTTTATTATGAGTATCTCCGGCGGATTGAAGACTTTGCTTATCTTTTCCTTGGCCAGCTTGGATTTTAGTATGAGCATCTCGTCCTCCATTGGCAGGTACTTCAAAACGGATTTGAACATGAACCTGTCGGACTGCGCCTCTGGAAGAGGGAAAGTGCCATCCCGCTCCACAGGATTCTGGGTTGCTATGACTGTGAAAGGCTGGGGAAGCGGGTATGTCACACCTCCAAGAGTGACTGACTTCTCTGCCATGGCCTCAAGCAAAGCAGACTGGGTTTTGGGCTGGGCTCTGTTTATCTCGTCAACCAAAAGCAGATTGGTGAAGACCACGCCTTTTTCCAGAACCTGCTCCTTTTTTTCAGCATTATAAGTGACTCTCCCCATAAGGTCTGTTGCAGTCAGGTCTGGCGTGCACTGGACTCTTTTGAAGTCCATGTCCATGGCGCTTGCTATGGAGTTTGCAAGAGCTGTCTTGCCCATGCCCGGAACGCTTTCAAGAAGAACGTGGTTTCCGGTGAATACTGCTATCACAATCTGCTGTATCACGTCGTCGTTGCCGACTATCACCTTGTGGACTTCGTCCATCAGCTGCCTGAACTGCTGGTATATGTCCTTCTCGCGTTCGACCATTTTTCTGTCAGAAATATATTAGATGAGACTATTTAAGACTTGATGTCTATGGGAGAAATGCTGCAGGCCATCTCGACATCACGTGTATTTTGACTTCATTCAAGCTGAAGTATCTGCCCCCAAAAGGCTATCCAAACACCACCTGAATTTTGACTTCATTGAAGCGGAGGTATTTATCCCCGCAGGAGTTATCTCGATATCACATGCATTTTGACTTCATTCGAGCTCTTGAAGTACCTGTTCCCATGGGCGTCTCTATAGAATATTTCAAGCGGCGTTAGCGTGTATTCGCCAGCCTTTTGGGGTATGACTCCAAAGGATATTTCCTGCCTGGACATTCCGCCCAATTCCGGTATCACTTCAGGAGTTTCAGTCACCTCAAACTCCTGCGGAAAGTTGGCCAGGAACCTTATGTTATTCACGGTTGCTGAACTTGAATTTTCTATCACACCTTCCAGAACGATTTTGACGCCCACTACTGCAGTGGACGGCTTTTTTACCGTCACCTCCACCCTAGGTCTCTCCCCGCTGTCAGCCAATTTCTCCTTTGCTCCGACTTCCACAGGCTTATCTGAAACAGATATCATTATCTGGCTTGAACCCAGTTTGTAGTTGTTGTTCCTGTCATCAGTATAGGAGACCTCCAGAGGCTTGAACGTGTATTCACCAACTTTTTTGGCTGTTAAGTCAAGCGAAATTGTCTGGGAATTTTTTGGCAAGAGGTCAATAGACTGCGTTGGGGCTTTTTCAACAGTGAAACCTTCAGGGAAGTTTAGCATGAACCTTATCTTGCTCAAAGTTATGTCGCCTGGGTTGGTCAGCAAAGCTTTAACTGTGAACCTCTGGTTTACGCTGATTTTGCTTGGAGACTCTAAGGAGATAGTCATTATGGGAGTGCCTCTTATCTTTTCTACCAACATCTTGGACTCAGCATTGTGTTTTTCTATCAAACTAAGTTGAGCCGCACTCAAACCGCCTTTCTTCAAGGCCTCGTTGAACAATGTCATGGAATTGGACAGCATTTCAGACGCAACAGAGTATTCACCGTGCTCTATGGCCTTTTTGGCCTCCAGCCCAGCCACCAGAGCGTTTCCTATGTTCAGCTTGTCTTGGGTGTTCGACTTGAGGTAATGCGAAATCGCCTTCCTATAGTTTTCCAAAGAGTTTTCGAAGTCTCCAGTGGACTCATAGCATTCAGCGATGTTCCAGAAGGCGTCTCCGAGCCTGCTGATTAAAACCATGTCAGTCATTTCATCAGGCTGGCTTTTGACATACTCAAAGTAGGCGTCCACAGCAGCCATGTAGCGCCCCCTGACCTTCTCATCCTGATTGAACTTTCCATAGATTTCAGCGGCCTTTTTGAACCCGTCTCCCGCGTAGAAATAGTTTTTGTTCAAAAGCTGCGCCTCGGCATATCTCGTGTAGACTTCCACCGCAAGCCTGAAGTTTTTGAAGTCCTCTGGAGGGCGCTCGCCGACAGATATTATTGACTCGCTGGACGACTTGACATATTTGTTGCCTCTTTCGTCTCTGTAGAATATTTCAAAAGGCTTGACCACATATTCGCCGGGCCTTTTGATGAGGATTTCAGCCAAAATCTTGACAGACTCCTTGGGATTAAGTTCCTTGATATCTTTTGGAAGCTTGACCACCTCAAAGTCCTCCGGAAGGTGGAATAGAAAGCTTATCGAGTTTATGGAATACTGTCCGTTGTTGTTCAAAATTCCGTTCACAACCAATACTGTGTCTGAAAAAGTGTAGGAGTGCTTGTCACACAGCATCTCTATATCCGGCTTAATTTCTATTTTGTATATCAGACTCTCAACCAAGTTTTTGTGCTCCTTGAGGTAGCTTGAGAAATCGCTGTCGAATTTTCCTGAATTCAGCAGATTTTCAAACAGGTTAAACGAGTTCTTCAGCATTTCAACGGCCTTAGCGTGCTCTCCAAGCTCTAGAGCACTTTGGCCTTTGACTCTGTCCAGCAGGGCAGTGCTTAAATTCAACCCAAGCTCATACTTGATTTCTTTGTAAAGGTTGGCGGCCTGCTGGAAGTGTGATTCAGCCCTGCGCAGGTCTGAGATGTCTATGTAACATTCGCCCATCTTCTCAAAGACGTCTGCCTTAAGCTTGGGGCTTGACTTGCTGTCTTTAGTCACCTTTTCATAGTGGAACAGCGACTTGGTGTAGCAGTTCCTTCTCTCAGCATCGGCGCCAATCTTTACGTAAGCTCTCGCTGCAAGCAGATAGCCTTCAGCGGCCTCGATATCTTTGTTTTTCATCGAGTTCTTTTCGGCATACCTGAAATAGCATGAAGCAGAACTCTGGTATTCGCCGCCCAGTTTGTAAGCGTATCCGGCAGTTTTCTCACCCCCGGCTTTCAGAAAACTCTCGGCTGCCAAAATGTAGTTTTCATTGGCCTTCTGTTTTTCCCCTGCTTTCATGTAGGTTTCAGCCCGCCTCATATAGATTTCGCCTGCACTCTGAAAGTCCTCAAGCCCGGCATAGCAGTCAACCGCCTTGGCGTAGAACAACGCCGCATTCTCATAGTCCTTTTCAAGCAGCTTTGCCTCGGCATGCTCTATGAAATTGTTTGCAGCCTTGGTGTAGGTCCTAAGCGCGTCCTGGGTTTTGCCTGCAGAAATGCTGGTCTTGGCGGAATACACATAGTATTCGGAAGCCTTCAGTGTGTCTCCAAGCTTTCCATAACACTCCCCCACCTTCTCATAGGAGAAGGAAGCCGGGTCATAGTTTTTTGCCTTAAGGCTGGCTTCCGCAGACTCCAAGTAGTACTTCAAGGCATTCTCATAATCTTTGTTGACATCATAGAGCGCGCCCATCCTAAAGTAGCTCAACCCGACTGCAGAGTAGTCTTTGTTGTCAAAGCTAAGTTCGGCAGCCTTTTTGTGGTAGTAGACTGAATTCTTGAAATCACCAACCTGCATGTAGAGTTCCGCCATCTGCTCGTAGGTTTCGGCTATCTTGGAGTACTCCCTCAGCTTCAGGTTTGCGTTCACCGAGTTTGCCAGGGCGCTTATAGCCTTGTCCACCTTCCCGACTTTTTTGTAGCATTCGGCCGCGCTGACATAGTTGGATGCTGAACGGCGGTTGTCTGAAATCTGCAGGTTTATTTCGCCGGCTCTTTCATAGTTCCCGGCAGCCTCTTCCATTCTGCCCATTTTTTCGTAATATCTGGCTGTGTACAAATAGGCGTGGCTTATCGACAGCTGGTCTCCTGATTTGGTGTAGGCTAGAACGGACTTTAGGGAGTATTCAACCGCCTTATTCAGGTCGCCCACTTCGTCTGAAAGCTTGGCCGCATTCTCATAACCGTCTCCGGCATTCAGGTAATCACCACCTTCACCATAGTTTTCAGCTGAAAGCGAGTAAAAGCTAACAGCTTCTTTGACATTCTTCCTCTCCTCCTCTTTGAGAGGGGCTTTTATCTTGTGGTAGGACTCAGCAGTCTTGCGGTAGGCCAAAGCAGCATCCAAGACTTTTTGCATAGACAGATACAGTTCAGCAGCTTTTTTGTAGCTTTTTGCAGCAGCCGCGTATTTTCCAGCACTGAAGCTGGCTCCCGCCTCGGTGGAGTAAAGCTTGGCCTCGGCTTCCTTAATCAAGTCCATGTCAAGTTATACATATAGTAAAGGATGTATTTCTACATGCCATTCATGCGTAATGCCCACTCGCACATGCCAAAAGACAATGGCTTAAAGCATGATATCTCTGTTATTCACTATAATTTAATCCGGAGCATTATATATCTATTTAACAACTAAAACAATTTCTATGAGATGAACGAGGCAAAAGAAGAAGCTAGGGGGCTTCTGCAGGAAGCCTGCGGAGAGGAAGTCAGCTTGGACGAAGTCCAGGTCTCGCAGGTGGCAGACTTGTCTTCCACCCTGGCTTTCAAGCTGGCTAAAAAGCTTAAAAAAAGCCCGAAGGAGGTTGCTGAAAGCCTTGCAAGGAAAATAAAGCCAGTTGGTTTGGTAGGGAGTGTTGAGGCTGTGAACGGCTATGTGAACTTCCACCTCAATTTCGAGAATTTCGCCAAACATGTCTTAAACACCATACTGCTTTCTGAAGAAGATTATGGAAAACCCCTTGTAGAGTCTGAAGGAAAGATTGTTTTGGAGCACACTTCTGTAAATCCTTCCGGGCCGATACACGTGGGCAGGCTTAGAAACAGCATCATCGGGGATTCAATAAAGAGGATTCTAAATTTTGCGGGCTATGAGGTTGAGACGCACTACTTTGTGAACGACATTGGAAAGCAGATGGCTGTCATAGCTTTGGGTTTTAAGGAGGGGGTAAAGCCGGATGAGGAGGTTTTGTCCAAATACAGCAAATTTAAGGATAAACCAGACTTCAAGATTTTTTTCGAGTATGTGGCTGCAAACAAGGTGTTTGAGTCAGACACTGGATTCCAGAAACGCGTTCAGGAGATGATACAAAGCGCTGAATCAGGCGACAAAAAAGCTCTGGGTGCAATGACTTCTGCTGCTGAGAACTGCCTGAAAGGCCAGAAGCAGGTGTTCGACAAAGTGGGCATAAAGTTTGATGTGTTTGATTTTGAAAGCAAGTTTGTTGTAAACAAGAAGGCTCTTGAAGTCGTGTCAAAGCTTGAGAAATCCAGGCTTTGGAAGACGACTGAAGTAGGTTCCGGCCTGGATTTAAGCGGATATGGCATAGAGAAGCAGGCGGGTTTGACGGTATTGAAGCGACTGGACGGGACGACAGTTTATTCAGCCAGAGACCTGGCGTACCATCTTGAAAAACAGAATTGCGGAGACAGGCTGATTAACGTCCTGGGCGAAGACCACAAGCTGCAGACCTTGGAGCTTAAGACCATACTCCAAGAATTCCTTGGCTTCAAAAAACCTTTGGATGTCGTGCACTACAGTTTTGTTTCTTTTGAAGGCAGCAAGCTTTCCACCAGAAGAGGCGAAATCGCTTCGGTTGACGAGCTGCTTGAGGAGGCTGTTGAAAAAGCTGAACTGGAGGTTGAAAAGAGGGGCATAGCTGGAAAAGAGACTGCAGGCATGATAGGAATCGGTGCGGTAAAGTATCATATAATAAAGACTGCGCCCTCTAAGCCGATTACCTTCAGCTGGAGCGAGGCCTTGAGTTTTGACGGCGAGACTGCACCTTACATACAGTATGTCCACGCCAGGTCGTGCAGGATACTGGAGAAGTCTGGAGAGAAGGTGAGTGGGATTAGTGCCGAAAAAGTTGACTTGAACTTGGATGAAATTGAAAAACAACTGCTGAAGGAGCTTTCGCTGTTTCCAGACGTTGTTGAAACCTCTGCAAGAGACTTAAAACCAAATTTGATTGCAAACTACCTCTACGCTCTAGCTTCAACCTACAACAAATTCTACATCCAATGTCCAGTAATCCCGGCAGAAAAAAAGGTGAGGGAGAGAAGGCTTCTGATAGTCCACTCTGTGAAAGAGGTGGTAAAAACAGGCCTAAATTTGCTTGGAATAGAAGCCCCAGAAAGGATGTGAAAACGGTTTTCAGTTTTCGGTCTTCGGTTTCTCCCTCTCGGGGATCCTGCGGGACAAGTTTTCACGGTTTTCATGGTTTCCCGAAAACCCGAGAACAAAACCACAAAACAAACCCGCCAAAACCACAAAACAAAACTGAAAACCGAAAACTAAGCTCTTTTTATTTTAATACCCGTCTCTCTTAATACATTTTTATGAAGAAGCCCCACAGCATACGCAAGCACGGCAAGCACAATGTTTTCTACATAAAGGCCGAGTGCAGCAGGTGTAATGAAACGGAAACGCTTGCATGCTATGAAGACACAGTAGACAAAAGAAAGTTCAATTTGAGGTTTGTGGAGTGCCCCAACTGCTTTAGGATATTCTGCATGGACTGCGACGAGGGCTACTGTCCGAACTGCAGGAGGGTGAGGCTGAGGGAGCTCACGCCATTGGAGGTCTACAGGTGCAATTTGTGTTTTCTGGATGAAAGAAAGATGCTATGCCTGCCATGCAAGTACCCGCACATAAAGAAGGCAGTGAAGCCTAGATGAGTTCAAGCATTCTATCTAACGCCTTTCTGGCTTTTCTCGCTATTTCGTTCGGCACAACAACTTCGTGCTTTTTTTCCTTGAGGGATGCGAGCACTTTTTCCAAGGTTATGGTCTTCATTGTCGGGCACAA
>Ga0194113_10011484_pt1 | contig 10471 bp, 9 predicted proteins | sample TA2MahC200mmetaG_FD_146193 | JGI IMG/M metagenome (GOLD analysis project Ga0194113, IMG submission 146193) | Freshwater microbial communities from Lake Tanganyika, Tanzania - TA2015017 Mahale Deep Cast 200m | ecosystem: Environmental > Aquatic > Freshwater > Lake | place: Tanzania: Lake... | reverse complement strand
GCTTCAACTCTTCCGAGCGGAGCGGCGAGCTGAACGCCCGCCACATCATTTCTTATGTAATTATAAGTTTCTCGCGCAATTTGAATTCCAGTTTCGAATCCTTCATCTTTAGTCGTTGCACTTCGCATTCTTGATAAAATTTCATCCGGTACTGAGGCCCCTGGAACTTCATTGTTCATAAATTCTGCATTCCGGTATGATATCAATGGCCAAATTCCACAAATTAATGGAAGTTTAACATAATCGATTCGTTTAATAAAACTTTCGAATATCTTTATATCAAAGACAGGCTGAGTTATCATATATTCTGCACCTGCTTCGATTTTCCAATCTAATCTTTTTAATTCATCATCAAGATTGATTGCTCCCGGATTCACACCGACACCAATACTGAAACCAGTTGGTTCGCCAATAGGATTGCTTGCAAGATCAAGTCCGTGATTTAATCGATTAATTAAATTCACCAAGCCAATTGCATCGACATCGAACACCGCAGTTGCATCGGGATAATTTCCAAGCTTTGGAGGGTCGCCGGTTATAGCTAGGATATTTCTGATGCCAAGCGCCCATGCACCAAGTAAATCCGACTGCATCCCAATTACATTTCTATCTCTGCATGCGAAGTGAAGAACAGTTTCTATCCCGACTTCTTTTTGAATTAAAACAGCAAGTGCCATTGCAGACATTCGCGCCATTGCCCGCGGTCCATCTGGAATATTTATCGCATCTATGCCAAAATGGAACAGCTTTCGCGCTTTCTCTATCTCTTTTTGTGGTGAAACTCCCTTTGGTGAAACTAATTCTACGAGACTGACAAATTCTTTCCTAAGAAGTTTATTAGACAAGCGGGATTTTTCATTCAATGAATATATTTTTACTTCCGGCAGTGTTTCAATTTCTAATTCACTGACTTTTACATCCATTCGTTTTGCCGGTTGAAGGGCTTGAACAGCCCTTCGGATAGCACGAATATGGGAAGGATTTGTTCCACAGCATCCGCCAACAATTGAAGCACCGGTCTGGATAAATCGTTTTGCATATTCAGCCATGTATTCAGGCGAAGTCATATAAATATTCCTTCCGCCAATATTTTGAGGATAACCTGCATTTGGCTGGATTGAAATTGGAAGAGTCGTAAGTGTTTTAAGCTTTTCTAATGCATCGAGCATCGGTTTTGGTCCGACTGAACAATTCAATCCCACTGCATCGATTTTATAATCTTTCAGCTTGTCGATGAATCTCTCGAGAGGCGCACCGCTTAATAAATTTCCATCTTCGTTGATTGTTACTTGTCCGATAACAGGTATATTTTCATCAAGCTCTCTAACAGCACGAAGTGCTTGGACTAATTCTTTAGCAAGAATGAAAGTTTCGAGAATAATTAAGTCAACGCCGCCATCAATCAATCCTTTGATTTGATCTTTGAAAGCGTCCTTCGCTTCATCAAAAGAAAGTTTTCCGAGCGGCTCAATTTGTACTCCGAGCGGACCGACAGAGCCAGCTACTAGTACTGAATCTTTCGCAACGGATTTTGCAATTTGAGCTCCTCTAAGATTTATTTCGTAGACTTTTTCTCCAAGTCCATGAGGAGTGAGTTTAAATACATTTGCTCCGAACGTATTTGTTTCAATAGCATCGGCACCTGAGTTGATGTAATCGTTATGAACTTCCTTCACAATTTCCGGATTGGTTAGATTCAACTCATCGAAACATCGGTTGATGTAAATTCCTTTTTCGTATAGATACGTTCCGGTTCCGCCATCGAAGACGATTACTTCTTTCCCGAGTCTTTCTCTAAATGTTTTCATTCTCGTTTAATCATACTTTATGCGCAGTGAATTTAGAATATTTCAGGATTGATGTCAAAAGATTGTTGGCGAGTCGAAGAAAAATAGTTGAGCATCCTTTAAGTGGCTGAGTGATAAGAATGGAAAAAATATATTGTTACGAAACTTCCACTCTGTCATCAAGCTCATTCACGTCGTCTGGTTTTCGGGGAAAGTGCTGCGAGAGTACTTTTCCGCATTCTCTGATGACGTGAATTATTCCGTCGAAAAAATTCTTATTGCGGAAATATTTTTCTGTTACGTTGGATAATTCATTCCAAAAGTTTTGGTCGAGTACCTTTGTGATTCCCTCGTCAGGCAGAATGTAGAATTGTTTATCCTTTAGTATTAAAAATAGAAGAATGCCGCTGCGGTCACGCGTGTTATTCATTTTCAATCGGAAAAATTCTTTAATGGCTAAATCCCGCAGAGATGCCTTCTTCTCAAAAAGCTTTTTTTTTCTTTTGATGCTTATACGTATTTCACCGGCAGTTTTTTCTTCCTGAAGCTTTATCTCTTCTGCAATCTTTTCCATTTCAACTGCAGATAATATTTCGTGAATGAAATGATGAGACATAGATTATCTTGCGTTAAAAATAGGAAAGTATGATTTGGATTACAAGTTTCTGGAGTCAATCAAAAAAAACACTAACCTAACTATGACTCAATCAAATAACTGTGAGCATCGATGTAGTAGCACAAAAATCTTGTTTAAAAGTGTGAAACATATTGTGTTACGGCAAGATGGACTACTTTTTGTAGAATACATTCGAATTTATCCCTTTAGATAGAAATTCAAAAAATTCGCTGGAAATGAACAAAAAAGGATTTGGTTCTAAATTTCTGTCAATATCTCATACTGACATAGAAATCGGACCCAAAAATAACTGAATCAATTACAAGGTAGATTTACTCTGTTTACCTTGTAAACGATTCAGTTCAGAACTACTGCCAATCACTCTCATCGACAGTAAAAATGAACCAATAATGAATAACATGGATCAATTCTTAGGCACATTTCGTATATTTGCCTAAGAAACGATCCAAGCAATATGAAAGAAATCATTAAAATATTTGAGAAACACAAGGGTTACGCAAGAATGAAAGAGCTTCGTAACCAGAAAATTCATCCTAGAAAAATCACTAAAGCCATTTCAGAAGGAATTATAGAAAAGATAAAGCCTGGTCTGTACAAGCTTGTAAATTACCCATGGGATGAAAATGGAAGTTTTGCAGATGTATGCAAGTCTAATAAAAAAGCCGTTATATGTCTTACTTCAGCTTCTTCATATTACGAACTGACAACTTTTAATCCGTCATACATAACAGTTGCAGTACCTCACAATTCACCTGGCTTTAAGCTTGAATACCCGCCAATACAAGTATATTATTTCCCTCATAAATATTACGAAACCGGGATAATTCAAGTGGAAACGAAAAGCGGAATCATAAGAATCTACAACCTGGAAAAAACAATTTGCGATCTGTTTCGGTACCGGACTAAAATAGGTGACGATATTGTTATTGAATCACTTAAGAGTTATCTAGAGCTAAAGAAGCGGGACATCAACAAACTTTTTGAATTTGCAGAGACACTTAGCGTAAAAGAAAAAATGCTTCCTTATGTTAAAGCGATTGTCGGTTAATGGCTAAAAAAGAAATTACAAATATCGCTGTATCTGTAAAAGAAAGGTTGATCAATTATTCACGTAAAAATTCCCTTGACTTCAATTCAGTTCTGCTTCAATATATTCAGGAAAGATTTCTATTCAGAATTTCAAAATCCATTTACTCAGATAATTTTGTTCTTAAAGGTGCGCTTCTCTTTCTTGCCCATGACATAAGCCGACTTCGCCCCACGAAAGATATTGATTTACTTGGACGCTCTGTTCCGAATAAAACCGATTCATTGAAAGAAATATTTCAAGAAATTGCTTCGATAAGTTTTGAAGATGGATTAACGTTTGATTCCCATTCTGTTTCTGCCGAAGAAATTGTTGAGCAGGATGAATATCATGGCATTAGAATTAAATTGTCCGCTAAGCTTGGCACCGCAAGGCAGCAGGTACGGATTGATATTGGATTCGGTGATATTGTTTATCCCAGCTCGCTGCTAATGGATTATCCTACTCTGCTTGATTTTGAAGCCCCGCACTTAAAAGTATATTCGATTGAATCTGCTGTAGCAGAAAAATTTGAAGCTGCTGTTTCTCTCGGAATTGCAACAAGCAGAATGAAAGACTTTTACGATATTCATTTCTTTGCTTCAAGTAAAGGGTTTGATCTTTTAACTTTGCACAATGCTTTAATTGAAACATTTAAAAACAGGCAAACCTCGATTGAGAAACGTCATTCTATTTTTGATGACAAGTTTAAGAATGATAAAAACCTTGAAGCACTCTGGGCTGCATTTATAAAAAAACGCTCGCTTAAAATAAATCTGAACTTTTCCGAAACTGTTTCCAAAATCAAATTATTTATTGAACCGGCTTACAGCGAAGTTAATTCAACAAAGACATGGGATTACATGGAATGGGATTGGGAATGAGTGAATTACCTAAAGGTTGGATTGAATGTAAGCTTTCTGATATTTGTGATATTGAATACGGCAAAGATCTTTCCACAAAGAAAATAAGTAATGAAAAAAATATCCTGTTTTCGGTGCGAATGCAATAATAGGTTATTATAATGAATATTTATACGAAGAAGAAAAAGTTCTGATTTCTTGTCGGGGTGCTAATAGTGGGAAAATCAATATATCACCTCCCAAAGTTTTTGTGACACACAACTCTTTAGTATTAAATTTTTTTGATTCTTTAGAAAAGAATAAAAGATATTTTGCATATGCACTTCAATCAAAAAGCAATTCGCAGTATGTAACTGGTACCGCTCAACCTCAAGTAACTATCACAAATGCAAATGAAATACAAATAAGATTAGCACCTCTCAACGAACAAAAACGAATAGTAGAAAAACTTGATAAACTTTTAAGCAAAGTAGATGAATCAAAAGTACGGCTTGATAAAATTCCTGTTATAATAAAAAGATTCAGGCAGTCAGTTCTTAACGCAGCAGTAACAGGCGAGTTGACAAAAGATTGGAGGGAGAGGAAAGGCATTACTTTAAACAATTGGGGTAAAAAAATCTTTAATGAGTTTTGCAAAATACAAAGAGGATATGACTTGCCTTTGAGAAAAATCATAGATGGAGCGTATGCTGTTGTTACTTCTGGAGGAATTGCAGGCTATCATAAAGAATCTAAAGCAAATGGTCCTTGCTTAGTTACTGGTAGGAGTGGTTCTGTTGGTAGTGTCCATTTCTTTGAATTTGAAAATTACTGGCCGCATAATACTGTTTTATTTGTTAAAGATTTCTGTGGTAATTATCCTAAATATACTTACTACTATTTTTTACAATATGATTTTAAGTCTTTCAGTTCAAGTACGGTAGTACCCACACTTGATAGGAAGAAACTATTTAATGAAAAAATAGAAATTCCTCCATTCGAAGAACAAAAAGAAATCGTAAAACGAGTCGAAGCACTTTTCAAAAAAGCAGATGAAATAGAAGAGAGATTTATTAAAGCAAAAGCTTTTGTAGATAAGCTAACACAATCAATATTAGCAAAAGCATTCAGAGGCGAGCTAGTTTCCCAAGACTCCAACGATGAGCCAGCAAGCGTGTTACTGGAAAAGATAAAAGAGGAGAAAGAATCGCACATTACATCTAATGTGAAAGTAAAAACAAATAAAACGAGCAAATCAACGAAAAAATTTATATTGATGAAAGAAAAGAAAACGAAAAATGCGAAAAAAATTAAACGAAAAGATAAAAGAATTGCTTAAAAATACAAATTAATCATTTCGCGTTTTTTTTACCCTGAACCCAACTATTTTGAGCGACCTATCTTAAAGAAATAAAACTTGTTTTACTATTGTGTGAATTTAATTCTGACGCCGTTTGCTGCAGAGTCTATGAAATTTCAATTCTATCCTCAAGCTCATTCACATCGTCTGGTTTTCGGGGAAAGTGCTGTGAGAGGACTTTTCCGCATTCTCTGATGACGTGAATTATTCCGTCGAAAAAATTCTTATTGCGGAAATATTTTTCTGTTACGTTGGATAATTCATTCCAAAAGTTTTGGTCGAGTACCTTTGTGATTCCCTCGTCAGGCAGAATGTAGAATTGTTTATCCTTTAGTATTAAAAATAGAAGAATGCCGCTGCGGTCACGCGTGTTATTCATTTTCAATCGGAAAAATTCTTTAATGGCTAAATCCCGCAGAGATGCCTTCTTCTCAAAAAGCTTTTTTTTTCTTTTGATGCTTATACGTATTTCACCGGCAGTTTTTTCTTCCTGAAGCTTTATCTCTTCTGCAATCTTTTCCATTTCAACTGCAGATAATATTTCGTGAATGAAATGATACATAACACTCTCGTTCGAAAAATATGAAACTGGAGCTTGGATTACAAACGTTCGTCAGGCTTCACTTTTTGACTTTACTTCTCTTTTGAGATATTTTGCACAGAGATTTAGCGAAAACAACCAATAGGAAATACAATTTTTATACATCTATGTTGAAACTAAAAAAACTTGATAATTTCTTAGGCGGAAAAGGTCCTTTATTATTTATTGTAATGGACGGCATTGGACTTGGAAAAGAATACGACCTGCCCGCCACGGAAATAATGGAAGGGCAGGCGGGCGGAAATGCTGTATTCAAATCAAAAACTCCAACGCTTGATAAACTTTTTTCTTCACCGCTTTTTACAAAGCTTAAGGCACACGGTCAGGCTGTTGGACTTCCTTCAGAAGATGACATGGGCAATAGCGAAGTTGGGCATAATGCACTCGGCGCAGGAAGAATATTTGACCAGGGTGCAAAGCTCGTAAACAAATCAATTGAATCTGGAAAAATATTTCAATCTGAACTCTGGAGAGATATAATAAAAAGAGCAGAGGATGGGGGGACGATTCATTTTATCGGATTGCTCTCAGACGGAAATGTTCATTCGCACATCGAGCAGCTTTTTGCATTGATCAAAAGATGTGCTGAAGAAGGTGTGAGAAAAGTGCGTCTTCATCCGCTTGCCGATGGAAGAGATGTTCCTGGAAGAACTGTTCTGAATTATATCAAACCAACCGAAGATTTATTGAATAAGATAAATTCAGAAAAGGGATTTGATTATCGAATTGCATCAGGCGGCGGTAGAATGAAAGTTACAATGGATAGATACAATGCAGATTGGAACATCGTCAAAAGAGGATGGGACGCTCACGTACTTGGAATTGGTAGAAAATTCAAGACAGCAGAAGATGCAGTTAAAACTTTTTACGAAGAAGATCCAAACATAATCGATCAGTACCTTGATGCATTCGTGGTTGTAGATGATAATGATGAGCCGATAGGTAAAATCGTTAACGGCGATTCCGTAATTATGTTTAATTTCAGAGGAGATAGGGCAATTGAATTATCTCGTGCTTTTGAAGAGAAAGATTTTAAGGAATTCGACAGAGTTTATTACCCGGATGTTTTGTATGCTGGAATGATGGAGTACGATGGTGATCTTCACATCCCGAAAAATTATCTTGTCTTCCCATCGGCAATTGATAGAACTATCAGCGAATATCTTTGTGCAGAGAAGGTAACATCGTTTGCAATTTCGGAAACGCAAAAGTACGGGCATGTAACTTATTTCTGGAATGGAAATCGTTCAGGCTATATTGACGAATCGCTCGAAAAATATTTTGAGATTCCTTCCGATAAGATTGAATTCGATAAAGCTCCAAAAATGAAAGCTTATGAAATTACTGAAAAAACGATTGAGCTTTTACGTTCAAATAAATTTAAATGGGGAAGAGTGAATTTTGCAAACGGAGATATGGTTGGTCACACAGGTAATTTCGATGCGGCAGTAATTGCTGTCGAGGTAGTCGATGAATGTGTAGGAAAATTATTGAAAGTAATAGATGAATTGGAAGGAATTGCGATTGTGACAGCAGATCATGGAAACGCAGATGAAATGTTCATAATCAAAAATGGGAAAAAAGAAATAAAGACATCGCATACATTGAATCCCGTTCCGTTTGTGATTTACGATACACAGTACAAAGGCGAGTATAAAATGTCGGAGGTGAAAAATCCAGGACTCACTAACGTTGCCGCAACGATTTTGAATCTACTCGGCTTCGAAAAAGTTGAAGATTATGACGAGTCGTTGATTAATTTTTAGCGTAGACCTTGAATGCTTATGTTTTTTTTCTTTGTGAAACCTTCAAGCTCGACAATTTCATAAACCAGTAAAATGTTTAATAATCTTGTTAATAAATACGATTTCGTTAGATTAGTTGAGAAAATTAGACAAGGCTATTTATACAAGATTCTTTCAAAATTAACGTTGGTTAAGTTGGGAAGAGTAAAAGAATCGTGGAAGCATACAGTGACTAATCAATCAAATTGGTGGGATGTTCCTGAAGTAATAAGCAGATGGAACTTGTTAATTACCGGCAACCCGAACTTATCACCTCAAGAGTACTTTTCCAAAAAATATTTTTCTCAGAAGAAAAATCTAAACGGATTATCAATTGGGTGTAGTACCGGTCAGAATGAGCTTAAGTGGGTGAAATCGACACACTTCAATCGATTAATTGCGCACGATTTGTCAAATGAACGTATCGCCTATGCAAAAAATCAGGCTGATAGAGAAGGGTATTCACACATAATACAATTTTTTGTGTCAGATTTTTTCGACATAAAAGTCCGAGAAAACGAATATGATATCATTACTGCTGAAGGCTCACTTCATCACCTTAAAAATATAGATGAAGTTGTGCGAAGAATAAAACGAATGTTAAAGAAAGACGGCTATTTAATTGTTAATGACTTTGTTGGACCTTGCCGATTTCAATGGACAGATAGACAATTAGAGATTGTCAATGGACTTTTAACAATTATCCCGAATCGTTACCGAAAGCGGATTTATAGCGGCTCGATCAAAAAAAGGCATTATAAACCCGGCCGTCTCACTATGATTGTGAATGATCCATCTGAAGCTGTGGAATCTTCAAATATTCTTCCATCGATAAGGAAACATTTTAATATAGTTGAGCTAAAAGAATACGGTGGAACAATTCTACATATTCTTTTAAATGAAATTGCTCACAATTTTATTTCAACAAATGAAGAGAGTAAACAAATTTTGAAACTTTGTTTTGAAGTCGAAGATTTGATGTTAAAAATGAAAGAAATACAAAGTGATTATGTTTTTCTTGCTGCACAGAAAAAAAGTTAGGATTAGAACAATTAGGTAATTTTGATATAACAGAAATTTTCAATTGAGCGAACCAAAATTCCACTTGATTTTTTGAATAAAAATAGGATATTTTTAACCAAAAATTAGAGCTTTATTCGCAGCAATTCTACCGATAATATCTCATAAAGGAGTACGAAATGAAAAAAATATTTTTTGCAGTTAGTTTTTTATTTGCTGCGAGTTCGGTTTATTCTCAAGGAACATCAATCGGGAAATATTCCGGTGAATTTTTAGCAATCGGTGTTGGCGGCAGACCTCTTGCAATGGGCGGGGCGTATGTAGCGTTGGCAAACGATGTACTTTCGGGTTATTATAATCCTGCAGGATTATCTCGCCTCGATTATCCTCAAGGTGCATTGATGCATGATGAAAGATTTGCTGGTTTGGTGAATTACAATTATGCTTCAGTTGCTATTCCGTATAGATCTGATATGACTTTCGGAGTTAGCTTAATTCGTTTGGGGGTTGATGGAATTCCCGATACGAGAAATGCTCTAATTGATTTAAATGGAAATCTAAACTTTGATCCCGATGAAAAGCTTGATTATTCAAAGATCACAGAATTCAATTATGCAGATTGGGCATTTTATTTTTCATTCGCCAAAAAATGGCGTGAGAATTTTGCGTACGGAGCAAATCTAAAATTAATTCGGCGTGATATCGGTGATTTCGGTGCGTGGGGAATTGGATTCGATATTGGTGCATGGTATTCGCCATTTGAGAATTTTTATCTTGGTGCAAATATTCAAGATGTTACTACTACACTTATCGCTTGGGATACGGGAACTAATCAATTAGTTTCCCCAACCTTGAAAATCGGAACAGCATATCAATTTAAATTCTTGGCTGGAAAATTCACTCCTGCTTTTGATTTCGATGTGCGATTTGAAAATAGAAGAAGCGCTTCGATGTTCAATTCCGGTCCGGTAAGTTTTGATCTTCATTCGGGACTTGAATATAATTTTAAAGATCTTATCTCAATTCGTGCCGGATACAACGACTTAAAGCAATTCACGTTTGGTACAGGCATTATTTTACCCAAGCTAAATATTGATTATTCATTTGTGAAGTTCGACCGCGAAGGTGAATTAGGAAACACGCATCGTATTTCAATTATGCTTTCGCTTGACGAAACAAAATACCGCCGGTCGAATTGAAGCGGCTTCTATCAATAGTTTGTTTATTCTTATCTATAAGCTTTTTTGAATGTGCTCCTTCAAAATATAAGATTGGAGGAGCAATTTATTTTCCAGCAGAAATTTCGTTCATCGAATCTGTATATTCTTCAAAGAAATCTTTCTCCTCCGCTGTTCCAGAAGGATGGTTCAGTAC
>Ga0194113_10011478_pt1 | contig 10474 bp, 5 predicted proteins | sample TA2MahC200mmetaG_FD_146193 | JGI IMG/M metagenome (GOLD analysis project Ga0194113, IMG submission 146193) | Freshwater microbial communities from Lake Tanganyika, Tanzania - TA2015017 Mahale Deep Cast 200m | ecosystem: Environmental > Aquatic > Freshwater > Lake | place: Tanzania: Lake... | reverse complement strand
GCCGAGCAGGCATCGTCGCCCTCCAGTTGCAACTGACCGCGATGCAATCTCTTCCCACCGAGCGCAATGTCGAACGTGTGTGGGACGACTTGCACGGGTTCGATGCGGAGCGTGGGACTGGTATCGTGTTTCTGCCCGTCGATGTAGACGCTCACATGACGCTCCTCGCTGACCTCCGCATCGCCTTGCACGCCGACTGTGACTCGCAGCGGGACACCTGCGACGGGCGCCGTGGCTTGTGCCACGATGCTGCCGAGGGCTGCGTTGGGCAGGCGAGGCCCGCGCGTGTCCACGACCACGATCGGGCTGTCCTCCGCGCCGCCCTGGGTGTCGCTCGCCAGCCGCTGCAGGTCGTTCCAGCAGCAGGCCTGCATGTCGGTGACGACGTAGATTTCCCGATTCTGTGCCGGCGCGGTCCGCAGCAGGCGGCGGGCCTCCACCAGCGTCCCCACGAGATCCGCACGCTCGAAACTCGGCTGGCAGCCGCGGAACGCTTGCCGCACCACTTCGTGATTCCGCAGCAGACCGCGGGCCGAGGGCGGCGACGGGCCGTTGGTCACCAACAGCGCGACCTGGTCGCCGTCCTGCAACTGGTCGAGGATCTGGAGCGTGGCCGACGAGACGCGGTCCCACCGCGGCCCGTTCTGGTCGCGGGTGGCCAGGCTGCTCGAGTTGTCGACGATCAGAACCACCGCCGTCGACGACTCGCCGCCAACCCACCGGTGCAGCCACCGCAAGGCGGGCCGGGCCAGGGCCACGGCGATCAGCACCAGGGCGGCCACGCGGAGCAGCAACAGCAGTAGATCGTGAACCCGTTTGCGGCGTCGCGTCCGTTGCACGCTCAGCCGCAGGAACCGCAGCGTGCTGAAGTACACTACCGGCGCGTTCTGCCGGTTGATCATGTGCAACACGATCGGGACCAGGCCGGCCAGCGCCGCCCACAGGAAGATCGCGGTGCCGAAAGTCATAGCCCACTCCGCTTCGACAGGTACCGCGACAGCATGAAGTCGTACGGAACGGACGTGTGGGTCATCACGTAGTCCACCTGGCACTCGCTGCAACTGCGCCGATACCCGTCGATGAACGCCTGCAACTGCTCCCGATAGCTGTCGCGCACGAACCCCGGGTCCACCTGCAACTGCTCGCCCGTTTCCATGTCCACGAACCGGGAGGTCTCGCGGAACGGGAAATCGAGTTCCGCCTGGTCGAACACGTGGAACAGGATGACTTCGTGGCGGCGGTGCCGGAAGTGGTGCAATGCCCGGACCACGGCGTCCGGATCGTCGTAGAGGTCGCTGATCAGGACGATGAGGCAGCGGCGTTTGAACCGCTCGGCCAGTTGGTGGAGCATCTGGGCGATGTGGGTCATTTGCCCGCCGGCCGGCGCGGGCGAGGCGTCCAGTTCGTCGGACAGTCCTTCCAGCTGCGACATCATCTCGCCGAAATGCCGGGCGGACGTGCGGGCGGGCATGTCCAGTCGGACCTGTTCGTCGAACGTGGTCAGGCCGACGGCATCCTGTTGGCGCGTCATGAGGCAAGCCAGCACGGCCGTGAGGTACGCGCCGTAGTGGTATTTCGTCAGCGCCTTGCCGGACTGGTACATCATCGAGCGACTGACGTCCAGCACGATCTGGGCCCGCAGGTTGGTCTCTTCCTCGTACTGCTTCACGTAGAGCCGGTCGGTGCGGGCGAGCATTCGCCAGTCGAGGTGCCGGATGTTGTCACCCGTGGCGTAGTTGCGGTGTTCGGCGAATTCCACGCTGAATCCCTTGTAGGGACTCGTGTGCAGGCCCGTGATGAAGCCCTCGACGACCCCCCGCGCCATGAGTGTCAAGTTCTTGACACGCGCGAGCGCGGCCGGGTCGAGAAACCTGTAGCCCGAACGTGCGGTCATCGCAGTTGGTACCTCCGCCGCAACCACCATTCGCTCGTGAGCGCGCCCAGGAAGAGCAGCCAGAGCAGCGGGGGCCATGCGAGCGGCACTTCGCGCTCCACCCGCTGCTTCTCGTGGCGGTCCCGCAGCGATTTCACCAGCCGGTCGGCCAGGGAAACGTGCAGGTACTGGCCGCCCGTGTCGTTGGCAATGGCGGTCAACGTGGCTTCATCCAGGTCGAGCCGGTCGAACTCCAGGCTGGGCCGGCCGACGTCGATCTGGAGCGTTTCGGCGGTGAGCTGAGCCGTGCCGACTGTGGCCGCCACGGCGATCTCGTACCGGCCGGACAGGGCGGGCTGGAAAGTGCCCGCGTAGTTGCCGGCGGGCCCCGGTTTCGGCCGCAACGCCAGGCGCGCCACCGTTCCTTCCGGGTCCTTCACGGTGGCCGTCACGCCCGCGCCGGCGGCGGCCGAGCCGTCCTCCGCGCGGACGGTCGCCGAAATCGTCACCGTGGCCTCCGGCGCGTAGTACGCCTTGTCCGTCGTGCTGACGATGCCCGCCTCCGCCTCCATCGTGTCGCCCCGTCCTGCCAGCCAGCGGACGGTCTGGCCCCAGAAACGCAAGAACGGCGTCTCCTGGTCCATCGCGCGGAGGGCCTGGTGCCAGTTCCGCGTCGTGTCCGCCGTGAAGACCGCCGACCGTCCTTCTCCGAACCGGTGGACGGCCATGACGGCCATCGGCGACCCGGCGGCCGTCACGTCGGGATGGACCAGCAGCAATTCGGCACTCGGCTTGGCACCGGCGACTTTCACGCAGCCGCCCAAAGGCGGCAGAGTCTGTGCCAACGAATTGTCACCCTCCGCGGCAAAGAAATCGCTGATGTTGGCGAAGATCGGATGCCGCCGACCCTGCGGCGTCATCCGGGGCTGAAACAGCTCCGTCACCTGGCCGACTTCCGGACCGCCCAACTCCACGGGCAACAACTGCTCGATCGCCGACCCGGTGTAGCCGCCCGGTCCGAGGCTGTGGTAACCGCCGATCATGATCAAGCCCGCGCCCGCCTGCACGCGATCGCGGATCAGTTCGGCTTTCGCCGGCGGCAAGAACGTGGCGCTCAAGTCCCCGATCAGGAACACATCGAACGAATCGATGACGTCGCGGCTGTCGGGAATGCCCTTCAGGTCCAGGCCGTCGATGTTCGTCCGCTGCACAAACACGTTCGGTCGCGTCTGGATCAGCGCGCAGTACTCCACGTTCGGGTCCTTGGACAGGAACTGTCCCACCAACGCGCCGTACTCGGCGCGCAACGTGCCCTCCAAATACAACACGCGGATCCGCGCGTCGTGCACCAACGCGCTGCTCGAACGCCTGTTGTTCTGCGGGATGCGCTCGTCCGGCCGCTGCGGGACCTCGACCGTGTAGGTGCGCAGCCCCTTCCGTTCGGGAATGAACTCGAACACCACCTCCTGGGCGCCCTCCACGTCGTTCAGCGTCACCTCGCGATCGCACACGGGCTCGCCGTCCTCGAGCAGTCGGACCTGCACGACATGTCCGGGCATCCCGACGGCATCCACGTACCCCGTCACCCGCGTCTTGTTCTTCACCGCGATCTGCTCCGGACACTCCATGTCCGTCACGCGAATGTCGCGTCGCAAAGAGCGGTCGTGCAGCGGGTCGCCCACGCCGATCGCCATGATGTTCAATCCCATGCGGCGCGCCGTGCTGATCGGGTCGCCCGCGGCGTTCTGGATGCCGTCGGAGATCAGGACCAGAGCTTCCACCGGCCGGCCGGCAGCGGCCCGCCTGGCGGCCATCAAGCCGCGCGACAGCGATGTGGCCTTGCCGACGGCCTCGACCGGTGCCAAGGCGTCCGGCGATTCCAGACGCTGCGCGGCGTCCGAAAACAGAACCAGCTGCAAGTCGTAGTCGTCCTCAAGCTCCGACCACAAAACAGACACCTGATCGCGGGTCTGCTGCCACCGCGTGCCGCCTTCGGGATTGTCGGCAATCCCCATCGACGCCGAGTTGTCCACGACGAAGACCACCGCCTTCCGCTGCGTTACCTCGCGCTGCACCGTCAGCACCGGCTGCAGCAGGAGCAGAAAGACGATGGCGATTGCCGCAACTCGCAGGCCGTACAGCGTCAGCCACTGCCGCACACGCAAGGTCGAAAACGCCTGCCAGTAGAACAGCGTCACCAGGCCGATCGCCGCCACTGCGAACGTCGCTAGGAGCAGGAGCGTGAACCCGGAGAACAGCTCCTCCAATGCCGGGAACAGCTCTTGCAGCGCGGAATGACACGTCAATCGGGACATGACGAACCTGACGAGGTTTCACCTCCCAACGCACGGGGATTGACAATCCGAAGTTCCGTGGCCGCTCGGACTCGGTTGTCGGACGCTGGATTTTCCGCTCTCGAGGGACTGGCGGTCAAGCCTTACCGGCATTCCTCTTGGTCTTTTGCTGTTCGAGCTGTTTTAGACGCTCCTCTCCTTCCTTCAGTGCCTCCGGGCCAAGCCGGATCAAACGCACGAAAAGGAGCGCGTCGAGTTCTTCGCCCACTTGACCCTTGGCGCGTTTGTGCAGCTCGAATTTCCGCGTCTCCTCGCCGGTCCGCTGCAGGTATACGACGCTGGACAGGGAACCGCGGACTGCGCGGCCGTCGGTGAGTGTGATCGAGTGGATGTGAAGCCTGGCTGGGTAGCTGTTTCCCGTGAATACCTTCTGGTCGTTGGCGTTCTCGCGGAACCGCCATTCCTTTTCCATCCATTCCTTTTCCACTTCCGATTCGATCTGCCGGATCTTGTCCCACGGAACCTCGCGCTGCCGCTGGAGCTCCTCGTCGTAGATCTTCAGCCGCGTGTCGCGCGTGGCGTGAATATGGCCCGTCAGGATCGTGTCGTCCGAGAGTTCGATGTAGCCGGGGACTGCATCGTCACGCACTGCCGGCTTGCGGCCAAACGGGTTGATGGCCGGCGGCTCATCCGCGGCCCGGCCCGGTGCAGGTCGCATCGCGATGGCGAAGAAGAGAACTAACAAACGTAATGCCATGGGGCTGACTCCTGATGAGGCTTACAGTGAGAAAACCCGAAAAATCATATCAGTCCAAGGCCCGGACGGGGCACAAGGCAGGACGCGAACCGCGGGCCGGCACGAGTGCGGCTGCGGAATCGTACCGGGATCGCGGTCACTCCATTGTAGGCCGGATGGCCGGGCTGGTCCGCCGGTTGGAGGTGTGCGGGAAGGAAGTTCTTGTTACAATACTGCTACTGTATAGCTGGCGAGACTTTGCTCCCCACGAGGCGAGCTCGTGGGGGGCGGCACGCGGCTGGATTGGTCGACGGATTGAGTTGCCAGACGGTTCCGTGGCACAAGGGGGAGACCAATGGCCCGTCGATTCATTGACTTGGTCGAGGGGGCTGACCGCTCGTGCATCACCCGTCGCGGTTTTCTGGCGGGCGTGTCGGCGAGCGGTGTTGCCGCCCTATGGTCGCCGGAATCCGCGGTGGCGCGGGAGGACAGCGGCCCGATCGACTGCGGTCCGCCGCCGCAGGCGAAGCCGCAGGGCCGCACGGGTGGCGAGTCGTTTGCTCCTTTGCCGCTGCCCGTCACACCGCTGCGGCGCACGGAGAAGAAGCGGCCACCGGCACCTCCGGCGCTGGTTGGCAAGATGGCTCTGGGACCCACGAAGTGGATGACTCGCGAGGGCAAGCGGGTGCAATATCGGGACTGGATGACCGATCCCGCGGACGTGACCAGCCTGCTGTCGTGGACCAACAGTATGTTGGGCATCCAATACCGGTCGATCGAAGCCGACTTCGCCCATTTCTCGTTCGATCCGCGCGAGTTACCAGCGCTGCTCTTTTCCGGCCACAACCATTTCACTCTTCCCGACGAGGTGCGTGCTCAACTGGAACGCTACGTGCTCGATGGCGGGACCATCATCGGGGACGCCTGTTGTGGTTGGAAGGACTTCAACGAGTCGTTCCACGAGGAAATGGCGGCCATTTTTCGCGACCGCCCGCTCTACAAACTGCTTCCCGACGACCCGGTTTTCTCGACCTATTACAAGCTGGGCGATTTCGAGTACCAGAAAGGCGACGGTTCGCGAAGCGTCGACAAACCCTGCTTGGAGGGCATTTCCGTGGGTTGTCGGCTGGGCGTCATTCATTCGCCGGCCGATCTGACGTGCGGCTGGGACGGGCACGATCACCCGCGCGGCACGCGCGTGGTGATGGAGCAGTCGCGGCAAATCGGCGCGAACTATATCACGTACCTGCTGGGCAATTATCAACTCGGGCGGTTCCTCAGTTCGACGAAGGTGTACCACGAGGCCACGGCGCCCACGCGCGACGACTTCGTACTGGCCCAACTCGTCCACGAAGGCGACTGGGATCCCGACCCCTCGGCCATCCACAATCTGCTGCGGCACGCGCGGGACAATTCGACCCTGGAAGTGAAATTCAATCGCGTGAGCGCTCGCGCAAAGGACCCGCGGATCACCGCGTACCCGTTGCTCTACATGACGGGTCATTTCGAATTCGTCTGGGACGAGGAAGACGTCCAGCGCCTGCGCAAGTACCTGGTCGCCGGCGGTATGCTTTTGGCGGACGCGTGTTGCGGGCGGATGGCATTCGACCAGGCGTTCCGCCGGGCCATCGGCAAGGTGTTGCCCGAGCGCAAATTGGAGGCCTTGCCGGCGGATCACCCGCTCTACGACTTGCATTACGACACGCGTACGACGCGGTACACGGAACGCACGAAAGAGGATTACGGAGACCTCTCCGCGCCGGCGTTGGAGGGGATCAGCCTGGACGGGCGATTGGCGGTCGTTTACAGCCGTTTCGATCTGGGCAACGGCTGGGAGCAGTTCCCGCACCCGTACAGCTATGGATACGAAACGGAAGATGCGTTGAAGTTGGGCACCAACATATTGGTTTACGCGGTCACGCACTGAGTGGGCCGCCCGTTCTGGTGAAATGGCGCCTCATTCAGTGCGGATGAGGCGTTGCTGGGCGAGCGACGAGCAGCACCGATGTCAACTGCCGCGGAAGCAGCCTTACAGCGACTGGATACGGCGCGACGACGCTGGTGGGCGCTCAGCTTGTATTCGCGTATCGTCCTGGCGGCGGCCCTGTCGGCGTTGGTCTTGGTGCTGTTCATCTCCGCCGATGCGATCCTGCGGTTGCCGCGCGGGTGGCTCGTCGCTCTGTTCGCTGCCTGGGGTGGCGCGTCCTTGCTGCTGGTCGTCTGGTTCCTATACGGCAGCATGAAGACGCGTCGCACGGTGATGGCTGCCGCTCGCCGCGTCGAGCACGCGTATCCGGAACTGGGCAGTCACTTGATCAATCTGGTGCTGCTGACGAGGACGTCCAACGGCGCGTCCGAGGCGTTCCGTGAGGCGGCGATCAACGACGCACTGACGCACGTCGCCGAAGTCCCGATCGAGCGGGCGGCCAGCCGGCACGCGCGGCGCGCGCGGTGGCAGTTGGGGCTGCTCACGCCGCGGGATCTCGCGGAAGCGAGTGCCCTGCTGGTCGGCGTTCTGCTGCTGGTCTTCGCGCTGCACGCGGCCATCCCGACCTGGTCGTCCTCGGTCCGCAGGCTTTGTTCTCCCTGGCAGGACGTTCCGCAGGTCGGCGCGGTCAAGATCCTCGATGTCACCCCGGGCGACACGACGGTCCTGGTGGGCACGCGTCTGGACGTTGCGGCGCGGATTGCCGCACCGGAGTCTGGCAACCTGTCCGCGGTGCTGGAAGTGCGCGCCGACGACGAATCCGATTGGACTCGGCGCGCGATGACGGGCGACGGCAGCCACATGCATTTCACCGGCGCCATTCCCGCTGTCATGGCTCCCGTGTCGTACCGGCTTCAGATCGGCGACAGCCAGTCGCGCATCTACCGTGTGGCCGTGGAGCACCGGCCGACCGTTGTCAAGGTCGACGTCACGTATCGGTACCCCGCCTATCTGAACCGCTTGCCGCACAGCGTCACGCAGCAGCATGCCGACTTGAAGGCGCCGCAGTACACCGAGGCGGAGTTGCGCGTGCATTGCTCGGCACCGCTCTCGAGCGGCATCGCTCGGCTGGAAAACCGGGAGATCGCCGGACAGGTGGAAGATGGCGGCCGGACGCTCGCACTGCGGTTGGTCCTGGCCAAGAGCACAAGCTACACGATCGAATTGGTCAACCAGCACGGACACCGGGACGAGAATCCGCGTGCCAACAGTATCCAGGTGACAGAAGACGTGCCGCCGAGCGTGCAGATCGTCAAACCCGCGCGGGACACAGCGGCGGTGCCCGGCGAGAATGTCCCGATGGCAATCCGCGCGACCGACGATCACGGTCTGGCCAATGCCTGGCTCGAATGGAAGGCGGCCGGCGATTCGAGCGAGACGGCGGAACCGCAAGTGGCGCATCGTTGGGAGAGCGTTAACGGCGCGCGGGTGTCCACGCTGAGCCACGCTCTTGCGCTGCCGCCCCAACCCGACGGTTCGGGCGCTGCGATCTTGGTGCGCGCGGTCGTTGAGGACGGGCGTACCGTGAGCTTGCCGGGCATGGCGCTGCGGCCCCAGCGGACAGCGAGTCCCTGGCGACGCATCGAACTGGTGGATCGCCAGGCGCAACTGACGGAACAATTCGCGAGCATCGAGTCCTTGCAGGGCGAGTTGTGGGCCATCCTGCAACTGCAGCTGCGGGCACGTGCCCAAACGGCCGTCTTGGTGCCCGAACAGGACCTCGGCCGCGCACGCGAACTGATCGGCGGGATTCACCAGAACCAGTTGCAGATCCAACAGAAGACCACGAGCCTCGCCGGCACGGCTCTCTCGGAAGAGGAATCCGGAACGGCCGAACTCCGCCAAACGCTCGCCACGCTCGCCAGCACGCCGATGCAGGAAGCCGTGGCGCTGGCCGAGAAACTATCGCGCATCAACCACGTCGGGCAAGGGACGGAAACAGCGGCCGAGTTGACCGGCACGCAGGACGTGATCATTGAAGTGCTGCAACGTCTACTGCAGTTCACGCGTCGCGCCGCCGCCGAGAAGCTGGCGGAAATGGCGGAACGGCCCGGCGGCGACCTGCCCAACGACGTCGAGGAGAAGTTGCGCAACTTGCGCGACAAATTGGACGAGTTCCTCAAGCAGCAGAAGCGCGTGATCGAGGCGACCAAGAACCTGGCCAAGAAGCCCGTCGAGGATTTCACCGAGGAAGACGAACAGTTGTTGAAGGAACTCGCCGCGATCGAGGACAATTGGTCCCGGTTCATGGAGGAGATGCACAGCGATTTCAGCAAGCTGCCCGAGCAGGACTTTGCCAACCCGAGCCTGCTGGAGGAGTTCATCGAGATCCAGACGGAGCTGAAGATGGCCGAGGGCGCGCTCACCAAGAAGACGGCGGACATCGCCGTGCCGCTCGAGCAACTTGGCGCCGAGATGGCCGAGGAGATGACCACGAACATCGAGAAATGGCTCCCCGACACACCCGATCGCGAACGGTGGAGCCAAGAAGAACCGCTCACCGATGCCATGAAGGAAGCGCCGATGGCGGAACTGCCCGGCGAGCTGGAGGATCTGGTCGGCGAACTGATGGAGGAAGAAGAGGACTTGCTGGACGAGATGGAGGACGTGTCCAGCAGTTGGGCCGACTCGATCGACAAAGGCGCCGGCTGGGACGCCGCCGACGGACCGATCTCGAACATGAGCGCGCGGGGCGTCACCGGCAACAGGCTGCCCAACACCAGCGAGATCGGAGGACGCAGCGGCGAGGGTCGGCAGGGCCAAGCCAGTGGCGAATTCGTCGGCGACACCGCCGTGGGCAAGGGCGGACGCAAGACGCCCAGCCGCCTGGCCCCCGATCCTTTCGTCAAAGGGCAAGTGAAGGACATCAGCAAAGATCCGGTGGGCGGAGCGACCGGCGGCGGCAAGGAAAGCGGCGCGGGCGGAGAAGGCCTGGAAGGGCCCCAGCGGCAACAGATGCAACGCGACCTCGAACGGCTGGCGGACAAACAGGCGCAATTGCGCAATCGAGCGGAGGCCATCGACCTGAAGTTCAACGTCCTGAACTACCACCGCGAGGACCTTGAGCGGATGATCGAAATGATGACGGCCGTCGAACGCGATTTGCGCAGCGGCCGGTATCAAAACGCCCTGCGCCGCCGCGAAGTGCTGCTCGAAAACCTCGAACACGTCAAATCGTACGTGGAAGGCGAGAGCGAAGTCCGCCGCGACCAGTCGAGCAGCCTGCCGTCGGAGATCCAGAAGGAGATTCTCTCCAGCATGCAGGAAGTCTCGCCGGAAGGATGGGAGGAGTTGAACCGTCGCTACTTCCAAGGACTCGCAACGGAGCCCGGAGAGAACGTTCCAACTCGCACAGGCGACGCCGGCGACACACAGGCTCCTTCCGACAAGTGACACGATTACGCGCAGCGAGAGCCAAGGTCCAGACCCCCACGGCCTCGTGCCGTGGGTGAATCAGTCTGTTCAGCTACACGAACAGCGAGCGTCAGAGTCCAGACCCCCACGGCCTCGTGCCGTGGGTGAATCAGTCTCGTCAGCTAACGAACAGCGAGCGTCAGAGTCCAGACCCCCACGGCCTCGTGCCG
>Ga0194113_10011476_pt1 | contig 10476 bp, 7 predicted proteins | sample TA2MahC200mmetaG_FD_146193 | JGI IMG/M metagenome (GOLD analysis project Ga0194113, IMG submission 146193) | Freshwater microbial communities from Lake Tanganyika, Tanzania - TA2015017 Mahale Deep Cast 200m | ecosystem: Environmental > Aquatic > Freshwater > Lake | place: Tanzania: Lake... | reverse complement strand
TGGTAACGACTTCGTTATTTTCATTGAACGAACTGCTGCCTATCCCGGCATCGAGATACGCACCCACGTCGTGCCATTTCAGGTGACCGCCACTGATAGTGACTGAATAGCTTTGATAGTCCTCGCGCTTTTCTTTCGGCATTGCCGCAGCAATCATCCGGTTGACGTGGCCATGCAAAGAATTGTTGTAGTAGTAAAAGCTGTTACCCACATAGAGCAGTCGACGAATCTCGCTCGGCGTCGGCTCGCCGCGGGTCGCTTGACCCGCAGCGAGCGCCACGTCTGTCGAAATGGCAGCCGACCATCCGATGAGCAGGACCGCAAATAGCGAGCCGATTTTCGACCAAGAGATCATCAAAACTCCGTCTTCACCGAGGCATAGAAATATCTGCCGTAAGGCGAGTGCAGCGAGCCGAGATAGCCGCTCGAGGTCAGGGGCGGCATCTCATCAGTGATATTTCGACCGCCGATCCGCAGACGAGTCTTGCCGATCGGCCCTTCCTTGAACTCGTATTCGCCGTACAAGTTGTACGTCAGTTGCGAATCGATCAACCAGCGATTGCCCGTGGTATCGAGGAAGCCGGTTTCCTCGACATCACCGACATAACGAGTCGAGAGACCCACACGTACCGGACCCTTTTTCCAGCGCACCGAGCCTGACCAACGCAGCTCCGGGCGGCCGTTCACACGGATCAAATTACTGGGATCAGGGAGCGGCGTGCCGGCATTGATCTTCCCGGACGTCCGCGCCTCATAAAGTGCATCGACCACGGGACCCGGCTCGCGGGCAAAGGTTCGAAGTTTTGCAGCATTGAGCGACACGCTGAAGTCGCCGAGCGGCGTATCGCGCAGGCGCCAATCGATGCCGAAGTCGACACCCTCGACCGTCTGCGGCAACAAGTTGATGAACTGATCCTGGATGCGTTGGATGACCCCCGCGGCTGCAAGCCCGGTTCCCGCGAACAACGCAGTATCTTCAGCTGTCACCGGCGCGCGAATGATTTTTGCAAAGCTCGATCCATTCACGCGATCAAAGTAATCCTGCACCACACTCGTCTGGGCACCCAGCAGCCCCACGATATCGCGCTGCTCGATCTTCCAGCTGTCGACCGTGAAGGTAAAGCGTCCAAAGTTATCGGGAATGAAGGTCGGCTCGAGCACCAGGCCGATAGACCGGTTGGTGCTCTCTTCGGGCTTCAAATCCGGATTACCCGAGACTCGCAGCGAAGTCGCGATACTGCGCGAACAAGCCGTGAACGAGGCAATGCGCTTGGCTCGCAGATCGGCTTCACAACGCGTGAAATCGGTCTGCGTGGACAAGCGCGCATATTCCTTGGCATTGACCTGTTCGAGATTCGGTGCCCGGAACCCCTCGGAGTAAGAGGCACGGATACGAACGCCTTCGGCGAGGTCCCAGGCTCCGGCAATCTTTGGCTTGCTGACGCTGCCGAAATCGCTGTAGTTCTCGTAGCGGCCGGCGAGCTGGAAGTTCACCCGGCGCATCAAGGGGATCTGCATCGCCGGTGAAACCACCGGCACAGCAAATTCCAGATACGCTGCGCTGACATTACGAGAGCCGTAAGTGTCCGGGTTGGGGCTGACCGCAATCACGTTCGACTCGGTCACCGTACCGGTCACTCTGTCGACGAAGGGAATCGTGCCATCGAGATTCTCGTCGCGCTGATCCCGCTGCGTCTCGCGACGCGCTTCGAGCCCGGCTGCGACGCCCAGATCACCACCCGGCAGCGAGAGCAAATCGCCGCGACTGAACTTGAGGTCAGCCTGTGCCAGCGTCGAGCGCGTCGCACGCACGAGATCCATGCGAATCGCATCGATCGCGATCTGCGAGCTTGGCGTGCAGTCTCCATAGGACGGTGTCGCCACACAGCCCCCGTTGAACGGGTTATACGCATCAGGCGTTGCCAGTGCGAGGCTGGCCTGAAGCTTGTTCGCGTTGACGTTGCCCGACGTATCGGTAGCTTCGGCCTCGCCATAAACGAGACCGAACTCCCAGTCGTAGCCCCACTTTTGACCGCGCAGGCCGGCCACGATGCGCGCTTGATAATTATCGACGTTCACATTCTGGAAGCCGACGTCATTGAAGCGATAGTTGGTGAGATTTACCGGCAAGCCAGCCGCTGGCACATTGGTCAGCCCCGGAATGCGATTGGGATTCGGCTGACCGTTTGGCAACGTGAGTGCGCCGAACGGATTCCAATAATTACTGGCCGGGATCCACAACGAGTTCAACAAAATTACCGGCGGCTGCAAACGGAAAGTATCGGCAGCGTAGTAGCTCGCCTCGGCGAACGCCGTGACATCGTTACCGAAGGTGTATTCACCGGTCAGCATCACGTTCGTACGTTGCGTCTGCGGCTGTATCGTGACGCCATAGGCAGTGTCGTAGCGCAAGTTACGCAAGGCGGTATAGCTGATCGTACCCGTCGCAAGGCAAAGATCTGTCGAGAACGAATAGGCGCAGGAACCTGCCGATGCCGGGCGGATATTGAACGAACCGGATGACAACGTTAAGGCCGTTGTGCCGCGCCGGATAATGCCGTTTGCTGCCGGGGTCGCGAGATTCGGCCATGCGCCACGGGTCGCGCGCGAGTCGGGCGTGCTGCTGGTTTCAAATGGAGTACCGACGAACAGCGATCGGCGATCGTCAGTCGCCGTGAAATCCTGATCGGACGCATTCAGCGCCTTGCGATCGGTGTAATCGACGAACAATGCGATGTTGCCACCATCAAAGTTTTTACCGGCGGCAAAGTTCACCTCGAGCTCGCGCAGGCTGGTGTTTTCGGCACCACCGTACTGCGCCTCGATCTCGACGCCATCCAGGCGATTCTTCGTGACGACGTTCACCACGCCCGCCACCGCGTCAGCGCCGTAGATCGCAGCAGCGCCATCGAGCAGCACCTCGATTCGATCGACGCCTGCCACTGAAATCGCGTTCGAGTTATAGCTGAGCACCGGTACCGTTCCAGTGTCGCTCGTACCCTGGCTCGTAGGATGGGTCACCATGCGACGACCGTTGACCAACACCAACGTATTGCCCACGCCCAGCGAGCGCAGATTGAAGGAATTGACGTCACCGCGCGCCGCGTTGCTGGTCTGCGGGTTGTTCTGTGCCTCGAACAGCACATCGCCGAGCTGCGGGATATTGCGGAAAAGCTCGTCACCGCTGACCGCACCGGTGGCGTCGATCAGCTCCTGGCCGAGCACGACGACCGGCAGCGCCTCGGTAGCGACCGCACCTTTGATACGACTACCGACGATCGTGACTTCCTGAAGCTCATCGATGCCGCTCGCCGGAGTAGCCGTCTGATTTTGGGCGCCGCTGACTCCCGCTGTCACTGACAGCACACATCCCACAGCGACCTTGACCGATGGACCGCGAAGCTTCGCGTTGATGAAGCGGGCGATAAGATTTTCCATGTCTACTCCCTATTCACGACCAATCAATTATTTTTTGGTGCCAGAACGCGGGCGAGGGCCTGATGGTCCAGCGCCCCCTCCCAGCGCGCTACGACAATGGTGGCGACGGCATTACCAATGAAATTCGTGACTGCCCGGCACTCCGACATGAATCGATCGATACCGAGAATGAGAGCCATCCCCGCGACCGGTACCGTAGGCACGACGGCAAGCGTTGCGGCGAGCGTGATGAACCCTGCGCCCGTCACGCCCGCAGCGCCTTTTGAACTGATGATCGCGACCAGCAGCAACAGCAGTTCATCCTGCAAAGAAAGCTCGATACCCGTTGCCTGAGCGATGAAGAGCGCCGCTAAAGTCATGTAGATATTGGTGCCGTCGAGATTAAACGAGTAGCCCGTGGGTACGACGAGTCCGACCACCGATTTGGCACAGCCGGCCTCTTCGAGCTTGCGCATCAGCGCAGGTAGCGCCGCCTCGGACGAGCTCGTGCCGACCACCAGCCAAATCTCCGCCTTCAGATAACCGAGCAGCCGCCACAGCGAAAATCCACTCGCCCTCGCGATGGCGCCAAGTACAAGCGCAATGAACAGCGCGGACGTGACGTAGAAAGTAACGATCAGCGCCGCCAGATTGGCGATGCTGTCGATACCGTACTTGCCGATGGTGAAGGCGAATGCACCGAAAGCACCGATCGGTGCGAACTTCATCAGAATGTTCACCATCCTGAAAAACGCCTCGCTGATGTCATGCAGCGCAGCGACGATCCGATTGCGACTCTCTCCGAGCGAGGCGACGCTGACGCCAAAGATAATGGCGACGAACAGCACCGGCAGGATCTGACCGCCGGCAAGGGCTCCGGCAAACGTGTCGGGGATGATCGACAACAAAAAAGCGACGATGGTCTGCTCTTCGGCCTTGCCAACATAACCGCTCACCGCTGCAGGATCGAGCGTTGCAGGATCCACGCCCATACCCTTGCCGGGCTCGACAAAGTTGGCGACCACGAGTCCAATCACGAGCGCAAAGCTCGACACGACAAAGAAATAGAGCAGTGCCTTGCCCGTAGTGCTGCCCAGACGACTGAGCGTGGACATGCCGGCAATTCCGCCCGCCACCGTCAGAAAGATCACGGGGCCGATCACCATCTTCACAAGTTTGATGAAGGCATCGCCCAAGGGCTTCAGTTCCACCGCCAGGTCTGGAACGAAATGACCCAGCGCTGCCCCGATGAAGATCGCCGCGAGCACCTGCGCATAGAGCGAACGCCACCAAGGGATGGGCGCAGCGGTCATGGTCTCGGGCGCGGAACTCATGGGCAGTGATTAAAGCGGCAGTCGAGCGCGGACAGCAATCGAACGCCGGACACTTCAACCCATTGAAAATAATGAGTTTTCAATACCCATATGTGCGGATTTCCGGACAATAAGAAGCTTGGCTGTGCAATTTCTCGCCAGATCTCTATCCTTCTGTGCCAACCGATGGCAAACACCCCCAAACGCTGGCCGGAGCTCGTCCTTGCGGCACTGCTGGTGATGATTGTCGCCACGCTGGGCAGTCTCGTCGCCGGCAGTCTCGAATGGCAGCGGCAGATCAGGCAGCTCGAAGTCGACATCGCGCTCCGGCGCGAATTGTTGCGCAGCGAACTCGAGCGGCACCGACTCTTGCCCACCGCGCTCGCACGTAACCCGAAACTTGCCGTCGCGGTCGATCGCCAAGCGCCTATGGCCGCACGAGCCGCCGCCATCGATGCACTCAACATCGAGTTCGAAGAGCTCGCGCGCGCTGACGGCACAGCCACCCTCTACCTCGTCGATGCACAGGGGATCACGGTAGCCGCGAGCAACCATCTCTCGGCAGCAAGCTTCATTGGGCAGGATTATTCCTTTCGGCCGTATTTCCGTGATGCCATGCGCATCGGCACGGGCCAGCTCTTTGCACAGGGGACCGTCAGCGGAGTGGCGGGCCTTTACCTCGCACAGCGTCTCAGCGGCGGCAGCGGCGTGATCGTCACCAAAGTCGAGTTCACCGACCTCGAGCGTAAATGGCGTACGGGCAGAGATGAAACCCTCGTCATTGATGACCAGAGCACCGTTCTGCTCGCTTCCGATCCGCAACGGCGTTTCACACAGTACGCACCCGACGCGCAACGCGCAGACCGTACGATCTCGAGCGCGCTCCCGACGAGCTATCAAAACTGGATGCTCGTACTGCAACGCGACATCGGCCCCGCACTGTGGGCATCGCGACTCACTGGTGCAGCAATCGGTGGTCTGCTCGGCCTGCTCGCTGCAGTCGCCATGCTCATGACCTCCGCCACACGCCGGCGGCGCGACCGTCAAAGAATAGAGCTTGAGCTCCTCGTGACGAGCCGTACCACCGAGCTCGAGACCTCCAACCAGAAGCTGATCAAAGAAATAGATGAGCGAGAGCGCTCCGAAGCAACCGTGCAAAACCTTCGTGAAGATCTCGCACAGGCCAACCGCCTTGCCATACTCGGCCAGATCTCTGCAGGTGTCGCCCACGAAATCAATCAACCAACGGCAGCCATCCGCACCTACGTGGACAATGCCCGAAAACTGTTCGAGCGAGGCCAGCCGACCGAAGCCCTTGCCACCCTCGCCACCATCGCTTCGCTGACGGAGCGGATCGGTCTCATCACGGACGAACTCCGCGATTTCTCGCGACGCTCGCCAGTTACGCGCGAAGCTCTGCCCATCGGCGATGCGATTGATGGCTCACTGCTGCTGCTCGATCAATCACTGCGCATGCGACGCGTGGTGCTGCAGCGTCCAAATGCCCCCGAAAGACAGTGTGTTCATGCCAATCGAACACGACTCGAACAGGTGATCGTCAATCTGATTCAGAACGCGATGGATGCACTAGTCGACACGGCGGAACCCACCATCACCATCGAAAGCGGCGGCGATGAGCGCGAGGTTTGGATACGGATCGCCGATAACGGACCGGGCGTCGCGCCCGAACGTCGCAATGATCTCTTCGCGCCCTTCTCTTCGACCAAACCACTTGGGCTCGGTCTCGGTCTCGTGATCTGCCGCGACATCATCGCCGACCTCAGCGGCTCCCTGGAGTTTGCCCCCAACGAGTCAGGTGGCGCCCTCTTCACGGTGAGAATGCCGACATGCCGCCTTTGATCGTTTTGTTCGAAGATGATGCCGATCTGCGACACGCAATCACGCAGTTACTCGAACTTGAAGGCCATACAGTCAAGGCCTGTGAGGCGGTCGAGGCACTCGATGATCCCTTCACCACGGCGTTCAACGGCGTAGTCATCACGGATATACGGCTCCCGGGGGTGGACGGCAGACAACTCTTTCGTGGTCTGCGCGAAATAGATGATGAAATTCCCGTGATCATGATCACCGGGCACGGCGAGTTGCAGGAAGCCGTGGATTTGATGCGCGAGGGCGCGTACGACTTCATCTCCAAGCCTTTTGCACCACCTCGTCTGCTGGCGAGTGTGCGCAACGCGCTCGAGCATCGCGCGCTCGTGCTCGACAATCGCAGCATTCGCAAGCGAGCGCGCAATGACGATACCCCTCTACCGCTGCTTGGCGAGAGCGAGCGGATCAGCAATCTGCGAACACTCGTACGTGAGCTTGCCAATACGGACGTGAGCGTACTGCTCGCTGGCGAAACGGGCACTGGCAAAGAATCGGTGGCAAAGGCATTACATGCGATGTCCGCTCGACAGAGCCGCCCCTTCTCGATCCTCGACTGCTCGGCGCTGCCCGACACGCTGCTCGAGGCCGAACTCTTCGGAACCGAAGAACTCATTGCCGGAATGCGACGTCACAAACCGGGTCGGATCGAAGCCGCGGACAAAGGCACGTTGTTTCTCGATGGTGTCGATGAACTGCCGCTGTCGGCGCAGGCCCGCTTGTTGCGAGCAGTCGAAGAAAAACAGGTGACCGCTCTCGGCTCAACAAACAGTCGCGCCGTCTCTTGTCGGGTGATTTCGGCAGTAACCAAAGATCTCGGCCGGATGTGTACCGAGGGAAAATTTCGCTCTGATCTCTTCTTTCGGCTCAATACGGTGACGTTGAATTTGCCTCCGCTGCGCGAGCGCCGCGAGGACATCGCCACTCTTTTCATTGAGCTGCTCGCGCGGGCAGCCACGCGTCTGAAGCGCTCTGCACCCGTCCTTACACGAACGGTCAAAAGCCGGCTGCTCGAACATGCATGGCCGGGCAACATTCGTGAACTCAGCCACTATGCCGATCGCGTCGTCCTCGGCATCGAGCGCGGTGCTGCGGTGACCGCAGAGCTTGCAGCCGAGCCGTTACCCGAACTTGTCGAGCGCTTCGAAGCCAGCGTCATTCGTGATGCGCTGCGCGCGAGTGGAGGCAGCGTCAAACAAGCGCTGGAAGTTCTCAAGATCCCGCGCAAAACTTTTTACGACAAGATCACTCGGCACGGAATCACACTTGATGAATTCCGGGGCTGAACAAGGACTCTCCGCGCAAGAAGCCTCGGCGCGTCTGCAACGCGATGGTCCGAATGCGCTGCCCGCACCCAGCCGAGACGGTATTTGGGATACCGCGAAAGAAGTCATTCGCGAACCGATGTTCGCGATGCTCATCATGGGTGCCGCACTCTATCTCGCGCTGGGTGAGACAGGCGATGGCATGCTGCTATTGGCGGCGGTCGTCATGGTGATCTCGCTCACGCTCTATCACCAGCGCCGGACCGATCGCGCGCTCGAAGCTCTTGCCGAATTATCCACGCCAAAGACTCGAGTCCTTCGCGAAGGGCGCGAGCAAAAAATTCCGAGTCACGAAGTGGTCGTCGGTGATCTGGTGATCGTCGCCGAGGGCGAGCGTGTACCCGCCGACGCCATACTCCGACGCAGCACTCATCTCGCGGTCGATGAATCGCTGCTGACGGGCGAGTCCCTCCCCGTCACCAAAAGACCGTCGCTCGAAGTCGTGCGTCTCGCGAGCAGCGGCACCCACGAAGAGCACGCGCTTTACTCAGGCACTCTGGTCACGGCAGGCCACGGCGTGTGCGAAGTGGCTCGTACGGGCACTCATACCGAACTCGCCCGCATCGGACGCACGCTCTCCGGCATCAGCACTGGCCGTACACGTCTGCAAGACGAGACCCAACGCGTCGTCCGCTGGCTCGCGCTGGCTGCCGTCATGGCATCGACAATGGTGGCCATCGTGCACGCCCTGACCCGGGGCGGTGCAACCTATGCGTGGGAGGAAGGGGGTCTCGCTGGGATCGCCATGGCCATGTCGATGCTCCCCGAAGAGTTCCCCGTCGTGCTGGCCGTCTTTCTGGCAATTGGCGCCTGGCGGCTTTCGCAGGTCAATGTATTGACTCGACAGGTCGCGGCTGTCGAGGCACTGGGAGCCGCTACGGTGCTCTGCGTCGACAAGACCGGTACTTTGACGCGTAATCACATGACGCTGAGTCGGATGACCATCGGTTCGCATGAACTTGAGCTCGCCGCCGCAGAGTCGCTCCCCGAAGATTTCGCTGCGCTGCTGGCCACCGCGTTGCGCGCGAGTCATCCCTCGGCCGCAGACCCCATGGATCGTGCGCTCGGCGAAGCGGCCCGTCTTTTCGATGCGGATGGTCGTGCGACGTGGGAGCCACTCAAAGAATTCCCACTCACTGCCTCAAAACCCATGGTGACCTGGACAGGCAGAGAGCCCGGTACAGGCACGCAGTGGGCCTGCACAAAAGGAGCGCCTGAGGCGATTGCGGAGCTCTGTCATCTGTCGTCTGCTGCGCCCCGAGGTACCGGATGCGGTCGCCGAATGCCGGGCAGCGGGCATACGGGTGGTGATGATCACCGGCGATAACCCGACTACGGCCATCGCCATAGCCCGCGAGGCCGGTCTCGAGCACACCGCGACGGCTGCCACGGGTCGCGAGCTCGAACTACTCGACGATTCGGCTCTACTTTTGAAAGTGCGCGAGACCGACGTCTTTGCGCGCATTCGACCCGAGCAGAAGCTGCGACTAGTACAGGCGCTCAAAAGTCTCGGCGAAGTGATCGCCATGGGGGGCGCGGTACCGACGTCGCTCGCGAGGCAGCTGATCTTGTACTGCTCGATGATGCTTTTTCCTCCATCGTCACCGGTATACGGCTCGGCCGTCAGATCTACGACGACATTCGCAAGGCGAGTGTTTTCATTCTCGCGGTGCATATTCCGATCGCCGGGCTTTCGATGATTCCCGTGATGACAGGCTACTGGCCGCTGTTGCTGCTGCCCGTGCATATCGTTTTTCTGGAATTCATCATCGATCCGGCCTGCGCACTCGTCTTCGAGGGCGAGCGCGCCGAGCCCGATGTCATGCGCCGCCCACCCCGAAACGCGGGTGCCCGACTCTTTTCGCGAAAGATGGTCGTGATCGGCATCACTCAGGGGCTTGGCATACTAGCCGGGTGCCTTGCCATATTTCTTTGGCGGTTCGGGTCCGTCGGTGTCGATCAGCTGCGCGCACTGACTTTCGTGACTTTGATCGCCGCGGTTTTGACGCTGATCATCGTCAATCGATCATGGACGGAATCTGCACTCGCGATGCTGCGCGAGCGGAACCTGCCATTCGCGATCGTGGCTCTCGCGAGCACGGTCATGCTCGCATTGGCACTCGGCGTACCCATGGTGAGCGATTTGTTCTCGTTTGCCGCGATCCCTATCGAAGCGATAGCTCCAGCGGCCGTCTGTGGCATCGCCAGCGTGCTCTGGTTCGAGTGGGTCAAGAAGCGTCTGGTACCCAATCCAAAATAAAGTAAGATCTTGCGCCTATGATCTCGAAGTTCAAAAGTCTGACGATTGACCCGTTCGCAGTGGCACTAGTGGGGTTCATGGCCTTCAGCAGCCCCCAGATTCGCGCGGAGTCGACCGATATCAAAGACGAAAAGTCATGGAATGCCGCGATCACCTATACCGGCGATCTTTGGCGTAATACCCAAGGCGGAATCGAGCAAGGTGGCGCCTATCTCGATAATCTCAGTTTCACTCTCGACTGGCAGTCCTCGGTCAGCGGGCTGCGCTCACACTT
>Ga0194113_10011475_pt1 | contig 10477 bp, 8 predicted proteins | sample TA2MahC200mmetaG_FD_146193 | JGI IMG/M metagenome (GOLD analysis project Ga0194113, IMG submission 146193) | Freshwater microbial communities from Lake Tanganyika, Tanzania - TA2015017 Mahale Deep Cast 200m | ecosystem: Environmental > Aquatic > Freshwater > Lake | place: Tanzania: Lake... | reverse complement strand
TTTCAACACATATCTTTAATGCATTATCCTCTGCAAGTTTTCTATCAAGTTCAATGTAGTTTTCTTTAACTATTTCTTCTGATTTTAAAGTTTTTTCTAAATTATCATTTAAAAATACCAAAATATTTACATCTCTTTTTGTTGGAATATAATTTTCTATAATTAAGTTTACAAAAACCCTACTATCTTGTATTTGATCAAGTTTTTTAAATTCATATATTTTGCAAAGACTAGAATTTTCAGTAATATTGAATTGACCATAGCCAACTTCAGAAAAGCTTACTTTATCAATAGCTTCTGCATAAACTATTGAACTCATCAAAATTAATACAAATAAAATTATAGTTTTTTTAAACATATATTTTCTCCATTTATTAGTAATATATAATATATAGCATTTTATTTAAATATCTTACTTTTGGAAAGAATAAGGGCCACTAGTCAATAATGCCTTAATATCTTTTGTTTTTTCTCTTCTCTACTAAGTTTTTTTGGCATTTTATTCTTAAAAAACAAACCTACAATTGCAATTATCGAAAACCCACCTATTATTACAAACAATTGATAGTTTATTTTAGGTTTTTCAGAAATTGTTTTCATTTTTAATAATCTTAGTTCTCTAATTACAACTAGAAATTTCTTATTTTCATAATATTCATTAATTTTTTGCAAGATGCCATTGTCTTTTGAATGTTTACTATTTAAAAAATCATTATGTTCTTTCTTTGCATCTTCTTTAATATTTATTAAACCGTTATTTATCAATGTAATTTCTGAGTTCAAATCCTGTAATCTTTCAATAATTTGCAGGTCTATCTTTTTAAGAGCCAAAACATAATCTTCTGCATTATAATTTACTATAAATTCGCTAACCATCTTTTTAAAAGAAACAGTATCTATATAAGCAAATTTCTTTTTTAGTCTTTGTGCATCATCAATAGTAATTCCGGGATAATATTTAACAAAATACAATTCTTTTAAAGAAATTCCGTCATAGATCCAATCTATTTCATCTATAAGATTTAAAACTTCTTTTTTATTAATTTGATTAAAATATACAATTAATTCATTTGCTTCTTCAGCTTTACTTTTAATCTTAGCTTGCAATTGTGGTTCGATATCTTTAATATTTTCTAAATCATCGCTTGTAAAGTTTATTGAGCTTTCTAAAATATCTGACAACCCAAATTTCATAGTAACATCGACGATGTCAATCAATTTTTGTTTTGATGCAGATATTAAGGCCTCTTTTTCATCTTTAATTCTTTTTTCTATTTTTTCTTTTAATATAGTGATTTTCTTCTGGGCAGAAATTGGATCAGCAGACAATGAGTCTTCGATTTTGTTTAATTCTGTTTTTTCTTCAGAAGTCAAGGGTAATAGTAATATTTGAGAGGAAATATAATTGACATTATCTATTGTTTTTTGTTTTTCTCTATATTCTTTCTCTAATTTAAGCACTTCATTTTCTATAGAAAATACCTTATTTATTTCTTCAAAATTATAGGTTTCTTTTCCAATCAATGAACTATATAGTTCTAAAAAATATTTTTTACTTTTAGCGGAAATATCTGCAAATTCACAATTATTTAATAAATTTATTTTTGCTAATATTTCTATGACATCTGAGTTAATCTTTGATGGATCTTGTATTTTATTAATCTCTATAATTTTTTCCTCGCCTTTTTTAAAACACAGATTAATACTTACATATCCTATGTCTATATAATTATTTATCTGTTTTTCTTTTCCATTTTCTTTTATCCAAATTACAGAATCATCATTTTCAATAACAGATGTATCTTTACAAAAATCACCGTTATATTTATTTTTTACTTTTAAAATGCTTTTTAATACTTCAATTCCATTTTCTTCAACAATTGCTTTTTCAAGAACTTCAACAGTAAAAATATCTTGATAATATAATATTTTATTTTCTTTTAAAGTAATATATCCAATAGTATCTATTGAAATCCAATAATAATTATGATTGTCAATTAACTCTGCCGGTCCAAGAAATAATGCGTCTTTGATACCAATAACCGTGTTTTTCACAATGGTTTCTACAAATGCGTTTTTTATTCTTGCCTTTATAATGTTAGTAATTATACTTTTCTGATTAGCATATTCAATTTGATATTTATTTTGGCCAATAATCAATTGACTAATGCACATTTCATTTCTATTTATTTTTAATCTATTATCAAGGCTAACTATTTGTGAGAGGTTTACATCTTTTGGAGTAAAACACACTTCTGCTATATCTTTGAATTCATTAAAAACGATCAAGAAATACCCTGTATTTTCAAAATATTTTATTTCAAAATGGCTCTCTATCTGTTCTTGAACTTTATTCTTTAACAACTCAATTAATTTTAGATTCATTTTATTTAATTGATTCAAATACTCATCAATAGACAATATCAACTCATAGTTTACTAATTCATTTAGTTCTTGAATTTCTGATTTATAATCAATAACTTGGATTTGTTCCTCAAATCCTAAATCAAATCCATTAATTTGTTCAATCAATTTTTTATTTTCTTCAAGTTTTTCATAAAACAAAGCAATTTTCTCATCATTTCTCAGATTATAATTCAATTGATTTACTACTTCAATACACTCTTTTAAATCTGCAATTTCAATTTCTTCTAAATAATTTGCTTTTACAAGCAACTCATAATCTTTAAAACAAACCGAATTTCCCAATGCATTTTTAAGTCCATTACAAATTTCAAATTTTTTCAAAGGGTTATTACTATCAATATACTCATTAATTAGTTTTTTGAAATATAAATTTTTATAAGCTCTTGCATTCTCAATAATCCCATCACAATCATTGATTTTATTTTGCAACAACTCCTTGCTATCTAGTTTTCCATATTTAATACTCTGTATTTCTAAACTATATTCTTTTATTTTTGCGAAATATGAGCCAAAACCAATATGCCTTTTTTGAAAATCACTTTTATATTTTTTATAGTCTCGTTGTTTCTCCCAATTCAAATACTCGATATTTTTATCAATCTCATTTTCAAGAGCGTAAATCTTTTTGTAACTCAATTCAATGTCGTTATTTATTTTATTATTTAATTCAATAAATTTTCTAAACAACGAATCATTAGTTCCAATATGTTTATCAAATAAGATATATAGATTATAATTATCTTTCTTTGAAAGACCGTTGTTTATTTTTCTAAAGTTTTCAAATGTAGATAATTTCGAGAACACTACATCTGTAGATTTGGAAATAAATGGAATTTTTAATTCTTGTTCGGGGTTTTCAACATAATTAGAATAATAAGCATAGATATCAACATAATTTACATTTGACATATAACTTTTTATAAATCCAAACTCACTTGCAAGATCTCTTGCGTTCTTAGCTTCTCTTTTTAAAAAAGAAATATAAGTGCCATTATTAATCGTTTCATCTCTCAATTCATTTACGTTTTTGTTTAATAATATAAAATCACTGTATATTTCTTCTTCACTTATTTCTTCTACGCCTTGCGCTTTAAGAAATATAGCATAGTCTTTTAATATTTCTATACTCTTTTGCCAACCCAAATCTTGATAATAAAATATTCTTGATATATAAAACATTAAATCATTTACTAACTCTATAATTTTTAAGTCTTCTTGCCCCGAACAAAAAGCATATATTTTATCTATATTTTTCTTAGCATTATTGAAATAATAAATAGAACTAGCGATATTATTTTTGTAAGTCAATATTTTATTTTTAGTCTCAAATGGAATCTTTTCTGAAATAATTATTCCAGAATCATCTACTTTTTTAAAGCATTCCGAATTCTTCGTACATTCGTAAATGCTTGTATTTGAATAATCAGTAGCAGATAAACACATTTGTTTTTGCTTTGTAGTAATAATGTCCAGACACCCGCTTAACAGAACAAGTATAAATATAACCCAAAATATTGCCCATTTCATAAATTTAATTTAGAAATAAAGACCAATATAAATTCACATGCTCAATATTTTTGTGAAAACTAGAAAAAGATATAAAGAAAATGTAAAAATACAAAATTAGTATTTTACAATTCCTTGCGCATTTATTGTTATTATTTGAAATTTAATTTTTTTCTGTAGAAGAAGTGCTAAAACAACACTATGTTCTTTTCCACTACCAGAATGTATATTCAAATCAATTTCTTTAGCATCTGTTGGTATTTGTTTCTCAAGATCAGCCATAATTTCACTAAATCCTTTTCTTGGATCTATTATTATCCAATTGATTGGTTTTGTACAATTAAATTTATCTTGAGCCCATTCATTTGATATCAGATACACTTTATCATAATCTACATTATCTATGATGTGAGCGACCTGCCCCCAAGTGCCTTTTCCTGTGCTTAGTATTCCTAAAAATGCCTTCATTTAATCACCTTTCAGATTATATTAAATTCTTTTTTTGTTTCTTTGTACAATGTTATTAGTTTTTGTCCTTTCTCTGTTAGGAAATAAACCACGTTATTATTCACCCTTATTTCTTTAATTAATTCTTTGCTTAACAGGGTTTCTAATATATTATATAATATAATATCTTTTTTAATAGATATGTATTTGCTAATTGTCTGCTTAATATTAATAAAATCCACACTATTTGTCTCAAGTAGCTTTAAAATCTCTATATGTTCCTTTGAATTAATTATATCTAATAATTTAGGGTCATCAGCTAGCATTTTAATTAATATGTCTTTATTATCGCTCATAAATATCAGTTAGTCTTATATATTTTTAATCATATACGGTTCGCAAAGTACATATCCTTGTTTTTGGTAATATTCTCTTACTCCAACACCGCTAATTATTGCAATTTTATTATATTTCTTTTTTTTAGCTATTTTTTCTACTTCTTTTAGTAATTTCTTTCCAATCCCCCTATGCTGTATATTCTTATCCTCAAAATTAGTTGTTTGTCCATAAACATGAAGTTCTCTAATTATTGCTGTTCTTTTACTTATTTCTTTAAGATACGGTTTATTAGGGAATCTAAGCCTTATAAATCCTAGTAAGTATCTATCTTTCTTGGCATAAATAAATACTTCTTTACCCCCTGATGCCAAGTATTCTTCTATTTTAATTTTATATCCGTTTATGTCTTTTAATTCTCCCTTTGGTTCTCTACACCTAATACAATTACATTCTTTCCCTCTTTTTTGTAGCTCCTTTTCAACAAGCTGTCTTAGATTGCTTTTTTTAATTCCGGCAATTATTTTTGTTGCAGGAATATCTCTTTGTATTCTCATTATTCTTATCCAATTAGGCACAATTTCTTTTATATCTGCAATAAGTTTTATTGTTTTTTCTAATTCCAGTTCCTCATATTTTCCTGAATAATACATTTTTTCAAGCTCAGTTCCAGCGGTAACAAGACAAGGATATATTTTAAGCATATCTGGTCTAAAATCAGGATTTTGAAATATTTCTTTAAATGAATTTAAATCATTTTTATAATCGCTATTAGGTAGCCCAAGCATTACATGATATAATACCTTAAATCCAGCATCTTTAAGTTCTTTTGTGGCTCTAATGATTTCTTTAACATCGTGCCCTCTATTTACAAATTTTAATATTTTATCATCAATTATTTGTGCACCAATCTCAACTCGCGTCCCTCCAAAATCAAGGAGTTTCTTGATTGTTTTTTTATCACAAAAATCAGGCCTTGTTTCAAAAGTTATTCCAACAATTCTATTTTTAGATTTCATTGCCTTTTTCTTTAGTTTATTAATTTCTTTTTCTTTGCTGTTTGTGATTTCTTGGTATATTTCTCTAATAAAGTTTTCTTGATATTTTTTGGAAGTAGCAGGGAAAGTTCCACCCATAATAATTAGTTCAATTTTATTTGTGGGGTGCCCTGTTGATTTTAATTGTTTTAATCTATCTCTTATTTGAAGTTTTGGATCAAAGTTATTTCTTTTTGCTCTCATGCTGGCTGGCTCAAAACCAGTATAGCTCCTTGGTGCATTTTTCCAATTTGGACAATATATACATTTCCCCGGACAATCCCCCGGTCTTGTCATTATTGCGACAATTGTAACCCCTGATTGAGTTCTCCCTGGTTTTGTAACTAGAAATTCAGGAGGCTTTGTAATTCCAAATGCTAAATATATATCTGATGTTAACGGTATTTTCTTAAGCCCATATTTTTTTGCGAATTTTATTTTCTTTGATTCAAATTGTTGTTTGGTTAGTTTAGATGAAATATATTTTTTAAAGAATTTAATTATTTTTGTATTAGATGTATCTTCCATATTTTATGTTTCCATTAAAATAAAAAGTATATAACAGGATTATTCTGAGATAATCCTTATTATATTATTAAAGAAATAAACAGGTATAGAATTAAGTGCAAATGTTGGGAAATTATATAGATTTGCAGCATAAAGTGCGCTCAAGTCTTTTCTAATATATATGTTAACTATTTCAGTATTTCTTTCAAATAATACTTTTGTAAAGAATGTACCTGATTGAAATATATTATTTTGTGGAACTGCATCAGTATATATGAACAATTCTATGTTTTTTTCGCCAATTACTTTAGGCACAAAAGAATAGTCTACGTCAACAGAATCATTTGGTTGTAATACCATAGTTACTTCTTTTTTAAGTTTCCCTGAAGCCCTAGAGTCAAACCAAGTAACTGGAAGATTAGAAGATAATGTTATTTTTTTAGTAGTTATTGATTTGTTAATTATTTTTACTTTTATGTTTTTTTGCTTTCCAAATTCACACACTTTATCATAAGGCAAAACAAATGCAGATATTACATTACTTGAGATTTCCATTTTCAAGTAAGCGCTCGTAGATTCTCCTGTTTCTGTATTTTTAAGAATAATTCTTACTTGTTTATTTCCTGTCAGGTCTTCTTTAATTTTAACAACAGTAAATATACTTTCTTTTGTTTTTTTAGTATTTTCAAAAAACAAGAAATTTGCACCAGCACTATCTGTGGTAATAAAATCATAGTTTTCTCCTTCTTCAAGATAAAAACTTATTAAAAAGTATTCTCCCGGAGCAACAGTTCCTATTTCTATTGCTTGATTTTCATATACCTCCATCATTATTGGCTCAAGCATTTGCAAAGCATGTATACTTGGCAACATTAGTAAGACCGTAATAAAAATAAATATTTTATTAACCATAAACTTCACAATTTTGTTTTTGCAATTACATATATATTATTATTGCTATATATAATATATACTAAATTATTTATAAATCTAATTAAATTCAACATATGGGTTATTACTATGGGCACCAACATAATTGACTCTAGATTTTCGATGCTTAAGAAACATCACACAAAAACATTACAAGATGCTGTCTCAAAAGATTTAGTTGATTCTCCATTAATTCCTTTTCTTCTAAAAGTGTTAGATATTCCAGATATCTACACCTCTAGTAGTTGTTCGGGCAGGTTACTATTACTTGGAGGAGATGAAGAAGAGAATAAAAAGGTATCCGGCTTTATTAATCGTTATCATAGATTAGTGAATTTTGATGAGATAAAAAGAGATATTTCTAATTTTAATAAAGGATATTTATGGTTAAAAGTAGAACCATTTATCTTCCATTTTGCAACAAAAAACTATAAAAAAGCAAAAGAAATACTTGATTTTTGTAGAGAACAAGGGCTTAAAAAGGCAGGAATAATTAGTGCAAAAGAAGGGAGATTTACTTGCGAGGTTACTCACACAGTATTTATTTCAACACTTGTTAAAATTAATAAAGATCAAATAATCTCTGATGATTATTTAAAGATTTTAGTAGATATAGCAAATAAGAAACTAGAAACTAATTTCAAAAAATTAGAGGATTTTGAGAATGCTTTTCTAAAAAAATTCAAAAAAAACAAATTAAAATAAAAATTTAGTTTATTTCTTTTTATTTCTTTTTCCAACTTTAAGATAATTTTGGATTAATGGTAAATATTCAGTTAGTTTTTCTTTCTCTTTAGAGTTTACTTTTATATTTCCTGTTTCTAATTTTTTAGAAATAGAGTGTAGAAGATTTGTTAATTCCATAGGGAATATTATCTTTGATGATTGACCTTCTCCAATTTTTTCAAGTGCTTTAATATAATAATAAAGTATAGTTTTATCAGACAATTGCTCAGTTGCTTCTTTTATTGCATTAATTTTTGCTCTCTCAGATTCTGCTTCTTCAAAGATTGCTAATTTTTTCTGAACTGCCGCCTTTTGTTTGTGCATTGATTCTATTATCTCATCAGGTATTTGTAAATCTCTAATTTCTACAGAATTAACTCTTATTCCCCACTCCTTTGCAACAATTTTTAAGCTTTCAGTTATTTTCTTATTTATACTTTCAGTATTTGATATAACGTCTGTTAAATCAAATTCCCCCAGAACATCTCTTAACATGGCAACAACAAAAAATGAAGCTGCTTTTTTATAATCTTCTACTTTTACTACTGAGTTAATAACACTTTCTTTATTGTTTTCAATAGAAATAAATATAATTGCATCAATAGTTACTCTAATATTATCTTTAGTAATAATTTGTTGAGTAGGAACATCTATTACTTGTGTTCTTAAAGTTGTTTGAACTGGCTTTTCAATAAATGGTAAAACTATAGTCCATCCAGGCCCCCCGACTCTATTTACTTTACCAAACCTAAAAATAACAGCTCTTTCATAATCTTTTAATTGTAGAATTATATTTGCAGTAAATAATAAGTATATGAAAGCAACACAAATAAGTACAATAAGTATGATCTTTTTAATGCTCTCGTTAGCAATTAAAAATAAATCTATAATGATTATTATTCCAAATATAAGTATTGCAAAAAATATATTTTTTATTTTTTGTTCGTCCATTCATTATCTACATTGATTTTTATGATTAGATATTCTTTTAAATGCTTTTATATATCTAATTCTATATATATTATATAAACAACATTTATTAATCTTTTACCTCTAAATAATAATAGGTGTAATCTTGGCAAAGTCCAAAATCAAGAAAAAAATAGAAGTTTCAAAACCAATACAATTACCTGAACAAAATACAAATATTAATCCTGCTCGGGAACATCTACTTATACTTACAGTTGATAGAGACAACGACATAGGTAAAAAACTAGATATTTCTGGCCCAATTATAGGCTACGACAATAATTTAAAATTAGCAAATGATTTAATACTTAAAGATCCTGAAGAATCTGATGCAAATGCTATTTTTGCAACTTTAAAAAAGTACGCCGAATTAAAAAAAGATTATGTTGTTGAAGTTGCAACATTAACTGGGCACTCAAAAGAAAATTTATTTTTTGCGGATAAAAATATAGCTTTACAGCTAAAAGAAACATTAGAGATTTTTCCTGCAAGTGCATTTGTATTAATTACAGATGGAGCAGAAGATGATCAGATTGTTCCTATTGTCCAGAATTTTGGGCCAATAATTTCAAAAGAAGTAATAGTTGTAAGGCAATCGCAAGCATTAGAAAGCATGTATTATACAGTAAAAAAAGCAATAAAAGACCCTGCATTTTCCAGAATAATATTTGGAGTTCCTGCAATAATTTTGTTATTGTTTTTCTTTTTCAAGCTTTTTGCTTTTCAGATAATTGCACTACTATTAGGGATATATTTTCTTATTAAAGGATTTAATCTTGAAACAAAAATTATTGATTTTTTCAAAAACGTTTTTTCTAAATTTTCAATATCTAAGATTAGTTTTCCTTTCTATATTGCAAGTTTGTTTTTTCTAATTTATTCAATAGTAACTGGCTCAAATCTATTTATTGCAAATACTAATTTTATATTGTGGCAAAGAATAATTTACATATTAAGAGCAATATTACTATATTTAGTAATTTGTGTAGCTGCATATATTGTTGGTGAACTAATTGATTTATTCTATTCAAGGGCCCTATATAAAATTGGAGATTCTATATTTGCATTAATTGCTACTTTTGTTTTTTCTGGAATTTTAGATTTGTCATTACAATTTATACTTGGAGAAATAAATTCTCAGATGCTTATTTATGTAATAATATTTTCAACATTGTTTTTGTTTGTAATTCATCGTATAACAAGTGTATTTGATATTACAAAAGATATAACTGAATTATTAGTAGGTCTTCCTGTTGTTTCTAAATATGGGGTGTGGCTTGGAGAAGTAATTGCTGTAGATAATGAAAAGCAAACTATAAGTTACAAAAACAGGACAGGAAAAGTAATAACAGTTATATCAAAAAAGCACTTTTTTATACAAAATGGGCAAGTAATAATTTAAACGGTTAATTATTCGAACTTTTCTAAAGAAATCAAGCAAATTTTCCAAATAGAAAGATATATATATTAATCGACTATCAATATAATTGAAATATATAATATTTTAATTGAATAATAATAAAGAGAGGTTTTACAATATGTACAAATACGCGATAGCAAGACAACTTGCAACAAAAAAATTAATAACAAAT
>Ga0194113_10011474_pt1 | contig 10478 bp, 5 predicted proteins | sample TA2MahC200mmetaG_FD_146193 | JGI IMG/M metagenome (GOLD analysis project Ga0194113, IMG submission 146193) | Freshwater microbial communities from Lake Tanganyika, Tanzania - TA2015017 Mahale Deep Cast 200m | ecosystem: Environmental > Aquatic > Freshwater > Lake | place: Tanzania: Lake... | reverse complement strand
ATCCATGACCATATCTCCAAGAGACTCTTTTCTTGGAGATATCGTCCAACCACAGCCCCGAAGGTGAAAAACTACTCTGTAACGCTGCTACAGTCTCGATCTTTTTGGTTGCGGGCGAAGGCCGCGCTGCGACCGAACGCGTGGGAGTACGGCATCACAAGGGTACATTCGCTCATTGGACAAGTCCGCCAGAGGACACCATTCACACCCGAAGATGGTCTGTTCCGGGACCGGCGGCGTGGCCGGCCCGTGTGCGTCTACTCATTTCAGGTGTACGGAGGTGTGTCATGAAGGAGCAAACGGCAGGCAGGAGTGCGAACCGGCGTGAGATGTTGAAGCTGTCGGGCATGGGTGTGCTGGGCGGCGTGGCGGTCCAGGCCCTGGCGCCGCAGCAGGTCCAGGCGGCGGACCCGGTGATCAAGATTCCTTATGCCTCGTGGATTCACGGCCACAGCATGGAGATCGAGTTTCCGGACCGCGTCACGAACTTGCGCCGGGTCGGCTGGGGCATGACCTTGGACGGAAAGTCCGGCACCAGCAACTGGTTCCACTTCGCGATCCCGACGCCCGTAATCATCAACGACGTGCGGCTGCGGGTCGACTCGGCCATGTTGCGCTTCCGGACCGGCTCGGTGGACGCTTTCGTGCAGCACGTGCACATTTACGACGGGGAGCGGAAGATCGCCGAGCACAACAACGTCAACCTCTCGAAGGACAATTGGTTTGCTCGCTTTGTCGTGCCGGACACGCCGCTGCTGCAGTGGGGTATCGGGATCTCGATTGGCGTCGGTTTCGGGGTGGAGTCGATGAGCCATCATATGGATTTTTTCGCCGCCGGCTGCGACCTGGTGATCAACAAGTCCGCGTGAGGCGCGTTGCGCCGGGCCCCCTGGCGTTGCCAACAGGATCTCCGGCTCCGCCGAGCGCCGCCTTATGAGTCTTGACGAAAGAACTCGGTCATGGCGGGGCGGGGTCCCCCACCGCGATTCATCGCGCTGGGGGACCCCGTGCCATGCCTACGGCTTTGCGCAGGCATGTCCTGCACACGAAGGCGAGCATGTCTACGAGGCGTAGACATGGCACTCAGCGACAAAGGCGTGCGATGACCGCCGTTACTCGAGAAGGGCGTTTCTTGGGCCAGGCCGTCTTCAGACACGCTCTCAGGGGAGCAGACCGGGAACCAACAACCCGGCGGCCAGGGCCACGGTCCCGACGTTGTGCAGCAGGATGGTGAGCTGGTTGGCCCGGTACAGGCCCGGTCGGGCCAGGTCCACCGGATTCGCGGCGCGCACAGCCAGGCCGGCCAGAGGCACCGTCAAGAGATAGAGCAGCCCGGCGAAAAACGTCGCGCTACGGAACAGCATCAGGACTGCCAGCAGGTACGTGGCCGCCATCGTAGCCCGGTAGATCAGCACGCAGGCGGGTACGCCGAGAGCGACGACCATGGTTCTCTTGCGGACCTGAGCGTCGGCGGGCAGGTCCGGGAACTCGTTCACCAGGATCACCAGGAAGATCAGGATGGCCACGATCAGGGCGGGCAATAGCGGCAGCAGATCGAGGGATCGGGTCTGGAGATAATACGAGCCGTAGACCGGCAGGATGCCGAACAGAACGCCGATGACGATCTCGCCCACGCCGCGATAACCCAGGCGAAACGGGCCGGCCGTATAGAAGAACGCTCCGAGCACCCCCGCCACGCCGATCCCCAGGATGACGGCGCTGCGTGACAGGGCCACGATCACCAACCCGATCCCGGCGCCGGCCGCCAGGTATACGGTACCGGTCAGCAAGGTGGCGCGGGGGGAGAGAAGTCCCCTCTGGATGTACTGCCGGCCACCGGAGAAAGGCGTGGGGTTCTCGTTTATCCAGTCGTTGCCGGACAGATGATCGAAGTAGTCGTTGACCACGTTGGCACCCGCGTGCAGGGCCATGATGGCCAGGACCGCCAGCGCGAACAGGGCGACTTCGAACCGTCCGACCACGGCATAGCCCAGCGCCGAGCCCACGAGGACCGGGGCCACGCTGGCGCCCAGGTACTGGGGCCGCGCCGCCAGAAAGACAATGCTCAAGGCCGAAGGCAGGGCGTATATTCTCACCATGACTCTCTCCAAAGGCGGTCGGAACCGAAATCGAACAGGCAGATTCTACTGGCGCACCCCGTCGTGTCAACCCCGTGGTGTTCTCAGGCAATTGCAGGTGGGCCTGGTTCGGAGTTCCGCCTCATGAGTTGTGACGGACAGCTTCGGTAATGGCCGCGCGAGCCGCTCTCCGCGTAGGTCGTGTGTCCTCGCACGACATCTTCGGCGAGCGGGGACGGGGTCCCCAAACGCGATGAATCGCGTTTGGCAGCCCACGCTCGCCCTGCGAAGAGCACCCGTTACCGGGTTCTGATTACAGAACTTGTCCGTCAAGACTCGTTAGAGGGGGTGTGAAAGGGGTGGCATCGTCAAGGCCGGTAGGCCTTGGCGATGGTCCGGCGCACGGGAAATCCGCCATCGCCAAGCTCCGAAGACTCCGCTTGACGATGCCACCCAGAGAACGCTGGCTTCTCACACACCCTTTTAGCGCGTTCGGACCGCGCCGTGGCTCAGGACCTTGTCAACGTGGAGGAGAGGACTATCCAGACCCGCGTAAACGCGGTACTCCGAACGGCTTCAAGGCCGGACCTGCCATTGCCCTGCCTGGCGCCCGGGCCGCCAATTTGGCTGCCAGCGTGGCAGAGCGCGGGGACGGAACTGCAATTTTGCCAGATGGAGGCCGGGGGCGGTCTGGCTGTAAATGGCGGTCTTGGGGCCATTTACGCCCGATCCAGCAGCGCGTGTGCTTTTGGCATGCCATTTGCACCGTAGGCCGACACGGTATTGTCATGGTTGCTCAGTGGTCACAATTCGACGAGGTGAACGTTCTGGCCAGTGCGGCGAACTGGGCCTGGCCGGAGGCGGTGCGCGACATCTTCCGGCCGCGCGGCGTCAACCTCCTCGTGGCCGAGAAGGCCAGCGACTTCGTGACCATCATCGCCAGCCGGCGGATTCATACGGCGATCGTCGATGCGGATGCCGACCGGCCCGGCGGCCTGGCCACGGTCAAGGTGATCCGGCTGGGCTACCCGCGCGTGCCCTGTATCCTGCTGACCAGCAATACCGACAAGGACCTCCTGGGCAAGGCGCTGCAACTGGAGGTCTTCGGCGTCGTCGGCAAGCCGGTGGACATGGACATCCTGCGAGAGCTGCTCAACCGGCTCTTCCTGAAGAAGTACAACAGCAATCTTTTTGCCAGATGAAAGGAGCTAGGACCAATGAAGATTCGACCCTTGGGAGATAAGGTGCTGGTGAAGCGCGTCGAGGCGGAGGCAAAGACGGCCGGTGGCATCGTCCTGCCGGACACGGCCAAGGAAAAGCCGCAGCGCGGCGAAGTGGTCAGCGTCGGTGAAGGCCGAACGCTCGAGAATGGCACCCGCCGGGAAGTCCAGGTCAAGAAGGGCGACGTGGTGCTGTTCACCAGTTATGCCGGCACGGAGGTCAAGATCGACGGCAAAGAGTACCTGATCATGGACGAGTCGGACATCATGGCGGTGATTGAGAAGTAAGTGGCAAACTCAAGAGTGAAGGAGTAATTACAACATGGCAGCGAAAAAGATCGCTTTCGGGACGGATGCACGGGCGGCCATCCGGGACGGCGTGAAGAAACTGGCCAAGGCCGTCAAGGTCACGCTGGGGCCCGCCGGCAAAGTCGTCATCCTCGAGAAGTCGTTCGGCTCCCCGACCGTGACCAAGGACGGCGTGACCGTCGCCAAGGAAATCGAGCTCGAAGATTCCAATGAGAACATGGGCGCCCAGATGGTCAAGGAAGTGGCGTCGAAGACCTCCTCGGTCGCCGGCGACGGGACCACGACCGCGACGATCCTGGCCGAGAGCATTTTCGAGGAGGGCCTCAAGAACATCACCGCCGGCGCCAACGCCATGCAGGTCAAGAAGGGCATCGACCTGGCGGTCGAGGCGATCGTGGAAGAGCTCCACCGCATGAGCACCACGGTCGAATCGAGCAAGCAGATCGAGCAGGTGGCCGTCTGCTCGGCCAACCAGGACCTGGAGGTCGGCAAGCGGCTAGCGGAGGCCATGGACAAGGTCGGCAAGGACGGCGTGATCACCGTGGCCGAGGGCCAGTCCCTCGACACGACGGTCGAGCTGGTCGAGGGCATGCAGTTCGACAAAGGGTACCTCAGCCCGCACTTCGTCAACAACCTCGAGACGATGTCCGTCGTGCTCGACAAGCCGTTCATCCTCGTGCACGAGAAGAAGATCAACTCGGTCAAGTCGATGGTCCCCTTGCTGGAGAAGGTGGCCAAGCAGGGCAAGCCTCTGCTGCTCATCGCCGAGGACGTCGAAGGCGAGGCGCTGGCGACGCTGGTGGTCAACAAGCTGCGCGGCGTGCTGCAGGTGGCGGCGGTCAAGGCCCCCGGCTTCGGCGACCGGCGTAAGGCCCTGCTCAGCGACATCGCGGTCCTGACGGGCGCCGAGCCCATCTTCGAGGACCTGGGCCTGCAACTGGAGAACATCGAGCTCAAGCAGCTCGGCCGGGCCAAGCAGATCACGATCGACAAGGACACCACCACGATCATCGAAGGCGGCGGCAGCACCGAGGCCATCAAGGGCCGGATCGAGCAGATCAAGGCGGAGATCGAGAAATCGACCAGCGATTACGATATCGAGAAGCTCCAGGAGCGACTGGCCAAGCTCGCCGGCGGCGTCGCCCAGATCAACGTGGGCGCGGCCACCGAGGCCGAGATGAAGGAGAAGAAGGCCCGCGTCGAGGACGCGCTGCACGCCTGCCGGGCCGCGGTGGAAGAGGGTATCCTGCCGGGCGGCGGCGTGCCCATGCTCCGGGCCCTGCCGGCTCTCGACAAGATCAAGACCAAAGGCGACGAGGGGATCGGCGTCGATATCGTCCGTCGGGCGGTGCTCGCTCCCATCAAGCAGATCGCCCAGAACGCCGGGCTGGACGGTTCGATCGTCGCCCAGAAGGTGATCGAGAGCAAGGAGAAGAACTTCGGCTACGACGTGCTCCGCAAGGAATACGGCGACATGCTCAAGTTCGGCGTGATCGTGCCGACCAAGGTCGAGCGGACCGCCCTCCAGAACGGGGCCTCCATCGCCTCGCTGCTGCTGACCACCGACGCGATCGTCAGCGAGATCCCCGAGAAGAAGGAAAAGGCCCCCGCGATGCCGCCGGGCGGCGGGATGTACTAAGCGCCTCTAACAGAATGAACCCGGATATGTCATTGCAGGGCCCGACGCGCTGCGGCGCTTCGCGCCGAGGGCGACGAAGCAATTTGAACCTCACGGGTGGGAGATTGCTTCGCGGCGCCCGCAATGACATGTCGGCGGGTGGCTTTGCATCCAGCAGGTCCGACTGCGCGCATCGGGCCTGAACTGAATTCATAGCAGAAGGCACGGGCAAACGGTCGCTTCGAGAACATCGAAGCGACCTGTTTTGCCCGTGCCTTTCTGTTTGGCGGGTCGGTGCAAGGGTCCGGTTCTGGGAAGGGAAATCGGTGGGCCGGGCCCACCCTACCGCTACAAACCCACGGGACGCAATACCACAAAGGGTGGCATCGCCAAAGGCTTGCCTTTGACGATGGTTGATGCCCGTGACGGTGCCTGGATCGCCTGCGAGAAAGCCATCGTCAAGGCCTTAGGCCTTGGCGATGCCACCCATGATCCGGCAGGCCGCAACGCCGTGGACTAGCGCGGGGCGTGCGTCTCGGCGGCCGGGTGCCTGTGGCCGGAGGCGAGGCCGCGGATGTCGTGGCTGTGACGATGCGCGGCGCCGTGCTTTTGGCGCAGCAGGTCCCGCTTCTGATAGCACTGTTCCTGGAAGACCGCGATCTCGGCGTCGAGGTTGGCGTTGGGCGAGTCGCCGAAGAAGGCGTGGATGATCGGGAAGACCAGGTCGGGCCTGGTCTTGCGGAACTCCTTGACCATCGCTTCGATCTTGGCGGTCGCGACGCCTTCCTGCATGCAGGTGAAGGGCCCGACGTGGAAGATGCCGGAGATGTAGGCGTCGCCATGCGGGTGCATCAGCTCGTGCATGAAGTAATAGGCGATGCCGGTGCTCAGGGGCGATTCGCCTTCGATGTTGCCGTGGGTCTCGTGGGCGCGTTCGAGGGTCTCGATGATCTCCATCGGGTGCGGCAGGACGTGCCGGCCGGCGAGGACCTCGTGGAACGGCGCCGCCAGCTTCTCGGCGATGCGGGTCATGTACGCGCCCTTGAGGGTCGTCTTGCCCAGCTTGCCCATCGAGCGGCGCAGCCGGCTCCAATCGAAGTCCTTCAGGCCCAGGCTCGCGTCGCGCTTGGCGTTGCGGACGTTCATCTTGTTGACGTAGAGCAGCCAGTCGGTGATCGGGTCGCGGACGACTTCGAGCTTGGCGTCCTCCAGCCGGTGGATGGCGAAATCGGTATAGGGATCGTGCTGGCGCATGTAGATCTCGCCGATGTAGAGGACCAGCGGGAAGCGCTCGCGGTAGCGGAGCTTGGCGCCTTTGAAGAGTTCGACCGTCTCCCGGCCCCAGCGAAGGAGGTCCTCGGTCCGGCCGCCCTTGAGGAGCACGCCGCCCAGGGCGTCGAGCCGGGCCTGCTTGAGCGAGTCCAGCGCGGGCTTGTCCTCGACGTACGGCCGGAAGCGGCGCAGGATATCCTCCAGGAGGTCCGAGGCATTGATGCCCTTGAACAGGAGCTGTTGCAGCTTGACCTGGGCCGCGGCGCCGAGCCCGCTGGGCAGCGGAATATCGACGTAGTCCGTCTCCGAGGACGGGCCCACGACCGGGACTTTCTCCAGGCCCTCGAGCTTCATGAAGTGCCGGACGACCTCGCTGTACTTGCCGAACCGGCAGGGTCCGCTGGTCGTCGGGAGCATCACGAGATAGTTGTTCTCCACGTACTCGCGGCCGGTCAGCTCGATCTGCTCCTGCAGGTACCCGATGGCGTCGCCGACCACGCCCTTGAGCGGGTAGCAGACCTCGGTCGAGACGTGCTTGCGGGCGACCTCGTAGCCGCGCGGCGTGTTCGTGGGCAGGACCCGGCCCTCGATGCCGAAGTAGCCCAGGCCGCCGGCGGCGACGTGGCTGGCGTCGCCCATGTAGGGGACCAGCCAGATCCGCTTGTCGTAGGTGTTGGCGGACTGGACCTTGAGCTTCCTCATGTCCAGCTTCACCGGGCGGCTCTGCTGAACGACCCGCTCGTGGGCCTCGGTCCGCGTGACGAAGGGGGCGTTGTTCGTCTGGGCGTCCGTCAGCAGGACAAGCATGGGCTTGTTCACCGCCTGCTGGATCGATTCCTCCTGGTAGATCTTGAGGCTGTCCGGGCCGCAGGCGAAGTTGACCATGCGGACCGCGAAGAGGTTCGGATGGTTGGCCACAAACAGGCCGGCCTGCAGGATCTTCACCGTCTGGGTCCAGAACTCGTTCTCCACGAACTCATGGAGATCGAGGTCCTGGAACTTGTGCTCGAGGAACTGCTGCGGGATGTAATCGAGGCCGCGGACCTGGGAGAACATCGCGCCGGAATTGGAACTGGCCTCCGAGTCGAGCAGGACGTAGTCGTGTCCCAGGCCGACGTAGGCCTTCGTGTCCTCTTTCGTGACGCGCTCCAGAAACTTGTCGCCTTCGGCGTACAGCTCCGCCTTGAACTCCTTCTCCGCGTGGTCCGCGGAGGCGATGGCGTCGCGCAACTGCTTTTCGGAATAGCGGAACCCGAGCCGCTCAAACTCGATCCGCAACTGGCGCACGAGCAGGGGCAGGTCGCCGAAGTGCAGGATCGGGTTGAACTGGCGGTTCTTGTCGAGCGAGAAGACGTCGTTGAGGATGAAGCCTTCGGACTCGGTATAGATGCAATACTTGAGGTCGGGCGGCTGGGGCTTGCGCTGCTCGATGAAGCTGGCGTTGAACAGGTACTCGACCCCGGGGTGGTTGTTCAGGACCGCGGTGTGTCCGGTCGCGAGCTTGCGGGCGATGCAGAACTCGGTTCGCGAGTTGTCCACGCCGATCTTGGCGATCTCCTTGTCGCTGCGCGGCGAGACTACCGGGAAAAAGCCCAGCGCCCGGAACAGGGTCGCGCTCCAGATGCCCTTGCTGCCCAGGGTGGCCATGCTGCGCTTGATGCCGACGGTCGGTCCCTCGGCCGTGACGATGCCGACCTCGCCCAGCAGGCAGCCCTGCTTCTTGAAGTGCTTGTCGTAGATCTTGTGATAGCGATCGACGTAGTTGGTCTTGGGCCTCTTGACGCCCTCGGAGTTGCCGCGCGGGCAGAAGCCGCCGGTGATGATCTCGTCGTCCTCGATGTGGAAGACCTCGAGCTGGCAGTCCCGGATGCCGCAGGACTTGTCGCCGAACAGCTCGCGGCAGAGGACCTTCTGCTTCTGGAACGCCATGTCGATGATCTGCCAGCCGCGAAAGGCGGTGCCATAGGACTTGCCCTCTTCCTGCAGGCGCCGGATGCCGGCGATGATGTCGAGGGCCTGGCCCCAGGCGCCGAACATCTCGCGGTGCGGGTAGGCCTCGACCTCTTTCTCGGTGACCTGGGCCAGGGCCGCGAGAAAAGCCTTGCCCAGCGCGGGACCGCCCTGGGCGGAGCACTTGTTGCCCGAATGCTGGGCGCCGCCGACGAACTTGAAGTAATAGCTGGCGGCGGTGCCACGGACGATGGCGGCGGCGATCTCGTCCCGGCTGAAGCCCTCGGCGATCAGGCGGTTCTCGTCCATCTCCATGAAGACGCCGCACGTGGAGTCGATGATCGGCACCCGCGGGGCCCGCAAGGCGGCTTCCTGCAACGTATTCTCGACGTTGAGGTTGATCACGTCGGCCATGTTCTCGAGGGTCTGGCCCGAGCCGGCCTGGCAGCTATAGTTCATCTTGGCTTCTTTGACGCTGCCATCCTGGGCGAAGCAGGTGAACTTCATGTCCTGGCCGCCGACCTCGAAGATCGTGTCGACCTCGGGGTTGTTGTGCTTGACGCCGAGGGCGTGACAGGTGATCTCGTCGGTGATCCGATCGACCGGCGCGATCCCCTGCTCCGCGAGCTGCTGGGCCTTGCTCTTGCTCAGCAGGATCTTCTCGTAGAGCTTGCGGGCCGAGCCGGTCGCGCCGACGCCGCGGATGATGACGTTGTCCTTATGCCGCGACAGGTAGCGCAGGACGCGCTTGAGCGACTCCTCGGGATTGCCGTGGGTCTTGATATAGAGCTTGTCCAGCAGCCGGCCGGTCTCGATCTCGACGAGCGAGCCCTTGGTGGTGGTGCTGCCGCCGTCGATGCCGAGCACGACCTCCGTGCCGGGCGGGATGTCCCCCTGCAGGGCTTCGCTTCTCTCATGCACCTGGTCCAGACTGGCCGCCAGCGGGAGGGCGAACTTGCGCCGCTCGCGACTGTACTCGGCAACGGTCTTGAGCTGCTGGAGATCCAGCACGAACGTGTTCTTCTCTTCGATGGCTTTGAGGGCGGCGCCGATGGCGGCGATATTGTGATGGTGTTCCGGCCGGACGACGGTCGTGCCGAGCAGATCGGAGAGATTCTGGCGGACGAGGTCGTTCGAGAATACACCGCCGGTGGCGATGGCCTCGCCCGAGTTGGAAGCGGACGCGAGTTCCCGCGAGCCGAGAACATCGATCAGGTAGTTGCGGGCCACGGTGCGGAACAGGCCGGCGAGATTGTCCACGCGCGTCGCGCCTTCATTCTGTTTGTGGATCAGGTCCGACTGCACGACGACGCCGCAACGGGCCAGGAACTCGCTGGGCTCTTTCGAGCGTGCGGCCTCTTCCTCCGCCTGCCGGAACATCTCCTCGACCCGACCCTGAAGCCGGGCACGGTTGCGCGCCGCGACCTGCTGCTTCTGTTCGTCCGTGGCGACGCCGGCGGGGTCCTCCAACTGGGGGGCCGGGACCTCGCCCTGCAACAGCCGGCGACACTGCTTCTCGACCAGCATCCCCGAGCCGCCGCCGCACTTGGTGCCGGTGCGCCACTCGACGATGATTTTGCGTCCGCCCGCCGTGCCGAGGCTGAAGAAATAAGAGTCCTTCGCACCGATATGGAACAAATACCGGGCCGCAGGCGCAATGGCTTCGGCCCCCTTGGGGATCGCGACACTGTCGTACACATACAGGGCACCCTGCATGACGCGCGGGAACGACTGGGCCGCACTGCCGGTCAGGGCCGTGCTCTGGATGGACGCCGGATCGAAACGGCACCTGATGTCCCGCCACGCCTCCGCCAGGGCCCCGAGGGGATTGGCAAAATGCATGATCGGTTCTGGTGCGTAGAGCACCGCGCCGGCGTCACTCAGGACGGCGTAATGAACGAAGCTGCTGCCAAGATCGAGGCCCACGTACAGGCGGCCGGTCACGGTCTTTGTCGCGTGTTTTTCCTTCAATGTCATCGTCTGCTGCCTGCCCCCCAAAAAGTACGGCCAACCACACCAAGCCAAACGATC